>Ga0206819_10361_pt2 | contig 11078 bp, 8 predicted proteins | sample Alteio_BWOrgCont_87_FD_152855 | JGI IMG/M metagenome (GOLD analysis project Ga0206819, IMG submission 152855) | Enriched cells from forest soil in Barre Woods Harvard Forest LTER site, Petersham, Massachusetts, United States -... | ecosystem: Environmental > Terrestrial > Soil > Temperate forest >... | reverse complement strand
GGATTTTTCGTGGGACCGCTCGGCAACGGAATACCAGGAGTTGTATCGGAAGGGCTAAACTTGCATCCCAAGGGCCACTTCGAGCATCATAAGGAGCGGAGATTTAAAAAGGATATATGGCAGCTGAAAACACTTTGCAGTTTACCGACGGCGCTTTCGACCAGGAAGTGCTGAATTCAGACGTCCCGGTCCTGGTGGACTTTTGGGCGCCGTGGTGCGGGCCCTGCAAGGCGATGTCGCCCACTGTGGACGCGCTGGCTACAGAGTACGCCGGCAAGATGAAGATCGGCAAGATCAATACGGACGAGAACCCCGCCACCGCCATGCGTTATCAGGTGCGAGGCATCCCCACGCTGCTGCTGTTCAAGGGTGGCAAGGTGGTGGATCAGCGGGTGGGCGCATTGCCCAAACCCGAATTGCAGAAGATGATCGCTCCGCATTTGGGCTAATTCAACTACTCCCGCCTCGGACTGAATCGCTGGCGACGTCACGCGATTTGGAAAGCTCATCTCGTTGCGAATGCGCGGCTTGGTGGAGCTCGGCGAACTTCGCGCCGGTGGTGGCGAGGGCGATCGCGCCGAAGACGGTGCGCAGCGTCACGATTCCCCAGATGACGAGAGAGAAGTTTTCGGCGTCTTGCGGCGACCTGACGTTGAAGATGTGCACCAGGCACTCTTTGGTCAGCAGCAGGTAGCCGATGTTGCCGGGAGTCTGTGGAATCGCCATAGCCATGCGCAGGATCACCATGAACGAGAACGCGTCGCCGAGCGAAAGATCGTAGAAACCGTAGCCGCGGAAGGTGGCCCATACCGGGATCATCTGCATCGCCAGATACGGCAGGCTGAGCCCCAGGGCGAAATACAGATAACGCGAATGGCCGATCAGGCTCAAGTCGTCGATCAGCACGCGCAGTTGCCGTCTCCACCAACTGGCTCCTTCAAGCGCGGCTCGCGCGCGATGGCGATGAAACAGCGTAACGCTGAGCAAAATCGCCGCGCTGACCACAACCACTCCCAGGACATAGCCGCCGTCGGCGATCCAGCGCATGTGGTGCGGCAGCGCGACCATGCGAAGCGTAATGATGAGGGACGCTCCCAGCCAGATTCCGTCGAAGATCCGTTCGATCAGCGCGCTCGATAGGGAAACGGAAAAGGGCAGAGAGGTGAAGCGCGAGATCACGTAGCAGCGGACTACTTCGCCGGCGGCGAAGCCCAGCACTTCATTGCCGAACAGGCCAATATAGATGGCGCGCAGGGTCTGCCAGACGGAAACCGGCTCCACGGGACGGAGCAGCATGCTCCACCGCCAGGCTTGCAGAGTGAAGACGGCGATATCGGCGCCGACCGCCAAAGCCACCCACCACCAGTTCATGGTGCGCAGGTCGTCCATCAGCGCGCCGAATTTGAAATGGCGCAGGGACCACGCCAGCACGCCAATCGCGATAACGTTCGTCAGTACCAGCAGCGCACGGGCGTGCGTGCTTCCGCCTTTTCGTTCACCCAAACAACCATCATATCGTCTGCGGTCAGGCGTGCACGTCGAGGAACTCGCGAATGTAGCCGTTCACCAGCCCCGGTTGCTGGTGCACCACCCAGTGATTCGCGTCGGGGATGCGGCGGATGGTAAGATCCGGCACGAATTCGGCCAGGCCGTCGAGATTCGCGGTGGTCAAAGCAGTATCGCGTTCGCCCCAGATGACCAGCGTAGGGACGCGAACCGTGAGCGCGGCTGTGTCGAGCACCAGTTCACTGGCAGGCAATGGAGTCCCCGGCGCGGGAGGCAGCCATCGGGACGCGCGGTAATAATTCAATCCGCCGGTGAGCGCGCCGGGTTGCGACCACGCTTCGATATACGCGCGCCGGTCGGCATCATCGAAATATCCACGCTTCAGGCCGTGCGTGAGCACGATGTCGACCAGGGCCTGGTGACCGTCGCGCGAAAGAATTTCTTCGGCTTCGGGTGTGCAGAACATCCGCATGTACTGGCTGGCGGCCTGTTGCGCGGGATGCGAGTGCATGAGACGAGCGAAGACGCCGGGATGCGGCGCGTTGACGATGATCAGCTTTTCAAGAAGCTCAGGATAAGCGAGCGCGAAGGCCCAGGCGACAGCGCCACCCCAATCGTGCGCGACAAGGACGAATTTTTCCGCACCCAGATGGCCGGCCAGCGCGCGCAGATCCTCGATCAGATATTTCGGACGATATTGATCCACCGCCTCCGGTTTGTCCGTAAGATTGTATCCGCGCAGGTCGGGCGCCACGGCCTGATGATCGCGGCGGAATTCCTCAAGCTGCGCGCGCCAGGCATACCAGAATTCGGGAAACCCGTGCGCGAACAAGATCAGCTTCCCGGAGCCGGCGGTCACATAGTGCATCCGAATCCCGTTCACTGCCGCGTATTGATGTTCCATAAACTTTGTACGACTATACCGTGGTCCGATGGCTGAAAATTGCCCGTGCTTCACCGGCCAGAAAGAGCGAGCCGGTGATGAGGATTACGTCGTCGGCAGAGGCTCGGGAACGGGCGAGATGAATAGCTTCGGCGACGGTCGCCACAATTTCGCCGCGGCCTGCGATTTCGGCGAGGGCTTCGGGCCGCACGGCGCGGGGATTGGCGGGCGCGGTCAGCAGCAGATGATCGGCCAGCGGTAACAGGATGCCGGCGATCTCCTCGATCGATTTATCGCGCATGGCTCCAAAAATCAGGTGCAGTTTGCGGTCGGCGTAGAACCGTTCGATGTATCGCGTCAGCGCGCGCGCGCCCGCGGGATTGTGGGCGCCGTCGAGAATGATATCGGGATTCGGCGCGACATGTTCCAGGCGGCCGGGCCAGCGTGCGTCCTGAATGCCGCGCGGATCGACGCCTAAGGATTCGAGCGCGAGCGCGGCGGCGACGGCGTTGTCCACCTGATGCTCGCCCGCGAGCGGACAACGGAGCCCGGAGAACCGCGATCCGCGCGCGTCGATTTCGAGGTCGCGAATTTCGAAATCCTCAGCGCGGCGGACGGGCACGTTCAGCTCAGCGGCGCGCGCTTCGAGCACGGCGCGAGCTTCGGGACGCTGGCGCGCGAACACCGCGGGAACACTCAGTTTCAGAATGCCGGCCTTTTCCCCGGCGATCGCTTCGAGGGTGTGCCCCAGGTAGATTTCGTGATCGAAATCGATGGGTGTGATCACAGTAAGCCCGGGCTCCACGACGTTGGTCGCATCCAGTCTGCCGCCCAGTCCGACTTCGACCACCGCGGTTTGAACGCCCAACTCGCGGAACAGCCAGAAGCCCATCGCGGTGACCGTTTCAAAGTACGTTGGATGGCAATCCAGGTCCAGCGATTCGGCAGTCTCGTGAACCACTGTGAACGCGCGCTGAAACTGAGTGTGAGTGACCGCAAGGCCGTCGACTTGAATGCGTTCGGTGGGCTCAATCAGATGCGGCGAAGTGAACAGGCCGGTGCGAATACCGGACGCACGCAGGCCCGCATCGATCATCGCGCAGGTTGAACCTTTCCCGTTGGTCCCGGCAACGTGCACCACGCGATAGCTCCGTTGCGGATTTCCGAGTGCATCCAGCACGCGGCGAATGCGTTCCAAACCGAGCTTGACGGTCTTAACTTCGTTGCCGAGCGCGTACAGGAAGCGGACGGAGTCGGGGTAGGAGAGCACTCATTGAATTATCGGATGCTTCACACCCAGGAGCTGTGCTCTGCGATACAACAGCCAGGCGGAAACCACCATTGCCGCGGTCGCCGCCGCCAGCTTGAATTCGTACAGCACCACATGCGTGACCTGGCCGGTAGGGATCACCGAGCAGATCAGCGCGAGAATCGTGACCAGCCAGCCACCCGAGGCGCTCCATCGCTTTCCGGCCACCCAGGCGCTCCCGAATATGTAGATGTAGGGGATGAACCCCGCGATCACCATCAGCGAGACCAGCGTGTCATAGGCGGCCCGCAGCGTATCACCGAGCTGAAATACGACCAGCAGGAACGAAGCGACCAGACCCAGCGCGATGATCGATACGTGCGGCGTATGCCAGCGCGGATGGATTTTCGAGAATGGCGTTGGAAGTAGCTTATCCACACCAACCGCGAACGGCAGCCGAGACACCGACGATCCGATGCCGCCGAACTGTCCCAGGCCCGTGAACAGAACCATCACCGCGATCACCGGCGTGAGCCACGGCACATTCAGCAAAGCCGCGGCAGTCTCGCCGCCCTGCGCCAACCCATAACGTTCGTCGATCTTCGCCGGGGAAAGCAGAACCAGCAAAGCGAGCGTCATTCCCGTGTAGAACACCGCCGCGAATCCGGATGCGATCCAACCCGCGCGACGCAGCGTGCGTTCCGGATCCCGAATTTCCGCGCCCATCAGCGCGGCCAGTTCCAGACCGGTCATGGCGTAGGCGATGGTCGCGACGCCCAGGTTCAGTGTGTCGAAGCTCCACTTCGGCACAATGTCGAGATGCGTGGCTGGGCCGCGCTTCACCCATACCACGCCGGCCAGAATGGCGAACACGATCCCGATCGCCCATGTCGCCGCGGCGCCGATGTTTTCGGTCCACTTGCCGATTTTCATGCCGACCAGGTTGGTGCCAAGCGCGATCCAGATGGCCGCGAGCGACGCCGTCACCAGGAACGTTCGATTGTCGGCCAGGTGCGCATAGTTCGGACCGAGGCCGTAAGCGGCGATGCTCATATAGAACATCGACGCGGTGGGGAACCAGAATGCCAGGCCAAGCCAGTAGATCCAGAAACACAGGAATCCGTGCCACGGTCCGAAATCGCCTCGCGTCCAATAATACAGACCGCCGGCGCCAGGATATTTCGCGCTCAGCGTGCCGACCGCGACCGCCAGTGGCGCCACGAACAAAACTGCGGCGGCCAGCCACAGCGTGATGGTTCCCGGTCCAGCGTGTGCGGCCATCGGCACCCAGCGCACGCCTACAATGCAGGCGATGGCGAACAGAGTGATGTCACGCAGACCCAGTTCGCGCCGGAGCCCCGGCTCGCTAGGCATGTGACGGATGGTCGCAGCCCGGCCCGTCGAATGGCCAGGCCGGCACGCGACCGCCCTTGTTGAGCTCCTGGTGGCCGATCTCAGTGGCGTAATAAATTCTGGCCGTGAGCGATTTCGCGTCCCGGAAGAACGTATGGCCCGGACCCGACCCTTCATCGAGCGCACGCAACATTGCGGTTTGTTCTTCAGCCGGGCAATGAACAAACGGATGGCCATGCTCGCGGATGGCGAACCCGTCCAACCAGTACAACCCTTCGAGGAATCGATCGCGCTGTTCGGCATCGCCGTCGCGCAGAAAAAGATCCAGGTAGCGATTCACGTGCGCCGCCTTTGCGCCAGGCGTGTCGGTGGCCGGGATGATCAGCTCCGTCAGCGCGATGACGGTTTCGTTCTGGTGTGCATCGAGCACTTCCGGTTTCCAGTCCGCCCGTGCGGCGTGCTGCGCCCACGCGGAGGGAATCGCGAAAACGGACGCGCCCAGCTTCACAAAATCGCGGCGTTGCATGCGTATTTATCCTACACGCGCTCCGGCTCCGCTGCAAGAAGCGTGCGATACTGGCCGAGGCTCAATGTCCTTCGGCAATTTTCTTTTCGGGAAACCGATCGCGACCTCCGAAGAGCGCGCAGAGCGGATCGGGTGGGCGGCCGGTATTCCGATTTTCGGGCTGGATGCGCTGAGCTCCGCCGCATACGGACCGGAAGCTGCCCTGACTCTGCTGCTTCCGCTGGGCGTGACCGGCGTCGCCTACATTCTGCCCATCAGCCTCAGCATTATCGCGCTTCTGACCATCGTCTACTTCTCGTATCTGCAAACCATTGAGGCGTACCCGAACGGCGGCGGATCGTATACGGTGGCCAGCGAAAACCTGGGAACCATGCCGGGACTGCTGGCCGCGGCGGCGCTGATGATCGACTACGTCCTGACCGCTGCCGTGGGAATTTCAGCCGGTGTCGGCGCGCTGGTTTCCGCGGCGCCTTCGTTCGAAAAGTACACCCTTCCGCTGTGCCTGGGAATTCTTCTCATCATCACCATCATCAACTTGCGCGGCGTCCGCGAAACCGGTGCGGTTTTTCTGCTGCCCACTTATTTATTCGTCGGGACATTGATGGTCACCATCGTGATGGGGTGCGCGAAAGCGTTTGCATCCGGCGGCCACCCCCAGCCGGTGGATCCGTTCCCGCATCCGCCCGCCGCGGTCGCGATGGCGGGCGCGTGGATTCTGTTGAAGGCGTTCGCATCCGGTTGCACGGCGATGACCGGTGTCGAAGCGGTGAGCAACGGCGTCAAGGCGTTTCGCGAGCCGACGGCCCGCCACGCCCGCATGTCACTCACCGCGATCATCGCGTTGCTGATCGTGCTGTTGGCCGGCATCGCGTACCTTGTGAAAGCCTACGGGATCGCCGCCACGTCGCCCGGCCAGAGCGGATATCAAAGCGTGCTCTCTATGCTGGTGGGCGCGGTGGCCGGTCATGGCGTTTTCTATTACATAACCATGGGCTCCATTCTCCTGGTGCTGGCACTCTCGGCCAACACCGCGTTTGCCGATTTTCCGCGGCTGTGCAAGGTGATTTCGCACGACAACTTTCTGCCTCGATCGTTCGGCTTCCGCGGACGACGCCTGGTGTATTCCTACGGGATCTACACCCTGGCAGTCCTGACCGCGATCCTGCTGACGATTTTCGGCGGCGTGACGGATCGCCTGATTCCGCTCTACGCGGTGGGCGCGTTTCTGGCCTTCACTCTTTCGCAGGCCGGGATGGTGGGGCATTGGCGGCGAGTAGGCGGCCGCGGCTCAGGCGCCGTCATGGCGATCAACGCCGTCGGGGCTTTCGTCACCGGGATCACCGTCCTGGTGGTGCTGGTGGCGAAATTCATCGAAGGCGCCTGGATCGTACTGGTGCTGATTCCCATCCTGCTGGCCGTTATGATCGCGGTTCGCCGGCAGTATCACAACATGTCGATGCAGATCTCGAGCCAGTCGCCGCTCGATTGCAGGTGTTTTACAAAACCCCTGGTTGTCGTGCCGGTCGACCGCTGGAGCAAAATTCCACAGCGCGCGCTGACCTTCGCGCTCACCATATCCACCGACGTAGTGGCCATCCACGTCGCCAGTGACGAGCGCCGCACGTACCTTGAGGAGAGCTGGCACGACTTAGTGGACGCGCCGGTAACCGAGCTCGGTATGATCGCGCCCAAGCTGGTGATCATTTCCTCGCCATACCGTTTCGTGATCACGCCGATCGTCGATTACATTCTGGACCTCTCGCGCAAGTTCCCGGACCGTCAGATCGCGGTGCTGATCCCGGAGGTGGTGGAGAGCCACTGGTACTATCATCTACTGCACAACCAGCGCGCGACGGCGCTGAAGACGCTGCTGTATTTCAAAGGTAATCCGCAGATCCTGGTGATCAATATGCCGTGGTACGTACAACCTTAGCGATCACAAATCAGCTCCCCGGATGATACTCGCGCTCGCTGTGCCCCTTCAATTGCGCCGGGTAAAAATACACTTCACGCAGATCCCCGGTGCTATAGCGGCCGGCTTCGTCGTTGAAATGCTTCGATCCCGGATGCCCGCTCTCGCCACCCGCCGTCACGGCCCGGGCTCGAACCTTGTCGCCGAATTCGACGACCGCGACGAAGCTGTTTCCGCTGGTCCCGTACCACTTCTTGGTCCCCGGATACGCGCGCGCGCCAAATGAAGCAAGCGATCCCCATTGCGATGACGTGAAGGCGACCGGGATGCTGGGTCCCGCATCATTGAATGGCTGCACGATGTCGCCGGTCAGCCGCTGGAACCGGTTGATGTCGCCCCACGGCGTTTTCCACTTGCCGAAATCCGCAGCCAGCTTGTCGGATGCGGCATCCAGCGATTTCAAAAGCTCCTCGCCCGGCGCCGCGCTTGCGTCTTCATCCGAAACCCCGCCGCCGCGCCTTCCGCCGGTGCTCAGCCGGCGACGCACATCTTCGCCCCAGAACACAGCAAGCGATGTCGGAATCGATGTCGCCGACCATCGCAGATCCCATTGACGCAGCATCGCAATCTGCGCGGCGAGTTTCCCCTTCAGCGGATTCGATTCCGGCGCCTGGTCCCAAGCGCGAATCAGCGCCGGCATCGGTTTTTCGAACCACGTCAGATAACTGTCGAAGGCCGCGCCGATCAGCGAGTCGACCGTAAAATCCTTGCGTCCCTGTAGAACGCGGATCGCGTGCAGCCCGCGCGCCGATTCGCCGCCGTTTTCGACATATGCCGGATAATTTTCGCGCTTCGGACTGTCCGGCCCGGCCGCCGACCAAGGCCAGTTGTTGGTGTTGTACAACCAGCCGACCTTGGGATTCAGAAGGTGCGGCGTCTCGTCCACCTCCAGCAGACCGTGCCACTCCGTCTCCGGATTGCTCCCATCCACAGGCTTCGTCCAATCGAATTTCGTATCGCGACGCGGAATGTAGTTGCCATGGAAGTACGCGATGTCGCCGTCGGCATCCGCGAAAATCGTATTGTTGGACGAGTTCGCTTTCAGCTCCATGGTCTGCCGGTACGATTTGTAATCCCGCGCCTTGGTGCGCAGGTAGGATTGCTCTAGCGCCTTGATCGGCTCCTGCATAATCCGGAAACCCACCCACTTACCGTTCAATTCGCGGATCACCGGCCCATGGTGAGTGCGATACACCGTGAATTTCTTCTCCGCCATCCCGCGATCGGTCTTGTAAGGTACGGCGATCGTGTGCGCAATGACAGGACGCTCCTCGGCACCGTACTTGTACACGAAGCCGCTGCCCTTCTTGCTCACCGTTTCCAGATACTCATCGACCGCGTCCACGCCGCTCGAAGTATGCATCCAACCGGCGCGGTCATTGAACCCCTGGTAGACAAAAAACTGGCCCCAGGTCACCGCGCCGTAAGCGTTCAACCCTTCGTCGCTCGACATCTGGAGCTCGCTGCGGAAGAAAAACGACGTGTGCGGATTGATCAGCAGCAGCGCGTGATGGCCCAGCGTGTTCGATGGCGCGACGGCCGCTCCGTTCGATCCTCTGGGCTCCGCATCTTCATCGTCCTGATTCGCACCCGTCTGCGCCACCGGCATCTTGCCGTAGAAGGCCTCGAGTTGGCCCAGGTTGACCTTTTCGATATCACCGCCGATACTTCCCTCGGTAAAGCTGAGCGCCATCCACGGCTCGAACCGGGTGATCACGCGCGGCTTCACGTCGGGGTGCTTAAAGAGATAGAAATTCAGCCCATCGGCCCAGGCGACCATCAATGTCTGCAGCCACGCGGGGCTCTCCGTGTAGAGTTTCTTGAGCTCAACGGGATCGATAAACAGCTTCATCCGCAAATCCTGGTAGATTTTCGATTCGCCTTCGGTCTCGGCGAGCCGTCCCATCGAATTCAAGTAGTTCGTCTCCACGCGATTGAAATCGTCTTCGGCCTGCGCGTAGACCATGCCGAACACCGCGTCGGCGTCGGTCTTGCCGTGAATGTGAGCGATGCCCCAATCGTCGCGAACGATGGTGACGCCGCCCGCCTGGTTCCCCCATCGCGCGACTTCGGAATCGTTGTGCTGGAACGCAAAGACCGGCAAGGCGCAGAGCAGGAGGGCGAGTTTCATGCCATCCATTTTAGTCGCACTCACGATAGACTTCATAAGTTGGAGGTTGTTCATGCGTTTTGCGAGTGTTCTGGCCGTCGCCCTTTCGATCCTGTCGCCCGTGCGCGCCCAGATCAATTCCGCCGCGCTCAGTGGCCTGGAATGGCGCAGCGTAGGCCCCGCCGCGACGGGCGGACGCATCGCGGACTTGGCGATCGTCAAATCGCCGGGACAGGCAGACATCATTTACGTCGCCACCACGACGGGCGGAGTCTTCAAGAGCGTCAACGCGGGGATCTCCTTCACGCCGATTTTCGACCGTGCCGGCGCGATGATGTCCACCGGCGCGATTGCTGTGGCGCCGTCCAATCCTACGGTCGTCTGGGTGGGAACCGGCGAGGCCGATAACCGGCAAAGTTCGTCATGGGGTGACGGAGTTTATAAATCGCTCGACGCCGGTGCGACGTGGCAAAAGATGGGATTGGCCGACACGCACCACATCGGCAAGATCGTCATAAATCCAGGCGACCCGAACATTGTGTACATCGCTGCGGCCGGGCACCTGTGGGGATCGAATGCGGAGCGTGGCGTTTTCAAAACCACCGACGGCGGGAAAACGTGGAAGAAGATTCTATACAAAGACGAAAACACCGGCGCGATCGACCTGGTGATGGATCCCAAGAATCCCGACGTGCTGTATGCCGCCCTGTATCAGCATCAGCGCAAAGGCTGGGGTTACAACGGCGGCGGCGCGGGTAGCGGAATTTTTCGAACCATGGACGGCGGCGCGAGCTGGACGGAATTGAAAAACGGTTTGCCGCGCGGCGATAAAGGGCGCATCGGCCTGGCCACTTTCGCAGGCGATAATCGCGTGATCTATGCGGTCATCGAAGCCGATCCGGCGCCGGCTGGTCGGGGCGAAGGCGGCGCTGAGCCTGCGGCTCCTGGCGGACGCGGCCGCGGCCGAGGCTCGTCATCGCCCGACACGATCACCGCGGCCGGCGGGGTCTTTCGCAGTCTGGATTCGGGCGAAACCTGGCAGCACATGACCGGGCTCAATCCGCGGCCCATGTATTACAGCCGCATCTACGTCGATCCGAAGGACGTGAATCGCGTGTACATCATGGGATCCAATCGCGGTGTGTTCATTTCCGACGATGGCGCCCGCAACTTCACCGAGGTGTTCAGCGAGGTTCACGGCGAGGATCACATTCTATGGATCGACCCGGAAAGCCCCAATCACATGGTGGTAGGCGGCGACGGCGGCGTATCCATTTCGTACGATCGCGGCGCGACGTGGCTGTTCCGCATCAACCTCCCGATCGGCCAGTTCTACGATATTTCGGTAAACAATCGCGATCCGTTCACGGTGTGCGGCGGCCTTCAGGACAACGGAAGCTGGTGCACGCCGGCGTCGACCAACATGAGCTACGGCATTTCGTTCAAGGATGCTTACAACGTCGGCGGCGGCGACGGGAT
>Ga0206819_10190_pt2 | contig 11131 bp, 11 predicted proteins | sample Alteio_BWOrgCont_87_FD_152855 | JGI IMG/M metagenome (GOLD analysis project Ga0206819, IMG submission 152855) | Enriched cells from forest soil in Barre Woods Harvard Forest LTER site, Petersham, Massachusetts, United States -... | ecosystem: Environmental > Terrestrial > Soil > Temperate forest >... | reverse complement strand
GCACTCAGGTTCTTTTGGCCGGAGTTAGCGTAGGTTCAGTGGCTTCAGTAAAACTGGAATCGCCAAAGCTCGCAAAGCTGCGACTTGAACTCAATCATGGTTTAAGGATTCCGCAAGGCAGCAGCGTTCAGCTTCCTACCTCGTTGATCGGCTTTGGGGAGAATCCGGTTGTGATCGTGCCACCTGAATCAGATTCGGGTGGATCGATCCGGCCGGGTACAACCATGCGGGGAACCAAGGGCTCAGCGATTGACAGCTTTCTCCCCGAGGGTAGACAAACCGTTGCCGAATTGAACAAGACAATGGCGGCATTCCGCAAGCTTCTTGAGGACCAGAAGCTCCAGAACCGAGTTGGCGATCTTCTGGCGACGTCGAACAAAACTTTAGAACGATTCGGCGAACTTGCAAACAACGCAAACGGATTGCTAGTGGCGAATCAAGCCACGATTGGTAAGGCGATCACTGCGGCAACTGCGGCTATTCAAGACGTTCACAAGGTGACGATGCGTGTTGCCGAACTAGTCCAGCAAGGAAAGCTGCAGAAGGATGCAGAAGCGATTCTTGAGCGGATGAAGAAGATTACTTTGCATGCCGACGAAATGGTTCAGAGCCTCAACACGATGGTAAACGACCCCAAGCTCCGCGACCCGCTGACGAAAACTGCAGCCAATATTCAGAACATTACCGACACTGGGAAGGACATCGCCACGAACGTTTCTGCCATGACGAAGAACGGAACGGAGATCACCCAGAACGCTGCTGTCGTAAGTAAGAAAGCGATCGGCCTCACCGATCAGGCGTCCGAAATCGCAACTAAGGCCAGCCAGATCGAAGATCAGCTAAAGGGAGTTCTCGATAAGGTGGGAGGCTTCTTCAATAAGGCGCCCTCAACAGCGAACCTGCCAAAGATCCGAACAGAAATGGACCTGTTCAGAGAAAGCCAGCCGGGATATTGGAGAACGGACGTCAACCTGAGCTTTCCTTTAGCGGATTCAACCGTTTATGTCGGACTTTACGATGCGTTGGAATCGAACAAAATCACTGCGGAACTGGGCAAGAACCTAACTGACAAACTTGGTTACCGCTACGGCGTCTACGCCAGTACGGCATCGGTTGGGGTAGACTACCTCCTTGCGCCAAGGTGGTCCCTCCGCGGGGATGCGTGGAACATTAACGATCCTCGTCTCGACCTTCGCACAAGTTACGAGTTTGGAAACGGATTCATCGGGTGGTTTGGCGTCGATCGCTTATTGAAAGATAACGCAGTCACCTTTGGAGTCGGAATACGAAGATAGAAGTTGGAATTAAAAGGAAATGAAGGTCATTCTTAAACAGACGGTGCCGAAGGTCGGCAAAGAGGGCACGGTCGTCGCCGTCGCTGACGGATTCGCACGCAACTATCTATTCCCGCGCGGCTTAGCAATTGTCGCCGACAAGAACCAGTTGAAGGCGCTTGAAGTTCGAAACGTTCGGTTATCCGCTAAGTTCGCCGATGCCAAGAGTTCGGCAGAGGTTTTGAAAGAACAGATCAACGGTAAGACGGTTCGAATTCCGGGGCAGGTCGGAAAGGATCAAGGCAAACTTTTCGGTGCGATCACGTCACAGAACGTCGCAGATGCGATCCGCAAGCAGCTTGGAGTTGAGGTCGATAAGCGAAACGTCGCCCTCATCGAGCCAATCAAGCGACTTGGCGATCACACGGTAGAAGTCGATCTTCACCGCGAAGTCGATGCCAAGCTGATCGTTCAGGTCTTCGACCCAGCGGCGGAAGTCGTCGAGACCCCGGCCGCTGCAGAACCCGAACTCGTCGAAGCTTAACCTCCCGTAGGGGCGAGGCGTGCCTCGCTAGTATGAATTGCGAGGCGCGCCTCGCCCCTACGGATGCGCTGTCATTTGGTGGACGATTCGACCTAGCTTTGCTACTGCCCCCTCTATTTCGGGAGACCACCTTCCGGCTGTTAGCCGAATGAAGTTTCGGTAACCATCCTCGACGCTGAATAAAACGCCGGACGAAATAAAAATGTTGTGCGCCAGCGCCTTCGTGTACAAGGCAACCGAGTCTACGTTTTCAGGCAATTGAACCCACAGCATGTATCCGCCTGACGGGCGCGTGACAATCGTCTCCGCCGGAAAGTATCTTGCGATCGCCTCTGACATCCGGCCAACGTTTGCTGCGTATGCCTTTCTCGCTCGGCGCAGGTATTGATCGTATCCTCCGTCCGTTAGAAACTCCGCGATGACAAGCTGAGGCAAACTTGGCGCCGAAATGGTAAAGGAGTGCTTGAGCCGTTCGATTTCGCTGTGCCACTTGCCCGCCACGACCCAGCCCACGCGATAGCCGGGAGCGATTGTCTTGGAGAACGATGAACAGATAACGACATTCTCGCCTCCCTCGAAAGAACGCAATATGCGGGGACGGTCTCCCTCGAATCCTAGGTCTCCATAGACATCGTCTTCAATGAGGACAACACCATGCTTGTTGGCAACGGCGTTCAGCCTTCTCTTGTCCTCATTGGACATGCAACTTCCCAATGGATTTTGGAAGTTAGGGCTGACCATGCAGGCTTGAACCGGAGTTCCTTTCTCCGCTTGTTCCACAAGAGTTTCCTCAAGTGCCTCAAGGCTGATCCCCTCTTTCGTTCGAGTCTTCACCTCAAGGCTACGCAGACCGGCTAAGTGGATTGCTTGCAACACGCCGTAGTGGCAGGGCGACTCCACTACAACCACGCCCCCTGGCGAGCACACAGCACGCAAGGCCAAGCACATCGCCTCTTGGCACCCCATTGTGATGACGACCTCGTCAGGCGAGATCACAGCCCCGGCAGCGAAGGATCTCTGCGCGATCTGCTCCCGAATCGCACGATGGCCGGATGGTGGACCATAACCGTAGCTTGCCTCGGGATGCTCTCTCGCAACCGAACTGATGATTCTGGCCAATTTGGCCAGCGGCAATAGGTCGGGGTTGGGGTTTGCGAATGCCAAATCGATCAGGCCGGGCTTTTCGATTTGATGGGTCATCGATTGGAGCATCTGGTCCCGGGTGAAATGGGAAGGCGTCGGCGCAGGTGCAGAGCGCATCGGTTCCGCAGGTTTGAGATTCGCGTAAGCGTGGACGTAGTATCCCGATTGCGGTCGAGGGTGGATAAGCCCGCTATCCTCAAGCAGCCGATAGGCATCCAACACTGTCGTTATGCTGACCCCACTCTGCTTGCTTAACTCACGAACTGAAGGCAGCCTGTCTCCGGGACGATAGATACGGTCGAGGATCATCCCATGAATTCGATGTGCCACCTGCTCGTAAAGCTTGGGCGTCTGAGCGCGAGATGGTGACACGGCAGTCCTAGTTTCCACGTTCATTTCCTCTTGTTAGAATTACGAGTGTACAGATCGCCTCATTTCGGAGGGAGATACAATTTGAGTTCAAGTTGGCAGATACAATCGATAATGTGAGATCTGTACGCTCATCTCTTGCCAGCGTTGAGCGTTTAGTGTTGTAGCGTTCGAGGGAGATCGAGAGTAATCAGCTTCTCTCGAACGCTCAACGCTCTCCGTTTGCACCGTAAACTAGCCAAAATGAAAATTGGCGAGATTGCCCCGGATTTCACGCTTCACGATCAAGATCGGAATTTGTTCAACCTCGGCCAGCATCTAGGGAAGGGACCGATTGTGATCTTCTTTTATCCTAAGGATGACAGTCCGGTTTGTACCGCGGAGGCGTGCGCATTTCGCGATAGGTATCAGGTGTTCCAGACGATGGGTGCCTTGGTGGTTGGGATTAGTTCTGACTCCGAAGCTTCCCACCAATCCTTCGCCGCCAAGAATAACCTGCCGTTCACGCTTCTTTCGGATGAAAAGGGCGAAACTCGTGACGCCTTCGGCGTGCCGAAGAAATTCGGCATACTGCCCGGAAGAGTTACATATATTTTAGATAAGCAAGGAATCCTACGAGGCATGTCCAACAGCCTAACGAATGCCAAGTCACACATTGAGGACGCCCTCGCAGTGATTAGATCCCTTTGAACGCCGGTCTATTCCCGCCGCAAGGCAACGATCGGGTCAAGACGGGCGGCACTCATCGCGGGATACAGACCGAATACCATTCCGATCATTGCCGAGAAGACGGCTGCGAAGATTGCTGCTACGATCGGAAACGGCATCTCGAGACCATTCTTGCTCGGCCAATGAATCGAAGCGGTTGCCATGCTGGCGATTTGGCCGATACCGTAAGCGATCGACATTCCGATCAATCCGCCGACTAGGCTAAGCGTGCCTGCTTCGACAAGGAACTGGGTGAGAATTGAGCCCCTTTTCGCGCCGACTGCCTTCCGTAGACCGATCTCCTTCGTGCGCTCCGTCACGGAGACAAGCATGATGTTCATGATGCCGATGCCGCCGACGAGCAAGGAAAGAGCGGCGACCGCCGCCAAGATCCCTCCCGCTGCGCCTACAATGCCGCCAAACACCTTGAGGATCGATTCACGCGAATCCAAACGGTAAACCGGCTTGTTGTTTGAGCGAATCATCATCGCCTCCCACACCGATTGCATTGCGTCGTCCACCTTCACACCAGGCTTGGCTCGAAGCATCATGATGTCGATTTTTTGACCGCCAACCCACTTTTTCTGTGCGGTCGAAATTGGAACGAGAACCATGCGACCCGTGTTGTCGCCCATGAAGTCGGTCTTCTCAACGATTCCGATCACCTCGAGGGCGATCCCTTGCAGCATGATCAGCTTGCCGATTGCATGTTTGTCGGGGAAAAGCCTGTCCCGAATGTCCTCGCCGATGACCACCACGTTGGCCATCGAGGTCACGTCGTGGTTGTTCAGAGAGCGACCCTCAAGGATCGTAAATCTGTTCAACTCCTCGAAGTTTTCGTCGCTTGCATAGATCTGCGGGTTATCTACGTTCCGATTTGCGTACATCACCTTCTGAACCGGCAGGTTCATAACGCCGGCGGCAATGTCGATAGCTTGAACCCGGTTTTTCACGAACTTCATATCGTCGATAGTCAACTTGTCCAGGTTGCCGAGGTTTTGGCCCCTGCCCCTTCTTCCTGGGTCAAAGAAGACGAACATGGTGTCGGTTCCGAGCTTCTTGAACTCACCGTTTATGTACGACTGGAATCCGCTTGAGATCATGACGATCATCGTCACGCTCATGACCCCGATAATCACACCGAGCATCGTGAGGAACGCTCTTAGCTTGTGCAGCCGGAGCATCCCCAGCGCAATTAAGAACGACTGAATGACATTTTTCACTAGTCGTCCCCGAATTGCATCGCGCCTTTTCGAGCTGGTCCCTTGTATTGAGGTTTTTGAACCATCAGGCCCTTGGTCACACCTGAAACAATTTCGACCTGGGAACCGGAGGACGCGCCGAGCTCTATGTATTTCCTGTCGGCGATGCCTCCCGGCTTCTTCGAAGGAACCTCAACAAACGACTTCCTTCCGTCTTTGCCCACGTACTCGAGAGGGAGTAAAAGAACATTCGGATGCCGAATTACCTCCATCGTGCATTTGGCTGACATGCCGGAGCGAAGTTGGGGAACGGCATCTTTAATCAAGATTTCGACTTCGTACTTGACAACCGAATCGGCAGGTGTTGTGGTTGTCGTTCCGGAAGTCGCATTAGCGGTGTCCTTGCTAGCCGGAGCAATCTTGCTGACGGTGCCACTAAACGTCTTGGTCGGGATCGCATCCACATCGATCCTGGCCGGCATGCCGAGACGCATCTTCGCGACGTCGATCTCGTTGACATCGAGCTTCACCCGCATCGCAGTGCGATCTTCGATCTTCACGATCGTGGTTCCGCTGCTGAACTGACTCAACCCCGTGGCGAGCTCACCAACCTGCAACGCCTTCTTGGTGACGATGCCGCTAATCGGTGCACGGATATCTGTCTCGCTTAACTGCCTTTCGGCATCTCCAACCACGGACTCAAGTTGAGAAACCGTGGCTAAGTCTTGTTGCCTTCCCTTCTCCATAACTTCGGGATCTCTTAAGGCCGCTTTTGCGCGCTCAAGATCCGCAAGAGCGGAAAGATAGTCGTGGCGTTTTACTTCGTCCTGAATGGAATTTGCTTTTGCAGTATCGAGGGCAGCCTGGGTCTGTTCTATTTGTTCCTGCGCCTTGGTCAATTCGGATTTGAACTCAGCATCAATTTTGTCGCGACTGATTTGAGCACTAACCAAGCGCGTTTGCGCAAGATCGATGGCAAGCTTTGCGTTCTCAACAACCTTTCCGGAAACATAGCCCTTCTTCTCAAGCTCAACTTGTCGTACGTAGTCGCTTTGAGCGTTCGCGAGGTTCGCGTTGGCCTCGTTGAGCGCACTTACCGCGCTTGCAAGCTGAATTGGATGGGCGCTTTGGAGCAGCCTCCGTTTTTCTTCTTGCGCACTGTCCAGATTCATTTGCGCCTGCTTGATCGCGGCAGTTGTCAATGTCGGTTGGATCTTCAAAGCAAGACGCATCTGAGCAAGCTTGGCTTGAGCCTGCTCGTAAGCGGCGCGAACTTGGAGCCTGTCTTCTGAGATTGATATTGCCGTCTTCTCTGCTCCGCTCCTCGCTCCTCGAAGCTGAGCTTGGTTTTGCATCAAGAGCAGCTTCGTCTCGCGGGGATCGATAATTGCAATAAGATCGCCCTGTTTGACGATCTTCCCTTCGTCGACGAACAGCTTTGACAAGCGGCCGGTGACAAGACCTTTAACCTCGACCGATTTGACGGCGTCGACGGTCCCGGTCTCAACGACAGTTACGACCAGATCTCCCTGATCAACAGCCTTGTTATTTGAGGCAGCGGCAGAGGCGTCGGCAGCGACTTTTGCGGCATTCATCGACCTCATCGCAAAGCCGCCCAGCCCACAAAGCGCAAGCAAGACGACCGCCAGCGGAATTATCGCTTTTTTCATGTTTCCGGGGGAGTATCGCTAATAAGCCATATCCCGTTGCAGATCAGGCGCTTTTTTTCCTGAAATTGCGACTCAATTCGTCTTAACGCGAGGCCATCCAGAGGCCCTCGGTATCTTTCGGAATATTTGCATTTTCAGGGTAAACAAGATAGACCGTTCTTTTGGAGTAATTCCAAGCCTTCTCAAAATCGGACCGCTTGTAGACGCGCCTCACCTGATTCTTGAAAGCGGGATCGTTGATTACCAAGTCTCCGTCCTTTGCAAATCCAACCAGTACGACCAAATGGCCGGATTCGGTCGGTGAAAGAGGTAATCCTCGTAGGAGGTCGAATGAAACCGAGCAGATGACGGGAAAGCCGGCGTCGATCCACGTTTCGAGATCGTGAGTCGAGCCGAATCGGGCGACATACGACCGCATTCCCGGAAAGGAACCCGCATAGGCTGTGTTAAAAGGCCAGTTCCCTGCCCCCTTGTAAACCGGATCCCAAACATGCTCTTCAACTTCCGGCACATCCTTGTTCATCTCTGGCTTGCCGAGAAGATTGGAATAGTGCCAAAGCACCATCGACATCGAAGTAGCACTGCAAAGAACCCCGCCATTGGGATAGTTGCCTTGGGCTCTTTGCGGAACATCGATGACTTTGCCCCAAGCTGGAGAAGGAACTGCGTCTTGAATAGGAAGGGCACCTCTACTTGAAAAGGAGAATGTTAGAAGCTTTAGTTGAGCCAACGGGCCGTCGGCGACAGTGTTGAGCGTGACCCTTACGTCAATTGATTTTGCATCGCGATGGAGCGACAGGGTGTCGGTATCAACGGTACCGTTTAAGTCAGCCTGACCATTGACGCTTCCCCTTGGACCGACCTTGCCGTCGACGGTCCATTGCGCCATCGTGTACCACTTCGTCTCAAGTGCATCGCCGTGTGCGCGAACTTCGACCTTGAGAGAGGCGGTACCTGCGGGTTCGACGTTCCAAGAAGCAATCATCTCTCGAAAAGGGATACCGGCATCGACTGAGTGGAATTCCTTGACGACCTCATGCCCCCTTTCCGGAAACATGAGATTGGGCTCCAGGGCGACGAGGCGCGTGTTATGCAAACCGGAACTGATTACCATAGCTAATAGTGGGAGAACTGACATGGCAAACCTGGAAGGAGAGGGAGGAAGATTAGCTTACCTTCAACCCATCCGTGGACAGTGCTAAGCTGCGTAGGGTATATTCTAACGATCTAATGGCGACCTACCGAGGAAGAAAGACAGATATTTGCCGAACAGTCGGCTACGACATCTGGGGACGAGCGAAGAGCCCGGCCACCAAGCGCGCATACCCGGCCGGCCAGCATGGACCCAATCTTAAAGATCGCCGCCAGTCGGAATACGGCGAGCAACTTTTGGCCAAGCAGGTAATTCGCCGATATTACAATATGCTCGAGAAGCAGTTCTCGAACTCGTTCAAGAAAGCTCAGCGCATGAGCGGGAATACGAGCCTCAACTTCTTGCGGCTGCTTGAGCTCAGGCTTGCCACGAGCGTTTGGAGACTCGGATATGCCCGCACTGTCTTCCAGGCACGGCAGATGGTCAACCATTGCCATATCCTGGTGAACGGCCGAGTAGTCAATATTCCAAGCTTCCAGCTAAAGGTCGGAGACGAAATTCAAGTTCGTGACCGAGAGGTCAGCCGTGGAATGGCCCGCGCAAATCACTTTGAAGGCGCCGCGGTTCCTGCTTACATCGATACCGACGTTCAGAATTTCAGAGGCAAGATCATCGCCCTTCCGGAGCGAGAGGATTTTCCGAAGTTCTTCCAAGAGCAGCAGGTCGTCGAGTATTACGCTCGCTAATTAGGTCATCCATTGAAAGACTCCAGGACTGGTTTGCCAGCCCTGGAGTCTTTCGTTTTTGAGGGGTGATCGGTCACCTGCGATCTGCCAAGACGGCATCAACCGATTCAACCCACGATTCAATCTGAGCCATCGACAGTTCTCCCATGTTGGCGATCTGGAAGTATTTCTCACGCAGCCACCCTTTGCAGCCATAGATCACAAACCCCGCCTCAAGGTTGAGGTCAAACCACCGGTCAAAGGTCAGACCCGAAGGGATATTGAACATCGAAAGCGTGCAAGTCTGCCCGTCAAATGAAATCGGCGACATGAACCCCCGAGCTACAAGCTGTTTCCGAATGAATTGAGCCTTGCGGGTGTAGTCCGCATGACGGCCGGCAACACCATCTGTTGGGTACTCACGCAACGCTTGACGAAGCGCAGCCAGCGATGGAACAGGCGGAGTCAACGGTGGTGCGTCCCCGGCGTAGAGTGGCAGGCTCATGTAGTAGCTCTGTCTCGGAACGGTGTCCATCTCGCTGACGATATTCTCCCTAACAAGCACGAATGCAACGCCCGGAATCGCGTGAAGGCATTTATTTCCAGAAGCGCACACGGCATCAAGATTCGTGAAGTCAATCGGATCGGCGCCAAAGCTGCTCATAGCGTCGACGAGGCATTTCGCGCCATTTTCCCGGCAAAGGGCGCCGAGTCTTCCAATGTCATTGAGCCGGCCCGTCGTCGTCTCGTTATGTACGACGACAACCGCTTCGAGGCCATTGCGTAATGCATTTTCGATTCGGTCAAAATCTAACTCCTCAAGCCAATCGTGCGTCACGGCCACGATCGGAATCTTATGAATCTCAAGGATTTCCCGCACCCTGCTGCTGTAGTATCCGTTCTCCAGGACAAGCACTGGGCCCTTATCAATCAAAGACGTGATCATCGCCTCGACCGCCAAAGTGCCGGACCCACCGAGTAGGTAGGCATGCCAGCCAGATTGAGTTTGTGGATAGACAGAAAGAAGCCTCGACTTTGTTTCCCGAATGAGATTCAAATACTCTGGATCCCGATGGTTCAAATCCGGACCGGCGGCCGCGTTCCGCACCGACTGGGAAGTCATGCACGGTCCCGGTGTCAGTAGGATTTTTGAATCGTCCACCGTAATTGTCCTAAACGGTCGCTGCTTTTAGCGCCTTCACCGCCCTAACAATTGCTCCTCTTCCCTTGCCGCCATTCCACTCGCGATGGAGTAGGTTGACAAGGTAACTACCAACCACCGCTCCGTCGGCGACCTCACTGACCATTCGTACGTGTTCAGGGGTAGATATTCCGAAACCAACACAAATCGGCTTGCCTGTCTTCGCTCTGATTCTTGCAACGAGCTGCCTAACATCGGTGGGCACTTGGTTCTCCGCCCCTGTAACACCTGTTCGTGAGACCGCATACACGAAGCCGGTTGTTCGCGCGCAGACCTCGTCGATCCTTTTGGGCGTACTCGTCGGCGCAACCAAGAAGATCGTATCGATCTCTGCATCCTTGCTGGCCCTACACCATGCTTCTGCCTCGTCGGGAACGAGATCGCTCACGATTGTTCCGCAGACTCCTGCATCTCTGCTCTTCTTCGCAAAGTCGGATAAACCGAATCGCAAGATCGGATTGTAGTAGCCCATCGTCACGACCGGCACTTGAGTATGGATGCCGGCTAAGGACTCAAGAATCCTTCTAGGAGTGGCGCCATGGTCCAACGCACGCTGGCTGCTTGCTTGAATCGTGGGTCCTTCACCGAATGGGTCGCTAAAGGGAATGCCGATCTCAATGACGTCGGCTCCGCCTTCCTCCAAGGCGCCAATGATCTCGCCAAGCTCAGCCAAGGGCTGATCGCCTGCGGTGAGAAAAAGCACCAGGGCTTTTTCGTTTCGAGCTTTGAGAAGACTGAGTTTGTCGGATAGCGTCGGCACAATAGTGATTCTGTCAGACCGAACCCTTGGCGCGCTTGCGCCCTAATTCTTCTTTATTGCGCCCGCGAGATCGAGCCATTTAGCCTGCTGGGCGGGAGTTAGGATGGCAATCGCTTTCTTGTCGGCTTCTTGCTTCTCACGAGAGATTCTCTGGCGCTCTCCGTTGTACATCGCTGCCACTTCGGCACACTTCTTGTCGTAACTCTTTCGGTCGGCTCCCGGCTTTGGCTCGGGAATCTTATCGATCGCATTTGCGATCATTGCGCTGACGTCCTCATCGCGTTTCGCAAAGTCGCTGCAAACCGCCTTGATCAGCTTTATCTGACTCGGCTGAAGGCCGACCTGCGCAGACACGGTCGGATCGATGAGCGCAATCGTACCAATCCGAGGAATACCGATTTCGAGCAATCGATATTTCTGGTCCGGATTCAGCGTATTAAGG
>Ga0206819_10385_pt1 | contig 11204 bp, 7 predicted proteins | sample Alteio_BWOrgCont_87_FD_152855 | JGI IMG/M metagenome (GOLD analysis project Ga0206819, IMG submission 152855) | Enriched cells from forest soil in Barre Woods Harvard Forest LTER site, Petersham, Massachusetts, United States -... | ecosystem: Environmental > Terrestrial > Soil > Temperate forest >... | reverse complement strand
TTTGATGGCCGGCGTCCGGTTGTGGCGCGGCGCGGAGGCTCACGTGGACGGACTAATGTGGCAGGGATTTGGCCTGAACAACACTCTCGGCGCGGAAGGGTTTCCCAACGGCGAAGCCTATCGCATTGGCACTGCGGTTCCCAACGGGGCCATTGCCCGCCTGTTCATCCGGCAAACCGTCGGCTTTGGCGGCGACCAGGAAGACGTGTCCGATGACGGACTTGATCTGGCCGGCAAACGGGATATTTCCCGGCTTACCTTCACCCTTGGACGATTCAGCGCTGCGGATATTTTCGACCAAAACGCTTATGCCAATGATCCGAGTACCCAATTCATGAACTGGGCGTTCGTGAACAACGAAGCATGGGATTATCCAGCGGATGCCATAGGATATACCACCGGACTTGCCATGGAATTGAACCAACCCCAATGGACTCTTCGCTACGGATTTTTCCAGGTGCCGAGCGTTCAGAATACTTTGACAGCAGAAGACCGGGTTTTCAAATGGCCGTATGATCCTTCGGTAGACGGCCCATCCGAAGACGGACCGTTTTTTGATGCCTGGGCAATGGTGACGGAATTAGAACGCCGTTACAGCATCAAGACTCATCCGGGTTCCCTCCGGTTTCTTGCCTATCTCAACAGGGCTAAAATGGCCAGTTACCCGGAAGCGACCGCCAATCTACTGGCCAACCCTAATGACGTGGAAGGGGACATCCTGGCGGCGCGCGCATTTCGCTTCAAATACGGTTTTGGGTTGAATTGGGAACAGGAAATTGCGAAGAACGTCGGCGTTTTTTCGCGCTTGGGCTGGAATGACGATCATGAAGAAGGATGGATGTTCAGCGATGTAGGTTACACGGCTTCATTGGGTTTGAGCGTCAAGGGAGAAGCCTGGCATCGGCCTGACGATACTTTTGGCCTGGCGGGCGTGGTCAATGGCATTTCAAAAGAGGAGCAGGAATTTTTCGAGGCCGGCGGCACGGGAATCCTGGCCGGCGACGGGAACTTAAGTTATGGCTGGGAAAAAATCCTGGAAACCTACTACGATTTCAAGATCTGGAAGAGTGTCCACGGTACGTTTGATTATCAGTTCATTGATGATCCGGCCTTCAACGAGGCGCGCGGCCCGGTGTCAGTCTTTGGCGCGCGGCTGCACTGGGAATTCTAAGCAGGTCAATTTTGGGGTAAATCGGACTGATGCCACCATCCACCACCGAGGGCCTGAAATAGCGCGGCGGTATCCGCATAGCGATTGGCCTGGGCCTGTGTGAGGGTGATGCTGGCTTGTTGATAAGCCTGTTCGGCGCTCAATAATGCCAAATAGTTCGCGTAGCCGGCTTGCGATTGCCGCTGGGTCAAATCCAGAGTGACTTTGGCGGCGTCCACCGCCGCCGCCGCCGTTTTCACGGCGTCGCCATCATGTTCAAGTGCATTCAAGGTATCGGCGACGTTCTGGAAAGCGGTCAGTACGGTGCTCTGGTATTGCTCGGCAGCCTGAATATACGCCTCTTTGGCAGCGCGTTCCTTGTGCAACAAAGCGCCACCCTGGAATATCGGCTGCGTCACGCTGGCACCCAAAGTCCAAAAGCCCGCCCCGGAGATGAAAATCTGGCTGGCGGTCAGCGCCATCGTGCCGGCATTGGCGGTCAGGATGATGACCGGCAAGCGATTGGCCGTCGCAATTCCAATTTGGGCGCTGGCTGAATGCAGGTTTTCCTCCGCCTGGCGTACGTCCGGGCGTTGCTCAACGAGCTGCGAGGGCAGGCTTAACGGCAAGTCTTCCGGCAATTGTAGATCTGACAAATTAAATTTTTCCGGTAAATCTTCAATGGGGAAATTGCCAGCCAAAACCGCCAACAGGTCGCGCTGTTGGTCTAATTGCGTCAGCAATGGCGCCAAGGTGGCTTGTGCCTGCGCAAGCTGCGATTCTTGCGCCGCCACAGCAAGCTGATTGACATAGCCCTGTGTAAACTGATTGCGCAGGATTTGGAGCATATTGGTGTTGAAGGCGATAATCTGGCGGGTGGCGTCAATTTGTGCCCGCAAGGACGCTTCTTGAATGGCTGCCGCAACCACATTGGCGCTGAGGGTTATGTAAGTGGCTACTAGTGCAAACCGCTGCTGCTCTTCTTGCGCCTTTAATGACTCCATGGTTCGTCGGTTTAGGCCGAACACGTCCGGAACATAGGAAACGCTGACCTGCGGCGTAAAAAGATCGTAATATAAATCATTGTTATTGGGGATGGGCGCGAGGTCTTCGGAGGTTCTGTTTCGAGTTGCGGAGAAACTGGCGGCGGCGCTGGGCCAAAATGTGCCTTTTTGCGCCAGGGTGTTTTCGTGCGCCATTGCCAGGGCGGCCTGCGCCGCTTTGATGTTCGGATTGTTGGTGAGCGAGCGCTCAATCAAATCGTTGAGCGATTGGGAGTGAAACAGCCTCCACCACTGACCGGGAATATCGAGTCCCTGGACAAATTGTTGTGTTTGTCCGCCGGAAACATTTGTGACACCGGTGGTGGGTGAAAGGGGGGTGGCAGTATAACCGCTGACATCAGGGCTGGCTGGCTCCTTGAAGCCCGGCCCCACCGCGCAACCGGCCATTAACATCAATGCTAGTGCGGCCATGCAGTGCCAGATGCAAATGTTGCGATTTAAATTCATCTCCATTGATTCAATGCTTGCGGTTCATGCTGTTGCCGTTGAGCGCCACCGTGCCTTCCGCAGGTTTAACCGTCCCACGGATGCCTGCGGTGGAATTCTTCGTTAAGGTTGCCGGTCCGCCGATGGTGATCAGACCTCGATTCTGCCTGTTCTGTGAAGATGCTCCGAAACCGGGAGTGGCACTTTGGGGATGAACGGGCAGAACGCGATTCTTGGATGGTTGATTTCCGATTGGCGATCTTTGCGCAGGAGGAATGCCGGCAATTGGGGAGCCGGGGGCCGGCAGGTCGGATGGCGCGGCCTGGATCGCTCCATCCAGCAACGCAACGCAGATCATCGTGATGAAAAGAGCCTTCATTTCGGTATAGGCTTGAGGACCGTTTTATGATCCCGTCCCAGAAAAACCATTATCAGCGCCGGTACAACGATCAGCAGCATAAAGGACCCTACCACCATGCCACCCACCACCACGGTTGCGAGCGGACGCTGTACCTCGCTGCCGATGCCGCGTGAGATCGCCGCCGGAAAAAGGCCGATTGCGGCGGACAGGCTCATCATCAAGAGCGGCCTCATCAAATCCTTGGCGGCGGAATACATGGCATCCAGTGGCGTGGGGGTACGTCGCCGTGCCCGCTTATAATGAGTGATGAGCAGGATGCCGATCATCACAGATACGCCAAAGAGCGAGATGAAACCAATGGCGGCGGAGATGCTGAAGTTCAGGCCGGAGATATAGAGTGCCAGCACACTGCCGGCGGCGGTGAAGGGGATGCCGATTAGCGACAGCAGGCACTCGCGCATTGAATTGAACAGGCTGTACAGCAACCCCAGGATGAGCACCAAGCTGACGGGCACAATAATCTCCAGCCGTTTTTTGGCGGCTTGAAGCTCTCCGAACTCGCCTGACCAGACGAGATGGTAGCCGCTCGGAAGCCGTACATTTTTCGCGATACGCTCTTGCGCCTCGGCCACCGTGCCGCCGAGGTCGCGGTCACGCACACTGAATTTGACCGGGATGAACCGCTCACCACTTTCGTGATAGATCCAAGAAGCGCCAGTGTCCAAACTGATGTTCGCCAGTTCGCTTAACGGGATATACGCGTTCACGCCGCTGCTGGTCTGGTATGCCACATTGATGTTTCTGATCTTGTCGATGCTGTCGCGGGATTCAGACGGGTAACGGACGACCAAGTCGAATTGCCGGTCGCCTTCCAACACGGAGGTTGCGACCGCTCCGCCGAGCGCGGCCTGGATGACAGTGCAGATATCGCCCGTGTTGAGACCATAGCGCGCGGCGTTCGTGCGATCCACCGTAATGTCGAGGTTGGGCTGGCCCATGACTGGAAAAATACCCAGGTCGGTGATGCCGCGGATGCGGCTCATCTGGTCCTGAACCTGGGCGGCCAGCGTCGTCAATGTCGCAAGATTGGGTCCTGCGATTTTAACCGAATTGGCGCCTTTGACGCCGGAGATCGCCTCCTCGATGTTGTCCTGGATATATTGTGAGAAGTTGAAATTAACGCCGGGCAGTTCATTTTGAAAATCAGCCAGAGCGTCGTTGATCAATTTTTCCTTGGTCATTCCCTTTGGCCACTGGTCGTAAGGTTTGAGCGGGACAAAAAGTTCCACATTGGAAAAGGGCGAGGCATCGCTGCCATCGTCAGGCCGGCCATGTTGGGAAACAGCCGTGATCACCTCCGGGTATTTCTTTAAGATCAGCCGCATCTTTCTCGTAGCCTCCTCGCCATCCTCCAGCGACGTTGTCATGGGTAGCTCGGCACGGATCCAGAGATTGCCTTCGTCCAGGGCCGGGAGAAACTCGCTGCCGAGCCGCGATCCGAAGAACCCCGCCGCAAGGAGAAAGGCAATCCCGATTCCGACCACGAGACTGCGGTGCGCCAGCGCGAATCGCAGTGAGGGATTGTAAAGCCGATGTAGCCCGCGAACGATGAGCGTTTCGGACTCCTTGATGTTCGTGGGCAACACGAACGAAGCCAGAACCGGCGTGATCGTGAACGTGGCGATCAGCGCTCCAGCCAGCGCATAAGCATAGGTCCGTGCCATCGGCCCAAAAATCGCGCCCTCAACCCCTTGCATGGTGAACAGCGGCACGAATGCAGCGACGATGATCAGGATCGAGAAAAGCACGGCGCTATTGATCTGCATCGCGCTGATCAAAATCAGCCGCAGACGTTCGGTCCAACCACTGGACGCGGGATTATTGACGGAAGGAGCGGTCGGGTCGGCGCCCCACGTTCCTTGGGTCAGGCGGAGAAGCAGGCCCTGCTTTTCTTCCGGCGACCGTTGAAAATTCCGGAAAATATTTTCAACAAAAATCACTGCCGAATCCACGATGATGCCGAAATCCACCGCACCGAGTGAAAGCAGGTTGGCGCTTTCATTCCGAAGCACCAGAAGGATGATGGCGAAAAGGAGTGCGAAGGGAATGTTCAACCCGACCAGGACGGCGCTGCGCAAGTCGCCCAGAAAAATCCACTGGATCAAAAAAATCAGCACACATCCGAAAATCAGGTTATGCAGGACGGTATGTGTCGTGACCGCCATCAGCGTGGCGCGATTGTAATAGGGAACGACTTTGACTCCCGGCGGCAAACTGCCGTCGTGGTTCATCGTATTGATCGCGGTTTGGATATTCGGCAGCACCTTGTCGGTTTGGTAGGTGCGGCCCATCACAACAATGCCAAAAACGATGTCGTCGTCATTGTCCTTGCCTGCGATGCCCAGTCGGGGCCGATAGCCTATCTGCACTTTCGCGACGTCCTTGACCAGCACTGGAACGCCGTTCTGTTGAGTCAGAACGACGTTTTCGATGTCGCCGACTTTGTAGCCCTGCGTTAAATCATCATTGCCGCCATCATCGATCAATCCAACGCCGCGAATATTGATGGATTGCTGGCCGATGGTGATTTCGCGGCCGCCGACGTTGATATTGGCATTGCCGAGCGTGGTGATGATTTGAGGCACGGTGAGGTTGTAGGCCTCCAGTTTGGAAGGATCCACTTGCACGTCGAATTCCTTGGTCGGCCCGCCCCAACTATTCACCTGCACAACGCCGTGCACCTGCAGGAGCCGGCGTTGAACGATCCAGTCCTGAATGGTGCGAAGATCGGTGATGCTGAAGTGTTTTGGCCCGACCACCTGGTAGCGAAGGATTTCGCCCGTCCCGCTGTTCTGTTGGACGTTCGGAACCACATTACCTGGAAGGCTGACGTTTTGTTGCAACGCGATGGCCGTCTGGCTGTAGGCAAAATCATAATCCACCCCGTAGTTGAAAACGACGCGGATGAATGACAAGCCGTAAAATGACGTGGAACGGATAACCTCGATGCCCGGTACAGTGTAAAGCCCGTTTTCAATCGGGGTGGTATAATAACGCTCCATTTCCCCGGCGGAAAGCCCGGGCGCTTGCGCCGTGATCTCCAGCACGACCGGTGATGGGTTCGGATACGCCTCAATATTAAGTTTTTGAAAAGCGACAAATCCGGCGCCCGCAAACAACAGCAAACCAAACACGACGATCGCACGGCGGGTCAGGCAAAAGGCGATGATGGTATTGAGCATGGCAGTTTTGTTGGATAACAGCGCTGGATCAATCGTCCGAAGGCGCTTGCAACATGTTGTCCAGGAAGACCGCTCCGTCTGTCACCGCCAATTCGCCGGCTTTCAGCCCGTCGAGGATTTGCACTTTACCATCTTCTTTCAGACCGGTCTTGACGATGCGCTGGGTAAAGGTTTTACGGTCCGTGGTCACCCAGGCGGTCATCGTTCCATCGCCTTCACGGACGACGCCGTTGGGGGGAATAGCCGTGGCTTCGAGCGGTTTGGAAACTTCAATCACAACGGTGGCCAGCATTCCGACACGCAGTTCGTTTTTGGGATCGTCAACCTCACAACGGACGGCCATGCGATGGGTGTTTGGGTCAATCGTCGCGTAAATTTCTGAAACCGTGCCGGCAAACACGCGGTCAGGAAAGGCTGTCACTTTGACTTGAACCGGCTGCCCCACCTGAATCAACGGAACATCACTTTCGGTGACATTGGCCAGCACCCATCTGGGGGGACTATGTACGCCCTGCGCGGCTTGAATTGTGCCGGCGGCAAGTATTTGATCTATATCGTCATCTGTCTCGCCGAGGGCAAGAACGGCATACCGCGCAGATTTGAGCGCGGCCTCGGCTGTTTCCTCAGCCGAAAGATCCTGCTCCAGCTCTGCTTTCGAAACGCCATTGGTGTCGTAAAGCGCCTGGGCACGCGCCAAGGTATTGCTGGCCAGTTTCTCAGTCGCCGCCGCGCCAAGCAAAGTGGATTCGGCCTGGACAGTGTTGGGGTCCTCATCGAAAGAAATGCTTCCCAACTCTTCTTTCTCGACCGGGAAAAGATAAGTTCCCACCGGCGCAATCGTGATGGCGTTCAGTTGATCGCCGGACAGCGTGACAGTGGTGTTGGAAGCCATATCGGCAGTGGAATCCGGCGGCGTTTGCGAGGCAGCGCTCCCACTCTGGCTGCAACCGGATTGCAATAAAACGGTTGCGACAAAAAATGCCGCGATGACTATAGCTTTCACCCGTGCAGTTTGCCCGGAATCCGGAACGCCGTCTGTCGGGCATGTCCCAATTCTTTGTCGGGGAATACCCGACACGGTTTACTCGGGATTCTTCGCATCGCGCCAGCGGACGGCTTCGCGAAGCAGTTCAGTGGCGTTGTTGAGGTTCAGCTTTTCTTTGATGCGCGCGCAATATTCCTGGATGGTCTTGACACTCACATGAAAATCCTCGGCGATCTGCCGCGTGCCGATCCCCTGGCCGAGCTTGTCAAAAACCTCCAGCTCGCGGTCGCTCAACAATTCGATGGCCGACTGGCTGGCGGTACGCCCGCGGATTTTATCTCCCGCCAGCACCTCGGCTGCTTTTTCGCTGACGTACAGCTTTCCCTCCAGCACGCGGCGGATTGCTTCAACGGTCTTCTGCGCCGTTTCACGTTTATTGACATAGCCGCGCGCGCCGGCGCGGAAAACACGGTCGGCGTACAACGATTCGTCATGCATCGAGAGCACTAATACCGGAACGTGCGGCTGCAGCTCTTTCAAATCTTTGATCAGCTGGATGCCGGAGGAATTTTTCAGGTTGAGATCAGCGATAACCAGGTCGGGTTTGGTCGACGCAATCACCGAGATTGCTTCCGGCGCGTTTTCGGTCTCGCCGCAAACGGCCAGGTCGGGCTGTTGCTGGATGAGATTTGCCAGCCATTCGCGCACAAGCGGATGGTCATCGACCAGAAAGATTTTCTTTTTGCGCGGATGGATCATGAAGCAGGCTCCCTGGTGACGGCGGCAAGGGGAACGGAGCATTTCACAAACGTCCCGCCGGTGGGGTTTGGCTCGACAGAAAATGTTCCTCCAATCATCGCCGCGCGATGCGCCATGATGCGCGTTCCCAAACCGCGATTCTTCTGCCAGTCATCGGGCAGCCCGGTGCCGTCGTCTTCCGCGGTCAATTCCACGCGGCCTTTTTGGTTGGAAAGGCTGATGACGATCTGTTTCGGTTTTCCATGGCGGATGGCGTTATTGATGGCTTCCTGCGCGATGCGATATAGATGGGTCGCCGCGGCCGCATCATCGATCGCCGGCGGAAGGTCGCATTCAAAGGCGCAGTTGATTTTGAACATCTGGGTAATGTTCGCGGCCAGTTCGCGCAGCGCGATGACCAGCCCCTCCGTTTCCATTTCCGCGGGAGAGATTCCGCGGGCAAGATTTCTCGTCAAGGAAATGCCGGTTTCGGCGAGTTTGACGATCTGTTTTGCATCCGCCGTTTCCGGGAGTGATTTTTCGGCAAGTTTCTCGCTCAGGACCTGCCCGGCCATCGCCGTGGCCGCCCAATGCTGGCACAGGCTGTCATGCAGGTCATGGCCGATGCGCCGTTGTTCGCGTTCGCTGATCTCGAGGATTTCCTTTTCCAACCGTGCGCGCTCCTGTATCTCGTTGGCCAGCGCGTGGGTCCGCTGGCGCACGCGCTCTTCCAGTTCAAGTTGCAATTTTCGCAGGCTGATCAGCGCCTTGACCACCACGCAATAGACCGTCAGGCCTATCACGCCGTTCCAGATAGGCACGAAGACATTGGGATAATGCGCGCCGGCGGCATAATCGCCCGCGATCGAAATGACCACGCTCAACACGGAAACCACGATCCCAAACACGCCGCCTACCCGCCACGCCGCCATCGCCACCGGAATCAAATAAAACGCGGAGAACAGGATAGCGTATCCGGTCAGGTAATCGACCAGGCCAATGGCCGCCACCAGCACGACGCTGGCCACGGCGTAAAACATCCGGGAACGCGTGGCTAATTTATCGGTAACATTCACTGCTTTGTCTGCATAGATTTATCCTTTAAACAAACCGCGCGGCAAGCGGCAAAATGACAATCCATCGTTGTGTCCTGATTTGGAAATCAGCAAAATGGCTAAAAACTGACTCTATTCCGGCAGATGACAGAATTGTCATGAGCGGTTTAGGAGAAATTCACCTCGGTTTTGCTTCAATAGTGTGGTTGACGCAGTAATGTCAAAAACGCAAACATTATCAAAGCTTTTAAGCTTTGCCCAATCGCTGTGAAAAATCACGTCATTGGGATATAAACTGATCCATGCGCATTCTGGTTGTTGAAGATGAGCGAAAGACGGCGTCCTTTGTCCGCAAAGCGCTGCAGGCGGAGGGTTTCGCCACGGACGTGTGCCATAATGGCGACGAGGCGCTGGCGGCGGCGAGCGTCACGCCATTTGACGCGATCGTGCTGGACATCATGTTGCCCGGACGCGACGGCCTGAGCGTGCTGAAACTATTGCGCGCGCGGAAGAAAATGACGCCGGTCCTGCTTTTGTCCGCGGCGAAGTGAACGAGCGGGTCGAGGGCCTGAACGCAGGCGCGGATGATTATCTGCCCAAGCCGTTTGAACTTTCCGAATTGGTCGCCCGCGTCCGCGCGTTGACACGCCGCGGCAGCGAAAATAAGTCCACGGTCCTTAGCGTTGCCGACCTGACATTGGACACGGTGACGCACCAGGCGGGGCGCGGCGGAAAGAAGATCGACTTGACGGCGCGCGAGTATCGGCTGTTGGAATTTCTCATGCGATCGGCGGGCCGGTTATGCGGACGAATGATGATCCTGGAGAAGGTTTGGGACTATGATTTCGACCCGGGAACAAACCTGGTGGACGTGTACGTGCGCCGGTTGCGGGAAAAGATCGATGCAGATTTTGAGGCCAAACTTCTTCACACTGTGCGTGGCAGCGGTTACGTGCTCAAAGAACAGACATGACCATCCGCGCGCGCTTGACGTTTTGGTATGCGGGCATCCTGATCGCGTCGCTATTGGTGATGGGCGTGGGGACATACCGGGAGATCCATGAACAGATGATGCGCCACGCGAATCATTCCACCATCGAACGCGCACTGGGCGAGACGGGGGAAATGATTTTCCAGGCCGGGTTGCCGGCGGTCGTGCTCGGATTGCTGGGCGGGTGGTGGCTCACTCGGCGTTCACTCTTGCCCGTGTCCAAACTGACCGATGCCATCAAAAAGATCCACGAACATAACCTGCGCGAGCCGTTGCCGCGGGCCAACAATGGTGACGAACTGGACCAACTCGCCAAAGTTTTCAACGAGATGCTGGCCCGCCTGGATGATTCGTTCAACCGCATCCGCGAATTCACCTTGCACGCGTCGCACGAACTGAAAACGCCGCTCACGGTTTTGTGCTGAGAGATCGAGACGGCGTTGCGCGACGATTCGCTATCGCCGGTGGAACGCGGGCGGCTGGCAGACCGGTTGGAGGAATTGCGCCGGCTCGCGCGCATTGTAGACGGGTTGACCCTGCTCGCCAGGGCCGACGCGGGCCAGATCCAACTGCAATTCGAGGATGTCCGGCTGGATGAAATCGTCCGCGATGATTTTGCCGACCTGCAGATCCTGGCCGAGCCGCATGGTATCAAAGCCGAACTGGGGTCGTGCGAAGCGATCACCATCCGCGGCGACCAGCATCGGTTGCGGCAGTTGCTGCTGAATCTGGCGGACAACGCGGTCAAATACAACCATCCGCGGGGCGGGGTAAAGATGAGCCTGGTCCGTAACAACGGATTTGCCGAGATCAAGATCGCCAACAACAGTGACGGGATTCCGGCCGACAAATTACCGCGCGTATTCGACCGGTTTTTTCGTGGTGATACCGCGCATGGGAATACGATCGATGGTTGCGGCCTTGGTTTAAGCATCGCGCAATGGATCGTAAAAGCGCATCAAGGAACCATCCGAATCGAATCGGAGCCGGGCAAATTAACGACCGTGACAGTCCATCTGCCGCTGAATGGGGAGACAGGGGAGCGCGCATGAAATTTTTTTGGACCATCCTTTTTGCGGCGTTGTTGGCAGGCTGTGCGACGTATCATCCCGATCCACTCTCGCCGGAAACGACGGCGGGAAATTTCCAGGCGCGTTCGCTCACAAACGAAGACCTTTGCGCCTTCCTGGAT
>Ga0206819_10384_pt1 | contig 11207 bp, 4 predicted proteins | sample Alteio_BWOrgCont_87_FD_152855 | JGI IMG/M metagenome (GOLD analysis project Ga0206819, IMG submission 152855) | Enriched cells from forest soil in Barre Woods Harvard Forest LTER site, Petersham, Massachusetts, United States -... | ecosystem: Environmental > Terrestrial > Soil > Temperate forest >... | reverse complement strand
TCCTACTTCAGTCGCTTGGGGTTATAGGCCTTTTAGCCTCGTGGATTTTTGCGACCCCCACTAAAGCGCAGACCTTCGGTTGCAGCCCGGCGATGGCGAACGACATCGTTTGCGAGAATTCCAAGCCCGGCAACCCTTCCAGTCAGTGGGATATTCAATATGAGGGCGATGACGCCGGCGACCCCAGCATACAAGGATTTTCCACTGACATCAGCGTCGATCAGGGCGGAACAATCTATTTCAAGATTGATACTGACGCGAAGGCCTACACGATCGATATATACCGCATGGGCTATTATGGCGGAAACGGAGCTCGGAAAATCACGAGCATCACTCCTTCGGTCACTCTCCCGCAGACTCAGCCCGCCTGCAAGACGGATTCGACCACCGACCTTTATGACTGCGGCAATTGGGCCATTTCTGCTTCTTGGCAGGTTCCCTCCAACGCAACCTCGGGGATCTATTTTGCTCATTTGATCCGTACGGACACGGGTGGGGATAGTCATATCGTCTTTGTCGTCCGCAACGATACGAGTCATTCAAACGTACTCTTTCAAACCAACGATGAGGCTTGGGCAGCCTATAACGACTATGGGGATGGAAGCTTATACGGACCAGAGGGGTCGTTTAATTTGGGAGCCCGTTCCTATAAGGTCAGCCTAAACCGCCCCTTCCACACAAGAGGCTTTGAGAGCGAAGCCGCCACTTGGGTGTTTGGCGCGGAATTCCCGATGATTCAGTGGCTTGAGCAGAACGGCTATGACGTAACGTACTTCACGGGCCTCGACGCCGCTCGCAGCGGAAGTTTGATTCTGAACCACAAGATCTATATGGATTCAGGGCATGACGAATACTGGTCATCGCCGCATCGGACTAGCGTTCAGGCCGCCCTGGCTGCCGGCGTTAACATGGCGTTCTTCGCCGGTAACGAGGTTTTTTGGAAAACGCGCTGGGAAAATAGCATTGATGGCAGCAATACCCCGTATCGAACACTGGTTTGCTATAAAGAGACCCTTGCATTCGCGCAAATTGACCCCGATGATCCTCCAACTTGGACGGGTACTTGGCGTGACCCTACTTTTAGTCCTCCGGCAGACGGGGGTCTTCCAGAAAATGCTCTGACGGGCACCCTATTTATGGTCAATGGCCCTGCAGACGATAATCCCGGTAACCAGTCCATCGAAGTTCCCCAGGCGGACGGGCAGATGCGCTTTTGGCGAAATACCAGCATCGCCAAACTTGCTTCTGGGAAGACTGCCACGCTTCCGGCCGGGACTTTGGGTTATGAGTGGGATATCGATGCAGATAACGGTTCGCGGCCTCCAGGCACGTTCGAGTTATCAACGGCTACGTATAGCCTCACGACGGATCTTCTTCTTGATTATGGCGCCACGTACGGCGCCGGCACTGCCACACACCACATGACAATGCACCGCGTTCCAAGCGGCGCTCTCGTCTTTGGATCGGGTACTGTGCAATGGGCATGGGGGCTGAACAGTAATCACGATAATCCGTTCTTCAGCCCAAACCCGACCGCGGATCCCGACATGCAACAGGCCACCGTGAATCTTTTCGCGGACATGGGAGTACAGCCCGCCACCTTGCAATCGGGGTTGGTGCCAGCAACGCAATCAACAGATACTACAGCCCCGGCATCAGCGATCACTTCGCCCGCTGCGGGAAGTAACGTTCCAGCGGGAACCGCCGTGAATATTACGGGCACGGCCACGGATTCGGGTGGGGGCGTTGTTGGGGGAGTCGAAGTTTCTGGCGATGGAGGAAACACTTGGCATCCGGCAGTAGGTCGTTCAACCTGGACCTATACTTGGACGCCGTCGGCAGTCGGAAGTGTGGCGATCAAGAGCAGGGCGGTCGATGACAGCGGCAATATCGAAACTCCCTCCGCGGGCGTTGCCGTTAACGTAACCGACCAAAACTGCCCCTGCACCGACTTCACATCAATATCGGCACCGGTGAATGTGGACAGCGGCGATGGCAATGCCATAACCGTCGGTGTGAAATTCCAGGTTGATTTGGCCGGCTATATTACCGGTATCCGCTTCTATAAGGCCAGCACCAATACCGGGACTCACGTGGGCAGCCTGTGGTCGAGTTCAGGTGCCCTGCTTGGGTCTGCGACGTTCCAGAACGAGAGCGCATCCGGCTGGCAGCAGGTTACTTTCAGCGCCCCAATTGCCGTGGCCGCAAATACAGTCTACGTCGCTGCTTATTTTGCGCCTGAGGGTCACTACTCTGACGACCCGGAGTACTTCTTCGATTCTGGGGTGAATGCCCCTCCGGTACATCTCTTGCAGAATGGCGTGTCAGGGGGGGATGGCGTCTTCACCTACGGTGCGTCATCCAGCTTCCCGACGTCGAGTTACAACTCCTCCAATTATTGGGTCGACCTCGTCTATGTGGAGCCTGCTCAGCTTCCACCCACATTGGAAGTCAGTTCGTCCAATCTCGCTTTCTCTGCGGCCATCGGTGGAGCGAATCCCGCTGCACAGACGCTGACAATTTCGAATAGCGGAGGTGGTGGCGCTCTAAATTGGACTGCATCTTCAAGCGCCAGCTGGTTAATCGTCACGCCTACTTCCGGAGTAACTCCCGCTACTGCCACTGTTTCGGTCAATACTGCAGGCCTTGCGGGTGGCAATTATAACGGCACGATAACCGTTACTTCGGCAGGCTCTAACAATTCGCCACAGACGATCGCCGTATCGTTATCCGTAACGAACATTCTCCTGACTACCAATTTCGCGGCGCAAGGCACTCAAGGCTGGCTTGTATCCCCGTCCGGATTTGGCACTGGCTGGTCTGTGGTCAACCAGTTGCTTCAATACAACGGATCTGGCAACAGCCAGATCTATACAGGCAACTCTTCCTGGACGAATTATCAGGTTACGGTTCCGATGAAGTTCTCCACAATGAGTGACTGGCCTGGTGGCATTCGCGGGCGCGTAAACCCAAGTACGGGTGCCGGTTATATGCTGTGGGCCTATCCAGCTCTAGGCGAATTCGTTTTGTACCGCAACCCGGCATGGAGTATCGGTCAAGTCGTCCAAATTGGCGCGGCGGCCGCGACATTCGACACGACGAACACTCATAGCGTCTCCCTTAGTTTCTCGGGTACACAGATACAAGTGGTGTACGACGGCCAGACAATTATGTCCGTCACCGATTCGACTTATTCCAGCGGATTGATCGCTTTGGAGGGTGACAACCAAGTCGTTACGTTTGGGAACGTCGTCGTCAGTAGTACCAGCGCAAACTCCGTGTCTCTTACCGCGGCACCCTCTTCGTTTAACTTCAGCGCTAATTTCGGCGCAGCTAATCCTGCCGCGCAAACTCTGCAGTTGAGCAACACGGGTGGTGCGTTGGTGTGGACAGCAGTGAGCAGCGCGAGTTGGCTGAGTGTCTCGTCGACAGGCGGGCTTACACCAGCGACTCTGCAAGTTTCTGCCAATTCATCTTCATTAGGCAGCGGCAATTACAGCGCTACCATCACTTTGGTTGCTTTAGGCGCTACGAACGCAACCCAGGTGCTGAATGTCAGCCTCACGGTCGTGCCTCCTCCGCCATCGATCTTTCTAACACCGTCGAGCATGAGCTTTACGTACCTCCTTGGCCAGGCTGCCCCAGCTGCTCAAGTCTTGGCGGTGACAAATCCTGGGTCGGGGAACTTCTCGTTCACCGTCGGCACGAGTGCCTCTTGGCTGGTCGCCTCGCCTACCTCAGGTTCAGAGCCTGCCAGTATCTCGATCAGTATTAACACGACTGGTCTAACGACTGGCAGCTATAGCGGCACTGTGACAGTCACGGCATCGGGGATCGCTAACTCGCCGCAGTCTATTCCCGTAACGTTGCAGGTTCTGTCCCAGGACCTCGTCGAGAATTTCAGCGATCAAGGCAGCGGCTGGATCATCTCGCCAATGGGTAATGCTGCTGGCTGGACCGTGTCCAATGGTGTGTATTCATATAACGGAGCTGGTCTGAGCCAGAGTTGTGCCGGCAATAGCGCCTGGACCAACTATATCTTTGACACGAATGTGAAGCTTTCGAGTCTTTCGAACTGGCCGGGAGGGGTGCGTGCTCGTGTCAATCCGTCCACAGGCGCCGGTTACGCCGTGTGGTTGTACCCAGGATCAAACTTGGCCGTTCTCTATCGAGTAACCCAATGGAACATTAACGGGTCGGGTCTGACCTCCCTCGCCCAAGCTTCCATGACCTTTGATTCCAGCTCGTTCCATGACCTTAGGATGGTCTTCCAGGGTAGCCTCATATCCGTATATTGGGATGGCAAGTTCCTAATGAGCGCTACCGACAGTACCTATTCGAGCGGTTTCGTCTGCATGGATACCGATAGTCAGCCAATTTCTTATTCAAATATCCAAGTCTCGGCCGTGCAGAGCGCGGTAACTCTGAGCCCGTCACCCTCAAATCTGGTATTTGTTGCCACGCCAGGCAGTAATCCTGCTGTCCAAACGGTAAGCGTCAGTGCTAGTGGCGCGTCGACGACCTTGGGTGTGAAGAGTAGCGCTTCTTGGTTAAGCGCCTCTTTGTCAGCGACCTCTACTCCAGCCACGATCACTGTGTCGGTCAACGCGACCGGATTGTCACAGGGAACTTATAACGGCACTGTAACCGTGTCTGCTCCTGGCGCGACGAACACCCCGCTTACCATTCCAGTCACGCTGTCTATGGACACCGCGATACTGTCCGTTACGCCGTCTTCTCCGATCAGCTTCTTCGGAGCCATTGGGCTGAATCCCGCCCCGGTGAATTTGCAGGTCACCAACGTCGGTACCGGGACGATGACATGGTCGGCGACGGACACGAGCAATTGGCTTATCCTCAGCCCCACGTCCGGTACCGCGCCATCAACGGTATCTGTGAGCCCGAGTACCGCCAGCCTCGCCACGGGTAGCTACTCGGATACGATTACGTTCTCGGCCCCGAATGATATCAACGGGTCGGTCGCCGTCCCTGTGACGATGCAAGTAGGAAACCTGCTCTTTAGCGATAACTTCAGCGAGGGCGCAGGAAACTGGACGATCTCCCCGCTCGGTTTGGCTTTGGGTTGGTCGGTAGCGAACGATACTTATACGTATAACGGCGGGGGCCCCACGCAATCGTGGGCTGGAACTGAGAGCTGGACGGATTACACCGTGGCCGCTAATTTCCAACTCGCTTCTACTAACGACTATCCTGGCGGACTGCGTGGTCGCTTGAATACTTCAACTGGAGCGAGCTATGGCGCCTGGATCTATCCCGCGCAGGGCGTAATCAAGCTCTTTAGCATCGGACAATGGAATATCGATGCGAGTAACTCTCTATTGGCACAGGCCTCCGGATTGACATTTGATACAAACGTACATAGTCTGCGCCTGAGTTTCGTAGGTTCAACAATCAAAGTGTATTACGACAATGTTCTAGTGATTACGGCGACGGACTCTACCTACACCCAGGGTGCAATTGCGTTGGATGTCTCCAGTCAGCCAATTTCGTTCAGCAATGTCACGGTGATATCTCTGCCCTAGGGTCGCTCGAGGGGCCGAAGGTGTCGAAATCTTGGAGCTGCATCCTTATTGTAATTGTATTGTGCAGAATCCCTGACATCCGTCCCAACCGGCAGCGATAGTTTTTGATTTTCAAACGGGTGAGGCGCTGGTGTGACGTGCGCTCGTGCTGCCCTGCTGGTTGGTGACCTGCTCCTGAGCTCTGCCGGTTCCGGTCATTCCGGCTTTTTCCAGTTCCCGCCGCCCGATACGAGGGGCGAATCCTTTGCCGCGTCGGCGGTAACTCTGGCCGACACCTAGGCGAGCGCAGCCTATCTGTGAAATCAATGCCCGATATAGGATCAGAGAAATTAAATCTACGGAACCTTTTAGCTGTTGCTCGCGGCTCCCGCCTTCCATTTATAGGAAACGGTTTTCCTCAAGTACTGACATAGGTCCAAATTGTAATGGCTCGTAACAGCATTCCTCTCTAAAAGAAAGGGCTTAGTTTGTTCAGAGCACTCAAAAATGGTAGATCTCGTGCTCTACGCCTTTACCAGGCTGCGGTTATTGCGGCTACGAGGTAGTTTGCCCTTGCGATATATGCGACAACTCGATGGACTAAGGGCTTTAGCTGTTTCGATGGTTTTCGTTCATCATTTTGTGAGTGGAAGATTTCAGCTCGGCACGTTTGGCGTCCTACTGTTCTTCGTAATCAGTGGGTTCTTGATAACGGGGATTCTGTTCGAACTTAAAGAGCTAGTTTCCGAAGGTACATTCTCAATTGGCAAGGCACTGAAATATTTTTACGCTCGTCGATTTCTGCGAATTTTTCCTCTCTATTATCTCGCTATTGCGGGGTTGTGCCTTCTCAATTTGCCGACTGTTCGTCACCAGATTTTATGGTATCTGCTCTATGGCACCAATATGCGTAGCGCACTCGACCACGTATACCCTCCGGCAACAGGGCACTTCTGGTCGCTGGCGGTCGAAGAGCAATTTTACGTCATCTGGCCGATGATCATTCTCCTCACGCCCAGGCGCCATCTGCGCACGTTGATGTGGAGTTTAATCTTCGCTTCCTCTAGTTTTCGCGCGGTCGGCAAAATCGTGTTCCACTTAAGTCCTATAGCCACGAACAGCTTGACCATCGGTTGTTTGGACTATTTTTCCATCGGTGCTCTTCTGGCGCTAAAGAATCCGAAAGATAAGGCTTTTCTGCGCAGAGCTGGGCTGATTTGCATTCCCATCGTTGTTCTCGAAACCGCGCTGCTCTTCGTCGGTCGTGCGACGAAGCTCTCTTGGGCTAGCTTTGAACTTTGCTGTGCGTTGAGTGCGGCACTCGTCGTGAGTTATGCCGCAGATGGCATGGACAATGCATTCGGTCGGTTCTTATCCTGGAGGCCGTTACTGTATTTAGGGATGATTAGTTATGGTCTATATGTGTATCACCTCCCGATCTACGAATTGGCATGGAAACAGCCGATCCTTTCTACACTCCTCACTATCGGTGTCGCTTCTATTTCTTGGTATTTCTATGAAAAGCCGATCAATTCTCTGAAGCGGCATTTCGAATACCCGCGCCGTTCCAAAGTTGAAAGTTCACCACTCAAAGCCCGAGACGAATTCGCGACCGCGGCTGTGCCACTTAGTGGAGTTGTCTGATCAGCCCAGAGCGCGAGCAAGTTAATAAGGGACCAGGAAACCATCGAGTCGGGCAGTCCCTGCGAAAACGGCTACTGCGAGGGCTAAAACAGGAAGCGCAGATGGTGTCGAGCAGTGGGAGTGGAATACAACAGAAGACCGGGCTCGGCGCTCGGCCTGTAAGCTGGCAGCCGCGGCCGCCTACAGCTCTCTGACCAAACTCGATTTCACCGCGCTGGGCTTTGATGTAAACTCTGTCACTCGCGTTAGTACAAAAACCGCATCCGGTCAGCCAAAAGTACCTCTAATCGCTGCGCCGAACGAGACTCATGACAGAGGCTCTCTAGCAAGTCGAACGTCTCCTCCAAATAGGTACGCCAGCTAGAGCCTGTATAATGACGGTGATAATGACGGTGGCTTACTTTTATTCCACTTCATCGATGCCTTTTGTATTTAGGAGCTTTTGCCCGATTCTTGCCGTAAGTATCTGACAGTAAAAGCTTACTTATCCTGAACGTGATTCCGAAAAAACTTTGGAGGTAGCTTGATATTGCCGCCGTGTAGAGGTTTGTTTGTCGCATAGATTTGCGCCCCGCCAGTCGCAGGAAAGCGACGCCTACCGGTGGACTCGACAAGGTCGCTTGAGCTTCACGCTCGGTGCGTCGAACGCGCTTGCCGGCGTTATCCGTCAGGATTCGTTTAAAATTCTTTGTCTTGAGAGCCACGGTGGGATGAGGAAAATGGTAACGTGTCATCGTATTCGTTTGGTTGGTCGATAGCATAGTGAGCGCCTTTCCCGAGGGGGGAATTCCAGTTCCGTCTTCGCCGATAGCATCCTCTGGCCCTTTGAAAATTGGGCTCATGCTGAATTCGCGTCGTGTTCCGCGTTGGGTTGCCAAAATCATTGGCGATATTCAAGCCTCTGATTTTGCCAAAGTAGTCCTGATCATACGCAATGCCTCGCCAGCCGTACCTCGAAAAAAGCGATTCCGAGAACGCTTGAAGGCGTATTGGACGCACACTCTATTTGAGCGATATCAGCGATGGGATCGGCGTCGCCATCGCGCTGCGCTTGACGCCTTCGAAGAACAGGATGTTACGGAGCTTCTGCGAGGCATTCCGGAATTGCCGACTGTTCCAATTAAGAAGGGCTTTGTAGACCGGTTCAGCTCCGAGGACATCGCCCATATCCGTGCGGCGGATCTGGACGTGCTATTTCGGTTCGGCTTTCGCATCATTCGAGGCGAAATACTCTCCTGCGCAAAGTACGGAGTGTGGTCTTTCCACCACGGTGATAATCGTCAGTATCGCGGCGCTCCGCCTGGATTTTGGGAGATTTACGAAGGGAACCCGGTTACCGGTAGCATCCTCCAGGTACTCACTGAATCGCTCGATGGAGGCCGCGTCATTTATCGCTCTCTTTCGGGCACGGATTTCGGATCGCTCTACTCGAGTCTTAATCCGATGTATTGGAAAACCGCGCAATTTGCGATCCGCCGGCTCGCAGATGTCCATCGGCATGGCAGGGAATATTTGGAAGGGCTGGAGGAGTTCAATGAACCGGACACCTATCGCAAGGGCATTTACCGCACGCCTTCAGCGCCCGTGATGGTTCGTTTCCTCGCCCGAACGTTTGCACGTGTTTTGTGGCGCCGATTTTGTTCCCTGATATTTGATGAGCGCACAGAATGGTTCATTGCCTATCGTCAGCGGGCTCGATCGCGAACGATTCTAAAAGACCGGACCCAGTTTCGCACGATACTACCGCCGCCAGGCCGGTTTTACGCTGATCCATTCTTGATCAAACATGAGGGCAAGGATTACCTCTTTCTGGAGGATTTCGATTTTTCTAAGCGGCGTGCCGGTATTTCCTATACTGAATTGCAAAAAGATGGAGAAATTGGAACGCCCCAGGCCGCTTTAGCGACCGATTACCATCTGTCCTACCCATTCGTTTTCGAATATAGGAATGAGACATATATGATTCCGGAAACGAAGGAGCCGCGGCGGATCGAACTGTACCGCGCCGAGCGCTTTCCTGATCGCTGGACTCCAATTCGAACCATCGCCGAGGACGTGCTTGCCGTCGATTCAACGATCTTTCATCATAAGGAGCGGTTTTGGCTATTTGCGAATATAGCCACGCCGGGTGCGTCAACATTCGACGAATTACATCTCTTCTATACGGACACCTTAGACGGTGAATGGAAACCCCATCCGAAGAATCCGATCATTTCAGATGTGCGGCGATCGAGGCCGGCAGGGTCTCTCTTTTTCGAAGACGGGAAGCTGATTCGTCCCAGCCAGGATTGCAGTCTGCGTTATGGCTATGCGCTTGTCTTCAATGAGGTGCAAATCCTGTCAGAAACCGAGTATCGCGAGGTTCCCATTGGCCGGATCGAACCGGACTGGTTTCCTGGTATGGTATGCACTCACACCTACAACAGAAGCGATGATTTCGAAGCCCTGGACGGCATGAGAATCAAGCGTGTTCTCCGAATTTGGAGGGGCTAGATTTTCGGCGGCGCGCCTCGGGAGCCCGACTTAGGATGCACGCGCAGGTACAACTCAAGTGGATTCGAGCGCTTTTTGTTTGGTGGTGCTTTCTTGACTTTAAGCATAAGTAGGAAAGGCCGACCGTGACCAGAAGTGTGGTTGAGACCCTGTACGGAATCATCGGGGACGAAATCGCCGAATCATCGTATAACCCTGAGGAACTCGCGATGATTTATGACCCGATTTTCTATTACGGGAGGTATCTGAACCCCAAAACTCGCGAGTATGCCCTTCACAACTTGTTTTCCAATCTTTCGAAAGGCATCGCCTACCTAGGGCTAGGGGCGGGGAATACCCCGAGCATTATAGATTTGGGTTGCGGCTTGGGAATGCAGTCCTTCATTTTTGCTTATCTCGGTGCAAAGGTGCTCGGCCTTGACCTAGATTCGCGATGTATCGCCCTCTGTCGCAAACGGAAGTCGTATTTCGAAGCGAAGCTCGGAACCGCGCTCACGGCTGATTTTGCCGCGGTGGACTTCCGTCATTTGGATCCTCGCTCTGTGAATGGCAAATATGACGGGCTATTCAGTATGTCGGCCTTTGCTCATATTCATCCCTTGGCAAATACGGTTGCGACGATTTCTTCCTTGCTATACGAGAACGGTCGCGTATTTATCTGGGATCAAAATCCCGGCTATCTTTTTTTGAACTCGATAAGCAAAACGCGTAGATCCCTTCCATCACCAATCCACATTTCATCCGAATTTTCGAAGCATGGCTTCAAGACTGAAATTTTGCAGGGGGCAGGCTCGCTTCCACATCAGTTTTGGCTCCCGGGGGCTGCAGGGGCGCTCAGTTCCGCCGTAGACAGCGCTTTCAAGAAGAGCCTGCGGCTATCGTTTAACTATCTGTTTGGTGCTTCGAGACATGGACAACCCGGGAGGACTTCAGACCGGCGTTCTTGAGGGGGGGTGCGGACCGCTAAAATCGAAACTTAATTGCGCCCTCGCCCATTCCTAAGGCACAACCACAGTGTCACCGGGCATTAGGAGAATATTTTGCTCGGTTTTTTTCCCATTGATTGCTTCTTTGTAATCAAAGAATAGCTTTACCTGTTTTCCGTTTTGCTGACGAAGGATGTAGATTTTATGCACGCGCGCAAATGCGGTTGGTCCTCCCGCATTCGAAAGTGCCTGCAGGGTCGTCATGCCGGGAATCAGTGAATATGCCCCGGTACGTCCCACTTCTCCGAGAATGTAAATTCGCTGACTGTTCGCCTGGGTAACAATGACAGTGACATCAGGGTTTGTTATGAACTTTTGCAGGCCGCTCGTAATTTGGGCGCCCAACTGCATCGGTGTAAGTCCAGCAGCCTGTACATCATTCAGCAATGGGAGCGAGATCTTTCCGTCAGGACGCACGGGAACTGATCGCGACAGGTCGGGCTCTTTCCAGACGCTTATATCGAGGATGTCTTGGGCGCCAATTACGTAGTCTGTATCGTTTTTGGCAGCCGTGGAGTCTGCAGGTGATTTGGCAAACGTCTCTGCGTGTGTCGATTGGCTG
>Ga0206819_10382_pt1 | contig 11232 bp, 8 predicted proteins | sample Alteio_BWOrgCont_87_FD_152855 | JGI IMG/M metagenome (GOLD analysis project Ga0206819, IMG submission 152855) | Enriched cells from forest soil in Barre Woods Harvard Forest LTER site, Petersham, Massachusetts, United States -... | ecosystem: Environmental > Terrestrial > Soil > Temperate forest >... | reverse complement strand
AGGTTGCCGGCATTCCCGTCGTTACCGGATCTTGGCTTCAGTATTACGAGGCGGGGTGGACGAAGGGCTACTACAGCACTGCCAACGAGGAGACGCAGACGAAGAAGGTGGATGACGACACTTACCGAACCGACTTCTCTGGATACAACGGCATCGCTACAGGGCAAATCACCTATCACCGAGCGGGAGACCACCTTCAGGTTCACTACGACCTACATTGGGCTGGCGACAAACCGGTAAAGATCGAGTTGACAGGTGGGATGATTTCGGCTCAGGTAATGCAGAACGGATCACTCACTGAGGACGGCAAACAGGCGAGATCGCTGACGCCGACGAAATATCTGATCCCGAGCATGGATGAGCGCAAATTTGCGCCGGATGCAACCGACTATTTTTTCGATTCGCCCTTAGTCAAGTTGGGGATCAAGACATCGAGCCCTTCCACGCTGTTCGATGCCCGTGGATACGACCAGGATTACGCGCAAGGGAAGTCGCTTTTTTGGTTCGGAAACCTCTCCTTGGATGTGTCTAAGGACAAGCCGATCTCATACGATATCGATTGGCGGTTTCAATCGAGTCCAGTTCCGCCTGCCAAAACGGATTCAATTGCGCTGACAGCGAATCCGGCGCCGGATGTGATTTCACCCGATGAGCAGCCGCCCCCGATCATTCCCAAGCCGAAGACGAACGAACTGAAATTCGACAAGCCGCTTGTCATCACCGGCAACTACGACTATCCTGCCGGGCGTGTGCGCTTTTGGGACGCGGACTTCACGGGAGGTTTGAAGAGCCGTTTTGAGGTGCCGGCATTTGACAAGAAGGCGCCCGTCATTCATGTCGATGGCGGGGTCAGCAAGCTTGGCTTTCACCCGGGCGGCTATCAGATCACGATCACCGACCACAGCATTTCTGTGCTCGGCGAGGAGGACGAGGGACTCCACAATGGCTTGCGCAGGCTGGCGATGCTGGCGTTTCCCCACGGGGGAAAGCTCGCCTTACCCACAGGGTATCTTAGCTCGAACCCGCAGATCGCATGGCGCGGCGTACATTTGTTCGTCGGGCCGGAGGCGCGGGCGTTCCAGAAGAAGCTCTGGGACCGGGTGCTGCTCCCTCTTGGGTTCAACAAAGTCGTGCTGCAGTGCGAGCGAACCGATTGGGATTGTATGCCCAACCTCAAGGGTGAGCGGAGAACGATGAGCAAAGAGGATCTCGCCGGGCTGTTCGCCGACTACCGCGCGATCGGCGTTGAACCGATTCCGTTGATTCAGAGCTTCGGGCACATGGAGTGGTTCTTCGACAAAGGGCAAAACCTGGATGTGGCCGTCAATCCGGCCGTCCCTTACGCGATCGACCCTCGCAAGCCTAAGTCAGCGCAGATGATCGGAGCCATTTGGGACGAGGCATGCGATTTGCTCAAGCCGACTACCATCCATTTTGGTTGCGACGAGGTCGACATGCGCGGCTTTCCGAATGACGACGCGAAGCTCGTGACCGTCCTTTGGAAGCAACAAATGACGGTGTTGAAAGGCATCGCCACCAAGCACAACGCGCAAATGATGCTGTGGGGAGACAAAGGGCTTGCGCCGGGTGAGGCGATCGACGCGACCAACGGCGATTCCGGGACCGAGGCGATCCAAAGGCGGGCGGCGCTGCCGAAAGGGGCGATCATCGCCGACTGGCACTACAAGGCCGACTCTCGGATTGAGTCATTTTTGCCTTCTTTGCAACTATGGAAAAAGGAAGGTTTCAAGCCGATCGCCAGCGCTTGGTATCAACCGGAGAACGTAAGAAGCATGGACCTCGCCGCCGATGTCGAAAAGTGCGGCACGCTCCAAACGACCTGGCCTGGATACTTCAGCGACGAGAAAAGTCTCATCGAGAATATGGAGCAGTTCAGCGCGATGGTTCTTGCCGCGGATTATTCATGGAGCACGCGCTACGACAAAATCGATAATCTAGGCTATGATCCGGCCGAGGTTTTCCGAAAGATGTACTTCGGCCTGCCCCGTCCCGTCTCCCCTGGCCCGGGGGTTCAGATCTTTCAAGGCGTCGCTAAAAGGGATTTGAAGTCGGGTGACATGCGGTTCAAGCTAGGCGATCCGATCGCATTGCGAAGTCTATTGTCGGCTCCACAGGCAGCAAGCGCGGTTGATCTCGCATTGTCGGCAAAAGGGAAGCATATCGCCTTCGCTCTCGACGCGGCTGACAAGTGCGACGATGGGGAAGTAATCGCCGAGCTTGTCGTTCAAACCGCCAACGGCAAACAATTAATGCGCCAGCCGATCGTCTATGGCAGGCATGTCCGGACTGCCGATGACAAAGGGGCAATGCCGTTTGCAGATCGGGGCGAAGGTTTTTCAGTCTTTGAGTTGCAGCTTCCCGCCGTTTCAGAAGTTCGTGGCATCCATATCGAGAGCCTCTCGGCAAGAGGGGGCCTCAGACTTCATGGCGCCATCGTTTGGTGATTGCGAGATGATTTTTTGGTCTTTTGGCCCATAGCGTCATAGATTTTGTGAACCCTCCCATCTAACTAAACGTTTAGGCTGTTCGGAACAGCCACTGAGTGTTCACTATGATCGGCAATCTTGCAGTTTCGTTTTGTGATCGGGGGGCTGGGGCAAACGGTGTTTGCCTGGACCTTTGGTCGTACCCGGACGGAACGTACAACCTCGTGATAGAGAACTTCGCGGGCGATGCGGACAAGGAGCTTGTCTTCCCTTGTGTCCTCCACCAACTGGCCGGCCCTCTGGATCAGAAGTCCTTTGTGAGCGAGAACGAAGAAGGAAAGTTGGAGATTAGTCGGTGCGAAGAATTGGTGTGCGCCGAATTCGTTCCGTTCGACGGCCGCGAGGGCTTCCGGCACTGCATTCCGCAAGAAGAGTATCAATTGGCGATTGCAGCTTTGGAAGCCAACACCTCTGGTTACTTAGCGTAAATGACGAAAGCCTGCCAAACGTCCGTAACAGGAGGTTTGGCAGGCTTTCTGCTTGGCGAAGGGTCTACTTGATGTCGACTTTTCCGCCGGCTTCTGCGACCTGAGCTTTGATCTTGTCGGCTTCGTCTCTGCTGACGGCCTGCTTGATCGCCTTCGGGTAGCTGTCGACGAGGTCCTTGGCTTCTTTGAGGCCAAGGCCGGTGATCTCGCGGACGACCTTGATGACGTTGAGCTTGGAGTCGCCAATCTCGATGAGGATGGCGTCGAACTCGGTCTGCTCTTCTTCGACGGGCGCGGCTGCGGCGCCACCGCCCATGCCGGCGAACATTGCCGGGTTGAACGAGGGGGCTGCGGCGGTGACACCGAACTTGTCTTCGAGAGCCTTCTTCAGTTCAGAGAGCTCGATAGCGGTCATGCCACTAATCTGATCGACGATGGATTCTACTGCGGTAGGCATTTATGCGTTCTCCGTGGTTTCCGGCTCGGCTGCGGCCGGCTCAGGGGTTTCAGGGGTCTCCTCCGCTGCAGGAGCAGCCTCCGCGACCGGAGTCGCTTCGGCGCCCAAGGCAGCTTCGGCGGCCGGGGAATTCGATTCGGCGGGGGGCTCCTCAACAGGGGCAGCCGCTTCTGGGGCAGATGCCTCCGGCGCGGAAGCTTCTGCGGCCGGCGCTGCTTCGGCAACTGGCGCTGCCTCGACTGCCGGAGCGGGAGCGGGGCTGCCTTCGGCGACCTTGTCGGCAACGGCGCCGATCGTTCGGATCGGGTCGGCGTAGAGCGCTTCGATCGTTCCGACGAGGTTGCTTATCGGGGAGGCGATCAGTCCGATCACCATCGAGATAAGAACTTCCTTGGACGGTAGTTCCGAAAGAGCTTGGACTTCGGTTGCGGTGAAGGCCTTTCCGCCAAAGAATCCTCCCTTTACGATGAGTTTCTTGCTTGATTTCGCGTAATCGAGAAGGGCTTTCGACACTGCGGCTTCATTCTCATAAACAAATGTGAATGCGGTTGTGCCGTTGTGAAGATCTGCCGGGAGCTTTGCCGTGTCATCGCCGGCGGCGATGCGGAAGAGCGTGTTCTTGAGAACGTGCAGTTCGCCACCCTTCGATCGAAGGTTTGCGCGCAGTTCCTGAAGCTCTTTCACCTTCAGGCCTTTGTAGTCGGTAAAGACTACGCCCGAAGATTTGGCGTACCACTCTTTTGCTTGCTCGATTGTGCGGGATTTTTCTGCTGTGGGCATTTGTTTGTTCGCACCTTTACTCTGCGAACAGAAAAGGCCTCCGCCCAGTCAAGGATTGGCGGAGGCCCATCATCGCGGCAAGCCGCAAATTCGGTTTGGCAGCGCTCTAAGCGCACCAGTATTCACCTTTCGCCCCTCGGCCGGCCGACCTCGCGGTCGTTATGGCGGATGCCACCTGCTGTCTTCAGAGTGTTCAACTATTGTGGCAGATCCGGGGCGGGGAAGGCAACGGTATTCCGGCGCTTCGCGCCTGGTATTACGGTATTACGGTATTCAATGCCGCAATACCAGCGAAGCGGAATACCAGGCGAAGCCGGCACACTAAGTTCCAGCGCAAACCGCTAGAACTTAGTGTGATACATCACTCGAAGCGAAGCGAATGCTGAGAAGTCGCTTCGCAGGTCCGATACGACCCCGCCTGGGTTATACAGGTCGAAGCTGCTGATCGCAGTAAAATCACCGCCGGCAAGTGGAATGCCGGATGGGAAGCAGGTGAGGTCGAGTTCCAACGACAAATTGTCTGATGCTTGAAAGGCTACGCAGCCGTACAACAGCGGCTTGAATTCAGAATTCGAAGATGAACCTATTGCTTGGTACGACTCTCCAATCATCGAAGCCTGCACCCGGGCCAGGAAAAGTTCGTTGAGCTCGTAATCCCGGCCCCAACCAACGCTGTAGACATTGGCGGAAACGCCATCGGGACCATTTACGTTGGTGTACTGAACCTGGAATTGGTTCTTCTGACGGTCGAGATAGTTCACCGAGCCGACGTTGTTGTGTGTACCGGCAAACTCCTCGCTCGATCCCGCCTCAACCGCGCTGCCGGTATCGGGACGGATAGCCTGAAACTGCAAGGACAATGCCGAAGGATCTGCCGCAGTTGGTCTTTTGACCACGGCTCGCACCGAGTAGTAGTTGGCAGCGACGTCAAAGCGGCTGGTAGATTGCCTTCCTTTCGCCAAAATGTATTGATTACCGTATAGGATTTGAAGCCAATCGGTAACACCCACACCGACCTGGTCGGTCTCCATATTAAAGGAGCGGCCCCGGAACGTGGCGTAAGCGTCTCCGACAAAAACGGATACACCCCTTTCAACTAATCCCGCTTGGATTACGCTTGGCAGCATCCACTGATACGGCGCAATTTTGTCCTCTTCGATGCCGCCTTTTAGCGCTTGGACGGCTTTTTTGAGGGGTGAATGAAAACTCGGGGCCGCCTGTGCGACAGCCCCGAGGATTGGTACTAGCAGAGCGGCGATTGCCGCTCTGGATGTGTTGGTCTGCATCTTAAGGTTGCGAGCTTAAGGCCCCGTGTAATTGAACGTTACCGTCTCAACACCGTTCGCTGGAATGGTGTGGCTGATCATCGATGCGCCCAACGAGTAGTAGGAAGCGACGCCGCTTGAGAGCGTTCTACCCTGATTGATCGTTCTTGCGCTGTCGACGACGATCGTAAGATCGCCATGTCCCGTTGCAAAGTCCGGTGTTGGGTAAGTAACGATCACGTATGGACCGTGCGCCCAAGATCCGTTGTTTGCAGGCAGCTTCATGTTCAGGTTCGACGGAATCGAACCATTGCCGTCAGCAAGAACCCTGACACCGAAGTTGAACTGACCAACCGTCAGCTGCGCCGGTGCGAATGCGGATCCGCCTGTGATTGTGAACGGGCCATAAGCAGTGATCGTATGAGTGCCTGTCGTCAAGATCAGGTACCCGCTAATCGATCCATCGCTTTGAACCGTCAAGCCGGTGTTCTGTCCGTCAACCCAAATCTGGCCTTGCTGTCCGGTTGTCGGCTTTGCGTTTGTGGCCGCAGGAGTTGCGCCAACGTGGCCGTACTTTGTTCCCGGCGCCAGACCCTGAATGATCGGAACTCCCGGGGGAATAGTGCAGAACGGCTGATTAGCCTGGATTGTCTCGCCGGCGGGCAGCGTGCCCGTAACGGTCTGACCACCGACCTGCACCTGAACCTGCTGTGGCGAACTTGAAGAGCCGACTCCCGTCGAGCTCGTTCCGGCGGAATTCGTGATACCACCAGTTGTCTGCACAGGGCCGCCTAAGCCCTCTACCGACGAACTCGATCCACCGCAACCCGCCAAAATACCGCTGACGATCGCAGCGGCCGAAATTAAACCGTAAATGCCTAGCTTTCTTGAAACCATTGATCCTCCCATCTCAGCACACTTTCCGCCGAACGGACTGTGACGCAATATACTACAAAACAAACCTGACATGTAACTCCACGCCGGAGTTCCATTAAAAAAGATCCCCTAATCCGACTCAGCCCAATCGATTTAACAGACTACTCTATTCGGCATCGATCTAGAGAATCTGTTTAGGGCATTAGCCTCAAAGTGTGATTTCTTTCAAAAAACAGAAATTGCACAAAACAAGACGCGCGACCCACACCGGTCGCACCACGCAATTCAATCAACTCCTTCCCAGGTTGTTGTCGGCAGCCTGACCCATCCATGCTGGAGCCCAGCGATCTCAAGATCCGATTGCCAGTATTTATTATAGGATGAGTTCTGCGCAATTTGGGCCCAAAGGTTCACGAAGATGCAATGAGAAACGTAATTTTGGTTCTTTTTTCGTTCAGGGCAGTGGAAGTCCGAACGCAGAAAGGTAGCTTCGGAGCCTTGAAATCCTGTTTGGCGCATTTAGGTCGACGGTAAAAGGCCGTCCCCTCGTATCGACGATGATCCCTACCGTGCCGCCTTCGAGCTTTGCGTTTACCGTTTTGCCCTTGCCGCCACCCATGTCGAAGTTCTTCGTGGGGGTGATTTCAAGGTCCTTAAACTCATCGACTGCACAGGGAATGATGACGATTTGTCCAAATGGAACTGTGAGGTTGACTCCTGTGCCCGAGATCGAAACGGCGGCTTCGCCCTCTTTTGCAACTCCGACAGGCGCAATACAGTGCCCGCACTTGACGATGCAGTCTCGCTCGAAGACCTCTTTTGCCGCTTCGTAATGGTGCTCGCTCAAAACGCCGAGGTGCGGCATCATGAAGATGCTGTCCACCGTAAGCATCGTGATCCCCTCCGGCTGATATGCATCCATCATCATCAATGCCGATTGCGCGCGCTTGGGTGCGTGCGAGAGCACCCCTCCCGAACCGATAATCATGTCGAGCGCCATCATGTTCACCAGTGAGCCGCCCGATTGGGCTTGGCTAAAGATCTGCCCCACGTCTCGCTGCTGCGCATTGCCTACGAGGTTTCTGGCGAGGCTCTTGTGATGGATGAATGCCAACCGCAGCGCTTCTCTCGCTACTGCATGTTCGATCAGCAGATCTTCGTAGGTCTGGGGGATCGTGGTTGGCCGGATCATCTTGTTCCGCAGCCGGTTCCTCACCTCGGCGGGATCGATCTCGTAGGGCAGCCAGCGGGCGATGTTCTCAACTGTCGCCTCCTTGAGCACGTTGCAGATCGAATAGCTCATTCCCAAGTTCGCGGAAACCGTTCGGTTATAGACGCGCTCGCCGGTTTCTGAAACGAACACCGAGAAGACGTCGGTGGTGGCGCCGCCGATATCCACCCCGAGAACGTTTAGCTTCTCGTTCTCTGCGTACTCCTTGAGCAGCTTGCCGACCGCGTTCGGTGTCGCCATAACTTCCTCGCTCGTCCAGTCGAGGAGCTTCGAATACCCCGGCGCCTGCTGCATGACGTGCTCGAGGAACATTTCGTGGATCTCCTCGCGGGCGGGCCCGAGATTCTCTTTGTCAAGCGTCGGACGGAGGTTATCGACGACCTGGAGTTGGATTCCCTCACCCAGCACCTTTCGCACGTCATCCCGCGCTTCCTTGTTTCCCGCGTAAATGATCGGCAGCTTCATGTCGCCGAATCGTGGTTTAGGGTCGGCGCGGCGCACGACTTCCGCCATTTCGATAAGGTGCGATTTCGTCCCGCCGTCGGTGCCGCCGGACATCAGAATGATGTCCGGCCGCAGTTGGCGAAGGCGCTCGACCTTCTGATAATCCTTGCGCCCATCGTCCACCGAAAGCGTATCCATCAGGATCGCGCCCGCGCCGAGCGCCGCTCGTTCCGCCGATTCGGCCGACATCGCCTTCACGACGCCCGCCACCATCATCTGGAGGCCGCCTCCTGCCGACGAGGTGCTCACATACAAATCCGATCCGTCCAGAGTGGTCTTCACGCCGGTCGCGTCGCGCTTGCCTCTTTTAAGCTGCCGCCAAACCTGCCCATCCTTCTGAAGCGACCTGCGTCCCTTTTCGAACCCATCCGGAACCGTGGTTTCGGTGATCTCTTCGAGCTCGGTGATCGAATTGATGACGCCTAGCGTGACATCCTCGAACGGCCGCTCCACCGTGGTCGGCGCCTCTCCCCGTGCAACCAGCCGGTACTCACCGGATGTCTCGCTTCGCTCAATAAGAATGGCCTTGGTAGTAGTGGACCCACAGTCGGTGGCAACGATGCGCCGGATGTCGGAGGATGACATGGCTGGAATTATAGCTTGGGATGCCGACTGCAGAAGGGAATTGAGGGAAGTGAGGGAAATGAGGGAAATGAGGCATCAAATCCTTCAAATCCTTCATTTCCCTCAATTCCCTCGTGTCCTCGAATTTAACCGCTTTTGCCATGCACCTACTTCCGCGTCTACTGAGTTATAATCTGACCGACATCCCCCCAGGATGAACTGGCGGGGCGGAGGGTCTGATTGGCTGGAGTTGCGTTTAAGGGCATCACTAAGGTCTTCGGTAAGGACGTTAAAGCGGTTAACAACCTTAATCTGGACATTAAAGATAAAGAGTTTATGGTCCTCGTCGGACCATCAGGATGCGGAAAGACCACGGCTCTTCGAATGGTCGCCGGCCTCGAGGAATCCACCGACGGCGACATTATGATCGGCGAGGTCCGCGTCAACGACGTTCCACCGAAGGATAGGGACATCGCGATGGTGTTCCAGAACTACGCCCTCTATCCGCACATGAACGTGTACGACAACATCGCGTTCGGCCTGCGACTCCGAGAACTCAAGGGCTTCGTATGGCAGGTGATCAACCTCTCCGAGTCCCGCAAAATTAAGGACGACATCGACTCCCGGGTCAAAGAAGTCGCCAAGATGCTCGACATCGATCAGTATCTCCATCGGCGTCCGAAGGAGCTCTCCGGTGGCCAGAGGCAGCGCGTCGCACTTGCTCGCGCCATCGTTCGAAAGCCCAAAGTCTTCTTAATGGACGAACCGCTCTCGAACTTGGACGCAAAGCTTCGCGTTCAGACCCGCGCCGAATTGATCCGCCTTCACCGCCAGCTCGGTATCACCACGATTTACGTCACCCACGACCAGGTCGAGGCGATGACGATGGGCCAGCGCATGGCGATCATGCGAGACGGAGTGCTCCAGCAGTGCGACGAGCCGGAGAAGGTGTACGCCTATCCCGCCAACAAATTCGTCGCCAGTTTTATCGGCTCACCACCCATGAATTTCGTCGACGCGACGATTATTCAGAACGGCACCAAGGCCTGGGTTGACGCCGGCGAGTTCAAGCTCCCGCTCCCCGAGGGCCACGCCGCAGGCGGGATGATCGGCAAGAAGGTCACGATGGGCATCCGCCCTGAAGAGATCTTCGATGCAGCCCTGCCTTCGAACGTCTCTCCCACCGACGAGAATACGATCACGGCGAAGGTAGATGTATTGGAGCCGTTGGGTCACGAGTATGTGGCTTATTTGAGCTTGGGCAAACTAAGCATTATCGCTACGATCGACAACGAGACCAGGCTAAAAGAGAGCCAAACCTCCAAGTTCACCGTGAACCTGGACAGGCTGCACCTGTTCGACGCCGATACGGAAGACGCGATTAGATAAAAGTTCGAGGTCCAGAGTCCAGAGTTAGGACTTCGGACTTTGGACAACGGACTTCGGACTTCGGACTTCGGACTCAGGACCCTAAAAGAACCGCTTAAACAAACCAATCGCCCCCTGCTTCCAGGGCACTCGGTGGGAAACGCCGGAGCTTTTTGAGAATTGATCGTAGTGGTCCAAGTACCACTCATAGTTACGAATCAAAGCATCCTTGTTCGAATACTTCGGTTTGTACCCAAGGGTCGCTTCCGCCTTTTCGATGGAGACGAACGAATCCTCCGATGCGGTCTCATAAACCCAACGGTACAGCGGCGAGATGTGCATCTTCTCAAGCAACCGCAGAATTGCCACAACTAACTTAGCCGGCGTGCCCTTCACCTGTTTCCCGAACCCCGCCCGGTCCAGGACCGCCTGGTAATCCTCCTTCATCGTAGTGAATTCCTTCGCCCCGATATTGAAAGTGTCGTTCGCCGCTTCGCCGTTCAACGTCAGACAAAGCCAAATTGCCTGGCAAAGGTCCTCTACGTCGAGGAGCTGATACCGGTTATTCCCGCTCCCGATCATCGGAAACCCGCGCTTGTCTTTAGCCCAATCGTAAAACAGCGCGAACACCCCAAGCCGCTCGGGCCCAACGAACGACTTTGGTCGAATGATCGAAACGAACATGCCCTTCGAGCGGTTCTTGAGGCACTCATACTCCGCCATGATCTTCGCCTCGCCGTAGGGCCCGACTCCTTGAAGCCGGTCGTCTTCCAAAAGTGGATGGTGATCCGGAATGCCGTACACCGCGGTAGAAGAAATATGAACCACCCGACCGATACCGTTCACGCGGGCAGCCTCTAAAACGTTCTTTGTTCCAACGACATCCGTTGTGTAGATATCGTCCGGACTGTATAGGGGAAGCGCCGCCGCCGTGTGAACGACGAACGTTGCCCCCTTCACCGCCTCCGTAAGCGCGGTCAGGTTCCGGATATCACCAGAAACGTGCCGTACTTTGTCTTTTTCGGGATAGTCGAAATCCGCAATGTCGTAGGTGATAACATCGAAATCGCGGTCCAGGAGGTAGCGAGTTAAGTTAATCCCGAGAAAGCCGGCTCCCCCGGTAATGAATACTGACGCCTTCTTCATATGCCGGGGATATTATGCGTGTTTCGACGGCTGCGCTTACTCCTCTGCCACGCTTGTAAGCGCATTCGAATTGCGAATAGCGTTGAAGACCAGGTTGTACGAGCCA
>Ga0206819_10380_pt1 | contig 11277 bp, 7 predicted proteins | sample Alteio_BWOrgCont_87_FD_152855 | JGI IMG/M metagenome (GOLD analysis project Ga0206819, IMG submission 152855) | Enriched cells from forest soil in Barre Woods Harvard Forest LTER site, Petersham, Massachusetts, United States -... | ecosystem: Environmental > Terrestrial > Soil > Temperate forest >... | reverse complement strand
TTCCATCACGCGCGTCGGAACAATGAGCACATGCGCGTAACCGATGGCGCGAAGCGAGAATTGAATATTCACTGTCAGGTCCTTGGCGCGCCAGTTGTGGGCGATTTCGCGCAGGCCGAAAATTTGTCCTGCGCCGATGTAATTCAACGTGCGCTCACCGCCGCCGGTTTTCTGGCTGACGCGCGCGAAGCCGGCGCGCAACAGCACAATGCCGTTTGGATAATCACCTTCTGTGACAATCGCCGGTTCCTTTTCAGGCCGGGCGCTGCCGGATTGCGCGAGGCGCTTGTAGTCGCCAGACCAGTCGTAGTCGCCGAATGTCGCAAATTCGACGGCATTGGCAACACGGCCAAGTTGGGACTCATCAAGGCGCTGGAAAATCGGCGTGGCACGGAGATAGGAAGCCAGCGCGCGTTCACGGTAAATGCGGTTGATGTGCGTGCGCAGAGCGTCATCGTATTTCATCAAATCGCGCAAGCCTTGCCAGCGGATTTCCAACAGCTCGACATCGTCACTGTCGGCAAATATCGTCGAGGTGCGCGGCATCCGGCTCAACGCGGCGATTTCACCAAAAATATCACCCGCCATCATCTGAACAGTGCGGTACTGGTCCAAAACGCGCGGCAAATCCTGGAGAAAAATGCGAACTTCCTTTTCGTCCTGCCGTGCGCCGACTCCGGTGACCTGCCGCAATTGAGCGCTGGAAAAACTTTCCGGTGGACGCGAACCGTTCCAAATCTGGGCGAGCGTGCGGAAAATTCCTTTTTTGCCGGGTGACTGCCGGCCAAGCAACGACGGCGGTAAATCCGGTTTCAAGACGACGCGCGCCGCGCCTTTTAAAATTAGAAAGGCTGACGTGCCGTAATCGCCCTGCCGCATGATGATTTCGCCCTGGCGAAACCGGAGCAGGCGCGTGTCGTTGCGCAGAATTTCTCGGAGCGGCGTGCGCTTGGGAAATTTGTCCGCGTGCATGTCGCGGAAAGGCGCGGTGGCGAGCAGCCGGTCCACCGCCACATCGTTCATTTCTGGCGAAAACGCGGTGTCCCAGCGTTGTGGCCGTTCGAGGATGGTAGAGGCGGGGGGCATTTCAGGCGTCGAGGACGAGGTCATTCTTCGGACGGCAGATGCAGGTAAGGCAGGTGCCGGCCTCGGGTTCGGCGTCAGGCTTTTTTAGGTAATTCACCCCGCCGGATTTGATGGCGACAGCGCATGTACCGCAACCACCGGCGCAACAACCAGAATCAATTTTGACTCCCAGCCTTTGCGCAAACACCAGCAGATTTCCGTCGGATGGTTCCCAGCGGACAGTCTTGCCGGATCGGCTGAAAGTTACATTGATTTTCGTCAGATGCGCGGTTTCTTCCGGTGTGGGCGCGGCGGTCTTTTTCTTCACCGTAGCGGGTCCGAACGCCTCGAAATAAACGTCCTTGTCCGGCACTCCCCAGGCCTCGAGGCCGTCGGTGATGCTTTTCATGAATGCGCCGGGGCCGCATAGGTAGTACTCAAAATTGTTCGACGGCAGCAGTTCCTTGAACAACTCGATGCTCACGCGGCCTTCGTGTTGGAAATCGCGGCCTTTCAAGTCGTCCGGCCCCGGCTTGCTGTAGCAGACGTGCAGGTGAATGTTATCGTTTTCCGCGGCAAGTTTTTCCAGTTCGGTCTTGTGGATGTGCTCACTTTGGTTGCGGACTCCAAGGAAAAACCACGCCTCGCGCTTTGAGCCGCTGGCGGCGATGGCGTTGGCCATGCTTAACATCGGTGTGATGCCAACGCCACCGGCGATGAGCACAACCGGATTTGTCTTCGTCAGGTCCAGAAAGAAATGTCCGGCGGGCGCCTTGATGTTGAGAATGTCACCTTCCTTGACCATATCGTGGAAATAACTCGACGCGGCGCCCGGCTGTAGTTCGGGCCGGTCGGATGGCGGTTTTTCCCGTTTGATGGTGACGCGGTAATAATCCTTTTGATGCGGGGAGTCGGATAGCGAGTAGCAACGGACGAGTGGCTTGTCGCGGCCCGGCAAATCAAGCTGGAACGTGAGGTATTGCCCAGGCTTGAACGTGGGCAGCGCTCGACCGTCATGTGGCTTCAAATAAATCGCGCAGACATCAACGCATTCGACGGCTTTTTTCGCCACGGTGAATTTGCGGAGGCCGTTCCAGCCGGATTGCGCCTGCTCGGCTTGCCAGCAACGGAGCCGCGTTTCGGCAAGTTGTGCGCGAAGTTTTTCCAGCGCCACGCGCGCTTGCGAGCGCTCGGCGTTCAAACGCACTCCCGCGCGGACTGCCTCCAAAACCAGCCACGCCAGCAATCCGGCCAGCAACACCAATCCCATGACGAGGCTCAAACTGCCCCCATCGGCGGCGCGCAGGGATTCGATTAGGGTTGCATTCACGCCAATACTCCATTAACGAATTTAACGCTGTGAGTAAAACAATTAATTGTTCCCTGACGATTTTCCTGTTTTTCCGCCTCGCGGTGGCGCAGAACATGGAAACGACGGCGAAGTTTCTCGGCGCGAATTCCTGCGCCAGTTCCAGTTGCCACGGTGGTGGCAGCGTAAACCAGAACCAGTTTCTCGTCTGGTCGCTCAAAGACTTTCATTCGCAACGGCCCGTTGCCACGCTGGCCACGGCGCGTGCCAAACAAATCGCCGATGCGGCGGGCATTGTGGATCCGACCACGGACGAACGCTGTACTACCTGCCACGCGCCGTTACGCGACGTGCCGGAAGGTTTGCGCGGCAAAAATTTCGAGGCCGGTGAGGGCGTTTCCTGCGAAAGCTGCCACGGCCCGGCGGAGAACTGGCTGCGTTCCCATACGCGAACGGATTACACGCGCGACGACCGCACGGCGGCGGGGATGCGCGATTTGGAGAATCTTTATGTCCGCGCCAACACCTGCGTCGCCTGCCATCAAGTCATTTCACAGCCGCTGCTACTAGCGGGACACCCCGAATTGATTTTTGAACTGGACGGCCAGAGCGTTGCCGAGCCGAAGCATTGGAGTGCGGCCAAAAACGGCAACGGCGCGCAGGTGTGGTTTGTCGGCCAGGCCGTAGCGCTGCGCGAGATCAGTTGGGAACTGGCGCAGGAAAAATCGCCGGCGGAAAATGAAATCAACCGCTGGCGCGGCCTGATTTGGCTGATGGACCGTGTATGCGCGATTGATCCAAACTTGCCGAAGGCCCCGGACACTACTTTCCGGCCAAACCTGGAAAATTTTGGACTGGTTCAAAAATGGGGCGACGCTCTGGCCCAGGCTGCTGCAAAACTTCAGTGGACGGATAAACAATCACAAGCCGCGTTGGTGGCACTGGCCAACACTTCGGAAGATTTCGAAACAACGATTCCGCAACCAGTCCAGGCTCGCCGGGCCGAGCGGCTGGTGCTGGCGCTTGACCGGTTGGTCACCGCGCAAAAAAACTCGCAGGCAGACGCGGAATTGAACCGTTTGTTCCAATTGGCGCAGTCTCTCCCGGATTTTGACCCAAAGACTTTTGCTGTAGCGTTGGATAAATTCTCGCAGACCATCGAAGCGCATTGAATATTGCGGGGATGTTGGAATTAAATCCTGCCACAAGGCTTCCCTGGAAAACACGTGTGCAATGTGGTTTCAGAGCAGTTTAAGGGTGGTATTCGAGTAGCAACGGGGCTAACACATTTACAGACACCCGCTCATATTCAAGCCATAACCTGTCTAATTTAAACGAGTTAATTGGAGGGAGAGTCGGAATCTGGCGAAGCCCTCACCGATCTCCATCGCCGGGTTTTCTTTCGCCTCTGATATTGGCCAATGGTCTTCATGGCATCATCCAGCACCCGCCAAATTGCAAAATGAGTCAGCGTCGGAAGGACTCACAAATTGATTTCGCACGGTAATTTTTTATGTAACAGTTTCATCAATCAGGCGAATCATGATTGGATATGCCCTCATGCCGGATGCAATCAAAGTTGGAGCAAGAAAGCATGGACAAACCGCTGGTCTCCTTTCAACGAGCATCGGCGGCGCAGACACCCGCCTGGGCCTTGCTTTAATGCGCCTGTTAATTCAATGACTTCCCCGTCCTCCACCACAGATTTCTCCGACCGATCGCAGGCCGGTTCCTCCGGCATCGGGCAAATTGCGCGATATGTCGGCGTGGCGTTGCGTGCGCATCGGGGTGTAGGATTGCTCATCTTTGGCGGGCTGCTGATCGAGATGGCGTTCTACGCCGCCGTCCCGATGAGTTTCAAATACCTGGTGGATTACGCGATTGTTCCGCGAAATGAGAAAATCCTCATCGCTATTCTTATGGGGTTGGCCTGTGGCCTGGTGGTGGCCTCGGCAACTGGCCTTGGCCTCGATTATCTCTATGCCAAATTCACGACCGGTGTGTTGAACGATCTCCGCCGGCAGATGTTCACGCACCTTCAGCGGCTGTCCATGAACTTCTTCACCCGCACGCAGGCGACGGACATCATCTCGCGTTTTTCCAGCGACCTCTCGTCGCTCGACCGCGCCTTTGTGTCAGCATTGGACGGATGTGCGTTGCCCGCGTTGGAACTTGCGTTGAGCGCTGTCCTGCTGTTCATCCTCGACTGGCGGCTGGGACTCATCGCCATGCTGGCCATCCCGGCTTGCTTTGCAGGCCCGCACGTGATCACGCCACGTGCAACGGCGGCGGGTGCCCTGCGCAAGCAAACCGAGTCGAACACATCCAGCACCGTCCAGGAAAACATTTCCGGCCAGACTATCATCAAGGCGTTCAGCCTGGAAAAATCCATGCTGGCGGGTTTTGCCGAACGGATCGCGCATCTGGCTGCCGCCAGCCTGCGGGTCAGTTTCTTAAGCTCGCTCATGGAACGGTCGGCGCACATCGGCACGCTCGTCGTTCAAGTGTTGGTGCTGGCAGTGGGTGGCATCATGGCGTTCCACGGCCATCTCTCCATCGGCTCGCTGGCGGCGTTTCAGGCGCTCTTCGGCAACTTCACCAGCTCGCTGACCAGCTTCACGCATTATTACCCGACGCTCGTCCAGGCCGGCACGGGCATGCAACGGATTCAGGAACTGCTTGGCGAAAAGCCGGGAGTCGTGGATTCACCGGACGCCCGGCCGTTGCCGCGTTTGTCGCGGGAAATCCGATTCAACGGCGTGAAGTTCGGTTACACCCCGACCCAATTGAATCTGGACGATGTCAACTTCACGATCGGCGCCGGTGAATCCGTGGCCTTCGTCGGCCCGAGTGGTTCGGGCAAAAGCACGGTGCTCACGATCCTTAGCCGTTTCTACGAACCCGACGCCGGCACGGTGGCGTTCGACGGGCAAGATGTGCGCGCGGCATTGCAGGATTCTTTGCGGGGGCAACTCGGCATCGTGTTCCAGGAGAGCATCCTCTTCAACACGACTATCCGTGAAAATATCCGTGTTGGCAAACCCGAGGCCACCGATGCCGAGGTCGAGGTCGCTGCCCGCGCCGCCGAAATTCACGACATCATCACAGCCATGAATGAAGGCTACGAAACGAACGTGGGCGAACGGGGCAGCCGCCTTTCCGGTGGACAACGCCAGCGCATTGCCATTGCTCGGGCGGTGCTGCGCGATCCGCGCGTGCTGGTGCTGGATGAAGCCACTTCCGCGCTCGACGCGGGCACCGAGGCTTCAATCAACAAGACCCTCGAACGGGTGGCCAAGGGACGCACCGTGGTCTCCGTCACGCACCGACTCGCAGCCATTGTCTCGATGAATCGTATCTTTGTGATGGAACGCGGACATTTGGTGGAGCAAGGCAAGCACAACGAACTCCTCGCCCTCGGCGGCGTCTATTCCAAGCTCTGGGAAAAACAGCATGGATTCGTTATCGCCGAAGACGGCGGACAGGCCCGTGTGGAGGCCGCGCGTCTGCAATCCATTCCGATGTTGCGATCTCTCAACAATGACACGCTGAAGGCCCTGGCGGACCTGTTCATCACCGAACGCTGCCCGGCGAATCGTGATGTTTTTCGCGAAGGCGATCCAGGCGATAAATTTTACATCGTTGCGCGCGGCCGACTCACCGTGTGGGTCAACATCGTTGCTGGCAAACCGACGCAGATCAGGACGATGGACGATGGCGATCACTTCGGGGAGATTGCGCTGATGGAAGACACGCCGCGCACCGCGACGGTGCGCACCAGCACCGATTGCATCTTTCTGACGCTGGCGCGCGACCCGTTCCTCAAGTTGTTGGAACGCGAGCCGAAGCTTCGCGAGACGTTCGAGAAAGTCGTCGCCGAACGGCTTGAAGCCTCGCGCTTCACCCAGCTTGGCCGCCGATAAGTTTCCGCCAACCCGGTATTTGAGGCTGCTACTTCGCGTCCATTTTCCAAATGCCTTTCCACGCGACAGGTGGATTTGCTTCCAATTCGGTGCAACGCGCGACCAGCACGTGGCTCGGTCCGTCGGAAAATTCTTGAACCAACTTTTCAAATTGCGCCCGCGCTGCTGCGAAACAGCCGGCGGTGTATTCGCTGTAGGCGGCCTGATAACGTTTGCATAACTCCGGGTAGTTCGCTGGGATACAGGGGTTTTCGCACTCGAATAACTCCACCGGCTCGCTCTTGCCTTTCACGATGACGCGATCCACAAAACGATGCCCCGGCTTCGCGGTGAATTGCTCGAAGGTAACGCTCGAAACCAGCAGCCGCACGCCGTAATACTTGGTGAGCGCCTCGATGCGCGCGGCTTCGTTCACTGTGTCGCCGACGAGGCCGTAATCGAGTCGCTGGGCCGAACCTTTGTTACCGACAAGCACGCCGCCGCTATGGAGTGCGACCCCATAGCCAAATAATTTCTGTACCTGCGGGGTTAGTGTCGGGCGGAGTTTCTCCATCGCGGTGATCAATTTTATCGCCGCGCGACAGGCGCGATCGGCGGCGTCAAGCTGTGCTTGTGGTGCGCCCCAATAACTCAAAAATTGGTCGCCAAGAAAGTGCTCCAGATTTCCCTCTTCTCCCATGATGGCGCTAGTTTGTGCCTCGAAGACGCGGTTAAGCAGCTCAAACATTCCCTGTGGGCCGAGTGCTTCCGCGAGCGGCGTGGAGTTTCGCAAGTCAGTGAGCAGCAAAGTAACGTCGGCTCGGCGCGGTTCCATCGAGCCGGGGTCGGCCAGCACGGCTTCGAGCACGCGCGGCGAGAAATACAGGCCCATCGTGTGCCGCAGTTTCATCCGCTCCAATCGTTCCAAAACAAAATCGTAAGCGAGGGCGATAAGGCTGCTTAAAATCAAAACCATCAATGGAACAGCCAGGGGAATGACCTGTCCGGCATGGTTGAAGAGCATTTGCGAGAAAATGGGATAACCGACAGCCAACCCCACGACACTCAAAAAACGTTTCCCTGGCTGGCGAACCAGAAAACACAACGCGCAGGCAACTACGCCGGATAAAGCGATGATGAATGAGCCTGCCATCAAGGAACGTTCCCGTAGAAAAGCGCCATGAAGCGCGGCGTTGATGATTTGTAAATGAATTACCGGTCCGCTCATCGGTTTCGGATCGGTGAAGGGCGTGTCGTGTATGTCGTGAAAAATCTCCGCAGTCGGGCCGATGAAAACGATTTTATCTTTGAAGAATTTCCCGCTGCCATAATTCGTTTCCCAAAGCTCCGGCGAAAGAACGTCACCGATTGGTTGTGGTTTATATCCCTCGTTCGGAGGGGTGGTATAGCGAAAGTGTCGCGAATCAAAACCGGGGGGAATAAGATCGGGACGTCCAAATTTGCGCAGCGCCCGCGCGTCGAGCGATTCGAGAATAACATTCTCGGGAACGAGGTCGCCAACTTGCGCGCCGGTCAGCCGATAATCCGCCCGTCGGATCGTGCCGTCGAAATCCGGCCAGAGGTTGACGTAGCCGAGCCGTTCGTCTTCCACGGCTGAATTCGTTGCTTCCGGCGTCAAGACGGACGCATTGGGCTTCTGCAGTTCCAGGCCTCCTCCCCGATCGGTGCTTTCGGTGTTAATGTTGTAGCCAATGACGACATGGTCTTTGTATTTTTCCAGCGCTTGATGGAGGGCATCATCGCCGTCGCCTTGCGAGGCAAAAACAATGTCGAACACGATGACTTTTGCGCCGGCGTTGGCCAGTTTCTCAATGAGTCGCGCCCAGACCGCGCGGGACCATGGAAAATTATTTTGCATGTCCCGCAGCACCGGCTCGCGTTCGAGATCCTCATCGCTGAAGTCCGACGAATAAATCGGCTTGTCAATGCCGATGAGCACCAACCGGTCATCCATCGGTGTTTTGGTTCCGATACGCGTCTGCCAGTCCTGCGCGAAGAATTCCATTTCTTCGAACGGGTAAAAGCCGCGCTGCCACAATCCCAGGGCGGCCAGAGTGCAAACCGCGCACATGACGAGCACGATGACGGGACGTTTGGATGGCAATCTCATCATTTCACTGCCGCAAAAGGCGCAACCAACGCACTAGATTTTGCTTTGATTTGGCATTACCTGTGTTATAGTATTCCTAATCATAGTTCCCCAAAAAGTATATTAAAATGAGATTTATTCTCATCGGATTAATCTTTTTAACCGGCGTGACCGTACTCGTTGCGGCACCGCTCACGCAAAGCACCTTCACTGAGATCATCCAGCATGTGGATGTGGTAGCCGCCGCCGACAAGACTGTAACTCCCGCCCGCACCAACGAAGTTTTCCGGTCTCCCGACGTGGTACGGACGGGAGAGAATTCCCGCCTCGAAATGACGGCGCCGGATCAAACCGTCACGCGCGTCGGAGCGAACACGGTATTTACCTTCGAGACAGGTGGAAGAGATATCCGTCTGTTTAGAGGCAGCGTTTTGTTCCATCCGCCAGCCGGTGTCGGCGGCGGAACGGTCAGGTATGGCGGAACAGCGGCGGCGGTATTGGGCACAACCATGATTTGCGCTGTTCTACCGGATGGCAGTTTCAAAATAATGCTGCTCGAAGGTAAAGCCACCGTGAAATTGGCCAACGGCCAGTCCATTGAGTTGAAAGCCGGGCAAATGGTAATTGTACCGCCAGCCGGAGACCGATTCGGCCCGGTGCTTGATGTGGATCTGGCGCGACTGGTATATCATTTATTGCTGGTCGTGGGGTTTTCCAACTCGTTGTCCTCCATGCCGCTCATCACTGAGGCGATTAGGCTGCAAAATGAACAAATTGTCGCCGGCACATTGGATCATTTTGTGGATATAAGCCTGGCAACTTCCGGGCTGGATGTGATTGGCATTGATTTGAATTTTCCATTAAACGTGCAGGATCATACAACGATATTTATATCGCCTGACTGACCGGCTTCCATTGACTTTTTTAGATCGCATCTGGCGTTAAATTTCACTTCGTATCCTTGTAGACGGCTGTCAACGGGTTGGAATTGATTCTCGATAAATTTGGCAATATATCGGTATTGAATATGGTCGATCATACAATCATGCCAAACTCACCGACAACAGTGGGAATTCCGTTTTTTCCTTGATTCTCAGACTCCCTAGATTCCACAAAGGCATTGTTTATTGGAGCAGGTGGAGTGCGTGCTGGCGGAAGTTGGACCACTGGGGACACAAAACCCACAGCGATAGGATGTGTCTGGTGCTTCCTGTCTCACGAAGTGCTCGGCTGCTTCATCAACTTCGGGTGGTGGTTATGGAGAGCTTGATTTGAATCTTTAGCAAGGCCTTGCGCCGTGACACTGCAATCTGGGCGCAAGCACTGGCAATGACACAGATCATTTCCCGGTCTAGGCTTTTGAGAAATTTAAACGCCGACAGCTCGCCCGCAAACATGCGCTTCGACTGTTCCAATGCCCTCCGGGAACCCTCATGTCCCATCCAGCGATATGTGAAAGTCGTTAAGGGTGAGGCCGTCAGGTCGTTGCTGGATTCCTGTGCGCGTCCCTTTTCCAAAATGTGCAGGAGTTCCGGTTTGATGTCCATTGCGGTTTTGGCGGGAGGCAGAAAATCTTCGACGCGGTCAGGCTTTCCATGTGGACTGCGGATATCCCCGAGAAACATCGAGACCGGGCAATTGCCGCCGGTTTCCAGGGCAAGGGCCTCAATGATCGCGATCGAGGTGATCTTCGCGCCGAGATAATCGCTGGAAAACACCAGATTTTTCCGGGCCGCTTCCTTCAATTTGGCAAATTCGACATCGCTGGGAAAATGGTCGAAATGGTGGAATATATTTTCCGGGTTCAAGCTGCCCAGAAATTTTTCCATACGCGACAGCGCGCCGCGGTAATCTTGCAGTGTATAAACCCCAACGGCCACCAAAGGGGCGTTGGACTCTTCGAGCAGTTGCCAGGTCGCGGATAGAAATTTGCCGGGATTGGGTCCGGCGAATCCGTCCACATCGCGGTTGGAAAATTTGATCGCCTCCAGCATGACCTGCGCGACGTGCCGCTCGATTTTTTCTTCAGAAAGCGCTTTCAATAGCTTCCGGCTCTGTGCACGGACCCGGCTGGCCAGATGAAAAGTGAAATCACGCCCCTCGGGGTCCTTTCCGCGGAACGGCACTGTCGCTTCAATGCAAGCCACAATCGCAATCAGATCGCGCATCTGTAGATAAGGCTGTAACGATCTGACAGCCACTGTCGCACTCAGGAACTCGTTCATGCCACCAAACAGCGGTAGATCCTGATCGGGCTTGAATCCGAAGATCCCGGCACAAAGCTGTAATGCCCGGTCGTGCTTGGCCATGGCATTAAGAACCAGCACTCCGTTCTCATTCCGGACAACTGGTTCCAGCAGGGCGCATGCCTGCTGCGGGAACCCGCCATCAAGCTGGTAGTAGACCACATCATGAAAAATCGCCGCCAGTACTTGTCTGGGATTCATCCCCTTGCACATATGGAACACGTGACTGGAGGTATGGTAGGTGCGGCGTTTGTTCTCCATCGCGCTGTGCACGAGCATGGCCATGCGCTCAATTTCATGCATGGTAACATCCGTGTGCAATGCCCCGAAGGCATCGGCAAAGAGTTGGATAAACCGGTTGATTGTTGCGATCGTCATGGAAGTCTCATGGTTTAACCGGATTCGGATTTCTCTTTTGCTCGCACAAGAATATCCGCCAAGTTAGGATGAGATGCCAGAGCAATTTGTAATAAGCTCTCCGGCACGAATCGCCGGAACTCGAATTCCCTTCGCGTGGCAAATCATCTAGCTGGTATCTGCGCCGAACTTGGCGTGCCCGCGAAGATTCTGGACTTGGCAGGGATTCCGTCGCCCAGCTTCAATGCCGATTGCTACGATGAGATTTCATTGAAAGCAAAACCGCTT
>Ga0206819_10247_pt3 | contig 11333 bp, 11 predicted proteins | sample Alteio_BWOrgCont_87_FD_152855 | JGI IMG/M metagenome (GOLD analysis project Ga0206819, IMG submission 152855) | Enriched cells from forest soil in Barre Woods Harvard Forest LTER site, Petersham, Massachusetts, United States -... | ecosystem: Environmental > Terrestrial > Soil > Temperate forest >... | reverse complement strand
TCGGCGCGCCGAACCAAAGAACGACCTTATCTCGCTGTTCGTCAAGGCCGAGCAAGACGCGGGCAATATAGGGAATTTGTTCGCCGGCAAGTCGGTCGGGATATCCTGTGCCGTCCCACCGTTCATGGTGGTTACGCACCCCGGGTAGCAGATCGAATAGCTGGGGCACCTTTCCCGCGATGAGTTCTCCCAAAACAGGATGCGTTTCCATGACCCGCGACTCATCTGGGTCCAGCCGGCCCGGCTTCTTGAGGATCGCATCGGGCACACCGATCTTGCCTACGTCATGGAGTGTTCCGCAGCGAAACACACGGTCGACCATCTCCGGAGAATCACCGATCGAGGTCGAGAGCTCTGAAGCGTATTTGGCGACGCGCTCGGAATGGCCGTTCGTGTAGGTGTCCTTCGCGTCTACTGCAGCCGCGAGGGCCTGAATAGTAGCAAAGCTGCCGTTCTCCAGAGATTGGTAGAGTAAGAATGGATCGGTAGCCTTGTCGGCGCCAGGCACTGCGTCGAAGAGGCATACCTTGCTGCGCCCAAGCTGCTGAGCTCGCGCAAGCGCCAATTCCGCGGCAAGTATCAAGCCGTCCTCACGGGAACTATTCTTCGGGAACTCGGAGCAACCGACGCTGATTGTGACCTTGCATCCTGCGTGCTGAAGCTTGACCCGGCAGTAATTCATCACCGCCTCGAGCGATTCGGCATCGAAGTTCGGTAGCAGAATCGCAAATTGGTCGCCTGCATATCGGGCAAGGACGCCGAATTCGGGGGCACATTCGTGGATTATGCCGCCGACTTGCTTCAGCACCCGATCCCCCTCCATTCCACCGTTCGTCTCATTAAAGTTGGTGAAGTCGTCGATGTCGACCAATGCGAAAGACATCTTTGCATCGCTTGCCTCAGTTCGGCGAGCCTCTTGGCTCAAGCGCTCGCGGAAGCTTCGGTGATTGAGCAACTCGGTTAGAGGATCGAGGTCGATCATCGCCATTAACCTTTCTTGGGCGTTTTTCGACGCCAAGATCATGTCGTTGAACGAACTCTGGAGAACGCCGATTTCGTCTCTCCGTTGGACGTCGAATGGATCTGGCCACTGCCCCGACTGAATTACACGCGCGGCATCCGCCAATGTTGCGATAGGCCTTACGATCCCGCGTCCAAATGCGACTCCCGCGGCAATGCTGAGCACGAGCGAAAGCACCAATATACTGACAAATGCATTTCGGGCTTCCTCATAGGGTCTGGCGATCTCCTTGATTGGCCTCAAAACTATGAATCCCAGGTGTTTTGCTGATTCGGCCCCGGGAAGTGGTTCGGTTATTGCGACGTAAGGCTCCCCGTTCACAGACTCCTGCAGCGGCTGGCCCGGGGTTTCAGGAAGCTTGATGGGTGTTTCAAGAGACGACGCTATCAAGCGATTGTCGATGCTGAATCCAAGCTGATCGCCTGATCGCTGGGCCAATGCTTTTGCTTGTTGTGCTCCCAAGTCATCAAACAGCGCGATGGCGCCGCGGACGTATTCGCCGCTGCGGACCGGAAAGCATGACATCACATACACCTTGGCGCCGGCTTGCAGCACGATTGTCAGATCCTTGCCGCTGTCGATGACATGCATCGCCTGCGCCTTGGTCAATTCACCCACCGATGCGAGTTCCTGCGATTGACCCAGCACAACGCCCTTGTCGCTTACAATCTGGAGGGCATCGACGGAGAAATGCGTCGCAAGCCGGTTGGTTTCAACCTCCACGGTCTTCGCATCGCCGGAGATGATCAGGTCCTTTATTTGCGCGTCGCCGTTTGCCGCATGGCGAGCTTGCTTGGCAAGGTCAGACATCCTCTCGTCGAGGTATAGCGACAGTTGTTTGCCGGCGGTGACGGCATCGCTTTCGATGGTTCGAGTGATCTGTCGCGCTGAGAGAACGGCAAATGTTACCAGCATGATCGCGCCCAAGCCAACCAAAAGTGCCGCGATCAGGAATGCGATCTTCGACGCGAGGTTGATTCGGCCCATAGCTATTTGACTAGCGGTATATCGAGCTGGGTATCTCCACTAACGACGGTTTCGGTTTTCTTTCCCGCGCCACTCTCATGCCAGACCTCTAACTTGAATCGACCATTCGGAACTCCCGATATCTGATACCGCCCTGCCTTGTCCGTTATTCCATAGAACGGCGTATCGACGACCATGATGTAGGCGCCCATGTCCGGATGGATGCTGCACATGATCACGGCAAGGCCGGGCTGGGTGAATTTTTGCCGTTTCTTGGTGCCCTTCGGATACACGCCGAAGTCGAACTTCGTGCTGTTGTATTCGGTAAATACGTTGTGGGAGATGATGTCGTTATTCGGAAAGTCGACGACCGTTCCCACCGTTACCACGCTGACGTGCGGGATGAACTTTCGGTCTCTTTGATCGACCTTCGCTTTAGTGAGTGGTTCTGGCCGAACAGACCCGGTTAGCGAAATTACGGCTTGCACTGCCGGACGACCGTTCGGAAGCGTTATTCGCCCCGATATCATCGATTCCGACTTGGCTGCGACAAGAATAGCTAGAGCCGTGAGCATTAGAACTGCACCTGAAACATCACACGAGCCGTCCAGCCCGCCAGTCCAAGATTATTCGCATATCCGCTGTATTCGAGTTCCTGCCCCCAACCGTAGTTGAGGTTCGCCTGAAGATTCTTGTTGAAAATGTATCGGAAACCCAGAGTTTGAAGTTGGGTGTTCTCTTGGCCTCCGTCGTATGCCTGGGTGTGGAGTTCCTCGAATCGAGCGCACAGCTCACTTCGAACGAGGAATGGGATCCGATACGTTGCATCGATGTAACTGCCGGAAGCATTGCCGGGTCCGACACCCTCAAAATACTCTCCCTTAAACAGCCAATGTGGAATCGTATAGCGGAAACTTCCGCCGTAGATTTTTTCCGAGAAGTCTGTTTTGCTAAGGCCTTCCGCGCCGAAGATGATCGAGCCGATGCAGTATTGGGCCGTAACCGTCGAATGGTCCAGGGAGTCTGGACCGACTTGGGCTCTTGAAAGCGATGTATCGATCACTGCTGCCTGAAGTTGGAGTGGCCCAAAGTTGGCGCTTGCCTCAGCCCCCGAGTCGTCTCGGTCCAAGCGCGTCTTACCAACCAGTGCTGCTTCTCGTACCAACGGTCGATGGTTGATCCCGTTGTATAGCAGCTCGCTCCAATCGCTGTAGCCAAAACTTGTCCGGAGCCTTCCCGCCCGGAGTGAACCCGTGTCCGTTTCGTATCGAACATACGATTCGTCGAAGCCAGAAATGCTACCGAAATCATTACCGGACCAAGTCGCCGACCAGTGCCGATCGACCCTTGCCTTGATTTCAGCCCAAGTCAGTTGCTCGTATGCGCCTCGCACATTATTATCGGCAAACCAGTAAGTCTCGGCGACTCCGTTGACGGTAGGTTGTGTTTGAGCGCCGACCTGGCAGCATGCTGCGGTGAGACAGCAGATCCCAACAAAACGTCCGAAGCAGGAAGTGTGCGTCACTGTTGGCCCTAATTGTGCGCCGTTCAGATCATAAAATAAAGCATTACTTTGAAGGCAAATGGGACGAGGACCAATCCAAGGCTGCAGCCACTCCACCGATCAAAGTCACGGCGTCATGGCCGCCTCCGGGAACAATGACGAGTTTATGAACGACGTTTGCCGAGGCGAATGAAGCGTCGATCTCGTGGGCTTGTTGGACAGGTACCAACTTGTCTTGGTCGCCGTGTACGATGAGGGTCGGCGGATATCCGGACTTAACAAGGATGATTGGCGATGTGTCGTGAGCGATCTTTTGTTTCACGTTGTCCGGCGTTTGGGCATTAACCCCGAAAGCAGGATAGAACACCTGCATTCCCGCGATCTTAAAGGGAGTAACAGAGTACGCGCCCCAGTTTTCGAAGTCGGTGGGAGGGTAAAAGGCAACGACGGCGTCTGCCCGGCTGCTCAATCGATCGACGGGATCCTTTGCATTCGGGTCGCCATCGTCACCGAGACCGGCAATTTCGAGCGACAAGTGCCCGCCGGCGCTTGCCCCCGATACTCCGATGGCGTTCGGCAAAATATCGTAGGTCGATGCGACCGAGCGGATGAATCGAATCGCACGCCGGACCTGCGGAACGATCTCGGGAATCGTGTATTTCGGCTGAGAACCGTGAACCACCTCGAAAACCGTAAAGCCCTTGTCCATGAACGTCTTTGCCAATTCGGGACTGATGCTCTCGTGGTTGGAAAACCATCCCCCGCTGACCATCCACACAACCGCCTTGTGGTTCGAAGTCTGCGGCGTGAACACATCCATCGTATATGCGCATCCGCCCTGCTTCAGATAGATAACGTCCCGCACCCGAGTCTGAGCCGACGCTATCACCGCGACGAAAGAAAGCATCCCAGCCGTCAACCAACGCATGGACCGGATCGTACCACGCTCAGCCAGGCGTGGGAGGCGAGGGAGGCGGACAAGGAGATCAAGACGGTAACAGCCCTGAAAGGGCGACTGAAAACATCCAGTCGCCCTCGAACGCTCAAACGCTCAAACGCTAAGCGCTTATGTTAGCCCCCGTGCGCTGCCGCGTCGTGCTTGTCGCGGTAGATCGCCTTGCTGTTCTTGTTGAGTTCGTGATTGAGCTGCTTGCGCTCGCCAGTGGTCAGCCGGCCGTCGTTGTGAGATTTGTCTCGAAGCTCCTGCGATCGAATCCGGAGGTCGTTCGATCGAAGCCGCTGGGTCTGATTCCGGGTCAGTTCGCCGTTGCGAACGCCATTATTGATTCGCTTATTCTGGTTTCCCAGGCGCTGGTTAACGTTTTGGGCTTGGGCCATACCCGGCAAAGCGGCGATGGCAGCGATAGCGAGAAGAGTCGTAAAGAACAATCCGCGAGTTTTCATGTGGTGTCTCCCTTTCAGTCTTAAAACATCTCAGACGCCGGCATGTCTGAACGGGGGCAAAGACGGAAACCCAGATCGCGAGTTCAGTAGATGGGGCTTTGGCCCACAATCGATCTCAGCCAAGTGTGCAGAGATGGCGTACCATATGTCCCGGATGCCGAATCTTCTATGTCATTGGGACAAGTCACGACTTGCAGGCTTTCGGTCGAAAGATCCTGCGGAGCAAGATGCCGCCATCCACTACTTCGCATCGCTGGACCACGACGCCGCTGGCGAAGTATTGGTCGAGCATGAACGCCTGATGCGTCGCCGGTTTGGTTTGAAAGTACTGACGCTCGCGATTGCGACCATCGTGGTGCTATTTGGGTTGCTTTATTTCACCGGGCTTTATGTCGTCCACTTCGGATTCCCTGGGATGCTGCTATGCCTATGCCTGACAAACCTTTCTATGAGTTCGACCAAGACGGCTCCTATCGATTTTGCCGCTGTCTATGTCAACCATGAAGAATCCGCGAATCGGATTTTGACGTGGCTGCGGGTTTATAGCGATCTTTCGAGCACGCAGGTAACCAATTCGCCTATTTGAATCTGGCCCACACGATTGAGGAGAGCCAAGGGCACATTTCCGGTCTTGGCCCGCGAAATCAGGAATATCTGATGCGGATGGCTCGACGAACACTTGGCAATTATTGGGCTAAACCAGGTGAAGCGAGGCTTGGATACGCGGTCTGGGAGTGGCGAGAAACCCTCCTTACCCCTGCTCAAGTCGTTAAACTCGAGAAGCGCGCCGATAAAATGCGGCTGCGAACGCAAGCGCTGTAGCTTCGGTAACGGCAGTCACGAAGCGGTTAGTGCCCTCACACAGCGACCGAATAGCCTTGCAGGGACGGGTCCATGGCGCATAAGAGACCAAGTGCTTTGATGCAACCAAAGGTTAACAGCAGCGTCTTAGTATTATGCGTGCGGTTCCTTGGATTGGAGGCGCGGTCTTGGTTTTTGTCTGTTGCCTTGCCTTCATGATCTGGCACAGGATCAGCTTCTATGAGCCACTCTACGGTTCGACGCCTCAGTTGTCCACGCTACCAGGATTCGTTGTTGGAAAGTGGCAGCAGGGAATCGATAGCTCCAAAGCGAAGTCGAAGCAGCTTGCGGCAATGGCGACACTGCTTAAGCCGGAACTCGATATCAATAACGGCGGAACGTTTACGTACGCCGTCGGCATGCACAGAGCAAAAGGCAGTTGGAAGGCAGACGCAAGGGGAGTCGACCTGGCTGTCACATCTGTCGATGGCACGCCCGCCGACCAAGTAAGAGCAGACTACAAGCAGTTGATGGACACCGCGTCTCAGGGCTACAACACCCAGCAATTGTCATCAAGGCAGAAAAGAAAAGTGATTGGGGAAGGATCGTCCCTCGACTTGGCCGAGCATGCCAAGCGCTTAGAACTCTACGGCAACTTCAAGTGGCTCTATGAGCCTGGCGCCTATATTCAAGAAGACGGATCGACCCTTGGCGGAATAACGATCTTTCGCAGGCTGCGTGACTAGCTGCGATAAACGAACGTCGTGTCTCCAACCTTGATCTGGTCGCCGTCCGATAACTCTAGTTGACCGGTAAGCGGCGCCCCGTTCACAAATGTTCCTCCCGCAAGATCGATGATCCGTGCGCTTGCCGAATCGGCATCGATCTCGGCCTGTTCGGGCAAAACCTTGGAGTCGTACGCGACATTGATCTTCGAAGCAGGATCGCGCCCGATCTTCGTCTTTCCCTGCGAGATGCTGAGGATGTTCCCGAACGGGTCAATGAGTCGGTGGTGGGCATGCCGGAACTGACGGGGATCCTGAGGCGGCAGGTTGCCGAGCTGTCGCTGAGCCGTGTAGTACCGCTGGGCCAGCTTCGTCCGCATTTGCATCGTGAAACGGCCGATTGTGACCTCGTCGCCGTCGATGATGGCCGACTCACGCACTGGCTGGCCATTCAGGAGCGTGCCGGAGGGTGATCCCTTGTCGGTCAGAAAGTAATTGCCGTCTTCGGTATGGATCGTAGCGTGGATCGCACCGACCGCAGGATCGCCGAATAGGGACACCTCCAATCCTTCCGCCCTGCCGATCCGGTTGAGCCCATCATCCAGAGGGCAGTCGCGCGTCTCGTCATTGGCCTGTAAGACTCTAACCCAGGCACGGCGCAGCATCATGTCCCCATATCCCAGCATGACGCCGACTGTGATTCCCATTCCCATGAACTTCATCAGGCGCGAAGGGTCGAACATCATCCATTGGGTTGGGGCGTTCTTCCCACTTGCCAGGTCTGCAAAGTTGATAGAGTTCAACTCAATCACCGCGACAAGCGGACCGATCATGTATTGAAGGAAAAACGCGACTCCTCCGGCCGCAAGCGATGCTACAGCTAATCGCTTCAGCCTAGCCGGACTTGGATGAGTAGCAAGAGCTACGCTTGCGGAAAGCGCCAACGCTACGGCGAGGTCCCAGAAGATCGAAGACGCGAAATTGTCACCACGCAGCCAGAAACTGCTCTCCGTAATCTGGATCCAAAGCAAATCGCTTGCCGCATCGACCAAGCATACGAGAGCCCCGCCTATCACGACCGCCAGGCCACAAGCCAACCATGATTTGGCCCATCCCGCGCTCTGTTTTGTGAACGCCAGCGTCAGAGCCCCCGCCGTCAGTGCACCAAAAAGCAGATGCCCAAACCAACCATAGAATGACCCAAACGAATAATGGTGTCCCGCCGGAATAGACGTGACCATTGGCTCGGTAACCAGCCAAGACACCAGGCCCGCCAGCCCCCCGGCAACTACGATCGAAGCTGAATTACGCTTTCCCAATGCCACTAAAGATGAGACACCCTTGCAGCAGCAATGGATGCAGCAGTGTGATTGTCACCATCGCAACGCCCAATCCGGCGGAGATTTCCGTTCGAATACATGGCCGTTGAGATCTGCGATAAGGGAGATCCTCCCGTCGGGAAAACCTGACCATGCCCAAAGGCACCCGTCCTCGCCATAGATCACTCGGCCCCGGCCGTCGATGTCTACCCATTGCGGATGCCACCTCGCTGGCTTCCAGAACTTCCGCTCGGCGCCGGCCGTATCATGTGCGGTCCATCGTTCGCGCTGAATTCCATATTCGCGTCGCAGAAAGCCGCGTGAAAAGTGCTTTTCCATGACATAACGGCCGCCTTTTGTTTGGGGCGGCAGGTTGCCAATTAATTTCCTAAACCAGTCGTCGTACTCATCTGGATCCGACTTACTTTTTGTTCGACCTGAGGAACTGCGGCGTTCCTGGTTCGGCAGGTTTCCAAAGTCGCTCGGCGCCGACTTCCAGCCCCTAGCCGCAAGGCGAAGGGAGAATATAGGGTCATCTTCGGAGGTCTGCAATCCCAAATGTCGAATTTGTAGTTGGCGCGGAGGGCTTTTCTCCTCGTACCAAATGTAAGAAGGGGGGTTGATTCCAAGCAAATGGTCGTCTTTCCAAATACCGCCTCCGTTCCAAGCACAACCCGTGAGCCAAACAACCAAACCGCTGAAAAAAGGCGGTCGACTAATGGCTGTCCAGCCGGACGCAAGTAGAGGATCTGCACAATCCTTCCGCCTCCATTTGGCGTAACTGGACGCCGATATAATTAAGTGTCGACCGTCCGGGCTTACGTCAGAGCGTCTTGTATAGACACGTGCCCTAAGCCACTGACCAGGAGTGACAGCATCTGTGTTTAGGTCCCATACCAACATTTGACAGACTGCCGACGGTCCCCTGCGGAAAATCACCGCAGTATTGGCATCCGATGCCAAAATTCCGTCGATTCTGCAGGGAGACTTTGTCGACATCGGGATTGAATATGGCACGCAGAGACGGTAGAGTAGGGGCGGTCATCCCGCCCCTACTCTACCGTGCAACATTGATTAGCGACTGCTGATACCCACCAATGTTTGATCCAGTACCTCGACTTATCGAACCGTAACATCAAAAGGAATGCTCTCAATTGACTTGCCGTTGTAGAACATGGCTGCATACAGAACCGCGCGCAGCGTTGGCCGCCCAGAGGTGACGGTGGCCGTGAATGTCTTTGTCCCAAAGGCAGGAAGCGAGATGTTTGTAGTAAGAGCTCTCTTCCAACCCGCCGGTTCGGTAAGCTCAAGCGAGCCCTCGAGGAGGCGCGGACTAGGGTTGTACACGGTTACCTCAACCGTGACGAGCGAATCATGTGGCCACGAACGGCGGCACTCGGTCGCGATCAGAGGAGGATGATCGCGAGCGGTTAGAACCACCGCATGCGATTCCAAATTCGTAACGGTGAGCTTTGGAGTCGAGATTAGGATGGGTCCCGTCAAAGCCATATCCTCAGAAGTAGTCCTCGGAGCCACGAGGAACGATTCGGTTCTTCCAGTCAGTTTTGGCAGGTCGACTGTTATCGACTGGTTCGGCTTCTCCGGTTCCGCTTTGTTCTGTGGGCAGGTAATCACTTGAAGGACATTTCCTTTGGGATCGATTAACTTCGATGTGTCTTGTATCCCGTCTCCATGAATATTCAGATCGGGAGATATTCCTGCGTCCAACTTGAGCCAATTCGCCATTGCGACACTAAGGTCCGGATCACCCGTCTCCGCCGCCCAAAACTTGTCGTTTGGTTCAATGAGATGCGTCTTTCCCTTCAAAGGCTGCTTGGCATTAAAAAGTCGGTCCAGACCGAAGCCGGGTTGTTTCGCACACGCCTTTCCCCTTTCGTCGAAGGTCGCAATCGAACTGTCCGAAACCACCAGTCCCCCAGAGTGAGCAAAAGCCGTGATCGACGCCGCGAGGCTGCGATCCATCGTGGTAACCCCGGCGAAGACGAGCGCTTTGTACCGGTTGGCAACACCGCTGTGGCGCAGCATGTCTGCCGAAATCACATCTGCCTCGATGTGAGCGTCTACAAGGGCGCCGTACAAACATAGGGCTATCCTGGACATCCTGCCCGCCCACTCACGCAGACCCTCTTTGGCGCCGACCATGAGATAGGACGCCGGGTCGATGACTACAGCGACTTTTCGCGCAGGTTTGGCGAAAGCTCCAAGATCGAGCATCTTCGATGTGTGAGCAATGTCTCGAAGAGTCCTGATCCTTGCGTTATATTCGCCCTTTGTCAGTTTGAACCCGTCTTGCCCGTTGAGCGTCCAGACGAGAACGCCGTTTGCGCCGTGACCGATATAGGTCCACAGATCGCTGGCGAGCCGGGCAGCACGTTGCTCGTCGGAGAGCTGGGGAAAGTGCTCGGGTGCGTACGATTCGCACTCGGCGACGTAGACCGGTTTACCGTTGGCGGCCCCGCGCGTCATATCCATCGAATAGGCGGGAATGTATCGTGTCGTCCATTCCGAGCCGGGATAGATGTCTATCGAGGCAATGTCCATGCTCCGCGAGAAGCGGTAATTGTCGCCAAGCCGAAAAGGGTACCAGTTGTCTATTGGCCCCGAGAGGTTCGTCGTAACCGGCAATGACGGATACAACTTGCGTGTAATAACCCGTTCCCAATCCAAGAAATCGCCGATGACCTCCATATTCGACCGTCGCCAATCCATCCACGGCGCGAGGCCCTGAACTGTCGGAACCGTGTGCGGCGGTTCGACGCTGGAGAACGATGGGAACGAAGATCCCCAAGCTCCATTCAGTGCAGCAATGTTCCCGTACTGAATAGGCAGCCAATCCCTAAACCGCTCGATTGAAGCTGGATTGTAGTCGAAGATTCGCTTGTCAAGCCAATGGAATCCCGGCTCGTTATGCACCATGACCGCCTCGACATTGGTGAGCGGACCTAGCGCTTTGAAATAGGCAGTGAAGTCACTCTCCAACGCGCTTTTGAATCGCTCGCTAGCATAGGAATACTGCGGCCAAGCCGAGCCGTCGTATTCGACCGCCCAAGACTGCTTGCTCGGGATTCCCGTCTTCCCGTTCTGGTCGACGAAGTATGCATCCTTAAAGTCGAAATACTTCCCATCCGGATAGTGGCTGCCAAGCTGAAGCAAAACACGGACGCCGTGGTCATCCAACTCCTTGAGCGCATGCTTGTGGCTTTCCGAAATCCACCCGAATCCACCCCCCGTTAACCTCGCGAAGTTGCATCCGGTTTCCCAGAAAAGGTCTTTAACCGCCTGTGAAGCATTGTCCTGCCATTCAGCGCCTATCAGAAATGGCTTGCTATGCGACTGTAATTGCGGTCCTGCCGTGGTCGAGATAAAAAGCCCGAGAGCCCACATGATTTCACGTTACCTCCACTCGTAGGCGTGAAAGGCGAGGGAGGCGGACGAGAGCCCCTCGCCCTTTTTGATGTTTGTGCGAAAAGGGAGAGGGGGAAGGGGGTGAGGGTTCCGGGAGCCTTCAAAGATTGCCTCATAAGGCAGCTAGACGAGCCCCACCACCTCCCGAGACTCAATCTTCCCCTCAT
>Ga0206819_10379_pt1 | contig 11352 bp, 8 predicted proteins | sample Alteio_BWOrgCont_87_FD_152855 | JGI IMG/M metagenome (GOLD analysis project Ga0206819, IMG submission 152855) | Enriched cells from forest soil in Barre Woods Harvard Forest LTER site, Petersham, Massachusetts, United States -... | ecosystem: Environmental > Terrestrial > Soil > Temperate forest >... | reverse complement strand
ACGCCCTTGCTCTCGCAATAGAAATCCCAGACCGCGCCGAACGGCAACGATTTGGCTTCTTCCTGCAAGGCCAGTCGTGTGGTGAAGTCACCAGCGTTTTCCGCGCTGCGCAGCTTTTCCGTCGGCTCAAGCAGCGCGATCAGCAGCGCGCGGATCATGTTCCGCGTGCCGATCGTCCATGCGGCCACGCGGTTAATGCTCGCGTCAAAATAATCCAGCCCGATATGCACCCGTTTCGTAAAACCGTTGGCCACGATCTCCCGCGCGATGGCCAGCAGGTCGTCGTTCAACACCACCACGTGGTCGCTGTCCCAGCGCACCCCGCGGCTCACGTGCAAAAGGATTTCCGGCAGAAATTGCAGCACGCTCGAAACTTTGTCGGCAATGCCTTCCGTCGGATGATAATGCCCCGCGTCGAGCGTCAGCATTTTTTTGCGTGACACCGCGTAGCCGAGATAAAATTCATGCGAGCCAACCACGTAACTTTCGCTCCCGATGCCGAACAACTTGGGCTCGACCGCGTCGAGGTTCAGCACGGGCGAAAAAAAAATTTCAAACACCTGGTCGAGCGACTCGGCCAACCGCGCGCGCGGCGCATTCCTGTCGGCGGGGGTGTCCTTCATGCCGTCCGGAATCCAAACATTCGTCACGCATGTTTTGCCGAGCGCTTTGCCCATCGCCGCCCCGATCTCGCGCGAGCGAATGCAATGCGCGATCCAGAAATCGCGGATGCCCTTGTCGCGGTGGGACAACGTGAACCCGTCCGCCGATTTCGGATGCGAGAAACATGTGGGATTGAAATCCAGGCCCAGCCCGTTGTCTTTCGCCCACGCAATCCAGTTCTTGTAATGCTCCGGCGCAATCTCATCGCGATCCACTTTTCTGCCGCCGAACTCACCATAGAACGCATGCAGATTCAGACGATGCCTGCCGGGAACCAGCGAGTAGGTCATATCCAGGTCCGCGCGCAGTTCATTGGGTGTGCGTGCCTTACCCGGATAATTTCCCGTGGCCACCAATCCTCCGCCGAGCGTCTGGCCGAAATTCTCGAATCCACCCACGTCGTCCCCCTGCCAGCAATGCAGCGAGATGGGGATGGTCTCCAACGTTTTGAGCGCGCGGGCCGCGTCCACTCCGGTTTCGTGGTAACGTTCCAGAGCAAGGGCGAAAGCTCTTTCGATGGTCGATTTTTTCATGTGGATTCCTGCAAATTGGACATGGACAAAATTATTGCCCAATTGGTGGTGGTTTAACAAATCAAAATAAGGAACCTGAACAAAAGTCCGATATCCATGGATTGGATCAATTTGGAAAGCTTTAGAAGATGGAGCGTTGAAAGCAACTTATTTTGCAGAAAAGACCCGCGCTTATTGGATCGCATCAACCCTGGCGGTCAGCCTGAATTTGCCCGAGGGAGTGGGAGGCAGCATCTTGACCGGTTCCACCACGATCCCAACCGGAGGCTCCAGCAGTTCTTCCAGCCGGGAAACGAGGCGGGATATATTCCGCGCGGACATTTCGTCTGTCTCCGGGAGATAGCGCAAACGGCACTCCCCATTTTGCGCCTGTTGCAATTGATAGGCCGCCAACCCAGTAATGTCGTTGAAACATTCATCCACCTGCCACGTCGTGATGCGTTCACCGCAGCGGTCACGCAAAGTGTCACGCAACCGTCCATGGACAATGTAAGTGGATCCATAAGGATGTTCGCACCGCTCCACCAGGTCACCGATGCGATAGCGCAGGAGCGGCATGAAATCGTTCGTCAGGCTGGTGACCACCAGTTCAGAGACGTGGCGGGCGTCGGGCTCAATCAATTCAAGGAACGCATTCTCGAGGCAGGGTTTCATCTGTCCACGGGTGTCTTCCATCAGCAAATGCCCGGTTTCCGTGGAACCATATAGATCATAGACGGGCACTTGAAAGGCGCGTTCCAGGATGCGGCGGTGGACGAGACTGACAAATTCGTAACTGGCCAGAATCAATTTCAAAGATGGAAACCGGATGCCGTTGCGCTCGCAAAAAAGGGCAAACCACGCGCCGTGTACCGGATCCATATCCAAAAACCGCGGCTCCCACTCGCTAATCTCCTCCGCCATGCGCGCCAACTCCGCATTGGTCATGACAAACGGAATGCGCGACTGGTTCACAAAGAGTGTGTGGCCGATGGTGCGATGGGCGCGTGATCGCCAGGCGGAAAAGCAGACCCGGCCACTGCATGCCGGCGTAGTGAGGGTGGCGCGCCGCGCGTCCGGTTGTTGATCCAGCAAGCTGCCGGCCAGGGTATTCAGATTTAGCGCGCGCCGCTCCTGGAGGTCCCACCAACCCTGCCGGAACATCACCTGCATCTGTTCTTCGGAAGTGCCGGAGGTGTGATCCAATTCGACCACGTTCCGCTCCTGCAACTTCTCCAGACTTTGCCCCGATGGCAAAAAATTTGCGGGAAAATCACGGATGATCTCCCGCTTGCTGATGAAGGGAAGATCGCCTAAATGCGTTTCATGACCGGCAGAAGATGATGCGCCCCGCCGGGGAAAGGGATAATCCCGGTACATCGGCACCTGCCGCCACCGCGGCACGAGCTCGCTCAATCGCGAAAGCTGCGCACCTTCGCGGATGATCTCTGGTGTGGCCAACATGACTGTTTATTCTGTACACCAAATTCCAACAATTTCCAAAAATTTATGGAATAAAACCGGGCTTTCAGCCTGATTAATAGATATTATAACCGCCAGATTTTCATTCTCCGCAGGGTGGCGCGGCAGACCTCCAGCTCCGAATCCCCTTGACTTACGCAGGGTCTACTGGTATAAACTTCCGTAAGGAATCGAACCCGTTATACGGAAATACGAGTACCCGTTTCAATCATTTGACCGGCTCTCTTAACCTGTTTCAGCCCTAAAGGTCTGCTCATGAAAACTAATCTGAACAACCGCGTCGCACGTTGGTCCGCGATATTTCTAATGTTTGTTTTCGCCTGGCTCGGTCTGGCACCGGCCGCGCACGCCGGGCTGACGGTGAACGTGAGCCTCTATCATGATACTTTCGGCTATTATTTTTATCCTTATCTGAGCGAGGACACCAATCCCCCCTCTCTCCCAGACGGAACATATTATGTTGATTCACCACAGATCCCGACGAATGGCTCCCAACAGATCTTTTATGAGACCAACAATACGTTGAGCGATAATGGCGGCGGCGGCAGTTATTACTATGACTTCGCTTCTTTCATTTATGGCATTACCAACGGGCAATGGTCTATTCTGTTCACCAATAGCGTCGTCACCAACCAATACTTTTTTACTGTCAGCGTTTCCGGCATTACGAGTAATAGTTATGGCAGCCCGGTGATTTCCGTTTTTCCCGTCAGCGGTGACGAGTTTGTAACCAACCAGCCGCTTTTTGAGTGGACCGGTCCGACAAACTGGGCAGGCTCGCTTTATGTGAACGATTACCTTATCGACACGAATGGGTATTATGATTATGAAGCTTCCGCTGACTTGCCCCCTAACCAAACCTCCTGGCAAAGTCCTGTCGTTCTGCCTGACGGCACGAACGATTTATTCGTGCAATACTCGAGTAACGTGACGGCTTTCGTGGTGGCTTCCATCCCAACAAACTTTGCTGGTCAAGCCATCTCGGCCTGGACCTCGACGGCCACGATGCAGACGGAATTTGCGTATGATCCACAATTTATAGTAGGCCCACAGCCTCCGCTGTCGGGCGGCCACACTCTTGTGGCTCACTATGCCTTCGATGACAGCGGTAATCTTGGGCTGGATACTTCCGGGAACAACAACAGTGAACTTGGCGAAGAAACTTGGGGGCCGTTTCTTTATTCATTCACCAATGATGCCGAGGCAGGCGGCGGCGCAGTCCAATTTGTGGGCACCAGCGCTCTTTATTTGTATGGTCAAACCCTGATCAATATTGAAAACGTTCTGGCCGGCAGCTTCACGTTTTCCGCATGGGTGAACACTACCAATTCGCAGGGGAGTGATACGGATGACGCGATTTATGGCGCCACAATTTTTTGGGCCTACAACGACCGCAGTTATACCAACGACGCCATTCCACTATCCATCACTGGCAGCAAAGCGGCCTTCTCCACGCGGGATGATTTGGGAAATATTACCACGATACATTCTCTGACCAGTGTCAACGACGGCAATTATCATTTGATCACGGTCACGCGTGATCAGCCCAGCGGGGCTATGCGAATGTACGTGGACGGCACCTTCGAGGCCGTTGCTCTCGGCACCACCCAACCGCTCAATGCAAATACTAATGCGTATAGCACTCTTTCCGTTGGTGGTCAGCCGCAATCCAGCTATACAGGTCTGCTGGATGACCTGCAGATCTATTCCGGTGCATTGTCCGACGGCGAAGTTGCGGAATTGTATAATAACCCCAGCATGACCGTGTCAAATGTCTCCGCAGTCAGCGGGGATTTCAATAATGCATTGGGCACGACCGGTTTGAATTGGGACACGAGCGGTGACACCTCCTGGTTTGTGGAATCCACCAACACTTTCAATGGGCTGCCCGCGGCCGCGCAAAGCGGCAGTGTCACCAATTACCAGAGTTCAACGATCACCCTCACCGTTAATGGGCCGGGCACTTTGACTTTTGAATGGTCCACTCTCGATGACTGCAATAATTTCTATTGTGAATACGATATTGATGGCCAGCCTGATTATACTTACCTGAATGACATTGAATGTAGCCAGCCGTGGGTCTTGAACGGTCCGTACACAATCCCTGCCGGCCAGCATATTTTAACCTGGACAGCTTATGCTGATGGCGATACCGATCCGACGGAAGCGGCTTTTCTGGATCAAGTAACCTATACTCCTGCCAATCTCCCGGTCATTACTCTTAACCCATTTAACCAAACCAATTACCCCGGCTACCAGGTGTGGCTTGCCGCTTCCGCCACCAACACGCCGGGTGTTACCTGGCAGTGGTATGAGGTTGGATCGGGCGCGATTCCCGGTGCCACCACTAGTTATTTTATTCCTACCAATTCCGGCACCGCCGGCGTAGGGGGGCAATATTATGCCGTCGCCAGCACGCCCGCCGGTTCAGTTGATACCACCAGAGCCACGGTTACTTTCATGAGTGACCCGCTGCCGCCATCCTGGTCAACCGCCTTCAAGTCTCCATTCGAGAATGGTGATACGGCGTTTCAGGATTATTATGTCACTTGTGTCCCTGATTCACTGGGCAACATTTATGCCGCCGGCGATTTTGCCGGCACCAATATAACCGGCCCGCCAAATTATATTTCCCCCAATGGAACCTCGGCTGATCTCGTCAAACAATCGGCCACGGGCAGCATGCTTTGGACGGTCGACGTAACCAATGATGGCAGCGGATTTTCCCAGTCCTACGGCGTTGCTTTGGCGCCTGCCGGCGGTGTTTATGTGGTTGGCAATTACGAAGGCACCAACTGGCTGGGCACGAACATTTTGGCCAACCTCAGTCAGGCGCAGAGCCCTGCCGACTCCATTTTTCTGGCGCGGTTTGACGCCAACGGCAACAACCTTTGGATCCGGACCATTTCCGGCACCAATGCCAGTTATGTGCAATATAATGATCTCGTGTCTGATGCCGCGGGCAACGTGACCCTTTCTGGAGGTTGCTCGGGATCAACGTATTTCAGCAGTACCAACCTGGCCACCGGCACCAACCTCTTCGCCGTAAGTCCACAGGGCGTGTTGGCGCAGTACGACACCAATGGAACATTGCGCTGGGCGGAGGTAACCTCCAATTATATCAATAGCATGGCCTATAGTGCCAATCGCCTCTATGGAACCATCGGAAACGTTTCCAGCAGTTTCAATTTCAACGGCATCAGCGTCAGTACCGACCGGGCGAAGTCGGTGGTCGCCCTCAGCTCTACGAACGGCTCGGCCATTTGGGTGCGAGGTGTCGGAGAACCATACGGTCAGCCCAATCCCCTCAACGCCCTGGATTATCCCATCGTGACTGTTTCCGGCACTAACGTATTTATTGCCGGAACCGGAGTCGGCTCGAATGCCGCTTTCGGGCCCTATTCCACTTCCTGGCCCAGTTTGGCCAATCAGTTCCTGGCCCGCTGCGACACCAACGGCACGCCCTTGCTCATAACCAATTTCGGCAGTTCCACCACCTTTCCCCGCGACATGGTGGCTGACGCCAAAGGAAACGTCTATGTGGATGGTGAATTTGACTCGTATTCAATTTTTGGCAACGATCAGTTGGCCGCGCCCATTGCCGACCGAGCCGATCTTTTCAGCCAGGCGTTCCTCGCTAAATTTGACGTGAATGGCAATCCCCTCTGGGCCGACGAAGCCGTCGCGACAGGATTCGTTGTTTTCGTTGGGATCGGTTTGGACACGAATGGTGTCTGGGCCTGTGGCGTTTCCGAATCAGGTTACTATCCCCAGCTCGAGCCGACGCTCTTTGGAACAAATGAGGTTTTCAGCGACGGCTATTATGTCAGCGGTGGCGAGGGTGGCAGCACAACCGTAATTTGGCAGCCCGGCGGTTTGCTCGCAAAAATCAACAACGCCGTCGTGACTGGTGTGCCGGTAAAGTTGCTGACGTTGCAGGACAACGGCGTGAACTTCCAATTCTCTTTCACGTCTCAAGCCAATTTCAACCACTTGGTCGAGTACACGACTAATCTGCTGAATCCCAACTGGCAAACTTATACCAATGTGGCCGGCGACGGCACGGTGAAGACGGTTCCCATCCCGCTCTCGGTCTTCAGTCCTTCGCGGCAGGGATTCGTACGCGTCTCGACGCAGTGATTTAATTCCGGCTGTGGTTCCGGAGCAATTCCTCCGGAACCACAAACAGTTCTAATTTTTCGGTGTGGCGAATGGCGGTGATCTTAGACTTTACGCCAATCACACCCGCCACCAGGTGCCGGTGGAATTCGTCTATGCTCGCCACGGCTTCATCCGCAAATGCCACGATCACGTCGCCTTCGCGCAAACCGCTGCGGCTCGCCGGACTTCCCGCTTCAATGCCCTCCACCAACACGCCGTATTCTTTGGCCAACCGGTGAAACCGCACCACCCTGCGGTGGATGGGCACGTTCTGCCCGGCGATCCCGATCCAACTGCGCCGGATAATGCCTTCCTTGATCAACCACGCCGTCACAAATTCGGCCGTGTTACTGGCGATGGCAAAACAAATTCCCTGTGCCGGAAGAATGATGGCCGTATTCACCCCAATGACCTCGCCCCGTGAATTGATGAGCGGCCCGCCGGAATTCCCCGGGTTCAACGCCGCGTCTGTCTGAATCACGTTGTCGATCAATCGGCCCGATTGCGACCGCATCGAACGTCCCAAGGCGCTCACCACTCCTGCTGTCGCGGTCTGTTGGAAACCGAACGGGCTGCCGATCGCGATCGCGATCTGGCCAACGCGCACAGCCTTCGAATCGCCAAAAGCCGCATGGACCAGGTCTGGTGCGTTGATTCGGATCACCGCCAAATCCGTCTCCGGATCGTCGCCCGACAAAACTGCCTCATACACCCGGCCGTCCGCCAGCGTGACTTCCATCTTCTCCGCGCCATACACCACGTGACTGTTGGTGAGAATGAATCCATCCGGCGCGATGAGAAATCCTGAACCGCTTCCGCCCGCTCCATTTCTGGCGCCTTCACGGCGCGCGGATTGGACGCGGATGTTCACCACCGCCGCGCTCACTTTTGCGATCGCGCCGGATACAGTCTGCGAATAGCTATCCAGCAATTCGGCATCATTGACCGGTTGTGCGACGCGGGGTTCCAACACCTCCGCGCTGGGCGGTTCGGCTATATTGAATCGATTGGTTTCCATACTTCATTTGTGGTTAATGGCTGTTGGCGGGCTGCGCCAGCCTTTCCAGCCTGGATACAATTGTGCGTTTGGCGATGGCTCCTACCAGCTTGTCTTTCAGCTCACCGTTCTGGAAGAAGAGCAGCGTTGGAATGGACTGTATCCCGTATTGTGCCGCCAGTACCGGATTCGCATCAACATCCACCTTGGCCACCTTGATACGACCGGCATTTTCCGCCGCGATCTCTTCCAGGACCGGCGCGATCATCTTGCACGGGCCACACCATCCGGCCCAAAAATCGACCAGGACCGGCTGTTCCGCCTGGAGGACTTCTGTGGTGAAATTAGTTTCATTGGTATCAATCGTTGCTTTCATGTCTTGCCTTTCTATTTTATGTAACTGTTAGTATTACAAATTAACACCAAAACCAACCCTGTCAAATGACTGGTTATTTGGGTAATGCCTGGTTTCAGGTAGGGCGCGCACTCCGTGCGCACCGTTGGCTTAATTTTCGCGGCGGGCAGAGGACTGCCCGCCCTACCAAAACTTCAAATTAGAATACCACCTCTATTTGCTAGATCGTTTGGCTCTGATTCTCTCAATCACATCCGCCAGCGTGGTCTTCGCCAGATCGCGCTCCATCGCCAGGCAGGCTGAGGCAAATATTCCATCCAATACGACAATGATTGAACGGCCAATGGGACAATGCGCGGCGGGCTTTCGGGTCAGGGCCGCAAACGGCTCTGTCTCTTCGACCGACCGGTAGATTTCCGCCATGTTGATTCCTTGCGGCGAACGGTTGAGGCGCGTCCCGACCCCTGCCCCCCTGCATGTATCCACCAGCTTTGCCTTCTGCAACGACAACAACAGCCGCCGAATGATCACCGGATTGGTATTGACGCTCTCGGCCAGCACCGACGACGTCACGCGGTCCCCTTGCTGATAGGCCAGCACGGATAACACATGAACGGCCATCGCAAACCGGCAACTAGTCCTCATACATGATTATAAGTAACTCTTTTGATTACATTTGTCAATGAAGTGAAGTGAATGGAAGTGTCTTAATTTGAAATTATGTTTTCGGACATGAAAGAACGTAGCCACCGCGTTGTTCATAAGTCAGGAGTTGTCGCCCAAGCAATTCTGGTGGTTTCCTGATTAATTGCCTATATCCCGTAGCGCATAACTCCCATTTAGCCTCTCCACAATCTATTCTCCACTTCCAAATTTTTTTTGGAAAACGCAATTCTGGCTTTCCTGTTTCGCGCCTCTCAATTCCGAGAATCGTCAAGCCAGCGTATCCGTCATGGTTCACTTTCAAGTCAAAAACATCTTCAAAAACCAAAGTTGCTGGACTAATCCAAAATCTGTAGTGGTTTTCCCCTGATAATGGTTGTTCCCACTTAAAAATATAATCAATATCCAATGAAACCTCATGCGATTCTGGCTGAAAAGCTAGGGCATGAATTGGATTATCATGCCAACCCATTTGCTCGAAATCCTTATCAGTCCAGAGCATCTTTTCAGGTTTATATGCTTCAATCGCCATTTTTATTTTCCTTAGCTTCTTTGACGATTTGAACCCGCACGGCAATTTCGGCAGATACGACAGGTGGAATTTCCAGCACGGCAACGAACCGCTCGCGCTCATCGTGATGGTTCGAGTTCATCTCTTCCCGCCATGCGCTTACATTAGTCATTATGGTTTAGGAATTAGTCATTCCCGCCTTCTTAGACGGGCGTCACTCCTTTTTTGAGCAAGATATTCCCGTATTTAGCGGTTTCCCCCGTCATCACCACGGCAAAAGCATTCCGGGCACGATCATAAAACGCAAACCGGTCAATCCGCTCCGGGGCTTTCGCCTTTGGCACATGACGATGGATTGCTTTCAGGTAGGAGCTCTCCACTGAAGGATCCAATTTGTCACCAGCCACCGCTGCCATCATCACCAATGGCATCGCATACGAGTCGAGTTCGAACAACGGCAAAATGCCGCCCAATAATTCCGCGATGCCCACGCCATCGGCCCGCAACACGCGGGCGTTCACGGAATGGCCGGGGAAATGCGCGTCGGCCAGGACGATCTCGTCGCCGTGGCCCATCTCGGCGAGCACTTTCAACAGTTCGGGACTGATGCAGGGAGCGATGCCTTTTAGCATAATAAGTAATCAATGAATAATGCGGAAGCGTCCTTAGTTAAAGCAAATTTAGAGCGTTTCTGTCCCAGGACGGTCATTTCTTTCCCTCCTCCCGCTGGATTCAAAAGCGCCAGAGGACTGGCGCACTTCAAAAGCTGGCGCAAATTTTCATGAGGCCAACGTTGTCACTTGCGTCTTGGACTGCGGCAGTCCCCTGCCGCTTTCATTAAAACCCTCTTAGATTTGTGCTGGTTCGCTCGGGCAATCCCGGCGCGGGCTTGCGTTTGAGCACCAGATATTCGAGTCCCAGCTTTTGGCAGTACTCGCGCTTGCCGCCCTTGTCCCCGTCATCGTTTACCACATAAATATCTGGCTTCAATCGCCTGATCTCCGGATCGGCATCCACCCAACCCGAACCCGTGGTGATCAGCGCCTGCTTCACAAACTTGATGGAACCGACAACATACCTGCGCTCAGCTTCGGACAGCAGCGGGTGCCCCTCCCCTTTGAGTAATCGCACGTTGGCGTCGCTCCCCAGGCATATATAAAGGTCGCCGTAACCGGAGGCTTCCTCCGCAAAGCGCACGTGTCCCGAATGGAACCAATCAAAACACCCGGTCGCGATCACCTTTTTTCGCCCGGGCGCGCCAGGCATCGGCGACGGTTCTGGAAATCCGCTCAATTCATCCGCAGTAAAGACCCGATAGGTCGTTTTCTTTTCCGCAGCGAATTTCTTACGTGGGGGATTGGCAGTCTTATCATAATCCGCCCATACATCGGCTCTTGAATCATCAGGCAACGCGTCTAGGCTCTCTGCCTGGGCAACTTTGCCGACATAACGGACGGCCTTCAAAAAATATTCGCGTTCGGCGAATGAAAATTTCGGTGTTTTGCCCGTGGATTTTTTCAACACTGCATCCGGCCACAGCAGCACCGTCAACTCGCCCAGTTTGGAAGCCTCCTCTAGAAACCGCAAATCGCGCGCCTTGATATCATCAAAACCGCCGCTCACCACCACCTGTGTTTTGGCACTCATCGCACGTTCACCCTGGCACCGCCCGGCACCGGTTTGTTGGACACAATGATCAAATAACCGCCGCCACAGCCCGAATACATCGCACCGATGTATTGCCGTTGGTATGCCGCAAGCAAGGGCATCAGGTCCGCGCGCAGCAACGGATGCCGCACCACGTGAGGCAATAATTTTTCCCAGCACTTCATGTTGAGATTGAACGATGCTCCGAGCGCTTTGGAATCCCTGTTCACGATCGCGTCAAAACAATCCCGGCCAGCCTGTCCGAGTTTGGCCACCCACTGCGGCTCGAGATTTTTCACGCCCAACGGGCTGTACCCCTTTGGCCGCGGCTCGACCGGCACCAGATAAAGCATCTCGCTCA
>Ga0206819_10378_pt1 | contig 11433 bp, 13 predicted proteins | sample Alteio_BWOrgCont_87_FD_152855 | JGI IMG/M metagenome (GOLD analysis project Ga0206819, IMG submission 152855) | Enriched cells from forest soil in Barre Woods Harvard Forest LTER site, Petersham, Massachusetts, United States -... | ecosystem: Environmental > Terrestrial > Soil > Temperate forest >... | reverse complement strand
TTAAGTTGACGCCGAACGGAAGTGGAGGATGGACGGAGAGTGTGGTCTACAGTTTTAAGGGCAAAGGCGACGGGGCTGGTCCCGATGGGCTGATCTTCGACCAAGCGGGAAGCCTCTATGGCACGGCGGGGGGCGGAGGCCGTCCTACCACCAACGGCACGGTGTTCAAGCTTTCACCGAACGAAAATGGGAGTTGGACCTTTACCACGCTTTACAAGTTTTGCAGGCTCGAAGATTGCCGCGACGGTTCGGGGCCTGCCGCTGGCGTGATCTTCGACTCTGCAGGGAATCTTTATGGGACGACGAGAGGCGGTGGGGCATATGGAAATTACCAAGACGGTGTTGTCTTTGAGTTGTCGCCAACCGCGAGCGGACCGTGGAACGAAAAAGTGATTCACCAGTTCACCGGCGGGGACGACGGTGCGAGTCCTTACGCTGGCGTGACCTTCGATTCAGCCGGGAACCTTTATGGAGCGACCATACAAGGCGGCTCGGATAACTGCTACTTCGGGTGTGGTGCCGTCTTCAAGCTAGTGCGGGGCTCGAACGGCGTCTGGCACGAAGCCACTATTCATGACTTTGGTGGCTATTCCTCATCTAATCCCAAAGCTAGCCTGGTCTTCAATGGAAGCGTTCTATACGGCACGGCCGCGTCCGCGAGCGAGGGACACGGTTACGGCGAAGTCTTTGAGGTCATCCCATAGACGAGCCACCAGACGAGGCAGCTCTGGCAACAGGCCCGCATTTGTGAGTAGCCCCAGTGAAAGTACGGTTTGTCGACGATGCCCGACCGGAATATCTTCCGGCTAACCAGAGAGGCGGCGCCTACGACTACGATGTGGTTTTCAGGAAATATCCCACAGACCCCTCTAACTCCATACGCAACAGTGACTTAAAGGGCCATGTACATATAGTATTATATGTACATAAACGTGCGTAATATGTTCCACGTGGAACACTTCTCCACTTTTAGAACACGGGGACGAGGTTGTGTTTCTTCTGGTAAAGCTGGCGGTCGACTGCGCGCAGGACGTCCTCAACTTCGCTGCCGGTCGAATAAGCCGCGATGCCCCAGCTGAAGGAGAGCTGATAACTCTTGCCGCTCGCGGCGTTCCATTGTTCCAGCGACCGATGCAGGCGGCGGATGGGAAAATCGGTGTCTTCCTCGCTGGTGTCGGGCATGACCACAAGAAATTCGTCTCCGCCCTGACGGAAGACAATGTCGCCTCCACGAAACGTGATGGCAAGCAACTTGGAAAATTCCCGCAGCAGAAAGTTCCCTTCCATGGTTCCAAACTTCGAATTGATGGCGCGGAAGCCATCAATATCAATAGTCAAGAAAGTCAGATGACTGGACAGACGATTCGCGCGCGCCACTTCTTTGGGAATCAGTTCATTCATCGCCCGCCGGTTCATCAGCTGGGTCAGGGGATCAATCAGCGACAAGCTTTCCAAGCGCTCGTTCAGCACCAGTTCGCTGATCAGCGCGCGGCGAGTGTTGTTCAGAGCAACTTTCTGTCCGACCAGATAAATATTGAAAAGCAGAATCAGCGAGATCAATCCGAAGAAAAGCTGCGGCAGGTAAACGTGTTCGATGCGGATCACCCGCTGGGCCCAGATGACGTTAGGCAGTACCAGCGCCAGCATCCCTGCGGTGAGTACGAGAACAATCAGAATGACAATCGACCACAACTGGAGGTCGCGCCCCGAGAGCTGCTGAATCTCCCGCTGAATTTGCTCCGCGCGCGCCAACATGGTGGGCGGCGGCCCGCTCTGTTCCTCTCTCGGCTGCATTTCCCCCCCCCGCTGCGGGCAGAGCCCGCCCGGTAACTGCTTGGTATCTGTAATTTTCTAACGGAATGGCGAACCGAGCGAGGCGGAATCGTGGTTGCGGGTTACGTTCGTAATCGGTGGGAGGGTATTGCAAAAGCGCGAAACGAGCTCAAATTTCACGCGTGGCTGACATCGACGAGCACGTTCTTTCCCGCTTCCTTACGCAATGTAATCTCGAGGGTCTGGCCTACGGGCAGGGCGTTACGCATGTCTCCTTCGAGGGCGAGTGTTTGCGCCGGACCACCACCATCGAAAAGAGTAACGATGGATTTGTTGGGCTGTCCGACGTTACTTTCGAAGAACACAACCTCTTTGACCTTGCCGCGGGCTTTCACGCGCGACCCATCCGAAGCGAAGCCCACGACCCGAGTCGTGAAAGGCGTGCGGCTGGGTAGGAATGCGGACTTCCCTTTACGCAGCTCGAACAGCGCGTTCATGCCCAGGATCCCCGAGATAGAAAGCAGGATGAGAGACATGAACAATCCATCGACGCTGGTCAGAGTACCGAATATGGTGATATAGACGACGCCAAGAAGAGGAATCAGCGCCAGAAGCAGCGAAATTACCAGGGCCATAGCTTTTCCAAGAGGAGCCTCAGGGTTGGGCTCAACTTATGGAAAACAGACTAGCAGAAAATCGAAGAGTTTTGCAGACGGGTTGGATCACGCGCATTGATCGCGCCAATCCCCGATTTCCTTGAGCCCTTCGCGACGGCTCTGCTCGAAGAGCCGAACCCGGTGGCGAATGTGCTCGAATTCGTGAATGTCGGCCCAGACTTCGGCTTGCCAATGTTCCTCGTGAACTGCAGTCTCGCCGCACGTGGCACAACGCGTATGAAGCTTGCGGACGACGGGGCCGGTCGATGCAGAATGAGCGCTGGAAGGTACGAAATCGGGTAGCTCAATGAAGATACATCGAACTTCCTGGATGTTTTCGTTGGCGTCGATGACGTGTTCGTAGCGCAGTAAGAAACCAAATCCGAGCTTGCGCGCTTCCGCTTCAGCCTCGGCGCGAGTCTGAAAAGGTCCGTATTCCGCTCGTAACTGTTCGATGGAGTCACAGGCCATCCAAAAACTTTCTTTAGTGGTCATTTCCTCCCTCGAATCGCGACCGCCGGCTGAAGACATAGTAAAAACCTAATGCGTACCCCGGTCGCAGTGCAATCCAAATGCCGCCCGGCGCCACGCCAAATGCCTGTTAAATTGCGCTTTTGAGCGATCTGCGCTGCACCATTTGGAGTTCGATGCAAGGTTTTGCATCGTTTTCCCTGCCAAAGTCGCACTTGCGGCACATTGGGTCGTCAATTCCAGTATTCGGCGCAGGAGCACGGTCTGAAGTAAAATCATGTCACCCCAGACTTGTAAGTTTTTTTTGGAGGATCAGGTCAGGCTATGGGTATGCGCCGAGAGCCCCGCAAAGAAATCAAAGTGCCCGTCCGAATCTTTGGGACTGACAGTAGTGGGCAAATCTTCTCGGAGAAGGTCTTTACCATCGACGTTAGCCAGCACGGCGTGCAGTTGGGCGGAGTGCAAGCTCAGCCCAACGTGGACGAAATCGTGGGCGTGACTTATGGCGCGACGAAGGCTCACTTTCGCGTGAAGTGGGTAGGCGAACGGGGTAGCCCCAAGGCTGGGCATATGGGGCTGCTCAACCTGTCGCCGGAAAAAAGCTTCTGGGATTTTCCCCTGCCGCCACCGAGTTTCGACGCCTCGGTTCGCGACACCCGCGATCGCAGAGCCAATGTGCGACGGAAGTCGGTAAATTCCGCGGAGGTCTACCCCTCCGGGGCCACTGCTCCGATCCGCTCGCGGACCGCGGATCTCAGCCTCGGAGGTTGTTTCCTGGAGATGTCCAATCCTCTACCGAAGAAAACGCAAATCAGGATTGCTCTTTGGGTCAACGAGTTCAAGTTGTGGGCGAATGGCGAAGTCATCACCAGCACGCCGGGCTTCGGCATCGGAGTCAAGTTTTTGGAGATGACCGATCAGGACAAGAGCCAGCTTAAGCAATTCCTGGAGCAGATGGCGCGGATCAGGACTTGAATGAAAAACGCAGCGCTTCTTGCTCAGGCGCTTGATGAAGGCACCAGGCAGAGCTGGGATTGCAGAGAATCGTTCGGGCGGATGTTTTGCGGCTCATTCAGGCAGCGCTCGATCGCGGCAGAAAGATACAAATGCCGGACCGGTTTCAGAATATAGGCATGCGCGCCGAGCGCGGTCGCTTCACGAATTTTTTCGGGATCGTCCACCCCTGAGCACATAATGACCTTCGGCCGCGGTCGGAACTCCTGCAATCGCCGCAAAGTTTCGAGGCCGTCGATGCCCGGCATCTGCAGGTCAAGCAGTACTACCTGGGGAGCACATCCGCGACGCAAACTCTGCAAAGCCTCGTGGCCGCTGCTGACGGTTTCGACGCGGTACGAGTCGAGTTCGAGCAAGGCGCGAAGATAACGTTGAATATCCCGAGAATCGTCCACGACGAGGACGGTAGCTTTGACCGGATTAGGTGCAATCTGGGCCATGAGAAGACAACTGCCAGTTTCGTTTGATATAGTTCGCGCTATATCCGCGGCCCGACGTCAAGGCACGCGATCCCCGCTATTTCACTGTGAACTCATCTCGTGAGTCGATTCTCGTCCAAGCGAAACATTGCCGCGGCTGGTCGCTCTCGCTCGGAGTCACTCCACCGACTCCATTCTGTCTCGAACCATCTCGGCTAAGACAGCTTGAGGTGTGTACTCCGAGCATCGCTCTGCAGTCAATTGCTTTCGGGCAATTGAAGGCGCTTCATTTTCACCAAGATGCGGTCGCTCCACAGCCTGCTGCACCGTTTATGGTGCAGCATTCACAGTTTGTGGCGCAGCGCTCTTCGCGGGTGCGCTCCAACCGCAACCGAACTTCGTCTCCCCCACCGGTTCGCGCAACCAGGAGCAAGATTGCGCTTGTGAAAAACTAGGCCGAAATCAATCGCGGTAAGACTTTCGAGGCATACGGTGATGGAGACGGCCTGGGGTCATCTTTCGCCAAAACCGAATCCGGTTGCCGGGCGGTCGCTTGCCGAGGCAGTGGGGTTTCCTTGGCCAAAGAAGCTGGAGCGGCGAACTCGCGCCAGTGAACGCCGCCATGCGCGGCTACGTAGAGTGCCAACTCCAGGCGGCTCCAGACCCCCAGCTTGTCAAAGGTATTGCGCAGGTAGTTTTTAATAACCTGCTCGGTGGTGCCAATTACATTGGCGATTTCACGATTGGTCTGACCTTCCCATACCAATAGCGCGACTTGAACTTCCTTGGCGGTTAGCCGGTCACATGGTTGCATAATTCCCTCTGCTCTCTTTGAAATACGGCTGTCGCGAGTTTCACGCGTTTGCGGCCATCCTTGATTCCCGCTCGCAGGAACAGCGTCCGCAGATGCTGTTTCACGGTCCGGGGGCTGATGTTCAGTTGCTCCGCGATTTCCTTATTGCTGCAGCCTTCGACGAGGAGGTGCAGAACCTGTTCATCGCGTTGTGTGATCTTGATGTCGCTGAGATCCAACATGGGGTGTCCTCTCTGTTCGCATGTTAAGTTTTTCCTGAGTTTCTGATTGCTCTGCTCGAACTCAACTCACGCAATATTGGAAAGCAAGTGATTCGCCATACTTTCGCCCCAGCACTCCGAGGGATAAAGACCTTTGCCTGCCGCACTTTAAGAATTGACCAAGGGGATTGTCTGGGGTTCGTAGGACTAATCCGGGAGGAGTGGTGCCGAAACGGGCAGATGAGAGCGGGGTTACTCAGAAGCGGGTATTGTTAACCCACCGCGATTATCACAACGCGACCGGAGAAAGGCATGGTCGAACGTACGGTCCCCAGCTTTAAGGAATGACAAACACCGTGCCGCAGCCGTTATTGCACCCCGTTCCCACGCCCCCGGCCTGGGTGGTGCTGTACAGACCGCCCGCTTTGCCGAGGGTCACGCTCGCAGCTGGCGCCCATCCGTTAGTCCCGTTGCCGAACCCGTACAGAGGGCTGAAAGCCCATGCTCGCCGCTTTCCAGCGGGCGGCTTAAGCTCGAAGACGACGCCGTGATCGGATTCGTAGCCACCAACAGATGCGGTTCCATAGAGGTTGCCGTGCGCGTCGAAGGTAAGCCCAGCCATTGGATTTGCACCGTCGTTGCCATCCGTGAATTTGTAAAGGACTGTTTCGGTCCAGGCGTGAGGCTTTCCCGATGGCGGCTTCAGGTCAAACGCAACGCCCAGCCCGGTACCCCCGCCGCCTACCGTGGTGCCGTACAGGTCGTTGGCCTTGTCGAAGATGACGCCGGCATCCGGTCCGCCGCCATCCCGCCCGTTGAAGCGGTAGAGAATGCTCTCGGCCCACTTCCCACCCTTCCTCGCTGGCTTTGCCAACTTGAAGACCGTACCACAGCCGAGATATCCATCTCCGTTACAGCCTTGGCTCCCACCCGAAAAGGTAGTTCCATAAACAGCGCCACTGCTATCGAGCACCAGTCCACCGTTAGGATTTGCCCCGTCCGTTCCGCTCCTGAAGCTGTACATAATTTGCTCCGTCCACTTGCCGCCTTTCTGCTTCGGCACGCTCAACTTGAAGACCGTCCCGCAGTGCTGGAAGTACGGTGCATTGCAGCTTCCGTATCCGCCGCCATACAGCGTGGCTCCGTACAGGTTGCCTGCTTTGTCGAGCGTCAAGTTTCCCTGCGGAATCTGGCCGTCCTTCCCGCCTTTGAAGCTGTAAAGAACCGTGTACGTCCACTGACCGCCCTTCTTTGCTGACGGCGACAGCTCATACACCACTCCGCAGCCCACGTTACCGCCGAAAAGAAGACAGATGCCGCTGCCACCGTAGGCGGTCGTGCCGTATAAATTTCCATTGGCGTCAGCAATCACGCCTCCCTCTGGATAGGAGCCTTGCTTGCCGTTAAATTCGTAGAGGATGGTCTCAGTCCAAGTCCCTCCATTCCCCGGACTGAGCTGGAAGATCGTGCCGCATCCCGGCGAAGGACAGGTCGAACCGCCCTCGTAAGTCGCACCATACAGATTCGCCGCCTTGTCGAAGACCACGCCACCAGCCGGGGACTGCCCGTCACTGCCACCCTGAAAACTGTAAAGCACCTTCTCCTTCGACTCTGCCAAGGCGGATGTGGCGAACATAAGAATGACCATCAACATCGGCCACCAGATCCGGCTGAGTCGAGCATTTATCATGGCGGAGTCTCTCATCTGGGTTATTGGCGTTTGTAGAGGTTGTGACACGTCAGGGCGAGACTTCAAACACAGTCCCGCAACCACCCTGGCAGGACTGTCCTGCGCCTCCCCATTGAGTCGTGCCGTAGAGCGCGCCGAAACTGTCAATAATTAGGCTTGCCGTCGGGTGCCATCCATCCGGAGGGCCCTTGAAGCTGTAAAGACCTGCCTCCCGCCACAGGTCCAGTCGTCCGGAGCCCGCCGCCAGTCCAAACACTGTACCTTTCGGCGAGCTGTCGCCTCCAATTGTCGTGCCGAACAGGCTGCCGGCGGGGTCGAAGGTCAAACCACTAAGCGGAGGACCCGTGTCACTGTCGCTGAACCAGTGCAGCATCGTCTTCATCCACTTCCCGCCGGCCGCGGTCAGGCGAAAAACGATCCCTCCGCCGTTCGCGTTACCGCCTCCCGCGACACCATACAACGCTCCTTCCGCATCAAGGATCACGCCTGCGCTTGGTTGCCCACCGTCGTTACCGCCGGAAAAAACGTGGAGCTGCTTCTCGGTCCAGGCATCACCTTTCTTTTTGGGAAGCTGAAACGCGAACACTATGCCACAGCCAGTTCCCCCTACGCCGCCATCGCATTCTCCGACCTCGTTACCTCCATAATACGTCGTACCGTAAATGGCGCCGGTGCTGTCCAAGACCAACCCACCGTTGGGATTCGCACCGTCACCGGACTTCTTTCCGGCGGCGCCTCCCTTGAAGCTGTGCAGAACTTTCTCCGTCCACTTGCCGCCTTTCTGCTTGGGCGCGCTCAGCTTGAATACTGTCCCGCAGTGCTGGAAGTAGGGTGCATTGCAGCTTCCGTACCCGCCGCCATACAGCGTGGCTCCATAGATGTTGCCTGCTTCGTCCAGCGTCAAATCTCCCTGAGGAATCTGGCCGTCCTTCCCGCCTTTGAAGCTGTAAAGAACCGTGTACGTCCACTGACCGCCCTTCCTTGCTGGTGGCGACAGCTCATACGCCACTCCGCATCCCACGTTGTCGCCGAAAAGAAGACAGATGCCGCTGCCACCATAGGCTGTCGTGCCGTATAAATTTCCATTGGCGTCCGCAATTACGCCTCCCTCGGGAAATGAGCCCTGGTTGCCGTTAAACTCGTAGAGGATGGTTTCAGTCCAAGTCCCTCCATTCCCCGGACTGAGCTGGAAGATCGTGCCGCATCCCGGCGAAGGACAGGTCGAACCGCCCTCGTAAGTCGCGCCATACAGATTCCCCGCCTTGTCGAAGACCACGCCACCAGCCGGGGACTGCCCATCGTTGCCGCCTTGGAAGCTGTACAGCACCTTCTCCTTCCATTCCGCCGAGGCAGATGAGGCAAACATAAGAATGAGCAGGACCGGTAACAGCGGGCGTATGGTCTGGCGGGAACGCTCTTTGTGAATCATAGCCAACAGTCTCTCAGGCTGGATTCCAGCGTATCGGCGGGAGTGGGAACGACGCTGATCCGGCTGATATTACATCCGATCGCTGCTGACTGTCCACGGTTCATCGTTGTCAACTGGCGTAATATCGCCATAGCGCTCATTGAGGGGTCTCAAATCTAACGCTCTCTGCATTACAAGTGATAGGCGACTTCTTCCTTCGGTTGAAGACGGTCACCGCACGTCATGCGGGGCAATACGCGTCCGGCCCGCAAATGAATTTTGCGATTCTCTACCGGCACTAAGGCGATCGCCATGTTTCATACGTTCAAGACACCATGCCCGCCGCTCTTGTAAATTTGAAGCCGCGAGTCGCTTCGAAACTTTATGCGCAAATGGCTCTTTTTGTCGTTCCTATGCTGCTCTCTCTCGACATTCGCTCAAAAAGACTCCTCCTTCGCCCTAACCCACGTGACCGTCATCGACTGCACGGGCGCACCCGCCCAGCCGAATTCAACGGTCGTGGTCGCCCAAGGCCACATCACCGCAGTCGGCCCGAGTGACGCCATCAAAATTCCCGCAGGCACACGCGTAGTCGATGCGACCGGCAAGTTCCTGATCCCCGGACTTTGGGACATGCACGGACACCTCACCGATGCCACCGCGGACGCCTTCCCGCTGCTCATCATGAACGGCGTGACCGGCGTGCGCGACATGGGCGGGGACGTGGCTCAACTCGATCGCTGGCGCTCGGAGATTAACAATGGCACGCGCATCGGGCCGCACATTATCCGCGCTGGACCTTTTGTGGATGGGCCGAAAGCGGGAGTCACGAACCGACTCACTGTGCGCACCCCGGAGGAAGCGCGGCAGGCTGTTCGCGACCTGAAGGCTAAGGGCGTGGATTTCATTAAGGTTCACAATGCGCTCCCGCCCGACGCGTTCTTTGCGCTGGTGGATGAGGCTCGCAAAGAGCACATACCGGTTGCGGTACACCTGCCTCAGGGGGTGAGTTCCGCCGAGGCATCCGATGCTGGGGTGGCCAGTTTGGAACACATCGAAACCATCAATGAGAGCGCCCTTTGGCGCAAAGGAGCCACGGCGAAGACCGTCGAGCAAGCAGTAGATGAGAATCTGGGGCCCGCTGGCCAGGAACTGTTTCAGCGTTTTGCCAAGTATGGAACCTGGTATGTGCCGACTCTGGTCGCCTACGAACGAGGTTTCGTGCTTTGGAGTAATGATCCGGAGGCGCTGAAACCGAGGATGGATGTTCAAGCGAAGCAAATTACGCTGGTCGGGATGATGCACAAGGCCGGGGTAAAGATTATGGCTGGCTCGGATTTCTCCGACTGGGCAATAGTGCCCGGGGTTGACCTGCACAATGAATTAGCGTTGCTGGTGGAGGCCGGCTTCACCCCGCTGGAGGCGTTGCAGGCTGCCACGCTAAACCCCGCAAAGTTCTTGGGCAAAACGGACACTTATGGAACGATTCAGGTGGGCCGCGCTGCGGATCTGGTCTTGCTCGACATGAATCCGCTCGAAGACATCAGCCACACCCGCAAGATTCACGCAGTCGTGGTGGGTGGCAAGTTCTTCCCGCTGGCGGCGATCAGAGCGCAAGCTTTGCAAGATGCCGCGAACCGGCAATGAAAGATAACTCCCGCATCGAGCATTGTTAATGGAATGGCGGCCACTGCGTGCTGTATCAAGATCACTCCCTAGCGTCAACCGCCGATAAATCGCGGTTACACTCATTTGGGCAGGAATCGGCCCAATTCTCATTTTCATGCTGAACAGGCGTTCTTTTGCGACACAATGAATCGCGCGTTTGGCTCGCGGTCGTCGGAGGGCAGCCAACGAGCCCCGACATAGTACACCGAAACTCCAGAGCAGGATTCGAGAACTCCTTGCCCGCCTATCTGCAGGAACCCGTCCCGCCCGGACGAATTCTCGTCTCTACCCGTCGAGGGCTCGCATGTCCAAGGAAAGTGCAACACTTTGCATCTCGCATCAGGCCTTGCGTCCAGCGTTTTTTCCCGCCGCCGTGCCACGCAGGATTCCCGCACTGCATCGAAGGAGCGGTGCAGGCCCATCTCATAATTCCAAGAAGTGCAAGCACTTGAGTGCATCTCGCGGGGTATGGTTCAGGGCAGTCAAGGCTGCTAGAATCACGGCATCGTGGGATGGAACAAAGCCTTGTGGACGGCGAATTGCACTAAGCCATGACGGAGTCGCACACGAAGCCGGGAGCGCATGACCAATTGCAGCCATCGATCCTAAGCGAACGGGAAAAGCCTGCACTGGACGAAACCATGTTTCAGCAGCTCCTGGAAGCTGCCCATGTGCTGCAGGAGCAAAAAGCCTTCGAGGCCGTGAGCCGTCCCAAGCCGAATCCTACAGAGGCGCTCGCCGAAATCGTAGAGACGCAGGAATTCTTGCGGTCACAGCCAAGCGATTTGCATCTCGCAAGCACTGTGATTGTGGAACGCCTGCAGAAGATCACGCAGGCAACCGGTGTGGCGATCGCGGTGGTGCGCGAGGATCGGTTGGAATATCTCGCAGCCGCCGGAGACGCCGCCACTCTGACGGGATCAAGTTTGCCAATCGATTCCAGTCTCTCTGCGGACGGAAGGCTTACCACTGATTTCAGCCGCGAGCACGCGGACAAGAAAGCCATCGCTCTGCCTCTTCATCACGAGGGCAACCTTGCCGGATTGCTGGAGATTCGTTTTGCCGATGCTGATTCCATTCAAGAACCCGAGATGCGAAGTTGTCAGCTTATGGCAGGGCTGATGACTGAGGCCATTGCCAGAGCTGCCGATAAAGAGTGGAGAGAAACGCTGGCGGCGGAGCGGGCCGCGATGTTGGAAGCTCTGGAGCGAATCAAACCCCAGCTTGAGCGCCTGGCGGTGGAACCGGCGAAGAACATCGCAAAGCCTGCGGAGGAAACTGTCAAAGCGGCGGAGAGCAGTTTCGAACCGCCCTCAGAAA
>Ga0206819_10340_pt1 | contig 11472 bp, 7 predicted proteins | sample Alteio_BWOrgCont_87_FD_152855 | JGI IMG/M metagenome (GOLD analysis project Ga0206819, IMG submission 152855) | Enriched cells from forest soil in Barre Woods Harvard Forest LTER site, Petersham, Massachusetts, United States -... | ecosystem: Environmental > Terrestrial > Soil > Temperate forest >... | reverse complement strand
GCGCACTATGATTGCGGGGCGCATGCTTACAGTTCCTCAACGAAACGAATACTGCATGCTTTGAACAGGCGCTGCGAGAGCGGCAACAAACAGCACGCGACGATCAGCAATGCCGTCACCGCTGTCCAATTTGGCTGGCAACCGTAAATCAGAACTGCCCGATAAGAGCTGATCAAAATGGCCATCGGATTCAACCAAAATAGCCACTTGTATTTTTCGGGAACGGAAGAGAGGGCATAAATAATCGGCGTGAAATAGAACATCAGATTGAGAATGACGTGGAGGATGTGTTGAATATCACGAAAAGTGACTTGCAGTGCGGCAAGGGGATAGGCCAATGTCAGTGTGACGATGAATTGCACGATCACAATCACGGGCATTAAAGCGATCGTGCCGGGAATTGACAGGCCATCGACAAAGAACAAAAAACCCAATGTCGGCAATGCCAGAAGGAAGTGAAGCAGCCAGGTAGTAACGACCACAATCGGGAGAATTGATGAGGAAAAAGAAGGATGCTTGAGCAACGACTGATTGTGTGTGATCGTGTCGGCGGCATATGTGAGCGAACTCTGAAACCAGCCCCAGACAAGCACGCCGCAACAGAGGAAGGACAGGTAGTGAGGCACCTTGAAGGTGAGGATCGAGTGGAAGACGAAGTAGAGAACCCCGAGCTGCAGGAGTGGTTTAACAAACGACCAGAGAATACCCAGAGCAGAGCGCTTGTAAATCAGCTTCATTTCCCGTGACACCAGTTCGATCAACAAATCAAAAAGGTAAAAGCTTTTCGCCACTAACTGGCTGCGGGAGGAGCCTGCCTGGAGTCGCAGAGTTTTATTAAGCGCGTGCCATTGTCCCGGGCTTTGATCTAATGGCTGATCGGCATTGCCGGACATGTGGATCTTGTCCGGTCGTTGGCGCTGTTTGTCCACGCTATCAATGTTCATTGTCAAGAAACGGCTGGCGCTGCCTTTTGTGCGGCCGGTCTGGTTGGTAAGTAGATCACGTCCCACGTCATGATATCCCTTTGTCGAGAGTTGCACGTGTCGGCTATTTAAGAAATCATGAGGTACTCTGCTGCAGATTTGCAGTGACAGGAGTCTTTGCTGGCGAAACGTGTACTCAGGCGCTGTTATGGCGCCGCAAAAAGCTGACCGCAGCTTGCCGCAAGTTGAGCAGCATTAATCTAAGCGGAGATGAGCTGGACGACTGGGCCTTGGGTGTGGCGAAAGTCTTGTCAAGGAGCAGGGAGAAGTCCTCGAGTGAATAACTGTCGTAGTCAGGATCTCTAGCCGGCATGTCCCATTCATCAGCGAATTGGCAGGCTAACGAATACCAGGGCTGACGTCGATACTGCTCACGACAATCCTTTTTCACATCCAGATGAGCGTGGAAATACTTCGCCTGGAAGTCGGTATGAGTGCGGAGAACTTCGTAGGTGCTGTGAGCCACAAATGGTTTTAGAATCTCTGCTGCGACACTGGCATGATTTTCCACAGAGATGGTTTTGGCGATGTCGTGGCAAAGCGCAGCGACGATCAGCTCTTCGGAGGCACCGGAGCGGGCAGCCCTGGTTGCCGTTTGCAGGGAATGCTGCAGCTGATTCAGTGGCGTGTTGCTGTCAACTCGCTCGAGCGCGAGCAACAGTTGCTTGATTCGGTCGGGCAGCGCCTGGTTGTACTGAGCCACTTCCTGTGCGCGCTGCGCCCAGTCTTGTTTAGTTCGCTCCTGAAGTTTTGGACTGATTGCCACCGTCGCTCTTGTTCCTCTCTAGTCGGTCGCATTGTGGGACAGGTCTTGCGGTTCGTTAAACGAAGTAATCTGGTAAGGTCAGCTGTCTGTGGCCGGGCGGATCATAGCAAGGCGCAGAAAGGTGCCTTGCTGTTTTAGATCGAATTAATTCGAGACTGCGGCTAGTGTGTTGCAATGTGCTAAGCGCGCTTGTCGTGCCATTCCGTCGCTGGTGCGTGTTTGTATGACAAACCGTCCGTCAATTTGCATCGTAGCCAGCGAGTTAGCTTATTTGTTCAAAACCGGCGGCATCGGCAGTTGCAACTGGCGATTGGCTTGGCTTTTGGGCCAGCATGGTTGGGGCGTTCACATCCTCCACTGCCGGCCAACCGATGCAGAAGTTTCAATTCGTGAAAGGGCAACTCGCTCGCGTCGGATGCTCCATATCATCGCTTGAGCACGTCGAGTTGCCACACCACTTCGATGTTGCTACATGCAACCGGGGCGGCGGCCACCTGGAATTAAGCGATAAGGTACACCGGGCGCTCGAACAACTTCACGCGCAATATCAGTTTGATTTGATCGAATTTGGTGATTACAACGCTCTGGGCTTTCGCGCGGTTCAGGCTAAGCGAGCCGGCCTGTCCTTTGCCGATGTACCATTGATCGTCAAACTTCACGGAGGCAGTCGTTGGGTGCTCAGCGCCAACCGACGCCTGGTCTCTAGCATCGACGAGTTGAGCGTAGATTACTGCGAGCGATATGCTTTCGAAAACGCAGATTTTCAGATCGCGCCGACTCGGTACATGCTGGATTATGTGAAGTCGATCGGCTGGCACGTGCACGATGCACTGCATGTGGTGCCATATGCTTATCCGGATCCCGGCAGTGAAACATCCTATGCGCGAACGATCGCACCGTCAGCAGTACCATACCCTGGTGCGACTCCGGGGCAGCCGCCCGAAGAAATTGTTTATTTCGGACGCCTGGAAACACGCAAGGGAGTTGAGTTCTTTGCCGACGCTGTGCGGGATCTGCCCGCCACTTTGGCGGTGACGTTTCTCGGCAAAGAAAGTGTCGTATCTCGTCGAGTTCCCGCAATAACGCTGGTAAAGGAAAGGTTGCGCGGCAGACAAGCAACGTTTCTCACCGAACTGGATCAATCTCAAGCCATCGAGTACCTGCAGCGCGGAAACAAACTGGCTGTAATCCCATCACTGGTCGACAATTTGCCCAACACGGTGATTGAATGTGCCGTCAACAATGTCCCGATGATTGCCGCCCGCGTTGGTGGTATACCTGAGGTAGTCAAAGGTGAGGCAGCGGAACGCCATTTGCTCTTCGAGCCGACTACGGCCGATGTGAGGCGGTGTATCGATGGATATCTTTCACTGACGCCTGACGAGCGAGTGGCTATTCACCAGACGGTCAGGAATGCTAACGATCCCGCCACGCACAATCTTCGAGTAGTGCAAGACTACCAGTCAATTCTGCAAGCCGCGAAGAACTCAGTCAATAAGCCAGTCTCATCAGAAAAATTCGGCTCAAATCAGCAAACCGATGTCGCTGTAGTTTGCGGATCGCATTGGCGCAGTCTGGCTGGCACACTGAAGTCACTGCATCAGCAGGGTGATCAACGTGTCAAAGTGACTGTGTGCGTGACCGATCAAGCAGACCCAGAAGCGAAAGAGAAAGTGCAAGAGCTGCGTGCGGTATACCCACAATTCAGCTTCATACAGATGGATACAAAGGATTTTGCTTCGCAAGCGAATGAGGCTCTGCGCCTATCAAACAGCCACTTTTTCATGCTCCTGCGTCCGCCGGTCAAACTGTGCTCTAACGCGGTCGAACTTCTGACTGCAGCTCTGGTGCATAGTTCGCGAGTTAGCGCTTTCAGTTGCTATCAGCTAGACAAGGTCTCACCGCTGGACTGTACTGAAAAAGACGGGGATTGGTCAGCCTTTCGTCCTGCCGGCGGGCCGCTCGCTATCGCCAACCTGGAGAATGTATATGGAACTTTGGGCATTTTCCGCCGCCAGCATTTAATAGATGTCGGTGGATTCGAGCCTGGTTGTGACTTTGAATTCGCCTATTGGGCTGCCTGCATCAAGCTGAGCAAAAATAATTGCGCCGTTGATGTGGTACCGGAGCATCTCTGCTCTTTGACTCACGTGGCTGACGGCGTTGCTGGCCCGCACCAAGCCGTCAATCGCTTGCCGAAGCAAATCGCTGGGCTATCGGCAGATGGGGCCGGCAACGACCGTGCTGAGCGCCTATACCTGGCAATCAAGCGCCATTTGCATGTTCAGAGCACCGCACTCAGCCCCGCATCTGTGGAACCATGTCGTGCTTGCGGCACCGTGCACAGTCAGTCTTTGGCCCATCGGGTCGTAGACAAATTGTTCGCAAAAATTACACGGCCGCCGCGAAAACATAATCAAGTGATGCGCAGCCCCTGACGGCGCTTTCAACGCGATGCGGAGGCGGCGGCTCGTTCGCGTTCGCGCTGTTTCACTGGCGGATAAAGTGTGACATTGACCTTATCCGGCGGAAAATAGCTGCTGAGATTCGCTGCAAACTTAAATGCTGTTCTGACAATGGCAGTAATCAACCGGTTTCCCATTGGCGGGAGCGGCAAATCTCTGTGGTGTTTTATGGTCCATTTAGTGATTGACCTGCGCCATGGATCATCGTTGGCCAGGTGGTACTTCTGAGAAAAGCACCTGACCGAACTGTGGGTCCAGTTCGAGCACCACCGCAAGAAAAAGTAGAACATGTCTCGCCAGCACAGGGGCACAGTGTACTCATATCGAGCTGCAGCAGCTGGTTCAACGTAAGCCTTTTCACCGGCCAGCCCTGCCAAAATACAGAGGTCATCATGATCGGCGACTGTCGGAAGCGTTTCGTCGAGTTTACCAACTTGGTCGAACAAACTCCGGCGCACCAGGAGACAGTGAAACTCCAACAATTCTGTCGGTTTGCGATGCAGATCGCCTGGCGCGATATCGCTGATGTGGTCCCTGGCATTGAGATGCGACTGCGCAAGGTAATTGCCCTTCTCAGTCAGTTCGATGTGGCAGTCTCCTCCGGAGACGTGCACAATGCCACGGTCGGCAGGTCCTTCAAAACAAAGCGGGCCGACAAGAGCGGCACCGGTAGCATCTGCACACTCAATCAGATGGTCGAGCCAACCGCTCGAAAGTATCACATCGTTGTCTACAAAAGCGACGTACTCGGTGTTGGTGTGCCTCAGGGCAAGATTACGTGCCCTGTTCTGGCCGACAATTTGGTCAAGCCTGATGATGCGAAATCCTCTGGCGGCGGCTTCACGCTCCAGCTCTTGCTTGATGGACAACGGCGACTTCATATCGACATAAATCAAATCGAATTTTTGGTTTGTGTCGTAGACGGAGGCAAGCGACGACTCATAGCGAGTGAAACGCTCTCTTTGTGTGACGATAACAGTTGTTCTTGGGCTGTTCATGCTAGGCTCGGCAGCAGATTTGGAGTCGCGATGGTGAATGCCGTGTGCAGCGTAGCATCGCACCTGTGGACAAACGCTAGAAATCGTTAAGGTGTGCCCGCTGTGTATTAGAAAACTCACAGTTGTCAGCCGCCGCTTATATCTGGCAACTGAGTATGATTGGATGCCGTTTGGATTGCGGCATTCCATCTCGACAGAGGCATGCTAACGAGTTGATTGGTCCGATCAAAATCGTTGAAATTGAATTGGAGAGCCCGTTGCCGCACCTGACTGGTTTGGCAGGCTACGTGTTGGTGCAGGCTCTCGTTCGGCTGAGCGGCGTGCCTGTGGGTTATGTGAGAGTGCCTGTGTCGGGTGGCGCCTGCTCAGCGCGCAGCCTGGCAAAGGCAATATTAAATAAGCATGCCACAACCTGTATACGACAAATCTTGCGTGGCAATCTGCATTCCACTGCTAACAAGCATTCAACTGCCAACCAACATGCAACCGCCGGTAAGTTCAGTCAACATGCATGCTGGCCGTCAGTGACAGTGGCAGTCTGCACCCGAGGGCGGCCGGATGAGCTGGCGAGATGCCTCTGCTCCCTGGCGAAGTTGGATTACCCGGATTTAGAAGTCTTAGTTGTTGATAATCAACCGGCGACTGATTCTGTGTTGCAGATTGTCAGAAATCAGTACCCGCAATTTCGCTACGTGGAAGAGCCCCGAGCCGGCCTGTCCTGGGCTCGGAATCGCGCAATCTTAGAGTCAGCCAGTCAGATCATCGCTTTTACCGACGACGACGCGGTGGTCGATTCGGGATGGCTCCACGCCCTGGTATCGACCTTCGCCCAAAGTCCGGAGATCGCGGCTGTGACGGGATTAATCGCTCCCCTAGAATTGGAGACTGAGGCGCAGATACTGTTCGAGCTCTATGGCAACGGCGGGTTTGGGCTGGGTTTTGAGCGCACAGTATTTCGCTACGATCGCTCTTGCGGACCGCGATGGACGGAATTGGGCACGGCCCGGTGCGGTGCGGGCGCCAATATGGCTTTCAGGCGCTCCGCCTTGCAGGAGGTTGGTCTGTTCGATACCGCCCTTGGTGCGGGGACAATCTGCGGCAGCGGCGAAGACGTGCAGATGTTCTTCCGCATTTTGAATGCTGGCCACACCATTGTCTACGAGCCAAGCGCGCTGGTCTACCACCGGCATCGCGCCGGCTATAGCGATCTGCGTCGACAGATCGCCGGACACGGCGGTATCACGGCTTACTATGCCTGGGGACTGACAGCCCATCCTGACCTGCGTGCCTCGTTTCTCAAGCTGATTGTTTGGCATTTCTTGGTATGGCATGTGTTCAGGCTGATTCGTTCAGTACTGATGCCAAGTCAGGTCCCGGCGGAACTCTTGTATAGCGAGATGCGAGGAGCGCTCAATTCCTTAGTGACATACAAACAATCGCAGCGGCAGGCCAAACTGATGGAAGAACGATTTGGCGCTCAGCCACTGCTGGCAGTGCCAATCACCGCACCAGCCGTGCGTCAGCCTGAGCGAAACGGTGCGGTCGCCGTGCGCCATCTCGACATTGCCGAACCGATTCATGCACTGATTGATGTGCAGGAATATTCACGCGTGAGTCTCTATGTTCGGCATAAGCAGAAGCCGTTGGGTATGGTGGACATTGCCAACAAAGGTGGTTGCGTCGGCGTATCAGAGTTGATCGATAACATCGTCGGCTCACTGGCTGTTCGGTTGATCGAGCCGCATAAAGACCTGACCTCCGATCAGCGCTCATCATTAGCTGTTGCTTCTCTTCTGGAACGATTTTTCGGTGATGAGAGCCCAGAGGAAACAACAACCAGCTTGCCAGACAACATACCGGTAACGATCGTTGTCCCAACAGCCAATCGCTCTTTGGACCTCAGGGCTTGCCTGACCTCTTTGCGGCTGATTCAAACACGGCGCGCAATAGAAACAATCGTGGTAAACAACAGCCGGGACAGGGCGGCGGCATCGCATATAGTGGCAGAATTCCCCGGCGTGCAGCTAGTGCATGAATCAAGACCGGGTGCTTCATATGCTCGCAATGCCGGTATTGCGGCTAGCTCAGGCGAGATCATCGTCTTCATCGACGACGATACTTGCGTGCCTCCTGATTGGTTAGAGCGCCTGATTGCGCCTTTCGTTCGGGCGGACGTCATGGCTGTCAGCGGCAACATTCTGCCGCGCGAACTCGAGCATGCCTCTCAACGGTTGTTCGAGAGCTATGGCGACGGCGGGCTAAACCGAGGATACGTAAGTTGGGATGCCGATAGCGAGTGGTTCTACAATTCGCATTTCGACCAAGGTGTTCCCGTATGGTTGCTCGGCGGCACCGGTAACGTTGCTTTTCGAGCGTCCGCCTTTTGCCATCCCAAAATAGGTTTGATGGATGAATGTGTCGGTCCTGGAACACCAGCCGGGATTGGCGAAGATATGTACCTGTTTTACCGCACATTGCGGGCCGGGTGGACGATCGTGTACGAACCGGCAGCGGCACTCGAGCATTCGCATCGGCGCACCATGCCGGCATTACGCCGGCAGCTTTTTCGTTATGGACAAGGCGCGGTGGCATACCAGTTGCTCCTGGTTCTGCGGGAATTCGATCTGCGGGCGATACCGGCCTTGTTTATTGTTTTGCCTGCGTGGCACTCTAAGCGCATCTGTCAGCGCTTGATCGGTCGAAGCTCGTATCCGATTATGGAGATTCTGGCGGAGATCGCCGGTAATCTTTGCGGACCGGTCGGTTTGTTGCTCTCCTATTTGCAGGTGCTGCAGCGCAAAAGAAGTGAACCGTATATACCACCATCATTGCGCACTGCGCGCGGTGCAGATATTGGCGCTGAGCGAGACCGGTCAACTCTGGCAAGCGCTCGTCGCTAGTCTTGAAACCAGTGCAGTTGCATGAGCACCGGCTCTGCTGTCCCTGGGCGATACAGTAGTAGAGTCCTGATGCTGTCCGCGCAGCCGACTGTCGCCAGTGCACAAAACGCGGCGGCGACTGCCATGCGCTTGGCGCCGGCCGTGGCTTGGTAGGTCAGCCAAAAACCTGCTGCGGCAAGTGTTGACCAGATTGCCCAGGTAAAATAGAAATAGCGTGTTCGCGGGGTCAACAGTCCTATTTCTCCATAGTAAAGAGTTGAAGCCGCTATCAGCCACCATATGTAGTGCCTCTCTGCTGCCTGCAGTTTTTTCATCCGCCAGAGCAAGAGCGGAAGCCCAGTGCACATCATCAATCCTGTTCTTCCACCGAAAGGCTCCTGATTGCCGAAGATCGCAGTGATGAACGGCAGAATTGGCAACGTGAGCAATGTTGATAAGTTTGGCAGACTAACCATGCCTGTGGGATTATGTAAGCTCTGTAAATCCGCATTTAAAGGACGGCTGGTCGCGAATGTTTGCACAGGCAATCCGCTGTAGTTTCCGGTCAAACCGTGGGTATGCAGGCACCACAGCCCTCCTACCAGCAGGCCGGGGGCGATGAACGTCAGTGCTAATTTGATGCGCTGGCCTAACTTCGGCACCGCACCACCGCAAAACAGGTAGGCGAGCATTGCCGGGGCAGCCGCCACTGCATACGGTGCCTTGCTCGAGATCGCTCCGCAAAAAATGAAGGCGGCCGACAACACAGTACGGTACGGTTGCTGATTTTTTCCTAACTGCAATAGTGTGAGAAATGCCACCACGATGAAGAGCGCCGCACCCAGGTCATTCAACATCATGGATGCCTCAGTCGTCATGGTGGGACATGCCATGACTGCCACCAGAACTGGTAGCACAGGAATAGTCATCAATCTTCCCAGACCGACACAAGCACACAAGAGCACCAACCAGATGGCTGTGCTTATCCAATGGCCCGCCACGAAGTTGCCGAACAAGGCTGAAATTGTGTACAGCAATTCGACCAGGACTGGTCCATTAGTCAGTCGATACGGCGAGACGACCCAATGATGGTTAGTCGCCCAATACAATGGCGCCGGCCAATGATATTCCAGCTCGTCGCACACAAGTGGTGGCCTCAATCCGGAGATGATAGCCGCCATGACAGTTGCTGCCGCCAGAGCGGTAAGAGCCAGTTGCAATTCAGGCACTCGAACAAGCAGCGAAGGCAAGGCGGCGAGGAGCTGTCGCAGCCGAAGCGGATGAACAGCGGCAACCGACTTTCTCAATGGCCAGATCAAGGCGATGCAGACCATAGCTAGCAATACTGTTGACCAGCAAAGGGTTTGCCAGTACCAAGCCCTGAGATAGCCCAGTCCCCACATCTCGAAGCCGAGGGCAGCGAAGCCGGCACTGCCCACGATGGCGCATCGTGTAGGTAAATCGGCAACCGACAGACGTCCGAGCTTGAGGAGGAGCAAGCCAAAGCCCAAGACATGCACCGCGACTATCATCATTACAAGGAACGCTATTGCGATCAATTCAAAATGACCCTAACAGCTGATTTCTGCCTTGCTCGGCAGTTCTGTGCATACTATCTGCACAGGGAACACACACCAATGGTGTGATTCGAACAAATATGTCGAGTGAAGATAATATATTTCCCATCTCGTTTTGTGTTTTGATGACTCGATCAGGCGACACAGGGATCATTGTAAGTCAAAGACGCGCAACAGCAATGGATGGGCTTGCTAACGCAAATTCGCCAGTGTTTTTTAGGTTAAACTGTTGCTTTTAGACTACGAAGAGTGCTGCAGATTGGGATCATGTCCACTGGTATCAGTAATTGTTCCGGCGTTTTGCGCGGCTGAGTTTCTCGCAAGAACGCTCGATTCAGTGCTGAGTCAAACCTATCGCAATATTGAAGTGTTTGTCATCGATGACGGTTCGACTGATGAAACATTTCAAATCGCCTCGGAGTACCAGCAACGTGATTCGCGGGTCAAAGCGCTTCGGCAGAAGAACGAAGGAGCGGCTGCCGCCCGCAATTTGGGCATCAGTCACGCACGCGGCGAATTCATTGCTCCTATCGATGCCGACGACATTTGGCTGCCGAACAATTTGCAGAAACAGATGGCGCGCATGTTAGCGTGCGACGCGTCCGTCGGCGTTGTTTATTCGTGGTCCTTCGATATCGGGGCTGATGATTTGCCGTTAGGCTCATTCCATGCCTACGAAATTGAAGGTGATGTTTACACAACTTTGCTCTGTCACAACTTTCTGGGCAATGCGAGCGCGACCTTGGTGCGCGCATCGTGTTTGAAAGAAGTCGGTTTATACACGCGAGATTTTTGGCACGATGGTGTGCAAGGTTGTGAGGATTGGGAGCTTTACTTGCGAATCGCCGCCAAGTTTCAGTTTAAAGTCGTGCCGGAATTTCTCATCGGCTATCGCAAGAGCCCGCAAAGCATGTCGCAGAGTTGCGATGCGATGGCAGCCTCCCACGCAGCACTATTAAGTTGCGCCGAGCGCAGCGCACCGGTTCCCAAGCCAGCTCGAGCGCTCTCGACCAGCAGCTTTTATATTCATCTTGCCCATCAATGCGCGCACAGTGGGCGCGGCCGGGAGTCTCTCACCTGGCTGGGGCGAGCGTTGCGCTCAGAGTGGCTGACACCGTTGTTGCGCATTGAGGTTTATTTGTTGTGTGCCCGAGTTGTGCTGGCTGGATGCAATGTAACCACTTTGCCGCGCACCAAAATTGAAGCAGTCACATTGCTGTCTTTGCAACGCAATCGCAGTCTGTACCGCCGTCTATTTCTTGGAAGCATGTTGCACCGCACATTGACTTTTGCCTTTGAAGACAAGCGCAAGAGAACGATAGGGAACTACAAGTTGGAATCGGTGCCGAGCGCGGTTCCCTAAATTATCTCGGGCAGTGACGTTATCAGCGGGTCGCCGCACAACCGATCGGCATTGTGTCAAGTAAGTATAATGCAGGCGGCTCTCGGAGAAACAAACATGTTCAAAACTCTGCCGCTTGTACTGACTTTCATGGTGTTCGTGCTTGGCTGTTTATCCAGCGCAGCGGCGAACGACACTCCAACTTCCGGTTCATCGATTGTCGACATCACCATGGGAAGCAGCCCGGCTATTGCTACCAGCGGGGAGCAGAAACTTTATGTCGCTTACGAGGGCACAGCCAAAGGCTCGAAAAATACCGACATTTTCTTCTGCAGCAGCAGCGACGGCGCCCACACCTGGTCAAAGCCGGTCAGGATCTGCACTATGAAAGGCTTTGGTACTGCACCCGATATCGGTGTAGAAACCAACGGTGCCATCGACGTAGCCTGGAGTGATACCACC
>Ga0206819_10377_pt1 | contig 11529 bp, 10 predicted proteins | sample Alteio_BWOrgCont_87_FD_152855 | JGI IMG/M metagenome (GOLD analysis project Ga0206819, IMG submission 152855) | Enriched cells from forest soil in Barre Woods Harvard Forest LTER site, Petersham, Massachusetts, United States -... | ecosystem: Environmental > Terrestrial > Soil > Temperate forest >... | reverse complement strand
AGCCTCTGTAATCCCGTTTTCTGTGTTTATCGTGCATAGGAGGATAAACCATTGGCTACTGCATCCGCCGCAAAACTACAGTTGAAACCGTTGGCTGACCGCATTGTGGTCAAGAAGCTAGACGCTGAAGAAAAGACTGCAGGCGGCATCGTCCTGCCTGATACAGCCAAAGAAAAACCGCAACAAGCCGAAGTGCTTGCTGTCGGTCCCGGCCGCGTTGACGACAAAGGCAGCCGCGTAGCGCCTGAAGTCAAAGTCGGCGACAAAGTTCTTTTCGCCAAGTACTCAGGTACCGAAGTGAAAATCGAAGGCGTTGAATACATCATCCTCGCCGAGCGTGACATTCTCGCCGTCATCGGCTAACTCGAAGCGTACACGTTAGTTCAACAATCTGAAACACTCTAAGGGAGAGATACAAGTAATATGCCTAAGCAAATTGTCTACAACGAAGTAGCGCGTCGTGCTTTGGAACGCGGTGTCGACCATGTCGCCAATACCGTCAAAATCACATTGGGACCTGCCGGCCGCAACGTTGTTCTGGAAAAGAAATTCGGCGCCCCGCAAATCGTCAATGACGGCGTCACAATCGCCAAAGAAATCGAACTCGAAGATCATCTCGAAAACGCCGGCGCTCAGCTCGTCCGCGAAGTATGCAGCAAGACCAACGACTACGCCGGCGATGGCACCACCACAGCCGCTGTTCTCGCCCAAGCGATGATCAAAGAAGGTCTGAAGAACGTAGCAGCAGGCGCCAACCCGATGATCCTGCGTCGCGGCATCATGAAGGCATGCGAACTGGCCGTCTCCGAAATCAAAAAGATGTCGAAGCCGGTCGAAGCGAAGACCGAAATCACCCAGGTTGCCACCATCTCCGCCGGCAACGACGAAGAAATCGGCAAACTGATCGCTGAAGCCATGGAAAAAGTGGGCAAAGACGGCGTCATCACCGTTGAAGAATCCAAATCCTTGAGCACCGATCTGGAAGTCGTAGAAGGAATGCAGTTCGACAAGGGCTACACCTCCGCCTACTTCGTCACCGATCCCGAGCGCATGGAATGCGTGTTGGATGAGCCCTTCATCCTCTGCGTCGATAAGAAAGTCAACCTGTTGGCCGACCTGGTTCCCGTGCTCGAGAAAGTTGCTCGCGCCGGTCGCCCGTTCGTCCTCATCGCTGAAGACATCGAAGGCGAAGCGCTGGCCACCCTGGTGGTCAACCACCTGCGCAAAGTGCTTCCTTGCGTCGCCGTCAAGGCTCCTGGCTTTGGCGATCGCAGAAAAGAAATGCTCAAAGACATCGCCGTCCTCACCGGCGGCCAGGTCGTTTCGGAAGAGATGGGCATGAAGCTGGAAAACGTCACCCCGGACATGCTGGGCAAAGCCCGCCAGGTTCGCGTCAACAAAGACAAGACCACGATCGTCGGCAGCAAAGATACACAAGGCGAAGTGCAAAAGCGCATCTCCGTGATCAAGCGCCAGATCGAAGAATCGGATAGCGAATTCGACAAAGAAAAACTGCAAGAGCGCCTGGCCAAGTTGTCCGGCGGCGTAGCGGTAATCAAAGTCGGCGCCGCGACCGAAACAGAACTGAAGGATCGCAAGCTCCGTTTTGAAGATGCGTTGAACGCCACCCGCGCAGCCGTTGAAGAAGGCTACGTTCCCGGCGGCGGCACCACGCTCCTCAACATCTCCAAAAAGATGGAAAAGAGTCGCGAGAACTATCAAGGCGACGAAAGAACTGGTTTCGAAATCGTCCTCAAGTCCTTCGAAGCTCCTGTCCGCCAGATCGCTGACAACGCCGGATTGCCTGGCGAAGTCGTGGTCGAGCGCGTCAAAGAGCATCAAGCTAAGAGCGACAAAGAAGGCTGGGGCTTTAACGCCATGACCTTCGAATACGTAGACATGGCCAAGGCCGGTATCATCGACCCCGCCAAGGTTGAGCGTTGCGCTCTGCAAAACGCCGCCTCGGTGGCCGCGATGTTCCTCACCACCGAAGCCCTCGTGGTGGACGTGCCGGAAGAAAAGAAGTCGATGGGCATGCCCGCCGGCGCCGGAATGGGTGACTTCTAAACCGTAAGGTGAAGAAACTCGATTGAAATTGACGGGAGCCGCAAGGCTCCCGTTTCGTTTATCATATACGCGCAGGAGCGGCGCTGCTGTGGAGCGCAGGCTGCCAGCCTGCCCCGATCATCGTGATGACTGATGCAGCGAGAAGAAAACATATGTTGAAACGGTTGAAGGTCCTTCGCCCTGTTCGAGAAAAGAACCATCCGCTGCGTTCAGCATTGGTTGGAACTACGGTCGCGTTCGCGTCGATGATTCTTACTCTTGCGCCTGCCTTTGCCCAGAATGCCGCGCAACAAATGGCCCTGGCAGAACAAGACGACCGCATGTTTCGCCAGATGCGACAGGTAGCCGGTTGGATCGATCAATACTGCATGTGGAACAAGCGCTGGCCCGAAGTCGGACAGGAAACCGACGAAGCACAGGCGCAGCTGAATCAGCTCGTGCCGAACAATCCATATGTAAGCGGATTGCTAACATTAGGCGGTGGACTCGACGCCGATCCGCAATACACAGATCCCAATGCCTCGCCGGTCGATATGCCCGCGCCAAGCGATCAAGCTGCAGGCATGAATCGCGTTGACCTCAGCATCGACAGCAGCATTACCGAAGAGAGCGTGCGCGAAGACATCAGAAACCCACCCGTCGACTGGACCGCTCCTCCAGGAACGATTACTGCCATCGGCAATCAGCAGACCATGTATTTCATCTGGGGCGCCGGTCGCGACGGCAAGCCGCTGAAGGATCCTCTCTCGGGGCGCACCCAGCTGATCATTGGTCGCTACGCCATGCTCAACAATGGCGAGTAAGTTGACAGCTCGTGGGCGAAGACGCATTCTGGAAACGGTGTTCGCGTCCGCATTTCTTTTGTTGTTGTTGACGGCTGTGGCACCGCCTGTAGTGCTAGCAAAGAAAGATATTCGTGTAACCGTCGAACCCGTCGATAGCCTCAACGAAGCGTTCCGAGGATCTGCCCAGTGGCGCGGCTCCGATTGTGCCTACAGCTTTCCCATCGGCAAAGACAGATCCCTCTGGCTGTTCGGCGACACGGTGATTCATGTGCAAAACTCCAACTATGCGATGATCAACAACACTGCCGCCTGGCTCGATCACACAGCTCCAGGCGAGTTGTCCATGATGTTTTATTGGAAGAGCAAGAACGGTGAGCCTGCGTCTGTTTTGCAACCCGAGCAACCGGATCAATGGTATTGGCCGGGCGATGGTATCGTCCATGATGGCAAGCTCTGGATCTTGATGAAGCGTGTGCGGCCGGCGGCGAAAGCGGGACCGGAAGAGTTCCAATTCGACTGGTATGCCGACGATCTGCTCTGCCTTGAGCCGGCAGACGGCGATCCTACCCAGTGGAAATCCACGACTTTTGCCGTGCCGGAACATGGACGCACCTTGTTTGGAACCGCCTGCGCCTCGGACAAGGAATACATGTACGTCTACTGCAGTGCAGGCAAACTGGCGTCAGGTTTAGATGCGCATCCTGCAATCGTCGCACGCATTGCCAAGTCGTCACTGCCGTATTCTTCTGCCTCTGACTGGACATACTGGTCAAAGACGAGAAACGCCTGGGTCGATTCTCAGGACGATGCAACGATTCTCTTTCCTGACGCCGCTCCGGAGATGACCGTTTCCTATATTCCTTATCTGCGTCAATATGTCGCCATCTACATGCCGCCTCTGAGCGACAAGATCCTGATGCGCACTGCGCCTGGACCGGAGGGACCTTTCAGTGAGCCGGTCCTGATCTGTCGCGCACCAGAAAACCAAATCCTCCTTGGTGGAAAAGCAGTCGGCGTCTACAGCGCCAAGGCTCATCCAGAGCTAACTGACCCCAGGTCCGATCAACTGATCATCACGTACTGCTCGAATCCGGGCGGGCTAAAGGAGCATGGCATGCGGCCCGACCTCTATTTTCCGCGTGCATTGAAAGTGCATTGGCCGACAGGTCTGTGATTTCTGTCAATACATTGGCAACGGCGCCGGATATAGCTGACGCTTTAGTACTTTCACAGACAGTTCTTCTTCACAGTTGTGATGCGACTCCACCGCGTAGATTCTTTCTGCGCAGAGAAACAGCTCCTTGGCGGCTGCCAAATCATTGTTTTCCTTGTAGCGAAACGACAGACGCAGCAATTGCTGCACAAGCTGGTTCGTTGGGTGCGCCGGAGGAGGATCGAGATACTTCAACTGTTGCTGCCAAATCTTGCGAGATTCTTCGTCTTGTCCAAGAAATTTGTAGTCGTCTGCCAGTTTCAACTCTACTAAGTAAGTTTCCGGATTAGAAGCGCCAAGCTTATTTTGCACCTGAGCAGCCAGGGCCTTCATATTGCCAATGTTTGCGGCGGCGCCACCTTGCATGTGATCCAGACGATTCTGAACATACACGTCAGGGCTGTAATTGAGTCCGACTGCTTCGATAACACGGTCTTGGATGCCGGTTCGCAGATCGTCAACAAATCCACCAAACATTGCGATGATGAAGAAAACAATGACAAGAAGTGATCCGAAAGGAAACAGTGAGTATCGTACGCGGCTAGCTTGAGGCTGTGGCTGGACCACTCCCTGGGCCGCTTGAGCATTGCCGTTGCCTTCAGGGTGCGGCGACTGTACCGCCGGCAGCAGCGCCGAATCAGGCGATTGCGACTGCTTCAACCGGAGTTGCTCAACTTCGCGTGCAAGCGAAGCTAGTTGAGGATTGTTACCCGTCTCTGGATTCTGAGCGCTCATCGCATGGTACCACTCCGCAACCATGACATCATTCCCGACGCTGGGTTCAATTAACCGCCAAAGAGCCGCCAGCGGCCCAGTCGTTGGCAAAAATAAATGCGGGAACGTTGACTCAGGACTCGGTCGTCAAGCAGTGTGCGGCTCATAGCTTTCTGAATATTCCAGATCGCTCGTGTAGCTGGCTGGTGCCGGAAATCTCCTGCCAGCAGGCGTCTTGGAGTATTGCTCTCCGTTTGAAAGCGACCGATAGTGGTATATCGAAAGGAGACGTACTACCGATCGTGCCGACCGCAGCAATAAGCGCGGTTAGGGCGCGGCATTGGCGCGCGGACAGGGAAACCTTTGATGAACAAGAGAATCAAGCGGGAATTATTGGCGCTGACCTGTCTTGTCGGGCTGATGTCGACCACGATGTCGGTTCAAGCACGTGTGATCAGGCAAGACGAAGGTCAGATCGCGTCGAATTGTCGAGTTTCCGCATATCAATGGAACGATGATTCGATCACGCCCAAAGCGATCGTTGTAATCGTGCATGGATTCACACAAGAGGGCAAGAGCGCCGAGGCACTCGCGTCTGCGCTGGCGGCAAAAAATTATCTTGTACTGTCAATGGATCAACGTGGCCACGGACGTTGGATGCATGACGATTGGTCAAGCGGAGCCGGCGGAAAACGCCGCCGCAGTGGAAGAAAAGTCGACTACAACGACAGCGAAAACGACCTGTTGCGAGTCTGCCGCGTGGCGAAAGAGCAATACCCTGATATTCCATTGTTTTGTATCGGCGAAAGCGCAGGGTCCGCGCTGGTTGTACATGCGGCAGTGGACGAACGTTCTGACCTGATCAATGGCATGATCCTGTCGAGCGCGGGCACGCTTCCGCGCCTCAACTGGAGTTGGGCGCTGCACGATTTCTTCGTCAATGTGTTCAGATTGGAGCACCCGGTCGACTTGACTCGTTATATCCGCAATTTCGCATCTGATGATCCACGTGTCTGCCAGGAAATGCTCAATGATCCACTGGACAGGAACTCTCCAAGCGGCATCGAAATCCTGCGCACTGCCTGGTACGTCATGCGCACTCGGGCAGCAATCAGACATCTCGATGACCAGATGCCGCTGCTAGTGGTGCAAGGTTCCGAAGATCACATACTGCAACCAGATACGGTGCGTCCCCTGGTCTCAGAAGTAAAATCTAAGAACAAACAACTGGTCATTTTTCCTCAATTCGGGCACGTCCTCGTCGGCACCAGTTACATTCGCCCCGCCGTAATGCTGACAATCACTCAATGGCTCGAATCGCAAATGCCCAAAGTCGATCTTTCAGTCAGCGGACAACTGGCTCACCCCGACCAGGCTGGTGCCGGTAGGCAGACTTCGTCCAGTGTGATTCCGGTTGCACCATCAGCGGTGCCATCGCCTGCATCTGGAAAAGAGGATCTTTCCAGCTAGTCATTGCATGTCGGCGCTTTGCCTTTGCCTGCTCCCACAATTCGAATCTAACCATAGGTATTGGTGCGTATTGGTGCCGATCTTGGCGACCATCTGACGATCCAGTCGCCCAATTAGCAACAAAGCGCTTTAGCTACAGTCAGTGCGAACGCTTGATGTTCAAACGCGCGTTATGGCCGTCGGGCTGAAGCCAGAGCTCAGCAGATCCTTTGGGATCCATCAGATCGAAACTTGTGTCGGCGTGCGGGCAGAGGCAGATGTAATCGCCGGTTTGCACCAGGTCACCCTCAGCGACTTCCTCTCCTTCACAGTAGAACTTCATTGGAATTTTTTCTTCCACGATTTTCGTATCTATGTAATATGCAAACAGTTGCAGTCCATCCCCATCGTGTTCATCGACGCACAATGCCATGTCTGCTCCGTTTGGCAGGAGATCTCCGGAGCCAATGCATAAATCACCGCGATAAACTGTTACCGGCATTTTGATTTCATACATCATAAGCTCATCCTCTCGCGCGGAAGCACCAAGTAATAATTCTGGCGATGACTTTGAGTCTCGCTGCGGATGAGACGGACTAATTGCCGGCAGGTTCCCGCCAAGCTCAAGGTCAGCGATGAATGCAATCAGCGCCGATGGAAACGGCTAGGCAATATGAGCCTAGCCGAGGAGCACCTGAGTCTGAACAGCTGCACGCGGGTTACGCTAACTTATCTTCCCGCGTGGCGTTATTCTTGCTATTGCGAAGTCGCTGAAGGACACTGCTGAGCTGTTCCGCATGATTCTCATAACCGCGCCGCCGGTAAAACTCAAGCTGTTGCTCTAGCTCATGCAGACCCTTGTTGAGTTCCTTATCGAGATCAGTTGTGTTATCGGACTGGGACATAAAACAACCTACCAGACACCTTCCGTAGAGATAAATAGCATACGAACGATTTTGTTTGCATCAACCTGGTGAGGTATAGACCGAGGTATAAATCCTGTAAACGATGGTGTAGTATGGCGTTCGAGCTCCAAGATTTTTGTAAATAGGGCGAAAACAAACTGCTGAGTCGTTTGTTTCAGCACCAACTAAAGTTGACTCTTGTACTATATATGTTTCTGCAAATCGGATCCTGTGGATCAGCTTCGAATGCAATCGGCATTGATCGTAGTCGCACCGCATGTGATGGCATCATCGGCTGCTGGTGAGTTGGTGCTTGTATCGAGAGAATAGTGGTGACAACAGGAAGCGGCAAAGATTGATTTCGTCGGGCCGATTCGTTACCGGCATCAGAGTTTTTTATGCAAGCATGGCTGCGGTGCGTCTAATCGTCGATGAACGGCTGAGGTTGCCAGGTTGTGGAAAGGTCGCCAACCGCGATCGATCGTGCAAGTATGCTTGCGGATACCAGACAAGAGGCTGATCTCGTTGACTTCTCTCTGGACCAAAAGTTTAATTCGTTATTTTGCGAAATCAGATGTGAAGAGCGGCTGAGTCCGGTGCGGCTGGCAAAACCCGCAGCAGGGGCAACATCCCGATTATTAAATCGGCGAGGTCAGAAAAGACTTACGAACCTGAACAAATCTGCTCTCCAAGAAGGATTCATTTCTTGGTACTTTAGATGTCTGTTCGCGTGGCTTTGGTTGTGTGCTCCGTGCACCTTTACTAATTAGGTAGCTGAAATGAAATTTGCGTGCGGCAAAGCGAGAGGCGCCCTGTCTGTCTTGTTGTTGTTGGAAATGCTATTGGCATCAGCCAACGCAGGCTGGGCCCAGCCAAATCAAACGAGCAATCCTGCTACTCCGGCAGCCGGTTCGATCGCCCCCAACCAGAACACTCCGGGACTGCGTCCACCGATTACCGGCGCCGGGAGTAACCCGGTCCTGCCGGGTGCCGCTCCTGCATTGCGACCTGCTATCCCGAATATTGCCATTCCCGCAGCGCCAAATCCGAGCAACGCTCCTGCCGGCCAGTTGGCGACGCCGACTACCCCTGCGTTTCCCACAGCCCTTCCCGGCGGCACAACCGAGTCTCCCGCTGTTCTCATTCCAACTCCTGCCAGCGTCAGTATCGATCAGCTCGATGCAACTCATGACAAGAACTCGGTGCTCAGAATGCAGGATCTGCGTCTTCACTCCGCTCTGCATGCCTCGCAGTTCAAACCGATCAGACTGGAAGTCGCTTATGACGAGCTGATCAATCTCGAAGAAGCGCTGAAATATGCCATGGATCACAACCTCAGCGTCAAGATTTCACGCGATAACTTGAACTATCAGAGGTACGTTCTCTATGGACAGTTTGCCAACGCGCTGCCTAACTTGACGATGGCGTACAACTTGACGCACACCGACATCATGAATGAGAAGGTGCTATCGCTGGCCAAAGTGTTTTTGACCCGCGTCACCTATCCGGTATTTCAAGGCGGCAGCGTCGCCTACGGCATCATGGGACAGGTGTACCGCGAGAAGGGATGGCACGAGGCATACAAGGCGAGCATCAGTGACGAGTTGCTCGACCTCTATCAGAAGTACAACAGTGTTTTGGTCAACAGAATCCTTCTGCAAATCAGAGGGAAAGCGGTGGAAGTTTCTCAAGAGCAGCTGCGCGTCAACACTGCAGCAGAGCAGTCTGGTACCGGCACCAAATTCGCAGTGCTGCAAGCTGACGCGCAACTCTCGTCAGACAAACAGGCGCTGCTCCAGCAGCAGGTCCTCGTGCGGCAATCAGCGCTGGCCCTCAACTTTTCGATGAACTATCCGATGGCCGTCAACCTGGTTCCGGTGGAAGAAACTATTTCTGAGCAATCAATCTTTCAAGAAGACGCCAGCATCGATGCGCTGATCAATCTGGCGTTGAAGAATCGACCGGAGTTGCGCGAATACGAAGATTTCAAAGTTGCTGCCGGAAGAAACATTCAGGTCGCCGCGGCCCCACTGTATCCACAGGCTTCATTCTTCACTCAGTATTCGTACACCAATACGAACTCGACGCCGCCCCGAGATCAGGTCGCTGGAACGGCTGGTGCCGGTGTGTTCGGTGGTTTGTTTGAAACATACCAGGAAGGTTTTGCGCTGGTCTACAGCTTGCCCAGTTTTGGCTTGACCAACGTCGCCAACCTGTTTGCTGCCACCTCCCTGGCTCGTCAGGCCGGCATTCAGGCGAACCAGGAATTGCAAACGATCGTGCAGCAGGTGCGATCGGACTATTTGAATTGGCGCGCAGCCAGAGAGCAGATCGACAATGCTGCCCATTCCGTCAGAGCATCGCAAGAGGAGCTGCGCTTGGCACAACTGCGCATGGGTGTGGAAGTGACGACCGAACTGGAAGTGATTCAGGCGCAGCGCGATTACATCAACTCGCTAACCGCACAGGCGCAAGCGATTGTCAATTCAAACTTGGCTCAGGCTCAGCTCCTTCATGATACTGGAATGATTTCGGCTGATCGGTTGTTGCACGGCTATAAAGGAAAAATCGGCTCGTGAGTTTTGCCGTGGTGACCCAGCTTAGCCTCATTCGCGCCTTCAAGTCGAAGGCTATTGCAGGCGGTCTTGTGCTGTTGCAGCTTGCCTTCAGCTGTGCTGCCTATGCCGATGCAACTGATTCTGTCCAAACAAGCGTAACAGCCACGCAGCAGTCGTTGCCGCAGGCGACAAATGCGCCACCTGAAAGATCCTCGACTTTTATCGCGCAGGCGAGTTCGTCAACACCTGCACAGGGGCAACCTGTCGGTGCGCAGACGACCTCATCTAAATCCGCACCGCAGGCGGTGTCCGCTCCTGGGCAAACGGCTGCTACCGCGGCGCCTCTTGGTCCGCCAATCACACTCAACCCCGACACGACCAGTGCCGATCAGACCAATACATCGCATGAGTCCGACAAGACCTTGCAGCTTAACTCGCTGTATCTGAGCCGATCTGTCGAGATGAATTCCTTCGACGCATTGCGGCATGAAACTAGTGCTGATCAAATCATTACTTTGCGCGATGCAATTAATTACGTTCTCGATCAGGGAATGCAAATCAAGATTTCGCGTGAAAGCATGAACTATCAGCACTGGCTGACAGTGTCAGGCGCCGCCAGTTTTCTTCCCAGCTTTTCAATGTCGTACAATCTCTCCCGCGCTGACGTGACGAATTTTCAAACGACGTCAATGGCCAAGACTTTCCAAGCCGGCGTATTTTTTCCAGTATTTCAAGGCGGCGGCGTTCTCTATTCGATGCTGAGCCAGCACTATCGCGAAAAGGCTTGGCGCGAGGCTTACAAAGCCACCGTTAGCGATGTGTTCCTTGATGTATATCAGAAGTACATCAATCTGCTTCTGCAACGCGTGTTGTTGCAGACATGGGCTAAGACGGTAGAGGCCGATCAGGAACAGCTTCGACTCAATCAGGCACAATTGCAAGTCGGCACCGGAACTAAGTATGCGATGATGCAAACCGAAGCCCAACTGGCTCTTGACCGGCAGTCATTTTTGCAGCAGGCGGTGACTATGCGCCAGGCTGGACTGGCATTAAACCTCGCGCTCAACTGTCCCTTATCGATCAATCTGATACCAGCTGAAGCGACGTTGTCTGAAGCAGCGTTGTTTGATGACAATGTGCAGCTGAAGACATTGATCGCCGACACCATGAAATTTCATCCTGGACTGCGCCAGTATGAATACTTTCGGTTGACTGCTTCTCGTAACATCCAGGCTCAGGCTGCATCGCTCTATCCCACAGTCTCTTTCTTTACTTTGTATCAATTCAATGATGCCACGGTTTCGCCAGCCGCGAACGGCTTTGCTCTTGGCGGCGCGGCAACATCAGCGATCGCCTCGTTTCTCGATTCGTCATTTGCCGGTCGTGTAAGCAACAACGCCCTTGGGCAGTTGTATGGATTCAGCCCGACGGCCGGTTCCACCTCGACGCAGGGTGCGAATACCGGACCTTCTGCCATGCCCGCCGCTAGCGGTGGAACACCATTGTACGCTGTCCAGTCCGGCTCGCTGGTTTCATCAGGCGCGGTGGCACCGTCTATTTTCGGTGGAGGCAACGGCTCAGGCTCCGGGCCAAACGTGAATGGTAGCTTACAGGCACCGTCCGGCATTTTCCCTGGATTGTTCAAAGAGTTTCAATCCGGCTTCCAGTTGAACTGGTCGTTGCCGAGCTTCGGGCTACAGACCGTATCCAATTTGTACGCCTCTAGAGGCGCGTCAGGCGCTCATGCAGTGCAACCAGGAAATCAGTCTTGTCGTGTCACAAGTTCGCAGCGACTATCTAGCTGTTTTGCAGGCGCGCCAATCGATTGATAGAGCGGC
>Ga0206819_10376_pt1 | contig 11533 bp, 9 predicted proteins | sample Alteio_BWOrgCont_87_FD_152855 | JGI IMG/M metagenome (GOLD analysis project Ga0206819, IMG submission 152855) | Enriched cells from forest soil in Barre Woods Harvard Forest LTER site, Petersham, Massachusetts, United States -... | ecosystem: Environmental > Terrestrial > Soil > Temperate forest >... | reverse complement strand
GGCAACGAGCAACAGTTGGAAAAAGCTCAATATGCAGGTTAAAACCCTGCAGCGCGCACCATTTTTTCATTTGTTTCGCTTCAAGATCATGGAGCCACGATCTGCCAGTGTTGCGTGTCGTCGCCCGTGAACTGGCCAAGCGTGACGCGGCTCTTTTCCGCCGTGGACAGTGCCAGGCCGGCGGATCGCGATTTGATGCGGTAGCTGCCGTCACTCAACTGGTCGAGCTTCCAAAGCTGGTCGTCCGCGCCGGTGAAAGACGTGAGACTTGTCCCCGCACCGTCTGCCGTCAGGGCGTTGCCGGTCTTTGCGTTGAGGACCTTGTAAAAGCCGTGGCCCGCCGGGGAGATGTCCCATTTCTGGTGTTCACGCGAGAGGTATCGCCCCATCTGCACTGCCGCGTTTGTGCCCGTCGGGCCTTGCAGAATCATCCCTGTGCGCAGCGAGCGGACCTGATAGACCCCATCGCGCAGATTCTGGCCCGGCATCGGCCAGCCGTCCAGCGTCCAGAGCAGCGGACGGATGTCCAGGATGGAGCGACCGGGCCGGCCAATCTCCGCCTCATAATGACAACTGAACTTCTCCACGCCGTCATCGAGCAGCAATCCAAAATGTCCCGGCCCGATGTCGTTGCCCTGCGCCGCCAGGAACAATGTTCCGCCGCCGCCCACCAGGTCATCGCCGTAACGATCGATGTACGGCCCGGTAATCGTTTCCGCGCGCCCCACACAAATATTGTAGGTACTATTACTGCTCTGGCAGCAGGAACCGTGGTTCACAAACAGGTAAAAATAATTCCCGTGATGGATGATGTCCGACGCCTCGCTGTCACTGGCGATGAGGGTCACCGGTGAATTGGTGGCGAGACGTTGGCCGGTCTTCGGATCCAGTTCCACCAAATCGATGCTGCCGTAATATGAGCCGTAGCACAGCCAGAGCGTGCCATCCGGCGCGTGGCACACGCCGGGGTCAATGGCGTTCAGCGCCTCGCCCGCGCTCGAATGCACCACCATGCCGCGATCCGTCCATTTGTAATCCGGCGACTGCGGGTCGAGCGTCGGGCTGGTCATCAGGCCGATGGCCGACACAAATACGCCCCAGCTCGAAACCGCGTAATACAGATAATATTGCCCGTCGACGTGGACGATGTCCGGCGCCCAGACGGCGATGCCGTTATTCGACGGTGCATATTGCCGGACATCTTCAGGCACACGATCAAAGACTTGCCCGCCACGCTGCCAGTCGAAGCCGTTGCTCGAGACCAGGAACGGCATGCCCCGTCCAGTCCCATAGACATAGTAATCCCCGTTGCATTGAATCACCGTGGACGGGTCATGAATACCGATGGTGCCATCGAGCGCAAACGCGGAAAACCCCATCGCAACGAAAAGTAATGCCGGCAGGATGATTCTTTTCATAGATTGGATATGACATTGTTGATTTCGACCCCTCTCACGTCGTCAAAAACTAAAAAAGAAGTTTTCATGAGTTGGGATATATGCTGCCAGATTTGCGCCCCGGCGGGTATCCCCAGTTTTGTTTAAGGCGAAACCATACGGAAAAACTGGGCCGGACCATTTGAAGATATTGTGTAAACGAAATTAGTCGGCTGGCCAGTGCCGACGCCACTATAAACTGTTGCCCAATTCGAGAGATTCGTGGATGCAAGGATGCGGTAAGGGACATCAACTTGCTCGTTGTATGAAAACCCGAATCCATTCGATGCCACCTGCGCGGAAATCAAAGCCGGAGGGTTCCAAATATTACCGGATTGGGCCAAAATTCCGTCCAGGCCACCGGCCAGGAATGTCCCGTTCTCGGAACACAAAGTCGCGTAAACATTGAGGTACGAGAGGGAAAGTTGATTTAGAGGATAATAGTACAAAGAAAAGGCGTTATTATCTACATCTGGTAATTCATAAGTTATTTGAGCCCAATTCGTCCCATCAGATGATTTGAACATGGCTCCATCTGGTGCCGAGTACACCGCCGTAATCGCCAGAAAAGTCCCACCGCTATATGCAAGACCCGTAAAGGCCCCAGAAGGAGCGGAAAGTTGGACGTTCCAATTTATCCCATTGGTTGAAGTAAGAATTTCTCCATTCGGATAATAATAGTCTCCTGTATATGCGGCGGCCACAAATAATCCTTTTCCATATACTATCCGCGTAATGAAGGCTGGAAGGTTGGAAGACGCAAGCGACCAGGTAACACCATCCGTTGAGGTTGCCACCCCCGAACCAGCAGCCACGTAAAGGCCGCTGCCGTATGCTACACCATAAAATGAATTTGTCGAAACCACGGAAACATTATTCCAGTTTGTACCGTCAAAAGAGGTATAGATGCTTCCGCTATCTCCAACGGCGACAAATTGCCCATTCACATACTTGACCCCATGAAAATAGTTGGCATACGAACCGTCATTCAACCAGTTGTAACCGTCGGTTGTCGTGTAGATATTATTATAATTTACTCCGACAAACTGGTTGCCTCCACAGGTCAAGTCCACCATGGCCGGCAGGTTCAGCGTAGATACCACCCAATTCGCTCCATTGGAAGATACGATGGTGGAGAAATTGGCGAAGCCCGAATAAGGCATTGGCTGTGCTGACGCGATACAAAGATTCGTTGAACAGGCGATGGCGGTGATCGCCGACCTGTGATAGGAGGTCACTTCAGTCCAGTTGACCAGGTTGGAAGAGACGACAATCCCACCGGCGTCACCCACAAGGACATAAAGGCCGTTTCCATACGTGCAGCCATACAACCTGTTTTCCGAGGTTGTGGATGACGATTCCGACCAACTCGTGCCATTGGCCGAAGTGAAAACGACACCGGGATAAACATACTCCAGCGTATATCCAGTGTCTCCTACCGCCACCACACCACTGGGCCCGGTTGCGATAGCGCGCAAAATAAACTCGCTGCTGGGAGACCAAATATCTGAGAGATTAAAAACGGGAGACCAGTACTGATCATTGCCATCTGTTGAAACCAGTACGCCGTCTTCGGTAAAGTGCGAAGAATTCATGTCACCCACCGCAACGGCATCACCATTATATATGTCCGCCACCGCATAAAGATTATTGGTAGTGGCGACAGTACCAAACTCGTCCTGAACGGGCTCAAGACCATTGGCATTCACATACTCGACCGTTCCGCCGTTCCCAACTGCACAATACTCATCAGCAGCGATTCCATAGAGGTTGTTGGTTGTTCCCGATGAGATAGTTGACCAATGCGTGCCCTGGTAAGCCACGGCTGTCCCGGCATCGCCCACCGCCAGAAATTCAAACACGCCATCGTATTGCCACGTGATATCACCCACAATACTGTGGAGCGATTTAGTCGTCACAAATGCGATTTGCGTCCAGGCAACCGCGTTTGACGAAACCAGGATGACTCCGCCGGCCCCCACGGCAGCATATTCGCCAGCGGCATAGGCAACACCGGTCAGGTTTGTAAAAACGCCGTAAGATTGTACCGACCAGTTGTATCCGTCCGGTGAAGTAATGATGGTTCCATTATCTCCGACAGCAACATATTGTGCGCCGCCATAGACTACCGCTCGAAGAGTTTCTCCTTGAGGAATCGGATAACGCCAAACCCATTGGTTAAGCGGATCAGCCTGTGATTTTTCCATCCCAAACAGAAAAACCAAACCCAAGACCGCTCTGAAGAGGCCTGTCTTCACATTGTGGAAATAATATCAACAGCTTTGGAAAAGTCAATATTTTAGCGCCGCATGCTCTGACTCACTTCCAACTTTTCTCAAAAATTCTGTTCGCTTTTCTGTTCTGTGTCCATATACCAATGAAAGAATGCCTGAAGATATCACATTGTTGCAGGAATATGCTCAAAACGGTTCTGAAGCCGCTTTTGCCGAGCTGGTCTCGCGCCATATCTGCCTGGTCTATTCCTCGGCGCTCCGGCAGGTAGGTGATGCCGGCCTGGCCGAGGATGTGACCCAGGCAGTCTTCATCATTTTAGCGCGCAAAGCCAAATCGATCGGTCCACAAACCATTCTCGCCGGCTGGTTGTGCCGCGCGGCGCGTTATTCCGCCGCCAATGCCCTCAAAAGTCAACGTCGCCGCCAAAACCGCGAACAGGAGGCTTATATGCAATCCACTTTGACCGAAAATCCAGACGTCGCCTGGCAACAACTCGCGCCGATGCTCGACGAAGCCCTGGGCAACCTGGCCGGGCCTGAGCACAACGCCGTCATCCTCCGCTATTTCGAAGGCAAAAACCTCAAAGACGTCGGCACCGCCCTGGGCACCAGCGAAGACAGCGCGCGAATGCGGGTGAACCGAGCCGTGGACAAGCTCCGGAAATTTTTCACCAAACGGGGAATCACCCTTTCCGCCGGAATCATCATCGCCGCCGTCTCGGCGAATTCGGTGCATGCCGCGCCGGCCGGGCTGGCCACGTCCGTCACCACCGCCGTTATCACCGGAACCACCGCAACTGCATCAACCCTAACCATTGTAAAAGGAGCATTGAAAATTATGGCCTGGACCAAAACCAAAATCGCAATCGTTACCGCTGCCGCCGCCCTTCTGGCCGCTGGCACCGCGGTCGTCACTGTCAAAGCCGCTCATTCCCATGCTGTGGCCCGCGCGGATGCGGCCCATCCCATCCCAGGCGCATGGGAGGGAGTAATGCAGGTTCGAGGGGAGACGCTGCACCTAGTCTATAAAATCTCCCATGACAATGGTCGTTATCAAACCACGATGGATAGCATAGAACAAAACGCCACAAATCTGCCGGTGGCCGGGTTTGTTTACGATTACCCCCGGGTGCGCCTGGAGGCCCGCACCATCGAGTTTATTTTCAATGGAAAAATGAGCGCCGATGCCTCGGAAATCTTCGGCTCATGGAGACAGGGAGGCCTCTCTGGTGATATGACTTTGGTAAAGACCAACAACCCTGACACTGTCGCCGAAGCGCTGGATCAAACTGATTACGCACCGCGCGGCGGCTCGGATTTGCAGGGATTATGGGAAGGCACACTCAAAGTCGGCAACGTTACGTTGCGCTTAAATTTAAAGATCGCGCAGCAACCGGATGGAACGTTTCGGGCCGCGTTGGACAGTGTGGACCAGGGCGTCAGCGATATCCCGGCCTCGTCTTTCTCATACAATAAACCATCGGTTACCATTGGCTTTAGTGGAACTGGGGGCACTTTTCAGGGTAACCTCGGCAACAACAATACGAAAATCACAGGTAAATGGACGCAGAACGGACAGTCTTATCCCCTGACATTCACGCAAGCGAATCTCGCCGTGGAAAATCTCAAGACGATGGATGAAAACTACGTTTATACCAGCCCGCAAGACCTGCAAGGGCATTGGAAAGGCGCGTTAAATATCCAAGGCACCACCCTGCACCTGATCATCAACATCGCCGAAAAGAGCGACGACACTTTTTCGTCCACATTGCAAAGCATTGACCAGGGCGGGGTCGAGATACCAGCCAATGACATCACCTATGATGCGCCGAATGTGATAATAGATTGGAAAGGCATCGGCGGCACCTTTAAGGGCACGCTCTCTGACGGCAAACTCTCTGGGACATGGACGCAAGGCCGCGCGGCGCTGCTCCTCAAGCTGGAACGATGAAATTGCGCCACCTGGAATGTATCCCGAAGGTTCAACTCCCGCCTCACCCATCCACCGGTTTGGCGGGCGTGTCCAATATCAACTGGTAAAACACCAGGTCCAGCCAGCGGCCAAATTTGAATCCCGCCTGCCGTATCGTGCCGCAATGGGTGAATCCTAGTTTCTCATGCAGGCGGATGCTCACCGTATTCGCGGCATCGATGCCTCCCACGATGACATGAAATTCCTGCCCGCGCGCGGCGGAAACGACCTCCTGGAGCAGGCGTTTGCCCAAACCCTGCCCGCGAAAACGCGCATCCACATAAACCGAATGCTCCACCGAATACTTGTACGCCGGACGCGCCCGAAATGTACCGTAGGTCCCAAACCCCATCAGCTCTCCCGAATCGTTTTCGATCCCGATGACCGGAAAATCTCCCTTCGCCTTCGTCTCAAACCATTCAGCCATGTCCTCCATCGTGCGCGCCTTGTAATCGTAGAGGGCCGTCGAATTAAGGATGGCGTCGTTCAAAATCGCCAAAATTGCTTCCGCATGGCGCTGTTGCTCGCATTGGACAATGTGCATGGTCTGCCGGAATGGATGACTGCTGACGGCAAGATGTTTTAGCCATCCCGGCTTGTCGAGAAGATTTCAGGCCGGGAAGAATATTTCCTGCAACCGGCACGAACCGGTCTGTTGTCCCACGGATTCGCAGAAATTTTACGCTGCCACGCCGCCGGCGATGTACTGCTCCATCTGCGCGATCGTCGCGTCCTGCGCCGAAATGGTCCAGTTCACCAGGTCGCCGATGGAGATGATCCCCACCAACTCTCCGTCCTGGAGCACCGGCAGATGGCGCACGCGATTCTCCGTCATGATCCTCATGCAATCTTCGATCGAGTCGGACGGCATGACCGTGATGATCTTTCGCGACAAAACTTCTTTCACCTGCGTTTGCTTGGAAGTTTTGCCCTGCAACGCGATCTTTCGCGTGTAATCGCGCTCGGTAAAAATGCCGGCCAGCACACCGTGCGACATCACCGGCACCGCGCCGATATTTTTATCGGCCATGAGTTTGATGGCGTCGAAGACCGTGGCCTCCGGCGTGATGGTCCACACTGTTGCCCCCTTGTGATGCAACAGCGAACTGATAGGTACGCTCGTTTTCATAGGCATAAACTGTTTATCCGCCCGTTTGCGCAATCTTGCAAGCGGTTTTTTCAATTAATTATTCACATTAGTTTTGGTCACACGAATGGGCCTGCCCGCGAGCCATTCATCTGAAATGATTTTCTTTCCGTTGCTGATTGCCGCATCATCCCCTCACCTGTTTACAATTATGGAAACTACTGTCCTCCTCAAGCCGGGTGAAGCCGACCGCATCGTCGCGGGGCATCCCTGGGTTTATTCGAACGAAATCCAACGCATCACGCAGCCGCCCGCCGACGGCGAACTTGTCCAGGTCAAAGACAGCCGCCTGCGACTGCTCGGCAGCGGCTTCTTTAATTCCAAATCAAAGATCGCCGTCCGCATCCTCTCGCCGGAACGCATCGAGACCAATGAATCTTTTTTTGAGGAACGCATCCGCGCCGCGCTGGCTATCCGCCAAAAACATCTGCCCGCGGCCACCTCGTTCCGCGTCGTGAACGCCGAGAGTGATTTCTTGAGCGGCCTCATCGTGGATAAATACGAGGACGTCCTCGTCGTGCAGATCTCCTCGCTCGGCATGGACCAGCGCAAATCGCTCATCGTGGCCGCGCTCCAAAAGATGTTCTCGCCGCGCGCCATCCTGGAGCGGAGCGATATGGCCTCACGCAAATTCGAAGGGCTGACGGAAGCTAACGGCATTTTCACCGGTGAATTGGCCGGGCCGGTTTCAGTGAATCTGAACGGCCTGAAATTCGAGACCGACCTCGTCGGCGGTCACAAGACCGGCATGTATCTCGACCAGCAGGCCAATTACCAAGCCGTGTCGCAGTTCGCCGGTAGCGGGCAGGTGCTGGATTGTTTCAGCTTCCTCGGCGGGTTTGGCCTGCACGCCGCCCGCGCCGGGGCCGCGCACGTGCATCTGCTCGACCAAAGCGCCGAAGCCATTGAAGCCTCCAAACGAAACGCCGCCGCGAACGGCCTCGCAGCGCAATGCTCATTTGAAACCGTGAACGTCTTCGACTGGCTGAAAGCCAACACCGCCGTGAAACCGCACGAGCGCGTCATCCCGCGCTTCGACTGCATCATCCTCGATCCGCCGTCGTTCACTCGCAACCGCGCTTCGGTGCCCGACGCCTTGCGCGGCTACAAAGAGATTCATTTGCGCGCCCTCAAGTTGTTGAAAGCCGGCGGCACACTCGCCACCTTCTGCTGCTCGCATCACGTCAGCACTGAATTCTTTCAGGATACCCTCCTCTCCGCAGCCTATGACACACGACACATCCTGCGCCGCGTGGGAACTTACGCGCAATCGCCGGACCATCCCATCATTCCCATGATTCCCGAAACGGAATATCTGAAAGGCTTTGCGTTTGAAGTGGTGAGGTAGAAATATTGTGCTACGGTGTGCGAGTATGCGATTGGGGCCTCCTATATGATTGAAACTATCAAAGCTTGTTGCTTATAACACTACGACAACTTTGACCACAACATCACTTCGACGACAATCGTTAGACCTTACGATCAATGTTTTGAAAAATTGGATATCGGAATTATTTTTTCCTTTACAAACCATTTCAATTTCATTAGTTTTCTTGCTGTGGAGCGAATAAACGCCCACATAACAAAAAGCGGTCAGTGGATTCTGACACGCAAAAGAAAGAAAAAATGAATACAAATAGTAATAATAGCAGTACGTTCAGGTTCAAAACCCTCGCAGCCCGACGCATTCCAGATCCCACTATTCTAGGAAGTACCAGGCATGTTTTCTTATGTGCCTGTAAGGATATGCCCGAAGGATTACCGAAAGGGGCTAATCCGCGGGAACAAAATATTGACCGTGGAATCTATCGGGACATTATGAAGTCTTTGTTAAACGAGGATTGCACTCCCAATACATTCCATCTCAAGAACAAAGGCATCTCAATCCTGGCTGAGGAAGTTACCAAGGCAGAAAATGACGAGGAATTAGTTGTACGTTTTTCATCCCCTGAACAAGGAATTGTTGATGGTGGGCACACATATGAAATCATCAACAGTGGAAAATCCAAGATTGCGGAATTGAATCAGGGAGAAGGTAACTCCATTAATCAATATGTCAAAATCGAAGTGCTGACTGGAATAGATAGTAACCTGATTACCGAAATAGCTGGTGGTCTTAATACAGCAGTTCAAGTTCAGCGCATGAGTCTGGCGGACTTAGGCAATGAATTTGAATGGATTAAGGAAGAGTTGGCTAAGAAAAACTTTTTACAATATGTAGCGTTCAAGCAAAATGAGGTGAAAGATTTTGACGCCAGGGATATTGTTCGACTCCTTGATTTATTTAATATTTCAGAATTTCCAAATAATGGAACCGCATATCCAATTAGGGCATATACAAGCAAGGAAAGTGTTCTTAAGCACTACCTGATGAAAGAGGATGGGCAAAAGGAATATGTAGATAACTACAGACGTCTTTGTCCAATTCTAAACGACATACTTATTCTTCATGATACTATTAGTGCATACGGAAGAGATTTATATAATGAAGGTGGTGGCAAGCGGGGTGGACGACTGAAATTTATTGAAGGCGACAGTAAGGGCCACAAGCTTTTTAAGTTTCCGTTCATCGAAAAAGAAGGATCATATCGTTTAAGTGGCGGAGCGCTTATGCCAATGTTGGGAGCTTTCCGTGCGGCTGTTATTGAAGACCCAAAATCTAAAAACATCATTTGGCGAAATGGCGGTTTTAGCGATGTGATACGATTATGGAAAGAGGCGGCTAAAGACTTGATGGAAACCACCCAAGAAACCAGTGAGGAATTGGGACGTAACCCGAATGCTATCGGAAAAAGCAAAAAACATTGGGCATTTCTACATAATATGATTCAGCGTCGCATTGGTTAGACCAATTAACCGCATTACAGCGCAGCCCGCTTTTCAAAGCGGGCTGCTTTATTTCTACGTTAAAGGGATGCCTCAACTAATGTCCGCTACAATTTAACAACAGGCAATAATTTCTCCGCCTTCTCAATATCCCCAATCGTCCCCGTCTGAAACCATTTCCCATGATGCGGCAGGCACATCAGGCGATTCTGCTTCATCGCTTCATGCCAAAGAATCTTCACCGTGAACTTCCCATCCGGCGCATTCGCCAGCACGCGTGGATGCAAAATCCCGATGCCCGCGATGATGTAAGGCGCATCGGCATCATTCCAACCGATGGTGTTCTCCCGCTTGATAAAAAGATGGTCCTCGCCCTTGTCATGGCCGACAGCTTTGGCCTTTGATTGCGCCAGCAGCAGAAAATCCATCTTCGCATCGTCCCATGTTTGCGCCAGCCGTTCGAGCGCCCCCGGACCTTCGTCGATCCAGATGATGTCGCTGTTGATGGTGAAGATCGGCTCACTGCCCAGCAGCGGCAGCGCTTTTTTAAGTCCGCCGCCCGTCTCCAATGGCTCGGGCTCTTCGGAAATTTTGAAACGCAAAGATTTTATCCCCGCCAAATATTCTACCAACTGCGCCTTGTGATGCGAGACGTTGACAATGACCTCTTCAATGCCGTAGGCGACGAGTCTGTCCAATGCATATTCGATCATCGGCTTACCCGCCACGGGCACCAACGGCTTGGGCATCCGCCCTGTGAGCGGCAACAGCCGTGTGCCGTAACCGGCGGCGAGCACCATCGCGCGTTTGATCTTATTAGGCATATCGGGCGAACCAATCTTTCAACCCGGCAAGTTTGGGATGTTGCAACGCTTCGCGCAACAGCCGTTCCACGCGCGAGGAATGGAGCTTCTTGTAATCCGGCTTCCCGTCGCGGCTCAATTTCTCAAACACCGCCAACACCCGCGTGTGCCGCAGCGCCGACAGGATGGCCATGGACGTCTTGAATTGCGCCCGGTCCATGCCGGGAAATTCATCGAGATAACGCGCCACCATTTTTTTCCTTGAGACCGGCCGGCAAATCGCGCCGCGCGTCTTCGAGCAGTGAAACCAAATCGTAAGTCACCGGCCCCTGGTAGGCGTCCTGAAAATCCAACAAACCCACGCGGCGAACTCCTTCGCGCCCCCCCCAGCAACATCAGGTTGGCCACATGATAATCGCGTAGCAACAGCGATGTCGGCACCTCATGTGCCACCGGCAGAATCTCATTCCATGCGTTTCTGAATTCTCCTTCTCCCTTCCCCGAAATCCCATGCACACTCAAATACAATTCCGCGTCTCCAAGCATTGCCTGGGGACTGTAACTGCGCAAACCGTGAGGAACTGCGTTCGGTTGCTTGTGCAAGGAGATCAAAACATCCGTTCCGAGCGTGAAAAGTTCCTCCGCGCTAAAACCCTTGTCCAGCAACCGTGAAAAAGTTTCATCCCCAAAATCTTCCAGCAATAGAAATCCATTGTTCACGTCGCGTCTCAGGATATTCGGCGCGCTCAAGCCCAGCCGCCCGAGGTGTTCCGCGATCTGGATGAAAGGCGCGACCGTGCCGGAAACGCGCGAAGCGTCCATCAAAATTGCGGTGGCCTTTTCCGTGCGGAGTCGGAAATATCTTCGCGCCGAGGCGTCGCCCGTCAATGGCTCCTGCGTTGCGCCCTTCCATTCCGTGTCCCTTAGAAAATCCGGCAACGCGCTCATTTTAACAATTCGCGCTGCCAACCCATCAATTCCGGTGCGTGCTTGTCCCAATCCCGTGCCAGGTCGCCCAAGGTCGAGCGGCTGGCGATGAGTGTGGCGTCGATCCCCAATTCATGCGCGTGCGCATCGCGGATCTTTTCCAGGACGCGATACTGGCGGAACTCCGC
>Ga0206819_10375_pt1 | contig 11563 bp, 12 predicted proteins | sample Alteio_BWOrgCont_87_FD_152855 | JGI IMG/M metagenome (GOLD analysis project Ga0206819, IMG submission 152855) | Enriched cells from forest soil in Barre Woods Harvard Forest LTER site, Petersham, Massachusetts, United States -... | ecosystem: Environmental > Terrestrial > Soil > Temperate forest >... | reverse complement strand
GGCCGGCATCGGCCGCGAGCGCGTGCTGATCAAGATCGCCTCGACCTGGGAAGGGATCCAGGCGGCGCGCATCCTGGAGCTGGACGGCATCCGCTGCAACCTGACTCTGCTGTTTTCCTTCTGCCAGGCGGTGGCCTGCGGCGATGCCAAGGTGCGTCTGATTTCGCCGTTCGTCGGCCGCATCTACGACTGGTACAAGAAATCGGCCGGCGCTGCCTGGGACGAGTCGGCCAACACGCTCGCCAACGATCCCGGCGTCAAGTCGGTGGCGCAGATCTACAGCTACTACAAGCGTTTTGGCATAGAGACTGAAGTGATGGGCGCCAGCTTCCGCAACGTCGGCCAGATTGCCGCGCTGGCCGGCTGCGACCTGCTGACCATCAGCCCGGAACTGCTGGCGCAGCTGCAATCCAGCGAAGCCGCCTTGCCGCGTGCGCTGGACAAGGATGGCGCTGCCGGCGCCGGTCTGCAGGCGGTCAGCTACAACGAAGCGGAATTCCGCTACGCCCTGAATGAGGATGCGATGGCGACGGAAAAACTGGCGGAGGGGATACGCGGCTTTGCGGCCGATGCAATCAAGCTCGATAAGATCATCGAGGGTTTGATCGCATCAGCACACAAGTAAGCACACAAGCAAGCGCGCAAGCAAATGAGGCGGCGGGCGCTCAGGCCGCCGTGTCGTCTTTCAATACCCGCTGGCGCCAGCGCCAGTTGAGCAGCCCGAGGGCCAGCACGGCGTGCAGCAGGGCGACGCCGAGCATGGTCCAGGCGCTGCCGAGATGCAGCGGCATGAAAAATATCGCCAGTCCCTTCAATCCCAGCACGCGCGCCAGGAACGGCAGCAAGCCGTTGATCACCGCCAGGTACAGGATGGTGGTGGCGCCGGCGCGTTTGCCTTTGTTGGAAAAGGCAAAGAACAGATAGACGCAGCTATCGCGCAGCAGCATCAGGGTCAGCGTCACGGCCAGCAAGGGGCTGTAGGCGAAGCTCGGCGGCAGCTCGAACGGCGGCGTCTGGCCGTTGCTGACCAGGAGCAGCAGGGCAAAGCAACAGCTCAACAGCAGCGTGCTGGGCCAGATCGGCAGGCTGCGCAGGAAGCCCTGCCAGTTGCCGGCTTCAATGCGGGCAACGATCCTTTGCCAGAGCGTGATATCGTTTTCTTCCGTGAACAAGGCGGCGTAAGTCATCGCCATGGCCAGCAGCAGGCCTATCCACAGCAGGCCGACGCCGTCGGCAAAGCCGGCCAGGTAAGCGGCCAGCAGGCAGCAGCCGAGCGGCCAGGCCCAAGGCATGGTGCTGATCTGCAGCGCGCTGTTCATGCTGCGCCACGCAGCGAAGACGGCCAGGGCGGCCAGGAACACCATGCTGCCCAGCAGGAAAGGGCCATAGGAAAAGGCCGTGCTCCACCACTGGATGGTGGTGTCGAGGCGGGAACGGAACGGCGGCGCGAACAAGACCGCGATCACTACCACTGCCCAGGCGATGCCGCCGCGCTGCACGGCGCGTATGTCGCTGCGCATCAGGTGCAGGTTGAGGGCGATGGTGGCGGCGTGCATCAGGATGCCAAGCGCCACCAGCGTCAGGCCGGCGCTCAAGGTCATGCTGCGTTCGCCGGCAATTGCCGTGACTGCAAACGCGGCCAGGCAGATGATCCCGCCATACCAGTTGAAGGCGGTGGCGCCAAACAATTTACCCCAGGTCATGGTCCATGGATCGAGCGCGCTCATGCGTTGCTGGTCCCAGGTCTTGTCGCGGATCTCATCGATCACGGCATTGCTGGCGCTGCGCGTGCCCCACAGGCAGACGATGCCGGCGAACAGGATCAGCGCCACGCTGTCGAGGGCAAGGCCACCGGGAAGATTGGCGGCGGCGATGCTGAGCGTGAAGAAAATCAGCCCGAGGATGGCCGGCATGGCGATCAGGCGGTGCAGGGAAAACTGCAGCCACAGGTTGCGTTTGAATTCAGGATTGATCACGATGCGCTCCCGGCTTTGCTTTGATGATTGGTTTGTCCGTTTTGTCCGTTCTGTCCATTTTCGTAAGTCGCCACCGAGCGCAGATAGGATTGCTGCAGGTTTTCCTTTTGATCGGCCAGGCTGCAGACCGGCAGCCCGGCGCTGACCAGGCGCGCCAGCAGGGCGGCCTGGGCGTGCTCGTCGCCGCTGAAGTTGAACTCGGCGCTGCGTTCGTCGCTGGCGCTGACTTGCAGCGCCGGTTCGGCCGCCAGTTGCGCTTGCAAGCGGGGGTCTGGCTGCGCCAGCGTCAGCCGCAGCGAGCGTTGCGGGGATTGTCCCAACCCCGGCTGGCTGCCGTTATGGAGCAGGGTGCGGTACTCCAGCACCCGCCCTTCGCGCAGCGCCAGCATGTGGGTGGAGTATTCGTCCAGCTCGGCCAGGATGTGCGAGGACACCAGCAGCGTCATGCCGTTGGCTTGCAGCTGACGGAACAGGCTGGCCAGGCTGGCGCGCGCTTCCGGGTCGAGGCCGGAGGCAGGTTCGTCCAGCAGCAGGATCTTCGGCCCGTGGATGATGGCCTGGCCGATGGCGACCCGCTGGCGCAGGCCGCGCGACAGTTTGTCGCAGGTCTGCTGCAGGCGGTCGCTCAGACCCAGCTGGCGCGCAGTGGTCTGGATCGCCTGCGGAATGTCCGGCGCCGGCAAGCCTTGCGCCGCCGCCGCATATTCAAAGCACTGGGCCACGGTGAGCGCCTGGTACAAGCCGTAGAAGTCGGACAGGTAGCCCATGATCCGATGCACTTCGCGCGGCTGTTCCAGCACGTCCATGCCGGCCACGCTGATGGAACCGGCGAGCGGGGTTTCGAGGCCGGCGATGCAGCGCATCAGCGTGGTTTTGCCGGCGCCGTTGGAACCGACCAGCGCGGTCACGCTGCCGGCTTCTACTTCCAGGCTGACCTGGTGCAGCGCGCGGTGGCCGGGATAGTCGAAGGTAAGACCAGAGATTTTTATCATGGAGTCGATCTTATCGAGATATAGAGACAGTGTGGACATGATAGCAATGTAAGTTGGCAATAATAAAGCAATCCGTGCTTAAAGCTGCAAATTGCGCCCGGCAACACGCTGTATCAATAGGCTGCCAGCTGTTACCAAATGATTCACCTGCCGCATCGGCATGGCAACTCCGGTTAAATACGCGTTTTGATCGAAGGAGACTGCAATGCACGGAAAGCCGCTGGCATCAACCTTGAAGCTTGCTTCACTGGCCGTCATGGCGAGCCTGAGCCTGGGGCTGGCGAGACCTGCGCTGGCGTCGCCGGTGATGGATTTTCGTACTGAGGATCTATTGTCGGTAGCCGACGGCCTGAAGGACGATCTGCACCTGAACCCGAACCAGCAAACCTTGTGGCGCCAGCTGGAAGGCAAGTCGCGCACCATCATCAGCGAACGCCAAAAGCGGCAGCAGCTGATCCAGGCGAACATGGCGAACGGCTTGAATAATCCGGTGCTCGACCTGCGCCAGCTGTCGGCCGCGATCGATGCGGAAGCGGCCTTGTCAGAGCAGGACGGGCGTCAGTTGCGCGAATTGTGGCTGACCATGAACGATGCGCTCGACGACCAGCAGCGGCAGACCACGAAGGCGTTCCTGGCGGACCGGCTGCAACGTGTCGATGTGGCGTCCTGCGACCGCAGTTCGGTGGTGCCCAAGGATAAGTCGTCCGGCAAGGGACGCGGCAAGGGCATGGGCGGAGGAGGCATGGGCGGCGGTTTGTAATGTCATGTGAAATTATTGAACGTCAATTTTTGTAAGGATTTTTTCAGCCGGCGGCATTTAACAAAAATTTGCAAATCGCTATGCTTTGATGCGTCTCGCATCCGTATTTTTTCCTCTAGAATGTTTGCAGCCGCTCTGGCTGATGTCTATCAATGCATCGTCGATCTGATCGATGGCTTATCTAGTGGATGGTGGAATGCGGTTAAAACGGATTAGTGGTTTGCTGGTGCTGTGCGCGGTAATGGGATTGAGTGCTTGCAGTTCGGTATTGACAGAAGGCAGTTCAGCCGCGGCCGGCGTCGCCGGCACCGCGCTGGCGGGCAAGGTGACCAATAACGCCGCGATGGCGACCGGCATCGGTCTCGGTGTGCAGGCGGCGGCACGCGCAGGCTTGCAATATGAGCAGCGCAAGATACACGGCGAAGAGCAGGACAGCATCGCCAAGGCCGCCGGCGAACTGGCGGTCGGCGCCGTCGCCAAATGGCAGATCAAGCACTCCCTGCCGATCGAAGACAATCTGCGTGGCCGCGTCACGGTCAGTCGCGTCATCAGTACGGAAGGAATGAGTTGCAAGGAAGTCGTGTTTTCCGTCGACGGCGTGGTGGACCAGATCAACAAGCCGGACAGCGAATTTTATGTGGCAACCATCTGCCGCGCCGGCCAGGGCTGGAAATGGGCTTCGGCCGAACCCGCGACCGAACGCTGGGGAGCGTTGCAGTGATGCCGCTGCTGCGTTCGCCGCGCGGCGCGATGGCCGGCGCGGCAGTGCTGCTGGCAGCGCTGGCGCTCAGCGGCTGCAACAGCATCGGCGGCTTTGCCGGCGCCGCCGCCGGCGTCGCCAGCGGCGCCGTCACTTCCAATCCCGCGGTCGGCTACGCCGTCGGCATCGGCGTCCAGGCAGCCACCGACGCCACCACCAAATACATTTTCCGCAACTGGCAAAAGGGCGAGCAGGACGAGATCGCTGCCGTCGTCGGCAACCTCGATGTCGGCCACGCCAGCCGCTGGGCGATCGTGCACCAGATCCCCTATGCCAACGAGCATGGCGAAGTGCGCGTGGTGCGCCTGATCGATACGCCGCTGGCCTTGTGCAAGGAAGTCATCATGTCGGTCGACAGCGGCGAAGGCGACCAGCTCAAGCGCGCCTGGTACACCGGCAGCGCCTGCCGCAGCAACGATATCTGGCGCTGGGCGGTGGCTGAGCCGGCGGTGGAGCGCTGGGGCAGCTTGCAATAAATTGGCGCGGCGGCGCTGCCTGGAAAGAATGAGCGCCGCCTGCATGACAGCTATTCAGATGAAATGTATAGTGTGCTGATTCTTTTCAGGATCAAAAATGACCGCGCCTTCAAAAAATCCGTTGCAGGTTGTTCAGGCCCAGCTCGACGCCTACAACGCCAAAGACATCGATGCCTTGCTGCAGACCTATGCGCCGGACGCCGAACAGTACACGCTGCATGGCGCGCTGCTGGCGCGCGGGCATGAACAGATGCGTCAGCGCTTCCTCGTCAGGTTTGCGGAATCCGACCTGCAAGCGCGCCTGCTCAATCGTACCGTCATGGCAAACGTCGTGGTCGACTACGAACTGATCACCCGCAATTTTCCTGAAGGCGTCGGCACGGTCGAGATGATCTGCGTGTATGAAGTGGCGAATGAACGGATCCAGAAAGCTTCTTTTGCACTCGGCGCAACCAGGATGAGCGGCCGTCCGTGAATCCGGGCGGGGCGTGTGTCATCAATGCGGAGCAGGAATGCTGAACGGCTTAAACCATCTGACGCTGGCGGTAAGCGATCTTTCCCGCAGCGTGCATTTTTACCAGTCAACGCTGGGTTTGCGCCTGCATGCCCGCTGGGATCGTGGCGCTTATCTGTCGGCGGGCGAACTGTGGCTATGCCTGTCGCGCGACTCTAATCGCGCCACTGTCTCTGGCGCCAACTATACCCACTACGCCTTCACGGTTGCCGGCAGCGACTTTGCAGGTTTTGTGCAGGCGATGCGCAAAGCAGGCGTCGTTGAATGGAAAGATAACCGCAGTGAAGGGGCGTCCTTTTATTTTCTCGATCCCGATGGCCACCAGCTGGAAGCACATGTCGGCGACCTCGCCAGCCGCTTGCGCGCCTGCCGCGAGCGGCCCTATGCAGGGATGCAGTTTTTCGACTGATGCCCTTGCAAGTCTCGGGCGTTTGAGCAGGCCGCTTTTGTTTCGCCATCGACCTTAAATTTCCTCCGCTGCCACGAAGTCTTCTGGCCGCCTGCAGCAGGCTTGATTCAAGAATCCAGCCTTCAATTGTCGCGAATAATTTTGCGACGGCTGAACGGAAGCGGTTAATAACGTCAAGATACTTGATGCTATCTGGAAACTAAAAGGAGCTGTACGGCTTCATATCCAGCTCCTTTTGATATCTCCAGTTAATAAAATCAACAATCCAATTAGAAATCTGTAATGAAAAAATTTGTCCTGTTTTTTTGCGTCGCTATGTTGTTGGCTGGGTGTGGCAGTGCGCCTATTGTGCAGTCTCCAAGCCAGCTTGCCGCTACCCATGGTTATGTTTTCGCCAGTTTGCCAAAGGGCAGCACGGAAACGATAGCGCTCGAATCTGTAAAGGACAAGTCAACGTACGTTTTGCAGGCGCGAACCGACGCTGGAATCAAGTCTGTCGGCTTGTGGATACCGGCAGGGGAGTACAAGCTGGCGAAATGGCAGGGCTATGATCTGATTGGATATCCGCCCGTTGTTGTGCAGCAAGGCCGAGTGACAGATCTGGGTGGACTTATCCCCCTCTCGATCGGCGACTATAAATTTGTAGTGCTTCCTGTCAGGCATGCGGAAATTTCCAGCAATGCGGATGTGGCGATTAATGATTACCGCACGGTCTTACTGTCGCAAAAGCCACTTGACTGGGTAGTCGACATAACACCGAAAGCTATTCAAGCCCAAGCTAACGGTTATTCCGGGCTCGGCCTGATAGTCGATTTGATGCTGGCCTATGAGAGAGAAAGGGCGCGGCCTTCGATTAATAAACAACTTAGCGAAACAGAATCTGCCAAAGATTTTTTTCAGCTAGCAAAAGCAGCTACGCCGCCGCTGACAGGAAAATTTGAGCACGATGCGCTCGGTAATTTATTTTACGGCGCCGATTTTGGCCAAATAAGGATGAGAAGCGTCCATGGTGAATGGAGCAATCTGGATACAGGCTCTTTGCATTCGGTTACTGCGATTAAAGTAGAAGATAAATTCTTGATAGCCGGCTTTGACAACGGCGTGATACGTGCCAGTGAAGATGGAGGCGCTTCTTGGAAGGAGCTAGTTTCCTTAGGGAGGGATGCTCGTATCATGGATATTGAGCACGCTGGCGACAAATGGATTGTTGCCGTCGCAAGGGATGCCGTAGACGGAGCAGTATGGAAAAAAGTTGGAAAAGTTGAGGTTTATGCGACGAAGGCCAATGATCTTCAAGACCTTGTGAAAGTTAAGGTGATAGCTAGGCCTGAAGGATTTCAGGCTGCGTATGTTTTTCCATTATGGGCAGAGGTTGCGAACGGCAATTACTATATCAGTGGCCCTCCGGACCTGTTCAGAATGAGTCTGTCATCAATGGAATGGAAAACAGTCACACCACCTATCGATATCTCTGGATTCCATACCTCGGCAAAAAACGGTGTTGTAGCTGCGTATCTAGCCAAAGGCGCATTTTCCAAGTTGTACTTGTCGACAGACGATGGAAATACGTGGAGTAAATACGATAGTCCTCCATACACATTCACCGAGGTCCGTTTTGCCAGCAGCGCTGATGGACAAGCAGTACGGTGGAGTGCCGGTCTTGTTAGTGCTTCGATGGAATTGATGCGATACGATAAGACGCATGATTCGTGGAGCCGATTTGCAGAAGTTCCAAGCGGCTGTACACGTACGCTTCCGGATGCGACAGGCATGGCAAGATTTTGTATAACCAGAGGAGGCAGCATTCTTAGTTATACCGATTCAAAATGGGTAGCCGAATTTGCCGTAGATTGAGGTGTGTGATCGGCAACTTGCGGTGACGCCATCTAGCTAGCCACCTAGATAGGCCTCCAGCACCTTCGGATTATCCAGCAGCCTGCTGCCGCTATCGGCCAGCACGATCTTGCCGTTTTCCAGCACGTAGCCGTGCTGGGCAATCCGCAGCGCCTGGCGGACGTTCTGTTCCACCAGCAGTATCGTCAGCCCGGTGCGGTTGATTTCCTCGACGATGCGGAAGATTTCCTGCACCAGCAGCGGCGCCAGCCCCATCGACGGTTCGTCCAGCAGCAGCACGCGCGGCTTGGCCATCAGGGCGCGGGCGATGGCCAGCATCTGCTGCTCGCCGCCCGACAGGTTGCCGGCCAGGCCGTCCTTGCGCCGCTGCAGCACCGGGAACAGGGAGTACACCCAGTCCAGATCCTTGGCGATATTTTCCTTGTCCTTGCGGGTGTAGGCGCCCAGCGCCAGGTTTTCGGCGATGCTGAGCGTGGTGAGCGTGGCGCGGCCTTCGGCGACCTGCACCACGCCGCTCTGGACGATCTTGTGCGGCGACAGCCTGGTCAGGTCTTGCTGCCCGAGCAGCACCTGCCCGCGCTGCGGCTTGAGCAATCCCGAAATGGCCAGCAGGGCGGTGCTCTTGCCGGCGCCGTTGGCGCCCACCAGCGCGGTGATCTCGCCTTCGTTGAGGACCAGGTCTATGCCCTTGACCGCTTCGATATGGCCGTAGGAAACCGCCAGGTCCCGCACTTGCAGGATCGGCGCAGGGTGGTTGTTTGCGGTAGCCGTCATTCGCTGTCTTCCTTGCCCAGGTAGGCTTCGATCACTTCCTGGTTGTTCTTGATTTCGTCGGGGCTGCCTTCGGCGATGATGCGGCCGAAGTTGAGCACGGCGATGCGGTCGCACAGACCCATCACGAAGCGCATGTCGTGTTCGATCATGAAGATGCTGAAGCCACGCTGCTTGATGTTGAGGATTTCCGTCATCAGCTCGGTTTTTTCGGCGGGATTCATGCCGGCCACCGGTTCGTCCAGCAGCAGCAGTTTCGGCTTGGTCGCCAGCGCCCGGGCGAACTCCAGCTTGCGCTGCTCGCCGTAGGACAGGCTGTCGGCCAGCATCTGCGCCTTGTGGTCCAGGCGCAGCCAGGACAGCAGTTCCAGCGCCCGTTCGCGCGCCTGCGCTTCGATCTTGCGGTAGCCGCCGAGATTCAGCAGCACGCTGCCGAAGCTGTAGTCCATATGGTCGTGCATGCCGACCACGACGTTTTCCAGCAGCGTCATTTCCTTGAACACGCGGATGTTCTGGAAGGTGCGGGCGATGCCGCGCTCAGTGATCTTGTGCGGCGCGACCTTGCCGATATCCTGTCCATCGAATTCGATGGCGCCGCCGGAAGCGCGCAGCAAGCCGGTGATCAGGTTGAAGACGGTGGTCTTGCCGGCGCCGTTGGGGCCGATCAGGCCGAAGATGCCGCCTTGCGGCACGTTGAAATTGACGTCCTGCAGCACTTGCAGGCCGCCGAAGTTCTTGCTGATGTTCTTGAGTTGCAGCATTAGTTGCTTCCTCCGGTTTGCGGCTTGCGGCGGAAGAAATGACGGATTCGGCGCGGATCCCAGATGCCTTTTGGCAGGTACAGGATCACCAGCACCAGGATCAGGCCGTTGACTACCGAGCGATAGCTGTTGAAATCGCGCAGCGCTTCCGGCAACAGGGTCAGTATCATGCCGCCCAAGGTCGGGCCGACCAGGCTGCCGGTGCCGCCGAACACTGCCATCGTCAGGATCTCGACGGCGTTTTCGAAAGCGTAGTTGCCGGGGCCGATGGTGAAGGTGTAGTGGGCGTTGAGGCCGCCGGCGACGCCGGCGATAGCAGCGCCGACGACAAACGCCAGCAGCTTGTAGCCGGCGACATTGACGCCCATCAGGCGCGCCGCCACTTCATCTTCCTTGATGGCTTCGAAGGCGCGGCCGATTTTCGAACGGCGCATGCGTGCCAGGATGTAGAGCGTCAGCGCCAGCAGCAGCACGATATGCCACCATTCGGTCTTCAAAGGAATGCCGTTGAGACCGAGCGGGCCGCCGGTAATGTCCATGTTGAGCACTACCACTCGCACCACTTCGCCGAAGCCGAGGGTGGCCATCGCCAGGTAGACGCCGGACAGGCGCAGGGTAGGGATGCCGATGATCAGCGCCACCAGCGCCGGCAGCGCGCCGCCGACCGCCAGCGCGACCGGAAACGGCAAACCGGTCTGCATGCTGATCAGCGATGCGGCATAGGCGCCGATGCCCATGAAGGCGGCATTGGCCAGCGACAGCAGACCGCACGAGAGAGTGACGTAGATCGACAGCGCCAGCATGGCGTTGACGCCGAGGCTGAAAATCACGGTGTTATAGGTCGACCAGAAGCCGTCCCACCAGTCCATGAAGCCGGCCGCGCCCATCGTTGTAAGCAGTTCGGTCATCTCAGGCCTTCCTTTCCAGCACTTTGCCGAACATGCCGGACGGCTTGACCAGCAAGATCAGGAACAGCAGGCCGAAGCCGACGGCGTCGCGGAAATCGCTGGAGATATAGGCCACGGTCAGCACTTCGGCGAAGCCGAGGAACAGGCCGGCGATCATGGCGCCGCGGATATCGCCCATGCCGCCCAGGATGATCACGGCGATGCCCTTGTGCAGCATCGGCTGCCCCATGAAAGGGGTGATGGCGTTGAACGACAGGCCGACCAGCACGCCGGCGGCGCCGCCCAGGGCGGCCGCGGCGAACGAGGTCAGGTAGAACAGGCCTTCGACATTGATGCCGAGCAGATAGGCCGCCTTCGGCGATTCGGCGATGGCGCGCAGCGCGCGGCCGAGCTGGGTGCGGCGCATCACCGCCAGCAGCACCAGCATCAGGAGGAAGGAAATCACGACGATGCCGATCTGCACCGCGGTGACGTGCAGATTGCCCCAGTTGTAGCTTTCTTCCGGAATGGTGCCGACCGGGAAGCGCTTGTTTTCGGCGCCGAACAAGCCTTGCGCCAGGCTGGTCAGGATGGTGGCCACGCCGATGGTCGCGATCATCGGCGCCAGGTGCGGCGCGCTGCGCGCGCGCAGCGGCCTCAGCACCAGATAGTCGACTGCCAGGCCGAGCAGTCCGGAGGCCAGCATGGCGGCCAGCATCGCCAGCCATAGCGGCAATGCGAAATGTTCGACCAGCAGCAGGGCGGCGTAGCTGCCCAGCATGAAAATGGCGCCATGCGAAAGATTGATCACGCCCAGCACGCCGAAGACCAGCGTGAAGCCCAGCGCAAACAGCGCATAGACGCTGCCCAGCGAGAGGGCGTTGATGAGTTGTTGTTCAAGCATGGAGGTTTTTCTAAAATCAGCGTAATTGCAGTCAATTGGGGTCGGAGTTTTTTTACGACAGCTTTATCGTCGTAAATTACTCTGACCCCAATTGACTGGCTACGGAGTACATCTCTTTGCAATTCGTGCAGTTTTTGTGCGACAACTGCATCCTCTCTCCGGACGCCGTCAATCGGGGACAGAGCTGCACGGGTAGTGTAATTCGTCGCGCTGCGGCGACTCTTAAACTCTGTCCCCGATTGACTAGGTTACTTGAGTAGGATGAACTTGCCCCCCTTGGCAATATTCACAATCGCTTCCTGCTGCGCATCGTAGCCGACTTCCTTGCCGGTGACGGCCGGGGCTTTGCGGAAGGCGAACTTGCCGGTGGCGCCTTCGATCGTCACCGCAGGCAAGGCTTGCTGCAGGGCGATGCGGTCCTTGTCGATGGCGCCGCTCAGCTTGATCTTCTTCAGCGCATCGGCGACCACGTGCAGGGCGTCATAGGCTTGCGCCGCGA
>Ga0206819_10374_pt1 | contig 11588 bp, 9 predicted proteins | sample Alteio_BWOrgCont_87_FD_152855 | JGI IMG/M metagenome (GOLD analysis project Ga0206819, IMG submission 152855) | Enriched cells from forest soil in Barre Woods Harvard Forest LTER site, Petersham, Massachusetts, United States -... | ecosystem: Environmental > Terrestrial > Soil > Temperate forest >... | reverse complement strand
CAAAGCGCCGCGAAGATCGAGGCAGTGCTCGAAAGCTGCGGACTGGTTCGACAGAGTGCGCATGCGCGCTGAGATCGAACGGCTGTTCGAAGAAAAGCCGCCGAAATATACTGAGCGGGATTTCGCGTTGTTCCAGCGTTTCAAAGACGCGCTGAACGGGGGAGCCGTGCGCGCGGCCGAACCCGACGCATCGGCCTCCAGCGGATGGCGCGTGAATGAATGGGTTAAAAAGGGAGTGCTGGTTGGATTCCGAATGGGCGCGGTCGTGGATATGTCGATCGACCGCTCGCGGCAGCCGATGTTCGATAAAGCCACCTGGCCGGTAAAACAGTTCACTCCCGAAAGCGGCGTGCGGATTGTGCCCGGAGGGTCCAGCATCCGCGACGGCTGCTATATCGGCAAAGGCGTGACGTGCATGCCTCCGATGTACATCAACACCGGGACGTGGGTGGGCGAGGGGACCATGGTCGATTCGCACGCTCTGATCGGAAGCTGCGCGCAAGTAGGGCGGAATTGCCACGTTTCGGCGGCCGCGCAGATTGGTGGCGTTCTGGAGCCGGTGGGCGCGCTACCGGTGATCGTCGAAGATGACGTGCTGATCGGCGGGAACTGCGGCGTCTACGAAGGCAGCATCGTAAAGACGCGTGCGGTCCTCGGCAGCGGCGTGATTCTGACGCGATCGACCCCGGTTTATGACGTCGCGCGCGGCGAGATTTATTCGGCGACTGAGGAGCAACCGCTGGTGATTCCTGAAGACGCCGTGGTGGTGGCCGGATCGCGCGCGATTACGCGAGGCCGCGGAAAAGAGTGGGGCATTTCGCTTTACACGCCAGTGATCGTAAAATATCGCGATTCAAAAACTGATGCGCGGGTGCAGCTCGAAGATCTACTTCGTTAGCGCGTCCAGCGTTTGTTCCGCCGTTCGTTTCCAGGTGAAATCGCGAGCACGCTTCGGTCCCGATTCGACGAGTCGCTTTCGTAGCAGTTGGTCTGACGTGATCCGGTCCAGCGCGCCGGCGATTGCATCTTCATCCATTGGATCGAAAAAGAGCGCGGCATCGTCGGCGACTTCACGCAACGGCGGAATGTCGGAACACGCGACAGGAATGCCCGCGGCCAGCGCCTCAAGCACCGGCATTCCGAAGCCTTCAAATATAGACGGGTAAATGAACGCGGTCGTACGGGCATAGAGATCCAGGAGTTCGGCGCGCGGGATCCAGCCGGTGATGCGGATGTCGTCGGTGATCAATTGCTCGACAGCGCTTGTGTGGAATCCACGCATTCCTGCCAGAATCAGCTTGTAATCGCGCTTGCGGCGCGTGTAGGCGCGAATCAGGCGTTCGATATTCTTATGCGGATGGAGTGTCGAGACGCACAGGACTTGCGGCTCGATGTTGGTCCGATCGAGCCCGAAGAATGCTTCTTCGACGCCGTGCGGGATCACGCGCACACGAGTCGAAGAGAACGGATAGAAGCGCACCAGATCGTCGCGGGTCGCCTCGGATACGGCAATAAGGGTGCGCGAGCGGCGGGCGGAGGCCCACAGCAGGAATCGCCAGAATGGAAGATCGAACCAGCGGAAAAATTCCGGATGGCGCCGATGCTGCAGGTCATGGAACACGGTAACGCTGGGGGCTGCGGAAAAGATCGGGGCAGTGAAGCCGGGGTTGAATAGAACATCCAGGCGGTAGCGCGCTGCTTCGAGCGGCAGGATGATCTGCTCCCATAAAATCCGTGCCGGACGGAACCGCGCGCGGACGGCCTGCGGCTTCCAGTGAAAATTGGCGCGCTTCGGCGCGAGATCCGCGCCTGTTTCGAGATTCGTGAAGACGAAGTAATCGTTCGACGAATCGATATCGGCAAGCGCCGCGAGCAGCTCCCGCAGATAGATTTCGGTGCCGCCGACGCTGCCGGGGATCAGATACAGGGCGTTGACGCCGATGCGCGCCATTTATCGAGACATGCGAACAGCGCCCTGGCACGCGGTGTTGTCGCGGGGGTTCAAGGCGCAGGCGTGTTTGTATTCGCGCGCCGCGTCCGGATGGTCAGCGCGATATTCATAGATCTGGCCGCGAAGCGCATAGGTCTTCCAGAAGCCGGGGTCGATTTTTTCCGCTTGCCCCAACTCATCGAGCGCGAAATCGAACTGCCGAAGGTTCGCGTACGCCACGGCAACTTCCGTATGGATGTGCGCAGTATTACTGAGCCGGGCCGCGTCCTGATATTTCTTGAGCGCGTCATACCACCGATTGGCGCAGCCGAGCGCCTCACCCCAGTCAATCAGCAAATCGTCGCGGACGGGACCGATGCGCGCGGCGGCTTCGTAGTTGGCAACCGCATCCGAGCAGCGTCCGTCTTTGAACTCGGCATAGGCCAGCTGAAATCGCGGACGGTACTTGTCGGGAGCCTTATTGACGCTATCCTGCCACAGCGAAAGCGAACTGGACCAGACACGGTTGCGCTGATAGGTGAGCACAGAGCAGACCGCCAGCACGGCAACGCCGACCAGGATCACCCTCTGGAAATTCAGGCGGCGCAGAAATTCGGCGCAGATCAGAAGCAGGCCAAGGAATGGAAGGTACAGGCGATGCTCGGCCAGCGGATCGCGAATAGGGACGATGGACGCCGTGGGCGCGATCAGCAAGAGAAACACCAAGATGCCAAATGACGCGAGAGGAAACCGCTTGCGATAAATCCACGCCGCGGCGACCAGCGCGATGAGAGCGATGAGTCCGAAAATCGCGCCGTGTTCGAACAGGCTGTGCGACACCCTCACGTCAGGGTCGATATTCTGCCCGAAGGGCAGGAAGAACATGCGGAGGTAAATCCAGATCACGCGGCACTGGGTGTAGAAGAAATCGAGGGGCGTCATCCCGCGCATCCGGAAGCCGGCGGTGTTGGCGGAAGACAGGACGCGAACGACAAAAACGACTCCGACCGCGCCGGCGACGGCGATCAGTCCGTACAGGATCCGGTTCTTGCGAAGACCGCCACGACCCCAGAAGTAATCCGTCAAAAGAAGCAGCGCGGGCAGCGTGAGCGTGTGCTCCTTCACGGCGATAGCGGCTCCGAACAGAGCGAGTATGGCCAGCGATCGCCACAACGTGATCGATTCATCGCGGCGATACAGAAACACGGTGAACGCGGCGTAATAGAACAAGACGCTGAGCACTTCAGACCGGCTGGCGACATAGGCCACGGATTCGGTTTGCAGTGGATGCAGCAGGAAAACAGCCCCCGACAATACGGCGATCGCGGCACGGAGGCGGACGGTAACGCCGGCCCACTCGAGGAGCTTGAAAATGATCAGCGCAACCAACGTGGACACCAGTGTGTGGAGAATGACGTTGGTCGAATGAAACTGCTCGGCGAATGCCCGCACCACCTCAGGCTGCCCGCTGGTCTGAGCGGTGGTTTGATCGGGAGCGAGCCGGAAATCCACCCAGAAGCTGAGCATCAGCAGCGGGCGCAGATCGCGAACAAAGCGCCCGATGTCGGGGGTGATGTCGGGCGCGAAGAACGGGAGCGAGAGATCATCCCACACGAATCCGCCGTTCAGCGCGGGCGCGTAGACCTGAAAAACCAGCAGCAGCGCCAGAACCCCGACGGCCCAGGGCCACCAGATGAAGCGCCGCGGCTCGGCGGTCGCGGCCTTAGTTTGCGAGGGTCGATTTACTTTTTTCATCGAGATTAGTTAAGCGGAACTCAAGAATCGCCATGCGCTGCACCAGTGCAATGTTCGAATCGGTGAGACGGGAAATGACGCGCGAGAAGCGGTAAAGGACAAACAGGAAAATCGCGCCGGAGATCATGAACAGCGCCAGAGGCGCGTCGTTCACGCCCAGCGCTTTCGAAAGCCATTCCTCCAGCGCGCGCCATCGGGAGAGCACCAGCAGCAGCATCCCGGCGACCAGCCAGCTCACCGAGTATTCGACGCGAATATGCTCCCGCCGCACCGAGGCGAGCACCAGGCCCATCAGCACGATCGCAAAGGCGGTCATGACGTTGAGTAATCTCATAGCTTATTTTCTCCGGCCTTCGAACTTCAGCACATTGACGAACACGCCAAGTAACACATGAATTGGGTAATAGAGCGAGCGCAGCGCGGTGATGGTGCTGCGGCCAGTGCGGCGCGGGCGCATGACGCACGGGACTTCGACAAAACGGAATCGCTTGCGCTGCAGGACCACAAGCGCCTCGATTTCGGGATATTCGAGAGGGAAGCTACGGCTGAAAAGCGCCAGCGCGGTGCGGTTCACGCCGACGAATCCGGACGTCGGATCGCGCACCGGCTTGCCCAGAATGGGCCGCAGCATGGCGCGGAAGAACACGATCCCAAGAGCACGCAACCATCCGCTGTGCTCGCCCGCGCCGTTCAGGAACCGAGAGCCGATCACCATTTCGCAATTTTCCCGCTGGAGCGCGGCCAGAATTTTCGGAATGTAGCGCGGATCATGCTGGCCGTCACCGTCCACGCGAATCACGTAGTCATAGCCCAGCTCATAAGCCAGCCGGTAGCCCGCCTGCACGCATCCGCCGAGGCCCAGATGATACGGCAGCGGTAGCAGATCGGCGCCGGCATGTTGCGCCACGGCTCGCGTCGCGTCGGCCGAGCAGTCATCCACCACCAGAACCGGAACTCCCGGCATCACCTGGCGAACTTCACGAACCAGGTCGCCCACCGCGCCCTCTTCGTTGAACGCCGGAATCAGGATCAGCAGTTTCACGCGTTTACCTGCTTCACAGGGCAGCCACCTGCCGGATGGCGATGGAATATTCGGACAGCAGGGCGCGATATTCGCGTGCGCCGATGCGAGCTGAGGCGCGAATCCGGCGGCGCTGCGAAATCAAATACGGCATCCGCACGAGCGCCGAAGCGTGCGCGCGTAGAACCAGAAAGGGGAGTAGCGCCGCGGAATAGCCGGCCTGGCGGAATTCAGCCACCTTGCCCCGGCCTTCCAGCATGGAGACAAGATGCCAGAAGTATCGCGCAGCCGCGTAAAACGGAGCTGTCGCCAGCATCCCCAACGGTAGATTCTTGACGGCCGTGTAAAGGCGGTTGCGTTCCACGTAATAGGCTTTGAGCGGCGAGGCGCGGCCGGCGGAGTGGGAATAACGGTGCCGTACGGTGGCGCCGGCCACGTAAGCGCACTCCCACCCGGCGCGGCGCGCGCGAAGGCCCAGATCGGTGTCTTCGCAATACAGAAAAAACTTCTCGTCGAACAAACCCACCTCGTCGAGCATCTTGCGGCGATACAGCGCGGCCGATCCGCTGGGACACAAGGCGTCATGGAGCTTCGCGAAATTTTCGGGCGGCTGGCCGTGGCCGCGCTGTTTACTCGAACCATCGGCGGCGATCAGCATTCCCGCCGAATCGAGCATTCCGGATTCGGCCAGGCGCACTTCCGACGCGAACATGCCGGCTCGCGGACGCGCTTCCGCGGCCGCCACCAGTTTTTCGAGCCATACCGGATCCGCCTCGGCATCATCATTGAGCGCGGCCACGTAGGGAGCATCCGAGCTTCGAATCGCCTGGTTTACCGCCGATCCAAATCCCACGTTGTGAGCATTGGCGATGACGCGCACGCGCCCGCTCTCGGGGTGCACACGGCTCGTTCCGCTGTTGTCGACCACTACCACTTCAAATCGCTCGAAGGTTTGCGCGTCCAGCGCTCGCAAGCAACCGGCCAGTGCGTCGTCTGCGCCCAGCGTGGGCACAACCACGGTGACGATGGATGCCGGCAAGAGACGATTCTAACAGTTAATCCGATAAAACCGTAAGTGGATTCGGCTTCGCCGCGCTGCCCTCCAGATCCAGATAGCGCGGGTCGAGTAAGCGGCCGGTCTCGATATTGCCCATGGCCGAAAGCAGCGTTTCCTTCAAATGCGGATAATCCCGTTCCAGGCCCGCGAATAAGTTGCGGAGCGTCCCGCGCACGGTTCCGGTGCGTTGCGAACATCCGCACGGGATCACCGGCGCGCCCAGTGATTCCGCGAAACGGGTGGTCAGGTCTTCCGTGACATAGACCATGGGGCGGATGAGACGGAAATCGCGCTCACGCGACCATGTGACCGGCGGAAGCGCGCTGATGCGGCCCGTGAACAGCGCGTTGCGCAAGAATGACTCGCAGAAATCGTCGGCGGTGTGGCCGAACGCGATGACGTTCGCGCCCAGCCCGCGCACGATCTGATACACGGCGCGGCGGCGATAACGGCTGCACAGGTCGCAGCCATGATCCGGCTTTTCGTCGATGAGCCGGATGGACGGGTTGTCGCGATGATACGACCAATCGACGCCATGGTCCTTTAAATACTCGCCCAGCGGCTCAAAGGGACGCAAAAACTTCCCTTGTTCCACCGTGAAGGCGCACACGGTGAAGTCGATGGGCGCGCGCTCACGAAGCTTCAGCAGAATTTCGAGCATGGTGAGCGAATCTTTTCCGCCCGAAAGCGCGACCGCGACGCGATCCCCGTCGCGAATCATCTTGAATCGCGATACGGCGTCGCCGACTTTGTGCAGAAGTGTTTTTTCGAGGTCCAGAATTCAAGTATAGCTACTGGACTCTCTTGCCTTTAGTGTCGCGGCCATTCTGGTGCAGGACGCACTCGATGATCTGGCCCTGCGGGTTCCGTTCAAACGTGACGGTGGCATCCACCACACGCACGAAAAATTTGTCTTTCGCATCGGCGTACAGGTTTACAGGCGCCTGGCGTGGGAGCTGAAACGCCAGGTGGTCGCCCTGGCGCGTGATGGTCAGTTGCACGCCGGCGATCACCTCATAAGAGCCGGGATATTCGTCGAGCGTCTTTGAATCGAGCGTGATCGCGCGGTGCACGGGCAGCGGCTCCACAGCTTCGCCGGCCAGGATGTGATCCACCCTGTCGCCGACCTGATCCATCAGCGTGCCGGCGCTGTTGATCAGCACTACCACCCCGGTTTTCTTTTCGGTATTGAAGGAAACGTAGGTCGAGAATCCGCCAGTGCCGCCGTCGTGCCAATACAGCTTGCCGTCGGGTTTGATCAGCCAGGCCAGCGCGATGCTGCCGGCCGCGCCTATCTTGTGCCGTTCCACGTGCGCCAACTCGATGGCGTCTCTCATTTTGTCGGGAGGATTCGCGTGCGCCTGCAAATAGCGCAGCAGGTCGGCCGCGGTCGAGCGCAGTGCACCGGCGCCGGCCAGCGCGTCCAGATCCCAGTTGCGCACCGGATTGCCGTCGCCATCATGCCCCGACGCAAAGCGTTTCTGCTGATCCGCTGTGAGTGTAACGCGCGTGTCGTTCAGGTCGAGAGGCGCGGCCACCAGGTCAACGATCATCTGCTCATACGATTTCCCGTAGCGCAGGCTCAGCGCGTGGCCCAGCAATCCCACGCCAAGATTGCTGTAAAGGAACCCGGAGTTGGGAGGGAGCTTCAGCGTGCGCGTCGCCAGAAACTCATACAAAAGCTTCGGCGTGTAATCGGCGTAAGGATTAGTGGGATCTTTGGGACGAAGATTCGCCGGCAGGCGCGGCAGACCAGAGTGCTGCGTCGCCAGATCGATCAGACGGATCTCGGCCTCGCCTTCTTTCCCCGGGGGAACGGCGTCGGAGGGCAGATATTTTCGCACCGGATCCTCCAGCGCGACCATTTTCTGCTCCACCATTACAGCCAGCGCCGTGGTTGTGAAGGTTTTCGAAACTGAACCGATTTCGAAAATGGTGGCGGCATCGGGCACCCGGTCACCTACGCCTTTGCCATAGCCGAAAACTTGCGTCTTGCCGTCCTCGAAAACGCCGACCACGATTCCCGGGACAGCGCCCGCGTCGACTATCGGCTGCACCAGTTGATCGATCGCGGCCTTGCGATCGGCAGCGGAAAGGCAGGCCGCTACGAGAAATACCAGAGACAATTTCATGGTTTGATAAATCCGGAATCGACGGACCGTCCCGCGTCGGCGATCTGATATTGATACCAGCCAAACCCGCCGCGCGCCAGCAGAACCGTGCTCAGCGGGCTGTTCCCGGCCGCGACGATCACCATATGGGCACGGTTTTCAGGATTGGCCGCGGTCCAGATCAGCGCTTCGCTTTCCGACGCGTGATCTTTTTCTTCGATACGGAACACGGAGCCGTCGTAGGCCAGCGCGATGCGCTTAGACCAGGGCGCCAACGCGGAATTGGTTTCCGGACGTCCGACGAAGATCACGTCGTGATTGCGAAGATCGTCCGAGGAAACCTCAAAGTCCTTATAGATCCGCACCGCGCTTTCGAACTGATTCAGCAGCAGCTTCTGCCACTGTTCGGCCGCATATCGATTGGCGCCGGCTTCGGCCAGCGTTCCATACACCAGAATCGCGGAGCCAAGCCGAGGGCGGATTCCGCCAGCGGTATAGACGACCCCTTCAGGCGTATCAGGCAGTCCGGTTTCGTTCAGCCATTTCGCGATGAGCGGCTGTTGCGGAGCGCCCGCGGATGCGATGAAATCAGCGGCGTGGACAGTCTTTGTCGTGTTCTTGTCGAAGTAATCGCGCATGCGCGCGTAGAACGCGTCGTCGCCCATGGAGCGTCGCAGTGCGTCGAGCAGCAACACGCCTTTCGCTTCGGCGATCGTGTGCCAATTCGAAGACGTCGTCGAAGACGCAAGAGTCGAAAGCGGCTGGTCATGATCGAGCGTCGCGGACCGGAACTCGGCGCGATACACGTCCAGCTCTTTCTCGACATCGTCGCCATTCAGAACGTCGAAATAAGCCGCCGAGCCGGCCGTCAGCCAGACATCGGAATCAGAGGCGGGAAGAATCCAACCCTTCCAAAGAAAATCTTTCGATACCGATGCCGCGCCACGCCGGCGTCCACGCTCCCGGGGCGAATCCCGATTGACGTTCGCCTGAAGAGCGGGTTCCGCGGGCGCGCTGGTGAGCAGCGGCTTCACTGACGAACTCGCGTGCGCCTGGAAGAGCTTGTATCCCGACGAGTACAGCCCGGTATTCGGAGAATATTCGTCGCGTGCCGCAGGCACCCATTCACGCTGGTTGGGCTTGCCGAACACGGCCCAGGTCATCATCTGCTTGGCCATTTCGGAGGTAGTGACTTTCGCGTCCATGGTGCTGGCGCTCACCAGCGGCGCCGTGCGGAACGCCAGGAACGCGAACGATTCGTCAATGGAGCCCTTGTGCTCTTTGTACATCTGCTGCCACTTGACGTCCCGGATCGCCGGCACAAACGGCAGATCGCGCGGCGCGCCGTGCGGATCGGGCATGTATTCCAGGCGCACATCCAGGTCCTTCGCGTTGTTGCAGCCCCAGTAGAAACCCTCCGTGCCGCCGAACCATTCGTCCTTCGAACTGCGATACAGCTTGGTCTTGTAGGTCCCCAGCTCCAGCATCGCGATCTCGTTCGTCCGCGCGTCGCCGATGATCCATTCGTTGGTGTACAGCCCGTTGTTGCGCGTCTTCAGCAGCTCAACAACCTTGTCGATGGAATCGCCGTATTGAATCGAATGGCGCGCCCGATAGGCCACCGGAGTCCCCTGCGCATTGAACGGGCTCTGCTCGATGGTGGTTTCAGTGAGCACCACGCCCACGTCGTTCTGATACCAGTCCGTCCCGCTCTGAATGCCGCCAGGATAGCTTTGCATCAACACGCGATGCCCGGTCGTCGGCTGCACGTCCAGCATGATGTTGGTCTGCTCAGCCAGCGTTTCCGGCCACCAGGTCACGTGGCCGATCACCATCTTTCCGTCGCGAGTGGCTTTGCCGCAGGCGGCGAAAGCGCTGCAATGGTCATTCGATCCATCGGTCGGATTCAGCGTGCCCGGGCGATGCAGACCCAGGCCCTCGATTCCTGTCGGCGTCATCGGCATAGCCGCGTTCAGCTCGCCCAGCTCCGTGATGGTATTAAGCGTGACGATATCGATCAAATCCACGGTGCGGCCGTTGTACTTCGCGCCCGCAGCCGCAGCGCCGTCGGCGATGCCTTTCATTTCCTGCAACATTTCCTGATCGAAGCCGCGCAGAAACAGCGCGTTGGCCGAGGTGCGCCCGTTGTTCCACGCGCTGCCCCGCGATTTCACGTCGAGCTGCGCGGCGCACCGGTCGATGTACTGCTCGATCTCACGCGCCAGAAGATACCCGTGCTGATAGCCGCGATCGTAAGGCTCGCCTTCGATGTGCACGTAAATCCAGCCGGCTTTGGGGTAGCGATATCCGGCGCCAAAAGTGCGCAGGGCGGCCTTCTGCGGCAGATCGCCCGACTGCGCCACCTGTTCCAGCGTCACGCCCTCAAACCACGCCCGCCCATGGAACGCGCCTCCTTCGGCCACCGCCAGCACCACCTGATCGCTCGACCGCGTGGCCGTGAAGCGCAGATCCAGCTTGGTCCACGGACGGGTTCCGCCCAGCGATTCCGAATGCACGTCGAACGGCATCGACGCCATGCCGATGGATGCTCCCGTGGCGATCGGCGAGCGGTCGAGATCGCGCACCTCCAGGTTTTCCGTGCGCACCCACGCCGAAAGTTCATAGCTCTTGCCCACCGTCAACGTCACCGGTGTCGAGCGGATGAACGCGTCCGATTCACCGGCCGGTTCCACGCGCAGCGACGCTCGTTTATCGTGTTGGACTTGAGCGTCGGAGGTGGCCACTCCGTGCGTCGCCTGCCACTGTTTGGCGCTCGCATCGAAAGACGCCTGAAACGGCGGAGCGGCATACATCGCCAAAACCGGAACCAAGCCGAAAATGATCCGCATGCGTCTATTGTATGCCTGATAAAACAGCCCCGACGGGAGGCATCCGCATGGCTACGTTCGCCCTCGTTTCCGCAACGCTACTGGAAAAACATGCCTCGCTCAAAGAACTGCGGCAAGGAGCGGCAAACACCGGCGCTGGGGATCGACTAAAGTAGCCTCTTGGGACTCGCCCGAAGGCTCGGAGTGTTCGACGCGACAATGCTCGTCATGGGAGGCATCGTCGGGTCAGGTATTTTCATCAATCCGTACGTAGTTGCGCAGCAGGTCCACACGCCTCTGCTGATTCTGGGCGCGTGGGCCGCGGGCGGCGTCATTGCCCTGGCCGGTGCGCTGGTTTATGCGGAACTCGCCGCGCGGCGACCCGAAGTCGGCGGCCAATACGCGTATCTGCGTGACGCGTTCCATCCCTCGGTCGCATTCGTCTATGGATGGACGCTGCTGCTGGTGACGCAGACCGGTGGGATGGCCGCGGTCGCCGTGACGTTCGCGCGGTATTTTCTCGAAATTACGCGAGCTCCGGTTTCCGATGCCTGGATCGCCGTGGCGGCGCTGGCTCTGCTTACCATCGTCAATTGCCTGGGCGTCCGCTCCGGATCGAACGTACAAAGCGCGCTGATGCTGCTGAAGATCGTCGCGATCGCGGCACTGGTAGGCGTCGGCGCGATGTTCGCGCGGCCGGCGGTGCAATCGGCTCCGGCGGGGCATGATTCAATTCTGTCTTTCGGTGCAGCCATGACACCGGTGTTGTTCGCCTACGGCGGATGGCAAACGTCGAGTTTCATGGCCGGCGAAATGAAGAATTCGACCCGCGATCTGCCGCGCGCATTGCTGATCGGCGTGGCGGGCGTCATCGCGCTGTACGTCT
>Ga0206819_10317_pt2 | contig 11603 bp, 13 predicted proteins | sample Alteio_BWOrgCont_87_FD_152855 | JGI IMG/M metagenome (GOLD analysis project Ga0206819, IMG submission 152855) | Enriched cells from forest soil in Barre Woods Harvard Forest LTER site, Petersham, Massachusetts, United States -... | ecosystem: Environmental > Terrestrial > Soil > Temperate forest >... | reverse complement strand
AGACCAGGCGCCGCGGCAATATCAGGACGACAAGACGATTTCCCCGCCGCAGGCTTTTCTGCATCGGGAATTGGAGCAAAAAATTCAGGAGGCGCTGGAGGAGTTGCCGGAGAAGCAGCGTCTGGCCATTGCGCTCTGCCAGGAAAATGAGCTGTCGTACGAGGAAATCGCCCGGGTGCTGGACTGTTCGCTCTCGGCCACCAAGTCGCTCATCCATCGAGGACGAGAGACGCTCAAAGAGAAACTCAAACCTTATCTGCAAAGCGGCGCATGGGAGGAACCGGAAACCGAAACTCTCCCCGCCAAGAGGTGTTTATGATGAAAGCGAGTATGCAAGAAGCCGAATATCAGAAAATCAAAGAAACCGGTTGGCGGCGGCCCTTGACGGAGGTCGAGCGAAGCCGCCTGCGGGAATTGCTGGCCGCGCATCCCGAATGGCAGGATTTCTGGGAGGAGGAAGCGGCCTTGAACAATTTGATACGTCGGCTGCCCAGCGCGGCTGTTTCCACCAATTTCACCTCACGGGTGGTGCAGGCGGCGCGGCGTCTTCCGGCCAAGCCCTCTTGGCGCAGCCGGTGGGAAATGTTTCCCTGGCTGCCCGCCGGTTGGGTGCCGCGCGTAGCGCTGGGGGCGGCGATGGTTTGTTCCGGCCTTCTCTCCTTTCACCAGTATGAAGCCATGCGCCGGGCGCAAATGTCTAAGGAAGTGGTCAGCGTCAGCCGCCTGGCCGCGTTGCCTTCCATTGATTGGCTGGAGAATTTTGATACAATCAACCGGCTGAATAAAGTCAAGGTGGCGGACGACGATTTGTTGACGGTCTTGCAATAACTCCCTATGCGCAACTCGCCACTTCAATTTGCCGGCATTCTCCTCCTCGGCTCGGTCTGGGCGGCGATGGGCGATGGGACAACGACCAACGCCCTGGGCCTGCCACCAACGCCCACGCCCCATTGGTACCAATGCGTAGCCAAAGGAGTGACGGTGACTAATCTGACGCCGGTAGCCTATTTCCGAGCGTTGCTCGGAATGACGCCGGCAGAAAGGCAACGAGTGCTGGCGGATAAATCAGAGGCGGAGCGCAACCAGGTGCTGGCCAAAGTGCGTGAATACCAGGAGTTGCCGTCCGAAGTGCGGGAGCAGCGGTTGCTCCAAACCGAGTTGCATTGGTATCTGCTGGTTTTATTGAGGCTGGATCCGGCGCAGAGACTTGAGCGCTTGAAGGAAATTTCGCCCCTCTATCAGCCTATGATCCTGCCCCAACTGGCCCAATGGGATGGGTTGCCCGCCGACACGCGCAAGGCCCTCCTGGAGAAGGAGAGTTTTTTGCGAACCTACGTGCAGTGGCAGGACCACTCGACCTCGGCGCAGGAGCAAATGTTGAGCAAGCTGCCGGCGGAACAGCGTCAGCATTGGGAGCAGGAATTAAATCGCTGGCAGTCGTTGCCCGACGGTCGGCGCGAGGAGTTGAGCGAGACTTTCAAACGCTTTTTCTACTCGACAGGAGCGGAGCAAAAGGAAACGATCCGGACGCTCTCCGAGGCGGAACGGCGGCAAATGGAACAGTCGTTGCGATCTTACGCCGACCTGCCGCCGGCCTTGCAGCGGCAATGCGTGGAATCGTTCAGCAAGTTCGCCGAAATGTCCGCGGAGGACCGGAGCCAATTCCTGAACAACGCCGCCAAATGGGAGGCGATGACCGAGCATGAGCGGGAATTGTGGCGGACACTCGTGAACAGATTGCCGCCGTGGCCGCCGGGTTATTTCCAGTCCAAGGGGCCGCCATTGCCGCCGTGGCCACCGGGATGGCCTGGGGCGTCAGTAATGGGGCCGGACGGGACCAATCTGGCCAAGGAGTCTAGGTAACTGGTTGATTGTCTTAATCTTAATCCTCCTTGTCCCAGGGAAAGAGGTTAAGCCTAAGATTACGATTAAGATTAGGAAAAAGCACGGAGAAGGGCCCGGAGGGAAATCCCCCCAATGTTCTCCTTGGCAGACGCCCGAGCCATCGTCTAAGGTGAGAGGGTGATAGGACTTCTGAGATTCGTGGGAATTCTGAACGCGGCGGTCTGGTGCGGTTCGGCAATTTTTCTCACCATCGGTTTGCCGGCCGTTTTTTCGCCGGAGTTAAAGAAGCTGCTGACGGCCCCGGGCGTGGGTTTTGCGGCCGAGGCGGTGGTGGCGCGTTTTTTTTTGCTGCAATACTGGTGCGGAGGCATCGCGCTGGCGCACCTGCTGGCGGAGTGGATTTACTGCGGGCGTGCCGTCCGGCGCTTGCATCTGACCCTGGTGCTGGGCATGCTCCTGATCGCGCTGGCGGGCGGCTTGTGGGCACAGCCAAAAATGAATAAGTTGCATACTGTCAAGTACTACGGCCCGACGACCGAAGCGCAATCACAAGCAGGACAGGCCTTCGCGCGCTGGCACGCGGCGTCGGAAACGGCCAATCTGCTGGTGATCGGGGGATTGATTCTTTATCTTTGGCGCGTCAGCCTCGCCCCAGAAGGCCCGCGTTTTGGCGGATTTGGCAAAATCCGGGGTTGACAAAAGGCCAATTCTAATAAAATTTAAATAGGAAAACTAATGGCGTCGCAAGATGGGGCGCGAGTGAAAGAAAAGACATTATGATTTCAAATGAACGTCCGTCGCATCAAGGCGGGTACCGGTCTTACAGCGCCGGTCCACCCAAGCCTCCGGTCAACGAGGACACGTTAAAAACAGAAAAAATTCAGATCGAACGGAAGACCTTTATTTTTACCTTGAAGGAGAATCCGAGGGGTCGCTTTCTTCGCATTACCGAGGACGTCAATGGCCGCCGTGACAACGTGATCATTCCTTCCACCGGGTTGGAAGAATTTCGCAAAGTTCTCGAAGACATGGCCAAGGCCTCGGCGGAAATGCCGCCCAAGAATCAATAACGCGCTTTCGCCAGGGAATTCATGGCGGCGGATGGGGTTGGTTTCGCTCGGTCTTAATCTGGTCTGTGTCCGCAGGCGTCTTGGGCGCACTTCGGCGGGCTTTGACTCCTCCCACGCGAGGCGCATCTCCCCACAAGGTTTCCAAGTCATACTTCTCGCGGGCATCCGTGCGCATGATATGCACGATGACATCGAAGTAGTCCAACACTTGCCAGGCCGCTGCGCCGTCGCCCTCCAGCGCGCGCGGTCGTAGTTTATGCTCCTGGAGCAATCGGTCTGCCACCTCGTTGGCAATGGCGCGCAAGTGCGGCTCGTTGCCGCCGGAAACGATGACGAAGTAATCGGTCACCGAGGAAATCTTGCGTACGTCGAGAATAACCGGGTTTTCGGCTTTTTTGTTTTCGGCCAGCTTCCGACAAAGAACGGCCAGTTTCTTGGAATCCATGTTTTGTTAGTGTAGTGCAATATCCCTAAAGATAAAGCCGATTGTTGGCCAGCGCTTCCGCGACGGCAGGAGGCGTCAGGTGCTCCACGGACAGGCCCGCCTTGAGACGCGCCCGAATTTCCGAGGAAGACACCCCCAGCGGAACGCCGCGCAAGACCCGACCGCGGAATGGGGCGGCCAATTCCGGCGCCTGGCCCGGACGCGGGACCACCAGGAATTGCGCCAAACGCGCCAGTTCGTTGGCTTCCCGCCAAAGGCCCAATTGGCCGGCCTGATCCGCCCCGATCAGATAGAATAATTCTGCTCCGGGATACTTCTGTCCGTAGGCCCTCACGGTGTCAATACTATAGGATGGCCCGGCGCGCCGGATTTCCTGATCGTCAATTTCCACTGTCGCGTCTCCGGCCAGCGCCAGTCGCAGCCAGCGCAGCCGGTCTGCCGCCGGGGCGGGCTGGAGGTCCGGTTTGAGGGGCGATTGGGCGGCGGGTATAAAAAATAAACGGTCCAGCCCGGCTTCCTCGCGCGCCGCCCGCGCCACCAGCAAATGTCCCAAATGAACGGGATCAAATGATCCGCCAAAGAGTCCGATTTTCATTCCGCTTGGGATACTTTCAGCAGCATCGATTGATTCCGTCGAATCGCTTTTGTGTGACTTCCAAATAAGCGTGGACGCGAACGTGTTTGGCGTCCGGACAGGCACAGGCCTGTTCCGTGGCGCGGTGGATGGCGGTCTGGCCGGACAACTCTCGCGCCAGCAAGAGCGCCAGCGGCAGAACGCTCCCCAAGCCACGCGGCCGGACCTCGGCCACAGCGTAATCGGGCAGCCAGACCGGGACGGTTTCGGTCAGGCGCGAGGTCCTCCGCCGCGCCAGCAACAGAATCCACTCGCGCGCACTCATGGTGACAATCGCCAAAATCATCAACAGGAAGACGCCCGTCACCGCCGCGTCCAGCAGCCAATTAAAGCGCAACGCCGGATTCGACCCAGCCGTCCGTGCCGCAGCCAGAAAGCCAATCTTTGGGTCCGGATGCCAGATTTTCTCAACCCCAGCCGTGATCGTGACCGCCAGCAACCAAAGCAAAGGGAGCAGAGTGATCCAGGCATGCATCGGCCGGCCGGTGGCGGAATCTTTCAATTGCATTTTCAAGATGACCGTGGTGGCCAGGCAAAGGGCGATGGCCGCCAACAGTTGGTTGGCGATGCCAAAGAGCGGCCACAGAGAATTGATGCCGCCCAGAGGGTCGCGCACGCCCTGAATCAAGAACCAGCCCCAGGCCGCGACGATTAGAAAACTGGCCAGCCATCTCGGCCCCAACTTTTTGGTTTCTCCCAGCGGTCGCCACATCTGCCCCAGCAAATCCTGCAACAGGTAACGCCCCACCCGCGTGCCCGCATCCAAGGTTGTCAATATGAATAATGCCTCGAACATGATGGCGAAGTGATACCACAAATCCAGCCCCGCCCCGTGAAAGACCCCGGCAAAAACCGTGGCCATCCCAACCGCCAGCGTCGGAGCGCCGCCGACGCGGCCATAGAGCGATTTCTCCCCGATGGCGTCCGCCAGGTGGTTCATTTTATCGAGGCTGGTGTCGTAGCCCAAAGCGGAAACCTTGGCCACCGTTTCGGCCGGGACACCCTTGATGTTCATGCTGAAATAGACGCCCGGTTCCAGCGAGCAGGCGGCGATCAGCGCCATGATGGCCACGAGCGATTCCAGGCACATCGCGCCGTAGCCGATGGCCCGCGCATGCCCTTCCCGCGTGAGAATTTTGGGCGTCGTGCCGCTGGCAATAAGCGAGTGGAAACCCGAGATGGCGCCGCAGGCGATGGTGATGAAGCAAAACGGAAATAATTTGCCGGCGAACACCGGCCCCTGGCCGTTCGCGCCGAAATGCGTCAGGGCCGGCATCTGGATTTTGGGCAGCAGGATAAATATGCCCAGGGCCAGGAGACAGATCGTGCCCAATTTCATGAATGTGCTTAGGTAGTCCCGCGGCGCCGAGAGCAGCCAGATCGGCAACCCGCTGGCGGCAAAGCCATAGACGATGATTCCCCAAGCCAGGGGTTCCGCCTTGAGCGACAACGCCTCCGCCCAGACAGGGTGACGATAGACGCATTGCCCGCCCCACACCGCCAGCAGCAACAAGACCACGCCGATGGCCGAAGCTTCCAGGACCTTGCCCACCCGCCAACCGCGCAGATAGCCGCCCATGAGAAGCGCGATGGGAATGGTTGCCCCCACCGTGAACACCCCCCAGGGACTTTCCGCCAAAGTGTTGACCACCACCAGCGCCAGCACGGCCAGCAAGATGATGAGGATCGCAAGAATCGCCAGCAAGGCCACCAGGCCGGCCGACGAATTCAACTCGTCCTTGACCATTTGCCCCAGCGACCGCCCATCTCGCCGCAGCGAACAAAACAAAATGACAAAGTCCTGCACCGCCCCGCCCAGCACCACGCCGATGAGAATCCAGAGCGTGCCCGGCAGGTAGCCGAATTGTGCCGCCAGCACCGGCCCCACCAAAGGTCCCGGGCCGGAAATGGCCGCGAAGTGATGGCCAAAGACGATCCATTTATTAGTCTTGACAAAATCTTTTCCATCGTCGTGGACTTCACACGGGGTGGCGCGGCGATCGTCAAGCATTAGGACGCGGGCCGCAATCCACTTGGAGTAAAAGCGGTAGCCGATGGCGTAACTGCACAGCGCGGCCGTCAAAATATGAATGGAGTTAATCTGCCGCCCCCCCGGCGAGGCCAGGGACAGAAAAGCCCACGCGCCCAGCGCCGCGACCAGTAACCAAAGAATTTGCACAACGACTTTTTTCACCGTTCGCATGATAGGATTCCGCTTCGACGAATCAAATACCATTCCATCGGCGGAGGACTGGTCAGCGTTGGCTTGGGCCGAAAATTGAACTTTTGCGTCAATTTTCAATCCCTTTTTGAATTTTTATTTCCGGCTGTAATTGGCTGTAATTACCTGTAATTGCCTGGAATAACCTGTAATTTCAACCTCTCAGGCACACCCTCTCAGGCGCAAAGCCCGGATCTTGATATTGAACTTTTGCGTCAAATTTGCCGCGCGGAATTTTTTCGGGCGCAATTTACCGCAAGTTGCCGCAATTCCCCTTGGTGCCCTTTGGGCCTCCCAACAGTTCCTTTTCCACCAACGTCCATAGTTGTCAAAGATCAACCCCGCGCTTCCCATCCACATGGGAACAAGCGCCCCTATTCTGGAACTTTAACATGCTTTAATGGTAATGCAAGTATAAAAATAACAAGCGGGTTCTGCGCGTTTTTCAGTGGAATTAGAATTACGGCAAACGGAGATTGCCCGCGAATCGTGATGAGGTGAACGGGCGAGCGGTCGCTGCGAGCTGTGCGTTGATTGGCGCTAAAGACACGGTTCAATCCTTCCATGAAAGCGTTGGTCGCGCACGGATGCGCCATTGTATTGTCATGAGGAGAGGGATTAGCTATTCTTCAAACTGCCTATTGGTGGCTTGGATATGGTCCACTTTTTTCAACAAGTCGTTCGGGAGCAGGAGCGAAATCCTCGCTTTGCCCTTGGCCTTATTTGCCGCGTCAAAGGTTCCAGCCCTCAAAAACAAGGAGCCAAAGCGCTCTTCTTCCCGGATGACCGTATGCTCGGCACGCTCGGCGGCGGCTGCCTTGAAGCCGAAGTCCGCCGACGCGCGCGGCAGGCCCTGGTGTCCGGCCAACCGGAGACTTTCGAGTTGACGCTGGATCACGACTTCGGTTGGGACGATGGGCTGATTTGCGGGGGCACAGTCTTTGGCCTCATTTTGCCCCAAGCCGCCGAGGCGTCCGGGATTTGGTCCACGCTCGCGCGCCGTGACCAAACGCGTTGCTGGGGCGTGCGCGGGGATTTTTCCATCGCATGGGCGGGGGAAGGCGACGAAAGCGGCTGGCTTTATCGCGAAACAGTCTCGCCGCCGCTGGCGTTGTGGATCGCCGGTTCCGGCCACATCGCCCAAGCGGTAGCTCCGTTGGCGCAGGAGCTGGACTTCGAGGTCACGGTTTTTGACGACCGGCCCGAGCTGGCCAACGCGGATCACTTCCCGGATGAGGTGCATTTGCGGGTGGGAAACTGGGGCGATCTGCTGGCCACGCCTCTCCCGGCGCAGCCGGCGCTCGGCTTGATCGTTACTCGCGGCCACCAGCATGATGCCAATGTTTTGGCTGAATGGATTCACAAGCCGTTTCTTTTTCTGGGCATGATCGGCAGCAAGCGCAAGTCGCGCCTTATTCGCGAAGGTTTCCTCAGGCGGAATATCGCCACAGCCGAGCAATTCGCGCGCGTGGCCAGTCCGGTCGGTATTGACATTGGCGCGACCAGCGTGCAGGAAATCGCCGTGAGCATCCTCGCGCAATACGTGCAAAAGCGGGCGGAGCATTGCGCCCGCGCGCTGGCTCTTGCCTGAACTTGCAGTTTTTACATTAGATGACCTATTCCCAAGCCATTGAGTATCTTTACAGTCTGCGCCTTTTTGGCATGAAGCTGGGATTGGACAACACGCTTCGCCTGGCGGCGGCGATGGGCCATCCTCAAGACCGATTGCGTTTTATCCACGTCGCCGGCACCAACGGCAAAGGCTCGACCTGCGCGATGCTGGAAAGCATCTACCGAGCCGCCGGTTTGCGCGTGGGGCTGTTCACTTCGCCGCACCTGGTTTCATTTGCTGAGCGCATCCAGGTGGATCGCCGTCTGATCCGTCATGAGGACGTCGCGCGATTGACGGACGAAACCCGCGCCGTCATTGCCGCATTGGCCGCAGGGTCGCCGCCGACATTTTTCGAAGTCATCACGGTGATGTCGCTGAAATATTTCGGCGAACAAAAATGTGATCTAGTGATCTGGGAAACGGGACTCGGGGGCCGTCTTGATGCGACAAATATAGTTACGCCGCAAGCAAGCCTCATCACCAACGTGCAGTTGGATCATCAACAGTGGCTGGGGCACACCCTGCCCGAAATCGCCCGGGAAAAGGCCGGCATCATCAAGCCCGGCGTTCCGGTTTTGACCACTACCGAAGATGCCGGCGCATTAAGCGTCATTGTCGAAGTTGCGCAGCAACAAAAAGCGCCTCTGACCGTCGTAACAGAGTCGAGCGGCCAGTATGAAATCGGCCTGGCCGGAGAGCACCAAAAGAAAAACGCCGCGCTTGCTTTGGCTACTGTGCGTATTCTCCAACCGCAAATCAATGTGGCCGAAGCAGCGATCCGCGAAGGTCTGCGAACCACTCGTTGGGATGGACGGCTTCAAGTGGTGGAACAAGCTGACGGGCGCTTGATCTTGCTGGATGGGGCGCACAACCCCGCCGGCGCACAGACGCTGGCCGGCACATTGCGAAACCGGTTTCAGGACCGGAGGCCGGCGCTCATTCTAGGGACCATGGCCGACAAAGATTACGCAGCGATCTGCCGTCTGCTCGCGCCCGCGGCTGCAAAAATTTTCCTGTCCCCCATCGCAAGTGACCGTGGGGCCGATCCGCGCGAGTTGGCCAAATTTTGCCGCGAGGCTAACGCGGTCGCCGATGTGGTTATTTGCCCGAACATCGCTCAGGCGCTGGCACGCGCGGCGAGAGAACCTTTCGTGGTTGTGACCGGCTCGATTCACTTCGTGGGCGAAGCCATGGAGGAACTTGGCCTGGCCTCGTCCGATTCTGAGCGCGGACTGAACGAATACGGCGCGGCCGACATGTTGCGTGGCGCAGCCGCCTCGGCTGCGCCACATTTTTTGTCGGGCATCCGCGCCGTGACTTTCGATGTTGGCGGCACACTCATTGAGCCTTGGCCATCAGTCGGGAGCGTCTATGCCAAAGTCGCGGCAATGTATGGTGTGGAGGTGGCGGCGGAGGCGCTGGACCGTCAGTTCGCTCAAGCTTGGACAGCAAAAAGAAACTTTTCTTATAGCATATCCGATTGGTCTGACCTGGTTCGGCAAACATTCGCCGGTTTAACCGTGATGCCGCCGGAGGAGAGCTTGTTTAACGCGCTCTACGATCATTTCGCCACCGCCGATCCCTGGCGGATTTTTGACGACGTCGCGCCATGTTTCCAGGAACTGAGGCGCCGCGGAATCAAACTGGGCGTCATTTCCAATTGGGACAACCGCCTGCGCCCTTTGCTTAAAGTATTGCACATGGATGGCTATTTCGACGCCATTGTCATTTCCGCCGAACTCGGCTCGCAAAAACCCGACCGGGCAATTTTCCAGGCCGCCGCTGATCAGCTCAGCACTCCGCCGGAAGCCATTCTGCACATTGGCGACAGCGCATCGGAGGATTTTGCGGGCGCTCGAGCGGCCGGACTGCAATCCCTTCTGCTTACCCGCGGACAAGCCCGCGCCTCGCTTTCGTCCCTAAAAACGCTGCCCGCTCTAATAAGATGACTTCATGCGCCTAATACCTTTCTTAGACAATTGACTAATGAGGCTTAGAATCATTAGATTTACTGAATGATATGCAAATGAGATCAAACAGATTAGGATCAGGCTGCTAATGGTGAACCTCATTCGCAATCTGTTTTGTTCCTCGCTTGGCAAAAAGTATCTTATGGCGGGTAGTGGGGCCGTCATGTTTCTCTTTGTCGTCGGCCATCTGGTGGGAAATCTTCAGATTTTCCTGGGCGCGGAGGCCATCAATCGTTACGGCCATTTTCTCCAATCCAATGTCGAATTGCTGTGGCCGGTTCGCATCGCTTTGCTGGCCATCATCGCACTTCACATCTGGTCGGCGACAAGATTGACCCTGGAAAACCGCGCCGCCCGGCCCCAGGCATACGAGCAATGGCAACCCACGGCCGCCACTTACGCCTCTCGCACCATGATGATGAGCGGCATCATAGTTGCCATTTTCATCATCTACCATCTGCTGCACTACAAGCGGCCTCCGCAAACGATTCCGCGCGTGCCGGAGAACAGCCCGCATAAAGATTGGATTCGCGCCTGCAAAGGCGGCCTGGCGGCTTGCTCCAACTTCGACATTTCCGGCCCCTTCACAGAATGGGTTTTGCTGGGCAACCTGGCCATGCGTTTGGGCAAAAAACTCCACTGGGACAGCGAGCATATGCACGTGACTAACGCACCGGAAGCCGAGGCGTTGATCCGAGGCTCCTACCGCGAAGGGTGGGAAGTCTGATCGGCTAGGGGAACCCAGCGTTCGCAATGGGTTCCGGCCGTTCTACAATGGGCTGGCAGAAGTGTTGGCAAAGCGACTCGCTTTGTCGGCTAACGTGACCCATAATGATGGTATGGAAGCAACTGTATTAGAAGCCCAGAAACTGCGGCCCGAACTCATCCAACGCATTGAGGCTATGGATGATGAGAGCCTGCTGTTGCTCCACCACCTATTGCTGCATGTTGAAAAGGAAAGGCTCTGGCATGAATTGGCGACGGAGGCAGAGGCCGACCGCCGTTCGGGAAAATTGGATCGGCTGCCTGACATTATCCGCGAGGCGCGCCTTGAGTTGCGCAAGGGATGATCGTCTGCCTCGATACCAACACCGTCGTGCAAGCTCTGGCCGAGGGTCATCCTTTCCATCCCATACTGGACTCCTGGGTTGCCGGCAGGTTGACCTGGGCGGTGTCCACGGCGGTGCTGCTTGAATATGAGGAAGTTCTCACACGATTGAGCGGACCAAGCCGTTGGCGGAAGTTGGCGCGTCTCATGGATTTGGCCGAACTGACCAGCCGGAACTTCCTTCGTGTTACACCGTCCTTTCGCTTCCATATCATCACAGTTGACCCTGATGACAATATCTTCACCGGTTGCGCCATAACAGCAGGGGCCGACTATTTGATTACCGAGGATCAGCATTTTGCAGTATTGGAAAATGCTGATTTCAAGCCGAAGCCCATCACGCCTCAAGAGTTTATCTCCCGATTCGTTGCCCGCCATTCTTAATCTCCGCCCTTGCCCGCGCGAGGGGTGGAGTTGATGAGGATGGCTTTGCCGTATTCGCGGTTCATGCGCGCGATGAAATCCAGGCTGATTTCCTTGGGGCAAACAGCTTCGCAGGAACCGGTCGCCGTGCAGTTGCCAAAGCCGGCTTCGTCCATGGACTTGACCATTCTGAGCACCCGCTGCTCACGTTCGACTCGACCTTGCGGCAGCGCGGCCAGATGCGACACTTTCGCGGCCACAAAAAGCATCGCGGAGGCGTTTTTGCACGCGGCCACGCAGGCGCCGCAGCCGATGCACGCGGCAGCGTCCATCGC
>Ga0206819_10373_pt1 | contig 11647 bp, 11 predicted proteins | sample Alteio_BWOrgCont_87_FD_152855 | JGI IMG/M metagenome (GOLD analysis project Ga0206819, IMG submission 152855) | Enriched cells from forest soil in Barre Woods Harvard Forest LTER site, Petersham, Massachusetts, United States -... | ecosystem: Environmental > Terrestrial > Soil > Temperate forest >... | reverse complement strand
CTTGTGCGTCTGGAGTGGCAGCGGCCGAAACAGCAGAGTTGCGCGCCTTGATTACATCTTCCAGTGTGTCGTGCTCATGCGACGCATAACCTTTGACTGTTTCCACCAGATTGGGAATCAAGTCATACCGTCGGCGCAGCTCGGTATCGATCGCCGACCAGCTTTCTCGCACGTCCTGCCGCATTCTCACAAGTTGATTGTACGTTCCAATCATCCACATCGCGATCAACGCCAGAACGATCAGCACGCCCCATAACATCATGGTAAAACCTCTCCGAACTCGTTCCGATTATACCTGAGTTAGCTATAATGAGCCCACTTGAGCCCCTTACCCACCGGATCATGACAGCCATGCCTTTGCGATTCGTTTTCCTTGTGCTTGCGCTATTGCTCGCTGTGCTTCCTGCCTCAGCCGAACAGATTGCCAAGTTTGACTCTGAAATCCATGCTTTAAAAAATGGCACGCTGGCCGTAGATGAAACGATTGTCTACGACTTTGGCGATCAGAATCGGCATGGAATTTATCGCTTCATTCCCATTCACTACAATCGCAGTTATGGACTGTACGTCATTGAGCTCGAGGATCTCGGTGTCACTGATGAAAAAGGAGAGCCGTTGCAATATGCGCAAGCCTCCGACGGGCGCGACATCAATATCAAAATCGGCAGTGGCGACGTGTTGATCACCGGCGTTCACATATTCAAGATCCATTACACGGTAACGCGGGCGGTAAATTTCTTTGATGGAACGCCGGAGGTCTATTGGAACGCCACAGGCAATTCGTGGAAATTTCCCATAGTTCATGCCACCGCGCGCTTGTATCCGCCCGCAGGGGTCAATGTCAAAGATCTGAGAACCACAGGTTTTGTCGGAGAACTTGGATCGACGACGAAGTGTGCGATCAAAACGACCGGGCAGTATGTCGAATATTCGGGCAGCAATCTTCAACCTGGCGAGGGTTTGACGATCGTCGCACAATTGCCGAAGGGAGCCGTGGTACTACCGACGGTGATGGAGAAGCTGTGGGGATTCCTTCTCGATTGGTATGCGGCTCTGTTGCTTCCTGTGGGAACCGGCGCGGCGCTGTACTACTACTGGCTGGCATTCGGTAGAGACCCCGACAGCAACAAGCCGATCGCCGTCGAGTGGGAACCGCCCAAAGATCTCACTCCGGCGGAAGTGGGCACTTTGATCGATGAGCGTGTCGATATGCCCGACATCGCATCGACCGTGTTTGATCTGGCCGCACGCGGTTACGTAAAAATCAAACAAACGTTCAGCCCGATTTTCTTCAATATGGGAGATAAAGACTTTCTCTTTGAAAAACTATCGACGCCGCCTACGGATCCGACGCCGCTTAAGCCGTTTGAATCCTTGTTTATGTCGTCGATGTTCGGCTTCGACAATGAGATCAAACTGTCTCAATTGCGCGGTCGTTTTTGGGCCTATGTTCCGGATATTCGACAGGCGATTTACGATTCTCTTCTAGTGAACAAGTACTTTCAGCGCGATCCGAATGCCGATCGCCAGATGTTTGTCACCTTTGGCTTTGTCGTCTGCGCTGCCGGCATTCTCTCATTGTTCTTCCTGGGCAATGCGCAGCGAGCCGCTTCTGCTGGTGCCATCATATCTGGTATCATTATCGCGCTTTCTTCCGAGGCTATGCCAGTGAAGACAAAGCTTGGATCTGAAGCTTTGCGCAAGTGCAAAGCCTTCCAGCGGTTTGTCAAAATGGCGGAAAAAGAGCGCATACGTGTCCTGGCGAAAGATGATCCGACGATCTTTGGGCGACTGCTGCCATATGCAATGGTGCTCGGGTGCGCGCACCAGTGGGCCGACATCTTCAAAGACATCATCACGCAGCCGCCCGACTGGTACGAGCCGGTGCGGCGTAATGACGATACATCGACATTTTTGTTTTTCGATGACTTGTGGCGGGGCAGTTATCTGATCGGAAACGCAATGTCTTCGCCGCCCGTTCCAGTCTCCAGTTCAAGCAGTTCTGGATCCGACTCCGGCTTTGGTGGTGGCGCCGGCGGTGGCTTTTCCGGATTTGACGGCGGTGGCGGTTTTTCCGGTGGAGGATTCGGTGGTGGCGGCGGCGGCTCGTGGTGAGCCGTCAGCGCGGGCAAAATGGATTTGATTCCTCAGCCAGAAACCAGCCTTACTTGGGTTGCGTTCGTTTCGCCAGTTCGAGCTTTTCAATCTTCAGCGTCACATCGTTCAAATCTTTTTCGATCTTGCCCTGATCTTTGATGCTGATTTTACCGCCGTTCTTGGCTTTGGCTTTGGTGATTTTATTGTCGATGTCCGCCATGTCTTGCCGCAGACCGTCGGCTTCTTTCTTGGTCAACTCGCCCGATTTTTCACCTTTTTTAATTCGTGATTGTTCTGCTAACTGGCGCTGATAAATGGTCCACGTCTTAGCCGGCGCAGCTGTTGTAGCGAGAATGCCAAGCATGGCGATCAGGCTGATGCAGGCGGAGGATCTTAAAATGCGGCGCAATTTCATCTTTTCATCCTTACTGATGGAGCGAGCACAAATGAATAGCACGTTTTTGCCTGAGATAAAAGCACTCGTGCTCGAATCAGTCGCTGGCACAGTCAGTTTGCGAAGGTTCGAGGATGTGGAATCGCCGGCGCGATCAGTTTTAAATTTCAAGCCGCCTCAGCCACAGCCGCCGGCTTGTTACTTAAAGGGGTATATCGATCGTGCGTGTAATCTTAGCTATCGTGCATAATGGATCGAAGCAGCCGTACGGAGTCGACTAACCGGTGCGCAGAAAAATCACAGAAGTCAGCGAAGGCAAGGCGGCGAGGAGCCGTCGCAGCCGAAGCGAAATATGCGTGGAGAAGGCGACTGAAGGGAGCCGACGGAGCGCTTATAAAATGATACTTCTGAGCTTGCCAATTCTGTGCGCGTTCACCTTGGCAGCTGCTCTGCCTTCGCTGGCTGAAGACGGCGGGTTGGCTGGTCAAATCGCTAAGTCCGAGACTTTGATGTTTGGTCATCCCAGTGATGGCATATCGGCACAGTTGCGGGTCGAGACGCTCGAAACCAACATTTTCGGACAGCCAGGCTCGGGTCCTCTCAATATCAGATTGAAGAAAATCAATGAGGCGCTTGGGCTAAGTGGCAACAGCGCCAGCAGCAGCCAGGCGACGTCGACCACTAAGCCGAGTGCCGCCGGTGGTGTGACCGGTGCCGGCAAGACGGCAAGCACCGGCGTGACAATTTCGAGCAGCAAGAACAAAACAAAAGCACCGGCCAAACTCCAAGCGATGACGGCAAAAACCGACATGCCGGTAGTCGCACCGAACCGCAACGCGGCCCCGGACCCGGCACTACCCCCGGTGGCACCAAAGGCGGTGATGAGCCCCAAACAACTTTTGCAACTTGGTGCGAAGCGCTTTTCAGAGGGCAACAATGCCGAGGCAGAGTCGCTGTTTCACCAGGCGCTCGTCCATGATCCCAACAACGTGGATGCTCTGTACAACTTGGGCGCGCTGGCCGAACGTCGTGGAGATATGCCTGGTGCGCTCGATTTTTATCGTACAGCTCTAAAGCTCAAACCTGCGGATGCCGATTTGAAAAAAGCAATCGACGCAGTGCAAACTCAAATAGCTTCCGGCACGAGGACCGCGGTGAGTACCGACCAAAACGGGCCGTTCCATATGCCTCAGCAGCTCGGTCAGCCGTTGGTGGGCGGCGTGTTTGATAATCAGCAGCAGACAGGACAATTATTCAACGGTACGCCGATGCAAGCAACGCTTGGGCAACAACCGCTGGTGGGAACCGTTGTTGGGCAGGGGCAGGCGAATGTGAACCAGCCACCGATCGGTCTAGCCAATGTAACCCAGCCTTCGATTGGTGTGGGCAACGTCACCCAACCCAACCAGGGCAAGTCGGGGGTCAAACAAGCGTTAAAACTTGGTGTGGGCGTCGGGCTCGGACGCGCACTGCCCGGACCTCTGGGCGCGCTGCATTGCCCATTGTGCAGTCTCCTGAACCATTTCTGAGTCTCTAACCGAGAGCCGCTTCGGCTGCGACGGGGCTCGAGAAACCTTTTGGCAAAAAGAAGCGACTGATGGAAACATCTCAGAGATCCGGCAGTCTATTCGATCTATATGCTGTTGTTGATCTGTGATGCGTGTTTGATACGACGCGACGTGGCTCTGAATTCGAAGAAACAGCGAAGGCAAGGCGGCGAGGAGCCGTGGCAGCCGAAGCGGATGAACAGAGCGGAGGAGCCGAGGGACGAAGGCGACGGAGCGATTAAAAAAGGAATCGAAGTCGTAGCGAAGGCAAGGCGGCGAGGAGCCGTCGCAGCCGAAGCGGATGAACAGAGCGGAGGAGCCGAGGGACGAAGGCGACGGAGCGATTAATAGAGGAGAGCTGAAATGGGTTACTACGAAGGCGAAAAGTCTCTCGGGCTTGGCCCGATTTTGCTGGCCCTCAGTTTGGTGACGGTGGTGGGTTTTGGTCTTTTGTATTATATGTGCGGGCGTTCAATCGAGCCCACGGGAGCGCAAGATCTGTCCCAACCGGTACAGTCGATTCAACCCGCTCAGCCGTCGACCCAGCCTGTTGCCCCTGCCAAACCGCACAATCACGTCTGAGCCGCTAAGGTTTTCTACGTTTCTGATCTTCGATCTCAGTCCAGGTGGCAAACCATTTGACGATACCGCCGTCGTTGTCCCGCAACGCCACTGCCCGGCATAAATGCCATCTATAAGGTGTTTTCGGCATCTTGCCCAGACCGATCGCGCGCTTCAGCCGAAACTCGGCTTCATATGAATCACCAGTGGCGAGCGCGTTCTTCCAACCCTTGAGATAGTCCGGCAATTCGTCTGGGTGCAACAATAGTTGCCATCCCTCGTTTTTACTTTGCTCGTATGTCAGACCCGTGTATTCGAACCAACGATCGTTGAAGAAATCGATCTGCCCGTCAGGCGTAGCAGTCCACACGATCTGGGGAATAGCGTTGGCCAGTGTGCGAAAACGCCATTCACTTTCACGAAGCTCTTCCTGCAATTGTTTTTGCTCGTCGATGTCGGTGCATGTGCCGAAATAAGTCAATTCATTCGTTCCTTCCGCGAACAAGGGCGTGCCGCGCGTCAGGTGCCAGCGGTATTCGCCTGTTTTTGAGCGATACCGATATTCGTATTGGAAGCCGTCGCCTTTGGCTGAGGCATCCAGGACAGACTTGATAAATTGGTCTCGATCTTCGGGAAAGACTGCCTCTAGCCACTCGAAGCCAGTCGACTGTTCTTCACGCTTCTGCCCTGTGTAATCGAAATAGCGTTGGTTATGGAAGGTGACTTTGCCCGTGGCATCAGCCATCCAAACAATCTGCGGGATCGCCTCAGCCAGGAATTTGAACTTGGCTTCGCTTTCCTGCAGTCCGGCTTCAATGCGACGGCGCTCCGACATGTCGACGGCAAAGGCAAAGCAGTCGCGGCCAGTGGTATCACTGGCGATGACACCGATCAAGACCGGTTTGCGCGTGCCGTCTTTGCAAATGTAGCTTTTTTCAAATGGCTCTGCCTTGCCCGATGCTTTGATTTGGCTGATTGCCAATTGATCGGCGTAGTTGTCTTCGGGCGGTGTGATCATATCCCAGCGCACTCGCCCGCTCTCAAACTCTTCGCGCGAGTAGCCTACCAATTCGCACCAGGCGTCGTTGACTTCGAAAAAATTTCCATGAATGTCGCAGCAGCAGATCGGCATGAGATTAGAGGCCAGGAAACGACGCAGCGAAAGATTGGCGCCTGCCTTGCCATCTAATTCATCAACACTCTCGTTGTCGCAAGTTTCTGCAGCGGCCATTCCTTTTGCCAACATGATTTCGGCTTCCAGCTTGGCGATTTTGGCAAGTTTGCGCTCGTTCGCCAGCGCACGGCCGCGATTGACTAATTCGTCATGGCTTTTCATCGACATATCCGCCTCGATTTTTCCAAGCCAGGAATGATACCAAATGCGGTGTTAGAGTTACCGCTGCTCATGAATCTCCGTCCATGTGCCAAACCATTTTACAATGCGGCCGCTAGAACTGTGCATAGCTACAGCCCGGCACAAATGCCAGCGATAACCGTTGCTGTTTTTGCTGATTCCTACCGCTCTTTTTAAGCGAAACTCGAATTCGTAGGTTTCCCCGGTCTTCAGAGCATTGTTCCAGCGCTGCAGGTATTGTTCGAAATCAGCCGGGTGAATGAGCAGATGCCACCCGTTATGCAGGCTTTGATCGATGTTCAATCCGGTGTATTCCAGCCAGCGGTGGTTGAAGAAATCAATAACGCCATCCCGATTGGCTGTCCAGACAATTTGTGGAATGCCGTCTGCCAACATGCGAAAACGCGTTTCGCGATCACGCAACTCTTGCTCGACTCGCTTTTGCTCGTTGATATCGGTGGCGGTGCCGACCCATTTGCTGATGTGGCCGTCGGGAGCTTTCATCGGCACACTGCGGCAGAGGCTCCAATGATAAGTGCCGTCGTGGTATTGATGCCGAACGTCAAGCTCGAAATCTTCGCCGGTCCTATTTGTCTTCTCGGACAGCTCAAGAACCTTAGGCAGGTCGTCTGGATGGATCACCGATGCCCACGCTTGTTGCAGGCAATCAGACCGCTCCAATCCGGTGTAATCCGAAAAACGATTGTTCAGATATTCGATGTTTCTGTTATTGTCGGCTATCCACACAATTTGCGGAATCGTATCGACCAACAAGCGATACTGCGCCTCGCGCTCCTTGATCTTCAATTCGCCTTCTTTGATCTCGGTCAAATTGAGAATGAATGCCATCACGTCTTGCCCACTAGTATCAGCCGCCGTCGCCACTACCAGGATTGACACTCTAGAGCCGTCTTTGCGAATATATTCTTTCTCGTGAACATCGGCCCGGCCAAATTGACGCAGCTGTTTGACCGATTCATTGTCTCTTTCCACCCACTCGGGTGGAGTCATGACCTGCCAACCCAGATGCAGCAGCTCAGCTTTTGAATAGCCTGTTAGATCTTCGAACGCTTTATTGACGTCTAAAAATGAACCATTGACCGAAGCCCGGCACATCGGTATCAAATTGGAGTCAAACAACTGTCGTAAGGGTGAGCTGAATCGCGGTGTTTTCTGCTTGCTTTGCCATTGCTGGAGTTGAGCCTCCAGTTCGGCAATACGGCGATCCAACACATCTTCGCAGTAGGTGGTATTTTCCAATGCTAGCCTCTGCCTTTCGGCATTGCGTTTCGCCTGCAGTGAAGTCAGGAAAACCCGTCGGGTTAGGAAAGCTCTAACCAGACACTGTTATGAAAATCAGCCCAGCTTTATTGTACCCGGTTTCATCCGGATACCCTCGGCGGATCAGTCCTGAAGGAGCGATCGCTGAGACAATCGATCGGCGTTGCCGACCGTCTGGTTCCTTGTCCGAACGAGTCCATTATGAATGATGGCGGCATTCAGCAGTTCACCCCTACGAGTGAAACTTATGAGTAACTTTTGTGGCATTTTTCTGGCCCTCCATGGTCCAGTGAATCGAGGCAGAGCTCGGTATAACCGATCCAAATACTGAACGCCGAATCGATTGTCCCGCCTGATCTTTCACCGTTTCTCTAACAGTCGAACTCCATCAAGAACCTCAGTCGAGTGAAGCTAATCTGCTCACTATGTCGAGCGATGGCGACAGCAACAGATTGTTCTCGGGTTTGTTTGTATAACTTAAGAATAAAACGAGCAAAGGTTTGCTGCGATTAGGTTTTCACCTCATCCTCCCGGAGGAACCGCGCGGCCGGCCAAGCGTTTCAGAGTATGTAATGCAACCTGAAGAAATTGGTTGTCGCAAGAAAGCTTCGCAATTTGAATGGCCTTTCGCCATCGACAACGCAAAAGGAAACGCCGGTTGCCCGGCGTTTGCTTCGTCCTCTTCCCCACCAAAACTCTTAATACAAGTCGAGCGCTGGATCGCGACGTTCGATGATGTCTGCTTTGTGTTCGATCCGCTCGTTGTGGTCGATTTGTTCAGTCGATGACACGGATGATCTCGTCGTGGCAGCTCGGCGTCTTACAGTGTTCATCGCCAGCGATCTGGCTGCTCTGTGACGATAATGATGTATGGGACGGGCCGCAACGTACCGTCTGGATTCAGTCATGGACGTAGTCTTTACTGCCGGAGTGGTTTCCTTGATTATTTCCGTAACGCTGTGTCGTTCTTCACGGGGAATGATCACGCGCTCGTGACGTTCCATAACCAGTGGCTCCTGGCGCGTTTGCGTGCTGCCGTCTTGATCCGTTTGTTGCACTGTGCGCACGACGGTTGGTTGCATCCAACTGTCCATCACCTTTGGTGCGCCGATTGTTGTCTCAGTTGATTGCGAAAAAGAATGAACGTCTTGGGCATGAGCCGCAGACATCGTGCCGATTGCCAATCCGGTGGCTAGCCCTAACACTGCAAATGCCCTTGTCATAACTTTGTCCTCTCATGTTTGTATCTGCCATCTGGACGTAAGAGCGAAGGGTCGAGTTCCGCCATTGGCGCAAATTGGCAGAAGGAAGCAACGCAAGCTCGTCTGCCAGCCCCAATAGCCGTCCCTCTTGGCAAGTGGCGTTTATCAGCCGCCTTAATAATCGCGATTTTTTCCGCTCTGGCTGAGGAATTGAATCCCAAGCGGGGAACAAGAGAACCGTAGCCTAGTAATGGATTCGACGGGAGCGAGCGTCATGAACCTTTGTATTGACAGTCAATCGGCACTTGTACACTGCCAACCGGAAAGTCTTGATGCCCTGATTGATCGTCTTGAAAAAAACGGCTACGAGCCGCTTGTGCGCAAGGCCGCCCACCACTTCGCCTCGGTTTTCGGCGGCACTGCCGATGATCTTTTAGTTGTAGGCAAATCCGAAGACGATGAAGATGAAAACGGCAGAGACTATGAAGATGCCCGCCGTCGTCTGTTGAGCCTGGAGAAGATTGGCTACAACTGGGGCTTTGACAATTTACGCGGCTTTTCCAAAGTGCCGGAAATCAAAGGCGATCTGTTTTTCTCTGAAGACGGTGCCGGCATGCTATTCGTGACGCTGGTCGACACCTCGCCCAAGCAGCCTGGTACAGAGGTTACCTGCAAGATTCGCGCCGGTTTCATCGGCGATTCCGAAGAAAAGACCGCGCTGAAAGAGTTTATTCAAGCGATTAATAAAGCCTTCGATGAGCAACAGATTGAAGCCGATTGGACGCAAGACGATATACGCAACAAGACCTATCAAGAACTAGCTCAAGGTGAGCGTGAGACCGATTTGCAATCAGCTGCTGCGATTTCCGAGCGTGAATTGAAGGCGGCCCGCTCTCTGGAAAATGCAAACGTTCGCGAAGTTGCCTCTTTGGTTCGCCGGTCCGGCGTCATGCTGGCCAAGGAATTACTCAAGCAAAAAGCTGAGCAGGCCAGCGATTTGATTCGCTATGTCGATCAACTGTTGCAGGTCGATCTCTTGCATCAAGAATATGTAGTTGTTTGCCAGAAATCAGGTGAGCATGTCAACCGAGTCGAAACCAGAGATGTAATCGATCAGATGGCCCGGCTGGGCGTGCGCTGCTCGTGCGGCAGATCCATTTCCGAGGAGCAAATTGAAGGTTTGTTGGCTTCAGATCCATTGTTGCCGCGCATGCTCGATAACAATTATTGGATGTCGGCCACAGTCGTTCGTCTTTTGAACAGCCTCAACGTTCCGTCTGAGCGTATTCTCGTCAACACGGCTCCCAATGCCGAAGACGTCGAGATGTTCGCCGACATCGACGGCACTCTGGTGATGTTCGAATTGAAAGACGCAGAGTTCTCGTTGAATCATGCTTATTCTCTTGGCGCCCGCATCGGCATGCATCGTCCGCAGTTGGCCTTTGTCGTCTCCACCAAAGGCATTTCCAACGAAGTGAAAGATCACTTCAAGCGCATCAAGCCGGAAACGAAAATGGTTTACGTGGCCAACCTTATTCAATTAGAAGCGACTTTGAAGAAAGTTGTTGAAGGCGTGCGCACGATGCGCGTCAAGGCGTGGTTGTCGTATTTCCAGGGGTTGTTGAACTTCCCTGTCGCTCCCTTGATGTTGCCGAAGTTGCAGTCGGCAAAATTCGAGATACCACATGTGGTGACGTCCGTGCAAATTCAACCAGAAGCGCGTGATCGCGACCGCGAGTCCGATCAGGCTCCGGCAGTCAGGTAATCCGTTCAGAATATGACGCCGCTTCCAGATGAGAAAGAACACGGCAACTCGTTAACGCCGGGTTCTGAAGAATCTGGAGCACAGCCGATCGAGTTGACCGTGTGCGACGCAGGCGAAACTGCGCGCCCCGACCCGACTAATTCGGTGCAAGTCAATTTGCAAACTTCGGGACTGGCGTTTCAAGTACATACGCAAATGCCCCAAAGCAATCAGATTATCGAGTTGATGGCCCGTCTGGATTTGGCTATGTCTCAGCTGAAAGAAACGCAGCTCAAGCTGGAGAACGCCATGCAGCGCATTGGCTTTCTCGAAGCACAGGTAATGCACCGCGATCAAGTAATCGATCAGCTCTGCAACCAGAGAGAAAAGAAATCTGATTAGCACTGCTCCTGCGGCAAAGGGCTGGCGATTTGACGACCTGATTGGCGACTATCTGCGCGGATCAGGACGTTGGCATTGAAACAATGCAACTAAATCAAAGCGCTTGCGTCTCAAACACAGCGACGTTGCTTGTTGAAACACCTCGGCAGCATGAAAACCCCAGGGTATGAGCGGTATGATCCCACTCATTCGCAAGCGTGGAAACACTGTTACTAACGTCACTTCAAGTCTACGACCAAAATAATTATGGGACGTCAATAGGGGGTTTCCGCACAATTTGTAACCGTGAAAAGGCTGATGTATACCGGTTCTTCGCCCACAGCGCTCGGTTGTCATGGTATAACGAAAACAGGTGCCTACACAAGCACATAATCGTGCTTGAAGGAGAGCAGATCTTATGGAAAAGGAAACAATGAATCTTAGTAACGAAACGGAAGCTGGCTCCGCGTACAGTTATCTATTGCAGTGGGAGTGGCCCGAGCACATCGAAAGTTTGCTAAGACGCTTGCTATTCCTGAGTTTTGCTGAGCTGGCAGGCGATGCTGAAGAATCAACCGACGCTGACGCGCTTGCCGCCAAGACATTCTGGCTGATCAGCGTCTATCCCAAAACCAGTCCGAGCATCCTTCATTCGCTGGCGCAGCAGCTACCGGCGAGATTTGCAGTGCGCATTGCGGAGAATCCAAATACTCTGCCGGAAACGTTGGAGTATCTAGCGAATCACCCATCAGAAGACGTTCGGGTAGCGGTGGCTGAAAATGGCAATACGCCTGCTCATGTGCTGATGCAATTGCAGGAAGACGAAAGTGCTGATGTTCGCTACTCAATGGCCGAAAATCCTAACTTGCCTGAGCTTGTGCTGCAGATGCTGGAAGAAGACGACAACTGCTATGTCGCTTCGCGCGCCCGCCGCACGCTCAACCGCGTCGCTCCGCCCATTGCTGCGCCGATGCCTTTCAGAAAACCACAACAGCAACGGGAAGACGAACTGGCAAACCGCAGAGTCGCACGCGGCTAGCCAGATCGCAGCCTTTCAAAATTTCCTTTGGGTTCCATCTGGCAAGC
>Ga0206819_10372_pt1 | contig 11671 bp, 8 predicted proteins | sample Alteio_BWOrgCont_87_FD_152855 | JGI IMG/M metagenome (GOLD analysis project Ga0206819, IMG submission 152855) | Enriched cells from forest soil in Barre Woods Harvard Forest LTER site, Petersham, Massachusetts, United States -... | ecosystem: Environmental > Terrestrial > Soil > Temperate forest >... | reverse complement strand
GCAGCAGCGCCGGCGCCGAATGAAGATTGATTGGGCGGTTTCGCTTGGCAACGCCTACGTCCCCGAGGATCAGTATCCGGCGAAATATCAGTTCAGCATAGGCCAGGAGAACTGCGACTCTGATTACGCTTTGTTTGCCCTGACCGTGGTTACGGGGACGCAGGCCAATCTGGTGGGAATCAATAACCTGTACACACAAGCAACTCCCCCTTGCAATAGTGGAGCGCCCTGGGTCGCGTTCGCGTACAACACCGTGACCCAACTCGGGGGACAGATCGTGACATCGCCCGAGTTGTCGGAAGATGGAACCAAAGTAGCGTTTGTCGAAAGTACGCTCACGGGTTCCTATTTCCATGTTCTGGTTTTGCCGAATCCGATCCCATCACCACCGTCGCAGGACGGAACCGTGGCGAGTCCGCTGACTCCGACTTCGTGCTCTACGCCCACCACCCCGGGATGCATGACAACACTTGCCATTGAAACCACGGCGACCAATTCGAATTCCTCACCGTGGGTGGACTATTCCGCGGATACCGCGTACGTGGGCGCCAACAATGGCTTGCTGTACAAAATCACGCCGGTATTCGGTGGTGGAGCACCAGCGTTAGTCACCAATTCAGACTGGCCGGTCACGGTTTCGACCAATACGGGCAACAAAATCTTAACCGCTCCAGTGGAGGACACGAACTCGGGCAGGCTTTTTCTCGGAGACGGCGAGGGATACTTCTATGCGGTCAGCCTGAACAGCCCGGGTGGAACCTACTCCGCCGAAGTCACGATCGGGTGGACCACGCACGGACCAGGAACTGGAATTATCGATGCCCCGGATGTTGTATACGACGCCTCTAATCCCACGGTCGATCAGGTTTTCGTCTTTACGGGATGCAGCAACGTGCTGGGAATCGGCGGGGCCATTACACAGCTTCCGACGAACTTCACCAGTGCGACTGCGATCTCAACTGCGAACACAGTAAATCTCGGCTCGGCCACCGGCACCGGCGACTGCACTACAGGCAATGTCCATGCCGGAACTCTCGACAATGCGTTCTGGGTGAATGGATCGGCTTCGGGGCACATGATAGCCTGCGGATTCGTGTCGGGAACTACATCCCATCCCTTGATTCCGTCGAATCCCCAGATGTATTTCTTCCCCTTCGCAAGCAATGTCATAACCAGTACCGGCTCGTCCACTTTCGTAGCCAACAGCACCATAGGGGACGAGTGTTCACCGCTGACCGAATTCTACGATGGCACCACGGATCGACTTTTCTTCGGGGTGGGCTTGACTGACGGATTTTTGGAAAGCTCCGTCATTACGAATTCGCTGTCGTCGCCCGTCTGCACGTCCCCGCCTACATCCAGTTGTGTGACTGCTCCGGCCGCTCTCGGAGGGACGAGCGGGATCATCATCGACAACCAGGTGACTTCAGACGGCGGGGCAAACCTATACTTCTCTACTTTGGCACCGGGATCGGTAAACGGCCAGCAGTGCAATGGGCCGGATGTTCGGATCGGAGCTTCCAGTCCTTATTGTGCGGTAAAGCTAACCCAGTTGGCGCTGCAGTGACGAGTCCGGCATCGACTTCCAGTGAGGTAACTCGGTCTGGCTTGGCCGTCAGGGCACAGTCGGAGATGACCTTCGGGTATCTCAGTTGATGTGGAGATAGCTGTTAGACTCGCGAAATATGCCGGTATTGAGTGAAGAAACGCCTGCCCCGGGCGCGGATAAAGTCCATGCGCTGGTGCAGTTGCTGCGGACGCGCTCCTATGAGGAGATTCGGCAGCGGATGTACGACAATCCGCCGGGAAGTGCGTGGTGGTCGGCTTGCAAGATCGAGTTGGATATCCGCAATGGCGAACAGATGGCGCAGGCGCTCTCGGCGACCTCACACGTTTTGGAGAAATTGCGCGGATCGACGCAGCACTTCGAGCAACTGGCGGAGACTCTTCACGAGAGCACGAAGGAAGTTCTCGAGATGCTGGCCGGAACAAAAGAGGCGGGCCGGCGGTTGGAGATCGCGGTTTACGTCACCATCGGGATCACGCTGGTGCAGTTGTTTAATTTGATTTTTGAAGTCTTTCGCAAGCGGTAGGGCTCTGGCAGGTGGGCCATTTATTTGCTTAATTTTGCGGTTTCCCGCAAAGACGAGCCTGACAAGCGAACCAGCCTATTTCGAGCCAGTTATCAGCACTACATCAGCCCCGCTTTGTCCGCGTGCCAAGGCGAGTTGGTTACCGTCCGGAGACCAGGCGGCACTGAATATGCGTCCGGACTTGAAGTTTGTGATTTGTTTTGCGGGTCCACCATTCAGAGGTTGTCTAAGAAGATTGGAAACCGCATCACGAGTGATGACGAAATCGAGAGCGCGCCCATCAGGGGCCCATGAAAAATCACCGACATCAGTGGCTACTGCTTTCACCCGTCGTTTCGAAAGTTTCCACGAGGGGAGAACAAAACTGTGCGCTTAAAAAAAACTTTGAGGAGTGGCCTTGCTGCGATCGCCTTCACCTTGGCTGTCGCTGCCTCGGGAGCTGCCCAACAATACCAGATTCTTCGCGCCGACTATGGCTACGGCAACCAGCGCGTCGATGTGAGCCAACGCCTGCGCGATCTGGCTCGCTCTAACCGCACTTTTCGCATGGGCAACAGTACTTTCGGCATCGACCCCGCACCGGGAAGGGTGAAGTCTCTGCGCATCGTTGCGCGAGGGCCCAACGGGCGCGACCGTACCTTCGAATATGCGGAAGGTAGCCTGGTCGACGGCTCGATGTTCTCCGGTTGGAGCAATGGCAACTGGGGCAGTAAGGGCGGCGAGTATGTGATCTTGCATGCTCAATATGGCACCGCGGCGAAAAACGTCGATGTAACTCAGCGGCTGAGGGATCTGGCCGCTCGGAACAGTTTCTTCCGAATGGGCAACAACACATTCGGCGTGGATCCAGCGCCGGGCCGTCCGAAGACACTGCGCATCTACGTTCGCGCGCCCGACGGGCGTAATCATATGTTCGAATACGCGGAAGGCAGCATTGTCGATGGCTCCAGGTTTTCCGGTTGGGGAGGCGGCAATTGGGGAGGTGGTGGCTGGAATGGCGGATGGAATCCAGCGCCCGTGCCGCCGCCAATCTCACCGTCTCCAGTGCGCCCTCGGCCGCCGGCGACCTCGGGGCTTAATATTCTTTCGGCCACCTACGGCGCTGCGGGCCGCAATCGGGACGTCTCCGGCCGTCTGCGCTCGATGATCAGCAACGGGCGTTTGAACATCGTGGTGAACAACACAACTATGGGATTCGATCCGGCAATTGGCGCAGCCAAAAGTCTACAGGTGAAATATTCGGTAGGTAGATCAGTTCCTCAGCAAGTCACCGTGCAGGAAGGCAACCGGCTGAACATCCCGTGATTTTGTGCTGAGAAATATCGCGAATCAAGCCGACTGCCGCTGGCTGTATACCTGCATGTTGGACAGCCGCGAGATCGCGGCGACCATCAGGCTGGAGAGGAGTTGCATAGTGGCGACGTCGCGATGGTCGAAAGCATGAGGAGCGCCGGAGAGAACTTCGAAGACGCCCAGCGTTTTACGGAAATGACGAAGCGGAGCAGCCAGAATCGACCGCGCTCCGAGACGCCGGCAACTGGCAAGGTCGACGAGAGGGTTGCGTTCCGCATCGTGGCAAAGCACGACCTCGCCGGTGCGAACGCAATCGGCGGAGATTCCCGAGTCGGTTTGCAGACGAACGCCGAGATCGGGCGCGGTTCGTCCAGTTCGGGCACGGCAGATAATTTCATCTCCGTGACGCAAAGCGATGGCCGCGCCCGTGGCTCCAGTCAAAGCCTGAGCGCGTTCCGCGATCACGCTGATGGCGGGCTCGAGATCGATTTCACTGGGATGAAGGTTGAGTTCGTGGCCCGAAACGTGCACCATGCTTTGCACCGGCTGTGAACCCATAGCTCGGGCATGACTTCGCGAGGGAGCCAGGGTTGCGAACGAAGCGGGAACGCGGTTTTCAGAAGCCGAAACCGGAACCGTGCGGAGCAACTCGCGCACCAGACGATCCAGTTCGGCGTCCGCGATCAGATGTGCGGTCTGCTGTCCGCGCAGCGATCCTCCCAAAACCCGCGAAAGACTAAGCACTGCAGAACTACCACAAGCCATGCAGTGGGGGGTGTTGTTCTTGCTGATCAACTCACATTCAACGCAAAACACAGCGGTCTGCAAGGTGAGAAAGCTGATGTCCTGCCCGGTGAGCTTTTCTTTCATCTTTCGGATTTCCTTCCGCGGTTTTTTCTTGGCGAGCGAATGGAGAAAAGTACATGCTGGCTCTGCGTTTCAGAAGTGACCGGGCTGGTTCCAGGCTGTGGATAAACGCAGCAACAGATTAGACGGTGATTTAGCTCGCTTGTGCTGCAACTAATGCCGAGCTCTGGTCGGGCTCGGGCATTTCTTCCAGCGTGAGACGCGAAGCGCGATCTAAAGCATCGGCTAAGGCTGCCGGAAAAACTGAAATGAGAAGGTTGAGGTCGAACTGCAATTCGCGATCGGTATAGAGCCGGTAAATGGTGACGGAGCCACATCGGCCATTCTTGGTGCTCACGAGATCCAGAGTCAGGCACCAGGCGCTGGTCAATTCCTCGGCGAAGTGACTGCCCGGCTTGGTCCAGCGCAGACAAGGAGTTTCTTCCCACCGCGATATAAGATGCAATCCGTTGATGGCGGGAAGCTGGGCGGGTTGACAGCGTAATCGCAAGTCAAGGGCATCGAAGTCGTTGCCCGCGAGCGCGGCTACCAGAATCCGGCAGATCTGCGCATAGTCCCGGGCGACCTTCAACTCCTCTGTCGCTCTCCGAATTGCGAGGTTGTTGATGAGAATCTGCCGCTCGACCGTGCGCTGGGCTACACGCCGAAGCTCGCCAAACTCCATATAGCCAAGATGCTGGATCCCGACCCAGATACCAGTTCCCACTACCGCGAGAACCAGGCCGAGCATATCGCCGGTTGGCCACAACAGAAACAGGCTCAGCAAAGCGAACAAGGCGGAGACAGCGTAAAGGGTGATGACAACCTGGCGATGAGAAAGCCCGCGCTGCAACAACTTGTGATGAATGTGCTCACTGTCAGCTGTGAAAACCGGACGGCCCCCGATAAAACGGCGGACGATGGAGATAGCAGTTTCGAGAATGGGCAGGCCGAAAGAAACGACCGGGATGGCGACCGCGATAATTGTGGGAGCCTTTTGTGCTCCTTGAAGAGCGAGCGCGCTCAACATGAATCCGATGAAGAGGCTTCCGCAATCCCCTAGAAAAATTGTGGCTGGACTGAAATTAAAACGGAGGAAGCCCAGGATCGAGCCGGCGAGCGCCACGGCCATCAGCGAAACCAGAGATGAGCCCGAGACCAAGGCTACAGCGAACACCACCATCGTCGAAAACAAGGCGGACCCCGCAGCCAGCCCATCGAGCCCGTCGATGAGGTTAAAAGCGTTTGTGATTGCCAAGACCCACAGGATGGTGAGAGGAAGACCAACAAACCACGGAAAGTGATGACTGCCAAAAAGCACCGGCAGATCGAGGATGCGAAGACCACCCGCAAACAGCATCGCGCCAGCGACAGCCTGAACGGCGACTTTCACGTAAGGACTGAGAGAATGAAAATCATCGCAAACGCCGAGTGCGAAGATCAGACAACCGGGCAGCAGAATGGTGAGCAACGTTCTGAAAGAGAGCCCGAATTCGGCTGCGAGTTGATGCCAGGCGAGGGGCAGGATGACTGTGAAGATAAGAAGGAAAGAGAAAAAAATCGCGACGCCGCCGAATCGCGGCAGAGGACGACTATGTAAATGGCGCTCCAGAACTGGGGCTGCGACCCATCCGCGCGCGGTGGCCAGATCGCGCACGTACCTGGTCAGAACAAACGAAAGCAGCAGCGACCCTGCGAACGTTCCGAGGTAGAAAAGTATCAACGAACTCCTCGATAAGAAACAAAAGCGTCGGCGTTACAGAAACTGGGGAGGGCGCCACACAAAACCGGCGTCTCTCAACAGCACGCCAGACTATGGAAATCCTACAACCAACAACACCGCGCCACTATTCCCTGTCTTGGTACTGGCACCCATGGGGGATCTCGCACGGCTATCGCCGGCCGGGGAAGGCAATGTTTGCGATCTAAGCACGTGGCCGGAACGGCGGTCCGACGCGCGCTTGAGCCGTGCTAAACTTCTCGCAAAAATGCCGATGGAATGTTCGAAACCGTTCTTGCGCTGGAACCTGATTAAGTTCGTCTGTGGTTGCATTTTTTCGTTCCTGTTGTTAGCGGCATTCGCGCCGGAAAGTGTGGCGCAGTCCCCGGAAACGCACACTTCTGTCGCCCCAGAGAACATAGCGATCCCGTTTGGAGAGCAAGCTGCGCATGCGATTGAGCCGGCGAAAAATCCGATCACGCAATCGAGTTCTGCGTCGCGGCTGGAGGCGGGAGACCTGATCGAAGTTGGAGTTTATAACGTTCCTGATCTCACAACCAAAGCTCGCGTCAACAGCAAGGGCGAAATTTATCTTCCGCTGATCGATTATGTGCACGTGGCCGGCCTGAGCGCAGAGGAAGCTGAGGGTCTGATCCAAAAACGCCTTGCGGATGGCGGCTTCGTGAAAAATCCCCACGTCACCGTGTTCGTCGACCAGTATGCATCGCAAGGCGCAAGCGTGTTGGGCGAAGTAACGAAGCCGGGAGTGTATCCGGTGACGGGACAGCAGCGTCTGCTCGATCTGATCTCGGTCGCGGGCGGATTCACGGAAAGGGCGGGTCGAAGCATCACGGTCACCCATCGGGATCAACCCGACAAGCCAATCATTCTCCCACTCGCACGCAATGTGAGCGACAATCCGGAAAGCAATATTCCTGTGTTGCCCGGCGACACAATCATCGTGCGCAAAGCAGACCTGGTTTACGTTGTTGGCGATGTGGGACGACCGAGTGGGTTTCTGATGGATAGCGGACACCTGACCGTGCTTCAAGCCATCGCCCTGGCCGGTGGTACGACGCGGACGGCGAATCTGGGTGAGGCGAGGATTATCCGTAAGGGCCCCCAGGGAAATACGGAAACTTCGGTAGAGTTAAAGAAGATTCTGAGGGCAAAGGCGCCGGACGTTACGATGCAACCGGAGGATATTCTTTTTGTCCCGACAAGCGCCGCCAAGGTTTTTGCCGGACGTGCGGCAGAAGTCGCGGTACAAGCGGCCGCCGCAGCCAGCATCATAGCTCTTCCCTAGCTGAACAAACTTCGACTTGCTACAACCTGCCGGCTCGCACTTTCATTTCTCATGCAGCATCGGCGAAACTGCGATGGTCTCTTCCCAACAAGTCCTGCAACAGTTCGATATAGACCGCGGCAGTGTGATGACGAGAGTAATGACGGAGAACATGCTGACGGCCATTGCGCCCGAGGGATTCGCATAGCGCTGGATCTGCAGCAAGCCGTAAGACTGCATCGGCCAGGGCTGCGGGATCTTCAGGCGTGATAAAAATTCCTGCGTTGGCTTGCTCCATCACCTTGCGCGCATGACCATCCACACCCAAAATCACAGGACGAGCGCACGCCATAAACTCGAGCATTTTGGTGGGGAGGACAGTCTTAAAAAGTTCAGATTTCTTCAGCAATACAAGACATGCGTCCGACGCGGCAATGTAGGCGGGGATTCTTTCGCGAGGCTGCTGATCGACAAAACGGATATTGGTCAGACCACGCGAACGGGCCATCGAGATGATGCGCGCCTTCTCTGCGCCTTCTCCGACGATCAAAAACAGAATGTTCGGTGATCTTTTCTGCAGGCTGCCTGCGGCCTCCAGCAAGGTTTCCAAAGCGTGGGCTGCTCCCACGGTACCGATATAAGAAACGACGAACTTGTCTTGGCCCCCGAATTCGCACTGCAAGGCAGCGTCGGGCTTTGACCTGCAGAACACGCTGGTTTCGACTCCATTCTCAACTACGAAAATCTTGTCTGCGTTAACCCGCCAATGTTTGACCAGATGTTCTTTAAACGCCGGGGTGACCACGATCAGGCGGTCGCAACTGCGATATAGGAATTTTGCAATTCGTGCGAGTGCGCGATGTAGCAGCGAATTGTCACGCATGCCAACGGCGGCCAGAGATTCGGGCCAGAGGTCACGGACCTCAAATACGAATGGCACTCGATTCCAACGGGCTAGCCACCAACCCGAAAGCCCAACCAGCAGTTGAGGAGAAGTGGCGATTACGACGTCTGGTCTATTTAAGAAAATGCCTGTTGTCGCGGACGAAATGCAAAATGAGAAGTAGTTCAACATGCGCTCATAGGACTTACGATTGGGCAAGGGAAGTAGCCAGGTGCGAACGACATTGACGCTGTGGTAAGTGTCGCGCGCAATCAGGCGGCGAAACTTGCGGCGATACTCGGGGGCCACGATTCCAGTGGGATGATTGGGAAACCCGGTGAGGACCGTGACTTCGTGGCCATCTTCTGACCAGAGCCGTGAGAGCTCAGAGACGCGGCCTGCGGGCGCTCCCATCTCTGGCGGAAAATATTGTGACAGGTAGAGAATCTTCACGAGTCTTTAGTAGTAGCAAAGCTTGAATGCGCTTTTGTAGCAAAGAGCACGGGTGCGCTTGGCGGGACTGCCCGCGTAGGCTTCCCACTTGTCGGCGAATCGCACGAACATTTCGTCTCCAGTGAGACGATGCATCACACGCAACTGCACGACGTGCAATCGATGGTAGAAAGGACTGGCCACCATGGGGAACAGCGTGCCCGATTGCTCGTACAGCGACCAGAACCCGAGATCGTAACGTTCGAGATTTGCGCGAAGCGTCATCACCGCTTGCGCGAACAAACCCTGCGCAGCGCTGCTTTGTGTTGCCAGAGAATAGTCGTAGACGCCCCACGCCGCCCAAATGAAGCCATTAAGAATGTGCGTAGGCGGCCAAACAATGTACTCCTCGAACCAGAGGTTGCTGCGCGAGTCCCTGAAAGTGACGCCGCCTTCGTCGGTCGACTTAAGGAAGCTGGTAAAGGCGCGCTCGGCAGTCTCCAGATATGCGACGCAACCCGTTTCGCGGTAGGCGCGAACCAGCAGCGAAATCCCCTGGCCTTGGGCGAGCGCGGAATACCAGGGCGCTTTCAAAGGTGATCGATATTCCCAGTCAAAGTGATGGTTCCACACCCACAAGCCTTGCGACGTCGGTTCGAGGTGAGCGCAGAGCCAGTCGCTGGCGGCGAGGAATTTCTCTCGTCGTTCTTTGTTTTGGGTTTGGTAAAAAAGATTGTAGTTGCCCAACCCCCACTGTGCGATTGCGATGGGGTTGTACTGCAGGCCAATTTTGCCGTGGTAATCGAGCATTGGGATGCCGGCGGCGTCGTGATGCCCGAGATAGTCCGCCTTCTCGGCAAACAACATGTAGTAGGCGCCAAGCTGATGAACGCTTGCAGCAGGATTTTCCTGAGGGGTCTCGTGCCAAAAAGTAAGGTGACTTTTCCCCGCACCAAGGTAAGCGCTGAAGATGCGCCGATAATATTGCGAGCGGCTCACCCTTGGACATTAGCACGAGGAAAGCGGGTCACTGATGACGCTGCGGATTCCTCGCCCAACCGGTCAGACGCGCCAGATGCTCGTTTCGAGGTCACCGTGCTCGACTGCAATCATTGTTGCCGCGAGTAGGCCGGCGGCATTCTTGCCATCCGGCAGGAACGCGTTGCCGTACTGAAACAATCCCATCGGTAAACGATCTTTCTTGCGCTGCAGAATGCATTGCCAATCAACGCCGTCAACACTGCCATACAGGCCTACCGTCCGGTCGGACGCGATCGCGCTCGGTTCCACCATGGTGGAAAAGAAAATGGCGTTTCCGACAAGGCAGCCGTAGGTCGAAGAGCTGTTCAGCGTGGCCACTTCGGAAATATCTTCGCGACGATCGAGACGGTACACATGATTAGTTTCGAGCGGCGTATCGGAAGAAAAATATAGCGCATCACGAGTGGGAATCAGCGCAGCGGATCGAGTTTGCTGGCTGCCGGATAAAACCAAATCCACATTCTTGAAGTCGCACGAGGCGCGGAGAATGCAACACTCTGAGCCATGGTCGCCGGTCAGCACCCAGAAGCAATTCTCCCATTCGTCGTAAACGATGTTGTGAACGTGACGAATGGCGCCTTTGCGGAATGTGTAAGCCACATCCCAATGAGCGCCTCGATCAGTGGATGCATAAATGTGGACTTCATCGCGGCGAGAATTGTCGAAGTATTCTCCCCAGAAAATATGGTTGCTTGGGGTGGTGGCAAGGTGCAGGGGGCGGGTGCCGCGAAGCAGTCGGTGAGACACGCGAAATTCGTTCTCTCCCGGCTTCAGAGTCACGATGGCGCGGGGCACGGCCGCAACCAAATGTCCAGAAGACAAAGCCGCAAGCGCATGGAAACCGTCACGGAAAAGACGCGACGGCAACCGAGACAATGAAGTGATGCTTCGCCAGGCAGCGGGCTGGTACCGTCCGACGGGCTCCCAATCGATCGTGCTCGCGTTCTTGTCCAATTTGGCGCGGAGTAGCGCATAACCTCGGGAAGCGTAAAGTATGTCATTCTGCCAGGCTAGGACCCGCAGGTTAGGGAATGAAGCGATACGAGTGGGATTCCATTCGATGTTTTGAGCGCGCACGAAGAGTGAACGGGTTGCCACAGTGCTAAGTCTCGGTTCCCGGATCTCAGTTAATCAATTCTCGGTCTTCGTACTTAAATAAGGGCCGATGGCGAGAACGTCCATCCGCGTACGCTTGAAACAATCGATGGCTTCTTCAGGCTTGCACACAATCGGTTCGTTTTCGTTGAAGCTGGTGTTCAGGATTACAGGGATTCCGGTTCTACGCTCGAATGCGCGAATTAAATCGTAATAAAGCGAATTTTCGTCGCGGCTGACGCTCTGCAAACGTCCAGTATCGTCGACGTGGTTGACAGCAGAAAGCTGAGCGCGCTTTTTTTCGCGAATCTTGTACACGTGCAGCATGAATGGCGACGGATGATCGTGCTCGAAGTAATCCGCTTGCCGTTCTTCCAGAATCGACGGCGCGAATGGTCGAAACCATTCGCGCTGCTTGATCCGTGCATTCAAAATATCTTTCATTCTGGGTAAACCAGGATGGGCCAGTATCGAGCGATTGCCGAGTGCCCGAGGGCCCCATTCCATGCGGCCTTGAAACCAGCCGACAACATTGCCCGCTGCAATGTGTTGGGCCACGATATCAAGCAGTGGTTCGCGATCCAGTTTGCGATAACGCAGATTCGCTTTCTTCAGATCGGATTCGATGTGCCCGTCGGAAAACTCCGGACCAAGATATGAGTTCTTCATCGCAAAGCGGCGGGGTTGATTGAGCACCGCGTGATAAGTGTGCAAAGCCGCGCCGATGGCCAGTCCTTCATCGCCAGCCGCTGGCTGAATCCAGGTGCGACGAAATGGAGTGTGCTTGAAAATCTTTCCATTCGCGACGCTGTTGAGTGCGCAACCGCCGGCCATTGCCAGATCTTCACACGGCACGCGCACGTAAAGCTGATTAAGAAGATGGAAAAAGACATCCTCAAAGCGGCGCTGCGTGGCATAGGCAAGGTCCATCTCGCGCTGTGTGATCTCCGCGCGCGGTTCGCGCGGAGTGCCAAACGTCTTCA
>Ga0206819_10371_pt1 | contig 11706 bp, 8 predicted proteins | sample Alteio_BWOrgCont_87_FD_152855 | JGI IMG/M metagenome (GOLD analysis project Ga0206819, IMG submission 152855) | Enriched cells from forest soil in Barre Woods Harvard Forest LTER site, Petersham, Massachusetts, United States -... | ecosystem: Environmental > Terrestrial > Soil > Temperate forest >... | reverse complement strand
TGCCATTTACGATTCGGTCGAGCGCCAAATCTTCTTGCACAAGCAAGCCGTGGCCCTCAAAACCGGGCAGCAACAAGCCGCCGAAGTGAACAAAGAGCTGCGCGACGGTCTTTCCAGCTACCGCTCGTCCTCCGGCATCGAACGCCTTGCCCGCGAGCGCCTCAACCTCGCCGGCCCCGACGAAGTAGTGATCCGCCTGGCCAAGTAACGCGAAATGCCGGCGGCTCGCCGGCATCGCGGCTCGGCTGCCACTCGAGCTAGTGTCGTTTTTGCATGCGCCACACCATGCGGCGGCTCTCGATTCGATCATATCCGCCAGGATGGATGGCGGCGCTCGATCAGCCGACTAGTGATGTGCCTTGCTCGTGGTGGACTTGGCTTTGGCAGTGCTGGTCGATTTGGCTGTGCTGTGAGCGCGGGCATGGTGTGCGCTCGAACCTGAACCTGACGAGTGAATCGGCGTCGGCGCTGAGCCTTCGTCGAAGGTGTCGATGCTGCCGTCGGAGTTGGTGCGCACGGAGACACCGCTGATGCGGCGCGTTCCGGGGTTATTCTTCAGACGGTAGATGACGCGGGGCTGTGCCGTCTCTGATTGGGCGGACGCTGACGGGCTCGCGTCATACGCGTCGACAGTTCCGTCAGCATTTTTTTTGACGACGACATCTGAGCCGGCGAACGCGGCCAGGGATTGGAAACCGAGCAGTAATGAAACTGCAGCAATCGTTGCGAGGTTTTTGTTTTTCATATGATGAGGATGGTAATTACAAGAAGGCGATAAACGACTCCAAAAGGTACGGTAGCCCAGATAGAGGCGGCTGTCAAGAAGATAAATGCGGCAGTCCATTCTAGAGTTCTCGCGAACAAACATGCATTCACCGTGAACCATCATCACACCACCCTGAAGGGGCACCATATACGGTGAATAGACCAAAACCTCGAACCCTCCGTCCAATTTGCGCTTCGGTGGCCAATCGACCTCTCGTGCTTGATTGCTAACGCGCCACCACATGCGGTGCCTGTTCTGCCGCGATCCACCCTTTGGGTTTCATCCCTGAGAAATGCGTGACAGTTTCAACCACCTCTTGGGTTTCATAAAATTCAAGGCAGAGGGGTTCGCCGAGTCCGTGGAATATACATCGCAGTGGGGCTGAGCCGGTCCCTGAAATAACGTGGGAGAAACCATGGACGATCGCCTGAAACGCAAAGAGGAAGACACCGCGCGGACAATCAGCTGGAAGATTATGCTGGAGTCGGCTCAGGAATCGATGCGCAATCAAAACTTTGTCCAGGCGGAGAAGCTTTTCGCTCGGGCGCTGCAGACCGCAGAGAGGCGGCTGGGTGAAGATGATATTCTCGTCGCCCACATCCTCATGGAAATCGCCGATTACCACCTCAATCAGGCGGACACCGCCAAAGCGCAGCAATGCTATACCAGGGTGCGCAAGATTCTTGCCAGCCAGGTCACCGACCACCCGGCCTACAGTTCCTAACACGAAGATCGGAGCCTGATTGGATGGGGCTTGAGGCTACCCATCCTTTATATGGCGGAAGGAAAAAGTGCGAAAACGGGCCACCAGGAGGTGACCCGTTGAGAGTTCGAAGGAGTTTTGAGTGCTACCTTACGATCGCCCTACCGATCCAGAAGGCGCGAACTTGACGGTATGCGTTGAGCATTTGCGCTTTGACCGGGACTGTATGTACTACAGGCGCGGTGTGAAGCGGCATTGGGACAGGACCTAGCATAATCGGACCGGCAATACTGGCTGTTGCAATCAAGCCTAGGCCGAATGCACTGGCCGCTGCGAATGTGAGCAACCGTTTCTTAATGGTCATGGGACTAATCACCTCCGACGAACTTCGACTTCCTTATGCGGGCATTTCATCTACGATGCAACTATGATAGAAGATAGCCAGCCTGCGAGATCTTGACAATATCTTATCACGAAAAAAGGCTGTTAAATTTTAAATAGATGAACTAACGGGGGCTCCTGAATTGAGACAAATTGGCAGCGAAGGCAAGACGGCGAGGAGCCGTTGCAGCCGAAGCGGATGAAGAGCGGAGAAGGCGACGAAGGAGCCGACGGAGCGAATATAAATTGTTTGATTTTTTCATGGTTTTTGGTTGCTCCATCCTGGCGCTCGCGGCGCATGGTACCAGGACGAAGCGCTGGCTGGAGTGGCTGTTGCGCATCTTCATCGCCATGTGGTTTGGCGGCGAAGCGTTCTATGCCACCGGTCTGAAGTTCACCGAAGAACCGCAAAGCGTCTGGAATTGCGGCGTGCTCTACACGATGACGGGCGGAACCGGACTCTGCCTATTCAAACTGTTTCGTCAGACGCTGTCTTTGGTGTTGACTGCCGTCGAGAACATCGTCAGCGGCCAGATCTTTATCAGCCTATTCAAGCACCGCTCAATACAGCTGCTCGCTAATCGAATTTACGAGCCGACTTCGGTGCCGCATCTGGTGGGCTTCTTTATCTATGTGCAAACGCTGGCATATCTTCTCGGCGGCATCAGCCCGCAGGATGTGAAGCTGCCGTCCATTCCTCTGCCGATACCAGTGCCTATCGATCAGCTATTCAGCTACAACGGTTTGGGTCTTGTGCTGCTGTCCTTCTGCGGTGTTGGCGTCTTCGTCGCCCGCAAACCGATGGAGTGCCTGACCCGGCTGGGTTGGGTCAAACCAACCGGCGTGCAAGTAGGCATCGGTCTTCTCATCATTTTAGGTAGTTTCTTCTACGACTATCTCTGGTCGGTGATGGCTGGTGGCATGCATCAAGACTTGGGCGCCAAGCTGGCTATGTATAACGGCGGAACATTCTCAGTTGTCGGTGGCTTCGTTCCTTCTGTGATTTTGGCGCTGGCCACGGCTCTTTGCGCAGGCATCGGCGAGGAAACATTGATTCGCGGAGCGCTGCAGCCCGCGCTCGGCATTGTTCCTGCCGGCTTTCTGCACGGAGCGCTGCACGGACAATTTGCCCACGCACCGTTCTTCATTCTCCAAGTGGCGGGCTGGTCATGCATGATGGGCATCATCCGCAAATACACCAACACTACAACCACGATCATCGGGCACGCCGGCTACAACTTCTGCACGACGTTCCTTTTCGCGTTTAATCCATAACTAACCGCTACGTCGCCTCGGTTCCCTCGGCTCCTCCGCTCAAAACCCGCGCTCGGCGGCGACGGCTCCTCGCCGTCTTGCCTCGCTGCTTGAGGTTGCTACCCCCGCCTCGGTTCCTCCGGTGCCAACCCGCGCTCGGCGGCGACGGCTCCTCGCCGTCTTGCCTCGCTGCTTGAGGTTGCTACCGGTGCTCCTTATAGTGCCATCAGGGCCAGGATGGCTTCCCAGGATTCGCCGAGGGCGGTGGAGGCTTGGAGGGCGCCTGCGACTGTTTCGCCGCTGGCGGCTGCCAGTCCGGTCGCTTCGGCTGATGTTCCTTCGGCTGCTTCTAAGAGGACGGTACGCGAGAAGACTTGTTCGCCGCCTATTTCTACTGAATCGGCTCCGGCGGTGACTGCCTTGTTTGCTACTTCTTCGGATATTTCTTCAGTTGTGCTGCCGGCGTTTTCCATCTTGATGAATTTGGCGAAAGGATTTCTGCCGTCGCCGCCCATGCCACCAAATCCGGCACCACCTATGCCAATGATACTGGCTGCGTAAACAGCGCCATTGCGCGCGTCGATGGAGCCGAACCTGCGCTCATGCGGATCGGCAAGAAGAATCTTGTCGTGTGCGGCATCAACGCCCATCACTTGCATTCCTCTGAGCGGTCCGCTCAGCTTGCCTTGAGCTGTGAGTTGTTGCGTATATTCGTGCATCGCCCAGTCGATGTCATCTTGGTTGTGATGGCCATCTTTTGTCCACTGTTGCAAAGTTTCAATCAAACCTTTTTGTGCTTGAGAATCTCCAGCGGCCGCGGTTTTGATCAGGTCTTCAACTTTGTTGTGTCCTGCCAGGTCGAAGCTTTCTCTCGCTCCATTGTTCGGATCGCTATAGAGCAATTGACCATCGTTAGTCAGCTTGAGATCGCCAAGGACTGAAGACGAATTCTTATAGTCGTTGCAGGCGTTCCTGATCGTCTGAAACGCGCCGGCATCGAGTGAATTCAAATACTGGGACAAGTGTCCCTGTTGTTCTTGTGCACGTACTGTATCCAAAATTTTCATTTCGGATTGAAGAGTAGCCAAATCTCTGTCGCCCATATTCGTATGCCCCTTGTTTGTCGGATAGCCTCCTTACGCGGCTCCGACAAAGATTTAGACCGGGCATTTTTGGGTCAAACAATTAACTGTGAGAAACCATCCGGCTTAACGCCAAGGCATCAATGCAGTGGATAAAGTTGGCTGCTTAGTATTCGTCCGATGCTTTGCGCTTGCCTTCGATTAGTCCTTCTTTGACGGCTTGCTTTCTGACGGCGAGCACTTCCTGTCGCGCTTGTTTGGTGAATTGTTCGAACTTGGAGGGATCCGCTTGCGACATTTCGACTGCGCGAATCAGGGCTACGTCATCCACAGATTCGCCCATGAAAAGCTGGCTCAAGATGAAGCGCTCGGCGGGAGACCGGCTCTCATCGCGCACAGCATCTTGCCGCAGAGCTTCAAGGCTTGTGTTGATGTCAGAGTAATCGGCAACCGCCTGTTGCTCTTCTTGGTGCTCTTCTTCCAGTTGTTGCCGGCCGTTCATGTCGTCTTCTTGCTGGCGCACACGTTCTCGACCGCCAATCAGTTCAGCCAGGGTGGCATTTTCACCGGGTTTACCGACTGCCGAATAATCCAATAAGGTCAGCTCGCCTGCGCTGTTGTATCCGACTTGTTTCGTCGGATCGGTGCCTGGGTCGACCCATTCGAGACCGGCGAGGCGGACCTTTTCCAAGAATGCATTCACATCTTCGCTGGGATAGCTATCTTGGGTCTTCAAAGTTTCTTGCACGTAAGCGGTGGTGTCTACTCCATGCAGATCGAGATCGACGGGTCTGATCAAAATCTTTGCGTCGAATGGACGGCGAGACGTACCCCAACTGTCATCGAACCCACCTTCATAATGTCCGATCTTGAGGACACCGCCTTCGGGAAGACCGGGCTGAGGAGCGAGCAGTATTGCACCTTGCGTTTCATTGCCGCTGCCGATCCACTTGATCGCTTTGAGAGAACTGAGTCTTCGATTCTCACTGAGTGCATCTGCATAATCACCTAATCCTTGTTCTCTCAGTATCGCTAGCGGGGATCTTGTTTTTATGGCCGGAGCTTCTGTTTCTCTGGCTCTTGTGTCGGTATCGCGCGGCACTTGAATCGAGCGGTCCTGCGGTCCCACCGATCGAGTCACTTCGCCGTTTTTGCCTTTGACGTCGCCGGCCGCCAGGGCCATGCCCAGATCGTCGCCGCGGAGCACGGCAGAGAAGTTGTTGATTTTGCCTCTGACCGAACTTGTCAGATCGTCCATGCGGCTCGATAGCGATGTGGAAAGATCGCCGACTTTGGCGCGCACAGTGTCGATTATTGGAGCTCGGTCGGGAACTATCGCCGTGGCCGGTACGCCGGCGCGAGACATCTGAATGCCACCAGGGATGGAGGCAAGCGCCATAGCGGTGCCGTCGAACAAGCTGGCGGTGGCGACCTTAGTCAGGTTGAAATTCTCACCGGCGGTGCGCTGGCGCTGCAATTCGCCCATGGCGCCTGAGGTGGTGCCGAAGATAGTGCCGACTGTTACGTTCTGCGCCAATACGCTGCGTTCGAGTGACGGTGCGAAGCTGCTCAGTCCTTGCAGTCCGTAGTGCGCGGCCCCGAAGACGAGCGCAGAGGTGGCCAGTGAAACCGGGTTTAAGGATGCATCAGCAACCCTGCCCAGACCGCCCCAGACATCAGTCTGTCCGTTTTGCCCAATGTAAGTTTGTCTTGTTAAGCCGACATCGAGAGCGGTGGAAAGTCCGCCCATCGCCACGCCTTTTTCCGCCCAGGAGAGGGTCTTGCTGCCGCCGATTTCCTGGAAAACGTATTTCGTCCCCAATCCCTTTGCGGCACCGGCGGCGAAATCCATTGCCTGTGTTCCGGCGGAGTCGCCGACTCTGGCTTGATCGAGACCGTACAGGACGGCGGTGGCGGCATACGATTTGCCGGTGGCCATCATCATAAGAGGAACGGCTTTAGCTACTGTCTCGGTGAGGGTCTCCACCCCGGAGCGAACCGTTGTCTGCTGGTTGCCCCACACGAGGTTGGTAACGTCGTGGATGCCCTCTTGGAGTAAGGTGCGGTTCTGGTTTTCGCCAGCCCGATCGGGAGCCGACGATGCTGTCGCCATTTCTAATGTCATATTCGCAAAGGAGTGCGTTGTGTTGCGGTGAGTGCTTTCAAGATATAGGTCACAAGGGGCGACTTCAATGGGGAGATTCCCATGGCAGCCCCCGACTACCTGCTTCCAGCCGGCATCTTGAAGCTATCGGGAGCCCAGGGCTTCGGCGCCGACGTTGACCCTGTCTAACGGTTGGGCTTCACACCAGGTTGAGATACCAGGAAAGTCTCGGGCATTCCGGGTTGCGGGTTGCTACAGATTGTCTAGAAAACGTTTTAACTGGTCGGATCCTAATCTTTTGTGCCATAAAATGGTTAATCGGCGGGGAAGACCTCCCTGGATGGACAACAAAGTTGGTGGTCACTGATGAGTATTTCGTGGGGAGTGAAAGAGCGTTTCAAGTTTTCGACATGTGGCTCATTGTCGCATTGGGATCCGCCGGCGGTCGCTGGGGTGTACGCGATCACCTGCAAACAGGACCCAAAGCGGCCCAAAGCACATTCGATCTTGTTTGTCGGGCAAGCCGAAGATATGGCTCGCGAGGCGCGAGAGCAAAACGCGCAGGTGATTGACGCCTGGAAAACCAGCGGTCAGGACCTGTCCGAGCTCTATGTTTTCGTGCATCCGATGCCTGGGTCGTCGATCAGCGAACGCACGAAAATTCAAGAACAGCTTGTCGCCGAATATCGCCCTCAGTGCAATCGGTAGCACTCGCTTTTCCTTCTAGCAAAAATCCGCCCGCTTGCGCGAACGGAATTCTGTGTTTGCGACCTAAACTCAGGCAAGCGGCAGGGTAGGGCGGACGGGAAGCGGGCAGCAGTGTCGCTGGCGCGATGGTGGCAGTTTGCTATGTGCCACCATGATCTTTTGCGTACCGGACGATGTCGTTCATGGTCAATTTGTTATCGCTGCGGTGTATGCCAAGCAGACCGCGTCGGCTGGTCATCTCACCCATGTTGTTCTGCAGCTCTATAATGACTGCGCGATCCTGACCGTTCAAATAACTTTGTCCTTTATAGTGATTGCGGAATCGCTCTTCATTATCGAAGTCCAGGGCTTTTTGAAGAGTGTCAGGCGTGATTACTCCATGGTCCGACAGTTTGCCGAATAGTTGTGAGGGAGCACCGTTGCTGTCTCGCATCCCTCGGAGCATGTCTTGTGCTTCGCGATTTTTTTCTTGCGTGTCTTGTTGTTTTTGTTCGCGAGCATGCCGTTCTTGCGAGCGCCAGGCTTGATAGTTATTCAGTTCGTAATCGGTAATTCCGTCTGTTGGATCTTGGTTCAACTTGGTCGAATTTTTGATGGCATCGAAGTTGGTCTTCAGTCCGTCGATCAAAGCTTGCTCGACTGGCGTAATGCGATGGTTCTCCGCCTTGCGTTCGTGTTCCCATGTGCCGATATCATGTTTGCCGATCTGACCGTTGTCGCCCGTCAAATCATCCTGGTGCATGCGGGCGTATTCGATTGTCAGCTCAGGCATCAGTCCGCTGGCTTTCAGACCCTGTGCCACTTTATTGAAGTAAGCTTGGTCGTCAGCGGTGCCACCGCCAAATCCTCGGCTTTCTCTGGCCATCTCTGCCCAGACGTGGGTCATGTCAGTTTTGCATTCAGCGCTGTCTTTGAACATCGCTAAGGTCTTTTGCGCTTCGGCTTCAGGATTTGCATGTGTCATGTGGGATTTCTCCTAAGAAACTCTCGGGAAAGTCGCAAGCGATTGCGACGCACTGTCATTTCTGCAACGCGCCACTCGGCATGGCACCTGCGTCTTGCTGTGCATTGAAATTTGGGAAGGTGAGTACAGCCTAATGCCAAAATTTGGCAAACACTTGGCAGTAAAATGCGCAAAGCCATCGCCCACGCCGCAATTCAGCATAAATAAAAGAGCTCTCGAGAAGAGAGCTCTTTGTAGTTTAGATTGCAGTTTGTTCGCAGCCGTTACGGCCGGGCATGTTATCGATCAAGCTGTCCGTCATCTAGCTGCTTGTTGTTAGTCGGGTTCCCGAGACCGCTTAGTCCGCTGGGTGAAGTTTGGTCTCCCGAACCTGCTGTTGTGGTTCCCGGCTTACCAGGACCCTCACTGAACGCAGTCAAGCCGGCTAATGTATCGATGTTGATCCGAGGTGGAGTGCCGACTAACTTTCTGTCAGCGAGCACCTCTAATTCGCGTTCGATTTCAGCATCGGTGCGCGATGGCTCAAGAATCTTGACGATGTCTTTGTAATACAAGGTCTCTTGTTCATAGAGCGCTCGCGCCAACTTGTCGAGTTCTGCACGCTTGGTCCTCAGCAGATTCTGCACGTTTTCGTGGCAATGATCGACTATTTGTTTGATTTCAAGCTCTATCTCGCGCGCTGTCTCTGGCGACGCGGCGCGATTTTCACCTTCCTTGAAAGCAATATTAGTGTTGAACTTGAACGATCCCATGCCGCATTCTCGAACCATATGATTCGCCAGTGCGCTTACTTTTTCCAAATCATTGCTGACACCTGATGTTGTTGTCTCCAGATGCATGGTCTCTGCAACGTAACCACCAAGCAGACTTTCAATCATGACCAGAAAGTCATGCTTGTTGTGGTCAAGATATTCCTCTCTCGATACCTTCCAGGTGCTGCCCAGGCTCATGCCACGCGGCACAATGGTTAACACCTGGATTCGTTCGCGGAGGTTGCGGTAATAGTTGACGATTGCATGTCCTGCCTCATGATATGACGTGGCAAGAAGCTCGTTCAACAAAATGCGTCTGCTATAGGGCAGGCCAAATTTGACTCTCTGGATCGACTTGATCAAATGTTCTTGCGTGAGCGCAGGGCGTCCCTCGCGAATTGCCATCAGTCCAGCTTCGTTCACTATGTTCGCAAGCTCGGCGCCCGAACTGTAAACGGTCATTCGAGCCAAGTCGCGAGCGTTTACTTTGGGATCGACCTTCGTCTTTACCAAATAGCTGTTGATAATTTCCTCGCGTCCTTCGAGATTGGGCAGCGGAACCTCGATAGTGCGATCGAATCTACCTGGCCTCAAAAGAGCAGGATCAAGCATCGACGCCTTATTGGTGGCACCGATAGTCAGTACTTTGTGCTTGCCATAACCATCGAGTTCAACGAGCAGCTGATTCAGGGTTTGGTTATGCTCTTGCTTTCCACCACCAGGTCCATGGTCAGTGCCGCGATGGTGTCCTACAGCATCGATCTCGTCTATGAAAATGATGGCCGGTTTGCCACTGCGTCGCGCTTGCTCGTAGAACTGGCGAACCCGTTGCGCTCCTAAGCCCACCCACACCTGTGCGAAATTGCTTCCGGCAAGGGAGTAGAATGGCACTCCAGCTTCGTTGGCGATGGCTTTTGCTAGCATGGTCTTGCCGGTTCCGGGCGCGCCGACTAGCAACAATCCTTTCGGCGCTTTCAGTCCGCTCTTCTCGACAAGGTGCGCGTTCTTCAGCATTGCCACTACTTCAGCGGCTTCCGCTTTAGCCTCATCCATGCCCTTGATGTCGTCCAGTTTTACATCAAGGTCGGGTACCTTGGACATGTTGACGCCGCTGATGTTCATCTTGTTGCCGGCTGTCACCGCGATCTTGTCGATCGCTTCCTCAAGATCTTCCTGATCAACTTTGGTTTTTCCTTTCCGGATGGCGAGAATTGCTGCTTCGTTTGCGCACGCCGCAATATCTGCGCCGGAGAAGTTGACCGAAAATTTCGCTAGTTGGTCTAGATCGAAGTCCGAGTTGCGCTGAAATGCCCTGACGTACATCTCGAAGATTTTCTTACGAGACTCGGCATCAGGCAAACCAATGTAGATCTTGCGGTCAAACCGGCCGGAGCGTCCGAAGGCCGGGTCTAGGTTCTGCTCCATATTGGTCGCGGCAATCGTGATCACGTTGCTACGAGAAAGCCCATCAAGCTCTATAAGTATCTGATTTAATTCGTCAGTCCGTTGATTGCCAGTATCGCGCATGGTGCCAGCCAGTGCATCGATTTCATCGATGAACACAATGGCGGCGGGACTCTTGCGTGCCTGGCTGTACAGCGCTTTAATCTTGGCTGAACCTTCTCCTACAAATGCGCTCTTCAAGGCTGATGCAGAAATACCATAGAAGGGAACTCCCGCCTCATTCGCAATAGCCTTGGCGAGCAGCGTCTTTCCCACTCCAGGAGGTCCAATCAGCAGCACGCCTTTCGGAATCTTCGCGCCGATCTCGCGAAGCCGATCCCCTTTCTTGAGAAAATCCACGACTTCGGCCGCATCAAGTTTCAAATCGTCAATGCCGATAACGTGGTCCAATCGAATGGTGGGATCTGCATTTGAGATTTCGACTGAGCTGCCGCAAATCGAACGCTCCGCGCCCATTTCCGCGCGTTCGAGGGCCAGTTTGAGAACTTCAGTAGTCACCTCCCCAGGCCCGCCTGGTCGCTGCGCGATCAAAGCGCCCTCATTGACGATGTTGGCAACATCAGCTGGAGAGCTTTGTGCCGTCAGCAATGACAGCGCATCGAGATCAATGTCGCTCGCACATTTGACCTTTTCCAAATAGTATTTGAAAAGATTCTTGCGTTCCTCTGGATTGGGCATTTGGAAATAGATGCGCCGATCCATGCGGCCAGCGCGCATTAGTGCCGGATCAAGTACGCCATCGTTATTGGTGGCACCGATCACCATCAGATTGGAAGCGTGGAAGCCGTCCATTTCTGTCAGCAGCGTATTCAACGTCATGCTCATGTCTGTGATTGCGCCAAATCCGCGGTCGGCTGTACGGCGTTGTCCCATCGAATCGATTTCGTCGATGAACAGAATGCATCTTTCGTGCTTGCGCAGTTTGGAGAACAATGTCTTCAGTTTGAGCACGCCGAGCCCGAAGATCAAGCCGCTAATGGCGCCACCTTCCACGACATAGAAAGGTATGCCGATCTCGTTTGCGATTGCGCGTGCAAACAGCGTTTTGCCGGTGCCCGGAGGTCCGACGAACAGCATGCCTTTTGGCACGACGGCGCCGGAGTCTTCGTATTTGGTGGCATTGAGCATCATGTCGACGACTTCGCGAATCTCCATCTTCGCTGCATCCTGCCCGATTAGTTCTTCCAGCATTTTTGGTGCTTTGGGATTGATCGGCGGATCTTTGAAAGCCCATTTGAACCAGGTCTTGCCCCAGCCTTTGGGGGCTTTGGAATCAGCGCGAGGAGGCAAAGGGAAAATAATCGATATCAAAATGTAGTACTGCATCAAGATGACGAGAGCGCCAAACACAGCCGCTCCAAAGATTGACAGCACCGAGTATTTGAGCAGAGCAGGGAAAGATGCAAACGGATTCCAAAAGATGGATGTCATCAAAAGGAGTCCCATCCAAAGAGCCAAAAATGTCCATCGCGCCCAAGTCTTCATTTGTTTCCCCTTAATATTGGAACGATTGCATCGGAAAGTCCGT
>Ga0206819_10370_pt1 | contig 11726 bp, 1 predicted proteins | sample Alteio_BWOrgCont_87_FD_152855 | JGI IMG/M metagenome (GOLD analysis project Ga0206819, IMG submission 152855) | Enriched cells from forest soil in Barre Woods Harvard Forest LTER site, Petersham, Massachusetts, United States -... | ecosystem: Environmental > Terrestrial > Soil > Temperate forest >... | reverse complement strand
GCAGTCCGATCTGACCTGGGAAGATTTTGGATCCGTTTATGCCGAAGGTGCAGTGGACATCCAGAGCGACGGTTCGCTGACGCTCGGAAACGGAGGTTCGGAAGATTTCGTCAGCAGGGGAGATGATGATTTTGACGCCGAAGCCGACGGCGTCGTCAGTTTGAATGCAGTGAGTGACCTGACCCTGGATAATGCCTACGCTGAGTCTTACAATGACGATGTGGACCTGAATTCCTTCGGTGGCAACATTATCCTGGAAACTGATTCAGCCCTGGAAAGCGATAGTTTCGACGTCAATGTGGATGCGGCTGGCGGGGTATCGATGACAAGCTCATATATTTATGCCGGTGAGGACGTAAACATTACCAGCGCCGGCTCCGTGAGCGTCCATACTGATGACAGCGTTTCCGGAACCGACATCGATATCTATGATTCCGAAATTGATGCCGGCGAGAACTTTAATGTGGACGGCGACGAGGAAATCGGTGGCGGAAACGTCAACATCGATGCCGAAAATGGCACCGTGGACATTTATGACTCGGATATTTTTGCGTATGCCAACGACGGAAGCTCCGGCAACATATGTATATATGCAGCCGGGGCAGGGGAAGTGGAAGACACCTATATGGAGGCTGATGGCAGCGTGAGCATTGAAGCCGTGGATTCGTTGACCTTGGGATCTGAAGGCAGCGATGAAATTGATGCCTACGGTGGCAATATTAACCTGAAATCCGATACGGCCGGTGTTTTCGTGGATTACGGGTTATATGCCTACGGCGATGTAGACATCACCAGCGGCGGGACAGAGAGTGCCACCGAAGATGCCACGGATGACGGGATTGATATTGAAAACGATGGAGATTATGAGATCGAGGCCGGATACGATTCCTCCATCGGCGGCAACGTCAATATTACCGCCAACAATGGCGACGTCACGATCAACGACACATATATATATGCGGCATCGGGCGATGGCACGGATGGGGGACAGGTGAATATTTATGCAAACGGCGCGGTTTCAATGAACGGCGACGGTTCCGAGCAAATCATTGGTGATAACGGGGTTTACATCAGCGCGGAAAATTCCGACATCAATGTCACCGACTACGAGTTGGAGGGCAATTACGGCAATGTGCAGATCGAGGCTAACAATGGGAACGTCTATCTCACGGGTGATAGTGTGTATGCTGGAAATGATGATGATGTGACGGGATATTCCGCGGACATCATGGCCAATCAAGATGTCAGCATAACCGACTATTCGGACATCGAGGCCAGTGGCAACGTCAATATCTGTGCAGATGGAACACTTTCTGCCACCGCCGACAACACTGAAACGGCTGGCAGTGGAGCGATTGATATTGAAGATTCTTATATTTATGCCGGTGAAGGCGGCACGGAAGAGCCGTCCGGTTCGATCAATATCAACGCCTATGATGGGGGTATCAATATCAATAATTCCGATCTTTACGCAAACAACTTTGGAACCAGCGCCTCCGAAGGTGAAATTAACATTTTTGCCGCCGATAACATTGACATCACTGGTTTGGACACTGAAAGCGATATTGAGGCTGATGGCGATGTCAACATCACGGCGGGAGAATTGGAATCGATATCCGGAGATATTACTTCCGCTCCGGGAAGCGGGTCCGCGATTTACATTCAAGATTCGTATATTGCTGCCGGTGGTATTGACAGTGACTCCTCTTCGGGTGGTTCTATTACTATCACCGCCAATGATGGTGGTTTTTACCTGACTGGTGACGACTTGGAGGCCTATAGTGGAGACGACTCTGAAACCGGTAATGTGGACATCTACGCCAAGTCCGGAACAGGTGATATTGAAGATACCTATATCTACGTGGATAACACAGTCGATGTCGAGAGCTCCGACACCCTGACAATCAACAGCAGTGGCACCGAACAGACGATTGAAGGCTATGACGGCGTCACTTTGCAGTCTGACAACGGCGATGTAAGCATCAATAATTACGATATCCAGGGAGATTACGGTTACGCTGACATATACGCCGGCGGCAATATTTACATCACCGGCGGCTCCTCGATTTACGCCGGTTATTATGATTCCAACCCTGACAGCGTGGATATTTCGGCATCCGGCAATGTGAACATCACGGAGAACTCGCTGGTGGATGCCAGCGGCAACGTCTGCATCACTGCCGGGGATTCTTCTTCCTCGTCGCAAATCTATATCGACAGCTCGGACATTTATGCCGGTGACGGCTCTACTATCGGTGGGTCTGCTTATATCAATGCCGGCGGCGATGTTTCCATCGAGGACGGCAGCGACATTTTTGCCGCGAACGATGTTGATATCAATGGCGGCGAATCCTTTGACGATGCGGGAGATGTCACTCCGCCCGCCGGTACGGTGGATATTGAAAATTCCGACATCGAAGCCGGGGATGGGGATTCTGAGGCCGGCAACGTCAACATCTATGCCTACAATGGAAATGTGTATTTGAGCAATGACACCATTACCGCCAATGGATCCGGTACGGAAGGTGAAATAAACGTCACCGCCGATGGCAATATCGACGTCCTGGCCTCGATGCTTTGCGCGCCGAATGGTGTGTGGCTGACCTCCCATAACGGCTATGTGAACGTTTATGATTCGTATGAATCCGGATACTTGAACATAAACGATTGGTACATCTCTGCCGGGACCGAAGTGGACATTTCAGCCGACGACTCCGTATCCATCAACGACAGCTCCATTTACGCCAATAACGGCAATGTGAACATCAACAGCGGCGGGGAAATCTCGCCGGATGTCATCGTAGGCTTTGATGCCGATATCAGCGACTCATACATTCAGGCTGCCGATTCAGTGAATATCACCGCCAACGGCGGCGACATCAATATCACGGGCGGCAGTTCGGTTTATGCGCAAGATGGCGATGTCAACTTGACTGCCTATAACGGCGGCGGACCGGGCACTATCGATATTGATTCCAGCACCATTGAAGCCAACGGCAATGTTTCCATGACCGCCGATAGTGACATCACCATCCAGGACAACAGCCTTATCAGCGCCTCGGCGGGGAATACGCTGGATGGAGAAGAGAGCAGTGGCGATGAAGTTTATATCTCCAGCGGCGGGACACTGACCGTCGATGGAAACGGCGGCGACAATTATTTGATCGGCAGCGAGACTCCGACCGGCTACGACATCGGAGCGGACACCACGGTTTATTTGTACGGCGACTCCGGTATCAACTTGAACGACGCGTGGATCTCCACGTTGGACAACTCCAGTGATGACGAGATCAGCCTCTACGCCGATGGCAAGATCTGCATCACCGATGGTTCCTCCCTCTACTCCGGCGGCTCGGTTTGGATCGAGGCCTACGATGGAAATGTGAAGATCAACGACAGCGACATCACCGCCAATGACGGGGAGGTCTATGCCTCATCCGATAACGGCATGTTGATGATTAATGAAAGCCACGATTTCGAGACTAAGACCGACGATGGTGCGCCGATTGCGGATATTGCCGCATATAACGGGGATGCGGAATTTTATGGTGATTGCGTTAGCATTTCGGACGCAGCCATTTATGCTGACGATGGGGTGACCGTTGATGGCAACTATGGCAGCGTGAATATAACGGACGCGGATATCAGAACTGATGACGGCGACATCGATATGTACGCCTACAATTCCTCTTTAAATTCTGACAATGGAAATCTTACTCTGGCCTCCGGTGACGCAGATTACGGCGTTTACCTTTACGCAAATGGTTCTATTGATTTGGGCACCGATAATGACGTGACAATCAATGACAGCCAGATGTATGCTGTGAACGGCAGTATTGATATTTCCAGCGGCCAGGACCTGAACCTGGGCGATGGAGACAGTTTGGATGTCGGCAATTGGATCGAAGCCGATTCAGCCGGAGCCGGTTCTATTATGATGACCGCCGGCGGCAACGCAGACATCTACGATTCTTATATCTCCGCGGATGCCGGCGATGTGAGCATCACCGCGCAGGGTTCTCTGACGGTTGAAGGCGGCGATTACCAATGGCAAATCCAGGGCAATAATGTGCACCTCACGGCCACGACCGGTGGCGTAACCATTGAAGACGGTGAAACGATCAGCGCCAACACTGGCGACCTGGTCATCAACGCCGGTACCACAGAAGACGATTCTGTCAGCAAAACGCACGGCATTGCCGCCGTTGGACATCCGCTTTCTGGTTCAAGGTATATTCAATCCGCGGGAGACGTATCCATCAGTACTGGTGATAGCATAGATATCGGTGGTGGCACATATGATGGCGAAGGGAACGCAGTCGAGTCGTCAGGGGACATCAATCTTACCGACGTCGGTACTTTGTCTGACATGACCTTGACCGCTGATGACGGCTCAGTGACCATCTCTGGCAGTGGCGATGTTGCCATCTATGACAGTACCATAACCGCCAATGACGGCATTTCCCCTGCCGATGCCGCCGGTCCGGGCGACATCAGCATCACCAGCGGTGGAACCCTTACCATCGGCACTCAGGACGCCGGCTCCGACACCCTCACCGCCGCAGGTTGGATTGCGTTGAATGCCACCGGCGATATCGACGTTTCCGAGACGACCTTTAACGCCAGCGGGACAGACAGCGGTAATAATTCGTTTAGCGCTATCTCCGGCGGAAATATCAATGTGGAAGATTCCTTCTTTAATCTGGCCGGCAACCTCTACGCAAGCGCCAGCGGCTATATCAATCTGGACAACGTGGGCGGCACGATCAGCGGCGAGACCACATTGTCTGCCGGCACTTATGTAAGCGTGGATAATCCTGAACTTAATGTAGAAGACTGGGATGTCGTCGGTGGCACTTATGTCGCGCTCACGTCGGAAGACAGCGTTGCCATCAATGACAGCACGATCGAGGCCTATAATGGCGATGTGACCATCACCGCGCCGGCGCTTCCCGGCACGACTGAAAGCGGCCCTTATTTTGGAGGGTCTATTGATATCGAAGACACCTATATTTTTGCGAACGATGACATCAGCATCACCAGCAGCGGGTCGCTGACCATTGGTGTGACCAGTGGCTATGATATGGATGCGAACGGGGAAGTTGATTTGACTTCAGTCTATAGCGGCGTTGAGGTGGATGATTATGGCGTCTATTCGTACGGCAACGGCATTTACGTCAATGCGCTCGACGGCATCACCATGAACGGCGACTATGACGAGGCATACAACGGTTCCATCTCGTTGAATGCCAGTGGCGACATTAATCTTAACAATGATGGGATTTACGCCGATGACGGCAACGTCTGCATCATGTCCGGTTACAACGCCTATGATGGCGTGGATATTGAGGACAGCCAGATCAATGCCAGTGGCAACGTGGGCATCACCGCCTGGTTTGACGTGACCGTGGATGAATCGGAAGACGATTCCATCCAGGCCGGCAATTCCATCTATATCGCCTCGGAATATGGCACTGGCGGCGGCGAGGATTCTGCGATCGGCATTTACGGCAGCACACTTCAGGCGGATAACGGGGGAGTGACCCTTTCCGCTCCATACGGCACTATTGATTTGGAAGAATTTGAGATTGACGCCAATAGCGGCAACAATGTGAATATTTCAGACGATTTCAATCTGTCTGCCAACGATGATGTGTCCATCAATGCCTATGGCGGCAATGTGGACATCCAGGCCGGATATGAGATCGACTTTAATGAAGACTTCTACCTTAAAGACGAAATTGGTCCCAGTTCGGACATCTACATTGGTGGCGACATCTCAATTGAGGGCGAAGACACTACTATTAGCGACACTGAGAGTACTATTACCGGCGGTGTGGGTGGCTCTGGTGGCATCTATATCAACACCTCCGGCTCTTTGAACATCTCCGCTCCTTACGTTTACGCCGCCGGGCTGTATGTCGAGGGCGACAATATTGATATCTCCGAAACAAAATTGCAGTCCACCGGCGGAGATATTGATATCATGGATTCCGGCAATGTGAATATAAACGCCGAAGACTTGGATCTCTACTTTGTCGAAATTGATGTAAAAAATACCTCCATAGAAGGCTCCTATATCCTCGCAGATGACGGCAACATCAACATCGAGAATACAGGCAGCCTGTCGATTTCCAGCTCCGATTCCGACGAATACGAGATCCAGGCAGATGAGATTGATATTACAAGCTCACTGGTCGCTGCCAATTCCGGCAATGTCACCATTTCCACCCCGGGTGACATAGATCTTGAAGACTCGGTTATCAGCGCCTCTACCGAAACTCCCGATAGCGTGCCAACGGCCACTGGGGATTCCGTTACCATTGCGGCTGGGGGATATTTGACAGTTGACGGTGAGAATGGTGGATTTGGATATAATTACGACATCGGAGCCGATACCAGCATCACCCTTCAGGGCAGCAGTGGTGTGGATATCGAAGGCGCCAGCATCGAAACCCTGGACGGCAGCCCGGACGATTCATTGCAGATCTCAAGCAGCGGCGGCGGTGTGACGATTGACGGTTCCTACCTCAGCACTTACGGAAGTATTGATATCACTAGTGGCGGTACCAGCGGTGACATCCTCGTGAACGCGGATAGTTCCGATGTTGATTCATATTCTACAATTGAAGCCGGCGGGACTCTGACTCTGGATGCTTCCGAGGATGCTTCTGTCGAAGATACTGGAATCACTAGCGGTTCAGATCTCAGTATCACTGCGGAAAATGGCAGTGTGCTTCTGGTGGATGTGGATGCTGTCAGTAGCGGCGATGTGGACATCTCTTCTCCTTATGGCAGTATCACTATGAATTCTGGAAGCGCTGAATATGGCGTCAATATCTCAGCTGTCGGCAATGTCACCTTGAACGCAGATCAAGGAGTGTCCCTTAATGACACCAAAATCACTGTAAGTGGCGGGGATGTGGACATTTATTCACAAGACAGCGAAGATAGCGGCGTGGTTTCACCCGGCGTGACGGGCGGCAAACATGCAGGCGGCATTGTGAGCCTGGCCAGCACGGATTACGCTCCGCGCGGCGCGTCTGTCCCGGCAATATTCAGTCGCAAGGATGATTCACACATCGGTCCTGCTTATCTGGACAATCCGGCCTCTGGCGATATTGATTATGATGATATGGACATCGAGGATTCGGGTTCCATCACTTTGGATGCGCAAGCCGGAGCAGTTAACCTCACGGATGGCACGATCCTGGACGCCGATGGCGGCCCGGCCAGTATTACCGCCGATACCACCGTCGATATCGATGACAGTGATGTGTACGCCTACAGTGGCGATGTGAGTGTCAGTTCCGGTGGCACGACGGATATCGAAGATTCCGAACTGGGTGCCAACGGAAATATCTCCATCGAGAGCGGTGATACATTGACCTTTGACGATAGCGACATTTATGCCGTGGATGCCGCTTCCCTCACTGCTAGTGCCGGAGATTTGGATGTTGATGACAGTGACATCTATGCCTATCAGGGCGGCGTGAGCCTCACGGCTTCGCTGGGTGCGGTTGATATTGAGGACACTGACATTTATGCCTACGGGGGCGACCTCACGATTTCCGGGGCCAACGACGTCTATCTCGATGATCTCGACCTGTACTCCTTCAATAATGACATTTCAATCACTTCCTCCGGCAGCACGGTCGAGATTGAAGACACTTATCTTTATGCCGGCGGCAACATTGGCGTCTCCAGCGCCAGTATGCTGTCAGTGGACACCGGTCATGATTTCAGCGATGACAGCTATACTTATAACTATAGCGGGCCGGGTTATTTTGATATCTATGCGGGTGGCAGCATTACCATGACCGGCTGGAGCTGTGCGTCGGTGGTGGATACTACGATGTTTGCCCAGGATAATTTGATGATTTCCGGCCAGGACGGTAATGTGTTGATTGAGGATGCTGACATTGAAACCGGTTCGGGAAACCTTTGCATCTCCTCACCCAATGGAGATTTGACCATGGATAGCGGCGAGGCCGATTCTGGAATCTATCTCCAGGCCGGAGGATCGATCAACATAAGTGCCGGTGACGACATCGAAATCGATCCGGATGGTGATTACAATTACGAGATTAGCGCCGATGGCGGCGACCTGAATATCACTTCCGTCAACGCAGGTGTTGACGTGGAGAATATGGATCTCTATGCCAGCGGTAATATCAACATCACTGCTGAAGGCAGCTTTTCAATCGATTTATATCCCACGACGCCGGTCGATGTTGATCTGGATGATGATTCTCTTTACGCCGTCGCCGGTGGCGTGACCATCACTTCCGATTATGGCGACGTCAATGTCTTCGACACATCTATCGATGCAGGCTCTTCTGTAAATATCCAGGCTGGGGCGGTGGATGACGCCAATGAAGACATCTTTTTAGACGATGACTCGATTTACGCGGGCACGTCCATCACCATGTCCGGACCCGGAGGCATCAATATCGAAACCGATGGCAGTACGGAAGACATCACTGCTAATGACGGTGAAGTCAGCCTCCAGGCGGCCAATGGGTCAATATATATTTCCGGTATGGATATCAATTCCCGCGCCCAAAGCAGCATCAGCATCACTGGTTCAAGTGATATCGAAGTCAGCGGCAACGTCAATATCGAAGCGGAGGGTGGATCTGTGGATATCGCCTCTGGTGACGGCCTGACCATAAATGACGTGGCCGTTAACATCGGCGGGAATATCACCGTTTCCGATTCCACCATCACGGCGGATACAGGTTCAGTGGATCTCAGTTCGTACGGACAGGTTTACATAACCGCTCCCGGCTCCGTTTACGCCACCGGCTCGTCAGTTTCTGGCGATAACATCGATATTACCGGTTCCACCATTACCGCCGCTACGGATGTCAACATCGACGTCAACAATGGCCAGTTCATTACCGACGCAGGACTCTATGATCTCTCTGAGTTGAACAATCTCGACATCACGTCGGATTCCTCCATTACGGCCGAGGATGGCAATGTTACGATTGCCACAGACGGAAACGTGGATGTGGATACTTCCGTCATCAATGCAAGTGGCGCCATTATTACCCGTTCCGCGGAGGCGGCCGCCGGCGCTATTTCCATCACCGCCACCGGCAATATCACTGTTGATTATTCTGATTTGAACGCTTCCGAGGGAGTCACCTTGACGGCTAATCTCGGTTTCGTGAATGTCCTGGATTCCCTCGACCTGCCTGGCTTTACGGATGATGACAATCTGACGGTTGATGACTGGACTGTCACCGCCGGCTCCTATGTTGACCTCGCGGGGGACCATAATCTCACTATCGATGCAAGTGACATCAATGCCCAGAATGGCAATGTGAACCTCCGCTCGGGTGCGGTAGTGGTAGTCACGGGAAGCGCGCCCAGCTATGATCTGACCATCGAAGACGGTACGTCCATCGAGGCCTCTGGCTCCATTGTTGCCCTGGCCAACGACGGCAATAATGACATCGATGACAGCACCTTAACGGCCGTCAATGGTAATGTGGACATTCATGCCAGTGGAAATGTAGATGTTGTAGAAAACACCATTTCAGCCGCCGACACCACCTCTCTCGATCTCTCGGGCGCATTCGTTGATAATTCAACCGGAGTTGAATACTCATCTTCAGGCGGAACCATTGAAATTCAAGCCGGCGGCGATGTGACCTTGGTCAACGATACCTTTAACCTGGGTTATAACATTGATATCTCTTCCTCGAGCATCACCGCCGATACCGGCGACGTGAATATTTACGCGGGCCTGTTCGATCTGGTGGCCGGAGGCACAGTTGATATCTCCGATTGCACGTTCAACAACGGCAGCATCGACATTTCCGGCACCGAGGGTAATCCAACAGTCATCGCAGCGACTACAGGTGATGTGAATCTCTATGCCGGCAATAATATTACCGTCAGTGATTCCACGATTTCGGCGACGCCCAACGAGTCTTCAGCCTCTTACATCAACGGCTCAGACGACGGTACCTCGATCGGTATCGAAGTTGGCGGCGGTGATATTAATATTATTGCGACTGAAGGCAATGTGGATCTGAACACTGACACCTTTAATCTGGGTGGTGATATAACTATCGAAAACGAAACTGTCACTGCCACCGGCGGGGACGTGGATCTTACGGCGGACGGCGAGCTTTTGACCAGTGCCGGTGGGGCGATCGATATGTCCGGCTGCACCATCAATGGCGGCGAAATCCTCATCGAAACCGGATCGTCAATTTCGGCCAGCGGAAGTGTGAATATGAACGCGGACCAGGTAAGTGTCACCGATTCCTCTGTGACTGCTGGCAATAGCGTCAACATCACCACCTCCCAGTCGGTCGACATCTCTTCTTCCAGTTCAGTTGACACCAGCATCACAGCGAACGGAACCGGTGCCGGACAGGGCATCACGATCAATTCTGGAAACGGGTTGACTGTAAGCGGAGCAACTCTTTCAGCCAACACCAGTTCCGGGACAATTGCCATCAACAATACTTCCGGTCAAACCACCATTAACGGCGGTTCACAACTTCAGGCGTTCTATATCAATGTCAACTCGGACGACGGCATTCTGATTAATGGAGCCAGCGGCGGCAGTTTGTCGGGAAATACTTTGAACGCAAATGCCGGCCTCGGTACGGCCGCGGATGATTCAGATGGTGGCCATTCCGTTACGATTCAGAATACCGACCTGACTGGATTTGCTACCGTCAACGTGCAGGGGCACACCGTGAATCTTGATTCTGACCAATTCTCATCAGCCAAATCATATAATTTCACATCATTCTATGGCGGTTACTATATTAACGATGGTCATCAGGGTGGCTACGTCAATTTCAATAGCGACACATTGGATGGAAGTGCGATCACAGGCACAGGTCCGGCCTCAACCCTGAATCCGGCCAACAATGGCGGAATCGGGCTGGGTGGCACTGGCGTTGGAATCCATGTGAATTAGCACGGGTCCAATAACAACAGTGAGTTTCAACGGTTGAAATTTATACATGAAAAACATAGTCAAATTAATCGGAATATTGGCAATCTGTTCTGCCTTCACGTCCCTTTCATCGTATGCCCAGCCCACTGCGCCCTTGGCCACGCAGCAGCAGCAAAATTTTCAGCAAAACATGGAGATGCAAAAGCCGCTGATCAACCTTCGCGCCGGCACTAATGCGCCTGAGATTTACAATGGTGAAAACGCCGACATCGGGGAACAGCACATCCTTCGCGTTCTCCCGCGCAGCACTCTTTTTCTGCTGTCGGTGGACAGCCAGTATCTTTACATCAACAACGCGTTGTTGACGGGACATCCTTATGTGGGCACTACTGAATTCGTCAATACCCTTGTAGCGGCTGTCGCCCCCACGCCTTTTCGCTTTGGTCCGGGTCGCTTTGCGCCGGAAGCCGGTTATAGCGGCCAATGGTACGACTATGGCCTGGGTGGAAACAGCAGGATGCCGGGCGGCGGCTCCGTTAGCACCATCGATTTCAATGTTCAATCCGCGTTCGTCGGCGGCAAGTATTATTTTCCCAACAACTGGATCGCTTTTGGCCAGCTCAATTACAACTGGTTCTTCCAGCAGAATAATTCCACCATGTTTTATCGCGAGTTGCTTCCCGGTGTCGGCCTGGAGCACTTGACCCAGGTGGGGGATGACGCTGTTCTGGCTGTCTCGGCTTCAGGCGATTGGCACCAGTCATGGCAGATCAATCAGCCTCACGACCAGCAAAAT
>Ga0206819_10368_pt1 | contig 11855 bp, 10 predicted proteins | sample Alteio_BWOrgCont_87_FD_152855 | JGI IMG/M metagenome (GOLD analysis project Ga0206819, IMG submission 152855) | Enriched cells from forest soil in Barre Woods Harvard Forest LTER site, Petersham, Massachusetts, United States -... | ecosystem: Environmental > Terrestrial > Soil > Temperate forest >... | reverse complement strand
AACTCTACGTGCGCGATGCGGCCATCGGCCGCGAATGGATGACCACGACTGATGAATTTTTGCGGCAGTCAAGAGGACAGAGCGTGGTGGTGAGCGAGGCGAGTGTGGCTGAGGCGCTGGCAGAGGTGAGCCCGCGGGCACACACTCTCCAGGTGAGCGATGCTCTGAGCCCGGTTGAAAAAGTCTTGCACGAGGGCGGCACAGACCTGTTAAGTCTCGATGCGAACTATGTGCGAAGTGAGGGAGACATCTACAAGCGGGCAGGAGCGGCACGGTGAGCCCGTTTTCGATTCGCGAGGCTGGCGCGCAGGATGTTGCGGGGATCCTTGCGGTGCAGAGGCAGTCTGAAGGCGCGCCGGATTGGAACGATGCAGCCTGGGCAATGACCCTTGCCAACGAAGGCCCATTGCGCAGGGTCTTCGTTGCGGTCCGTGATGGGGCGCTGCTGGGATTTGGAGTGGCCAGTGTCATCCTCGAAATTGCCGAGCTGGAAAGTATTGCTGTTTCTCCAGATGACCGGCGGCAGCATGTGGGGCGATGCCTGTGCCGGGCGCTCATGGCGTGGGGGAGCGAACAGGGCTGCGCCGCGATGGAGCTAGAGGTCAGAGCATCTAACCAGGGGGCGCAGGATTTCTATCGGAGCATGGGATTTGTGGAGCAGGGACGGCGCTCGAAGTACTATAAGTCTCCGGAAGAAGATGCGGTGCTGATGACGGCGAAATTGCAGGCATAGACTCATCGTTATTTTCCGAGCAGTCGCCTGCCCGGCTAAGGCCATGCCTCTTCAATCAGATGGAAGTTCGAAAGGTATAATCAGGGCCTATGGTTCGGGACGGTTTTTTTTATGGGCTGGCGCTGTTCACAGTGGCCGCAATTGTATGGGTTTTCACGCACATGGCGTGGCTGGTGGCCATTCCTGTGCTGCTTGCGGTGTTCTTTCTTTGGTTTTTCCGCGACCCTTCGCGCGTAATACCTGCCGAGCCAGGAGTGATTGTTTCGCCTGGTGACGGCAAGGTAGATGGCGCCGAGTGGATTGAGACGACTGCCGGAAGCCGCCTGCGTGTGAGTGTGTTTCTGAATGTGTTTGATGTGCATGTGAACCGTTGCCCGGTGGGCGGCACGGTGACGCTGGTGGAACAGCGTTCGGGGCAATTTTTGAACGCGATGAAGGAAGAGTCGGCGGTGCTGAACGAACAGACGCTGATTACGATAGACACCGGCGAATACTGTGTGAGCTTTAAACAGATTGCCGGCCTGCTGGCGCGGCGAATTGTATGCAACCTGAAAGCTGGTGATCATGTGGAGCGGGGGCAGCGCATGGGGCTGATCAAATTTGGGTCGCGGGTGGATGTGTTGCTACCGGCAGAAGCAGAATTGCGCGTGAAGGCGGGAGACCGAGTGAAGGGCGGCAGCTCGATTCTGGGAGTGATGCCGAGCGTCCGCAAGCCATGAGCAACGGAGTGGGTGCCGCGATCAAGAAGAAGCCACGCCGCGGAATGTATGTGCTGCCATCGCTGTTTACGGCAGGCAATATTGCTGCAGGTTTTTACGCGATCGTGCAGAGCATTCACGGTATTGAGGGGGACAATTCGGGTTTCGATCACGCTGCGCTGGCGATCGCGTTTGCCGCGTTGTTCGATGGCCTGGATGGCCGCGTAGCTCGGATGACGGATACGGCCAGCGACTTTGGCAGGGAATTCGATTCACTCGCGGATGTGATTGCATTCGGCGTGGCGCCATGCCTGCTGGCTTATCTTTGGGGTGTGCAGTTGGTGTGGCCGTCTGCGTATCCAGTGGTGGACTCGCGGATGCATTACCTTGGGATGGCTGTCTGCTTTCTGTTCATGATTTGTGGAGCCTGCCGCCTGGCGCGTTTCAACGTAAGCGTGAACCCGCAGCCGCGCAATCCTGGTCTTCCGGGCCGAAAATATTTTGTAGGCATGCCGATACCAGCGGGGGCGATGGTCGTGGCTGCAGTGATTCACTTTGAATCCGGGTCGCCTATCCACGAGCTGTGGCTTTCAGGGGTGTGGCTGGCGCTGGTGGCGTTCACTGGGTTTTTGATGGTGAGCAGCTGGCGGTTCTGGAGTGGAAAGGAACTAAAATTCAACGAGCGGCAGCCGGTACGCGGCGTGTTGATGCTGGCTGCGGGGCTGGCTCTGCTGCTGGTATTTTCAAAGTATGCATTGATCGTATGCGCCATGGCTTACCTGGTAAGCGGCGTGCTGGCTCGAATTGCGTATGGGTGGGGACGCAAGGCCGGAGTTTGAGTTAAACTGTACGAGCGCCGGGATGGCGGAACTGGCAGACGCAGCGGACTCAAAATCCGCCGAGGGCAACCTCGTGGGGGTTCGACCCCCCCTCCCGGCACCAAAGATAAATCGGCTGACTGAAGTTTGGTAAATATGAGGGCCCACAGCAGGGCGTTTTTATATTTCAGCGATCATCTGGAGTGCCCTTTGGTGAAGGGAAATCCAAAGCGAAGCCAAGCTGGCCACCGACCTGTGGGCTGGCAACATACTTACCGCCGAGAATGCCAAAGCAGAGTGACAGATCTTTGCGAATAGCGAATTGCCCGCCAAGCATGCCCTGGAATTGACCTCTTCCCAAGCTATCGTTGGCGGCGTAGGCACCGTACAACTCGCCTCCCAGTGTTAGCCGGCTGGTGAAGTCGTGCAACAGTGAGAGGCCGCCGACATACACTTGGCCGCGCGTATTCTGTGTACCCAGTACGCCGGTGCTGGTATTGCCGGCGAATAGGAATCCCAGATTCGTATTGATTCGCGTTTTATCTGTAAGCGACTTCTGCATGATGAAGTTGAGCCAATAATCGGTTAGACCCGAGCCGAGTTGCTGGCTGGCGTCTCCGGTTGGGAACTCGATGTAAAGGCTGGCGGCGAGTGCAGGTGCGCGTGAGCCCTTGGATTCCTGATGAAAGGCCCACTTGATTCCGAGGTTGGTGTCTCCGATACCGCTAGAAGGCTGACTTCCTGATGAACGGGCGATATCGATATAAGGCGCATCGATATCCAACTCCAGGTTATGCGGCAAGCCGTAGTTGAGCTTGAAGTTCGCTGTGTTCTGTCGCAGGTTCGGGGCCTGAAGCTGCAGGGAGTCATATTCGTTGAAGAACTCAAAGTGCAACTTTCCTCGATCGGTCACGCCTGTGTCGTCGGTATAGAACGGCAACTGTGCATGGAGCCGCGGCTGTGCGCTGAGCACACAGGCAAGCAGCAGAAACACAGTGCGTATGAAATGCGTGGCCATTGACGAGGGAATAAGTCTTTGCAAGGGTATCAGTGACAGGGCGGTTGAATGTTTATCTATTGCGAACTGTGCGCAAATCCTGTTCAACTGTGGTTTCCGTGGAGGGCAGCAGAATGGTGGATAGCAAGAGAGTTCTTCGGCATCTGGATGAGTTGCGAGCACTGACGGCAGATGAGAATGGGGCGCAGCGTGTGGCATGGACACCCATGTGGCTGATGGCTCGCGAATGGTTCACGGAGAAGCTAAAGGGATTACCTGTTGAGGACCACTATGATGCAGCGGGCAATCGCTGGGTGACGCTGCAAGGTGAAAGCGAAAAATCACTGGTGCTTGGAAGCCATCTTGATTCCGTACCTAACGGTGGATGGCTGGATGGATGCCTGGGCGTGCTGGCTGCGCTTGAGGTGTTGACTGAGTTTGCGACGAAGTACAACGGCAAGCCTCCTTATGCGGTGCGAGTGGTGGATTGGGCAGATGAAGAAGGCGCGCGATTTGGGCGCAGTTTGTTTGGCTCTTCGGCGTTCGCCGGCACACATTCGATTGCAGCAGACCGTGCACGAACTGATCGTGACGGCGTGACGTTGGAAGCGGCGTTGAAAAATTGCGGCATTGATGTGGGCCATATAGGTGATGCGGGTGTTGAGCAGAAAAACATCTCCGCCTATTTAGAGCTGCACATTGAGCAGGGTCCGATTCTGGAGCGCAAGAGCAAAACGCTGGGCGTTGTGCAGGGCACTAAAGGTGTGGAGCGCTGGTCGATTACTTTCCATGGACAGGAGGCGCATTCTGGGTCTACACCGATGGCAGCTCGACGGGATGCATTGGCTGCGTGCGCCAAGTTGGCACTGGAAATCCGCCCGATTGCGAAGAAGCATCCGCAGAGTGTAGCAACGATGGGCAGCGTGAAGACGTTTCCTGGAATTGTGACAGCAGTAGTTGGGCGATGCGAAGCAACACTGGACATGCGCGACCTGGATGCCGACGTTCTTGCTGGAATGTTGTTCGATGCGCGCGAAGCCAGTGAACGCTTTGCGAAGGAAGAAGGCTGCACAGTGGAGTGGTCGAAGATATGGTCGATCGACCCTATTCCATTTCACCCTGAGCTCATAGGATTTTGCAATGAAGCAGTCGTGGAAGTTTCAGGCGCGAGCGAGCTACTGCCGAGTGGGCCTTTGCATGATGCGGCTGAGGTAGCTCGCATTGGAATTCCGACGGTAATGATGTTTGTTCAATCGCTGAATGGTCTTAGCCACAACAAGGCGGAAGACACGCGGCGAGAGCACATCGATCAGGCCGTGGAGGCCTTTGCGCGGCTGGCTGAGAAGACCATGGTGTGGATTGGTCAGGCAGGCTAAGACCTGTTCCGTAAGTCGCCAGAATGATGCATAATAGTCGTTTCCTCCGAACAACGGACTGGTTGAAGGGAACGCGTTTTTTATGAGTGAATCGGCGGGATTTTTTACCAAGGCACCTAAATCAGCAGAGATAGCTGCGCGTTTTCCAGACCTGCATCCGCCGTTCGAGGCCACAGCTGCAGTGACAGAAGCGTACCGCTGCCTGTACTGCTTTGATGCGCCGTGTGCACAGGCGTGTCCAACACACATTGATGTGCCAAAGTTCATCAAGAAAATTGCAACCGGCAACCTGGAAGGGTCTGCGAGGACGATTCTGGATGCGAATATTTTAGGCGCGAGTTGCTCCCGGGCGTGTCCTGTAGATGTACTGTGCGAAGGCGCGTGCGTGATGCATCGCTACAACAAGCAGCCGATTGAAATTGGGCGTCTACAACGGTTTGCGATGGATGCACTGCACGAGAGTGGAGCGCCGCTTCCGTTTACGCCGGAAAAGGATACCGGCAAGAGTGTGGCATTGATTGGCGGCGGGCCTGCCTCGCTTGCTTGCGCCGCAGAATTGCGGCGGCACGGCGTGAAGGCCGACATCTTTGACGCACGCCAGCTGCCGGGTGGCTTGAATACTTACGGCATCGCCGAGTACAAGCTAACTCTTAGCGCGAGCCTGCGAGAGATTGATCTGCTCGCGCAGCTTGGGGTGACCTTCCACTTCGAGACAACGGTTGATGCGAAGAAGCTGGCAGAGATCGAGAAAAAATATGATGCAGTTTTTCTGGGCTTAGGACTTGGCGCGATTCATAAGCTTGGCATTGCCGGTGAAGAGTTGCTGGGCGTAACGAATGCGCTAGACTTCATTGCCGGCTACAAGAGCGGCAAGATCACGAGCGCTCCATCAAGGGTGGCGGTCATTGGCGCCGGCAATACAGCGATTGATGCGGCGAATGCAGCCGTACGGCTGGGAGCGACCGAAGTGACGATGGTTTACCGTCGTGGCCCGGAGCAGATGTCGGCCTTCGACTTTGAGTATGAACATGCCAAGCAGGAAGGCGTGAAGTTCCTATGGCATGTGAAGCCGAGCGAGCTGAAGGGTAGCGGCGGCAAGATTGAAGCATTAGAACTGCAGGAACTTGAGTCTTCAGCCGACGGCTCGCTGGTGCCGAAGGCGGGAGCGGCGAAGACCCTGGCCGTGGATCTTGTTGTGATGTCGATCGGGCAGGCGACGCATACTGACTTTCTGGAAGGCGGCAAGGTGAAACTGGAACGCGGAAAAATTGTGATCGACCGTGCGACGGGGCAGACAACGAATCCGAAGTACTTTGCCGGTGGCGACTGTACCAACGGAGGACGCGAAGTAGTAGATGCCGTGGCCGACGGCAAGCGCGCAGGAACTGCTATGGCGGCATGGCTGGCCGCAGAGAAGCAGGAGGAACATCATGCCAACGCTTGAGACAACATTCGCTGGAATTAAATGTTTGAATCCATTCTGGCTGGCGAGCGCGCCTCCTACGAATTGCGGCGAACAGATTATGCGTGCGTTCGATGCTGGGTGGGGCGGCGCTGTGTGGAAGACGATCGGCGCACAAGTGACGAACGTTAGCTCACGCTACTCGTCGATCGATTGGGCGGGCCAGCGGATGATGGGGTTCAACAATATTGAGTTGATCTCCGACCGGCCGACGGAAGTAAACCTCGCGGAGATTGCGGAGGTGAAGCGGCGCTATCCAAAGCATGTGGTGATTGCTTCGCTGATGGTCGAGAGCAAGCGTGACGTATGGCACGAGATGGTGGCACGTGCAGAAGATGCCGGTGCCGATGGGTTGGAGCTGAACTTTGGCTGTCCGCACGGAATGAGTGAGCGCGGCATGGGCTCGGCCGTTGGACAGGTGCCGGAATATTGCCAGCAGATCACTGAGTGGGTGAAAGAAAAAGCGCGCACGCCTGTGATTGTAAAGTTGACGCCGAACATCAGCGACATTCGTCTGCCTGCACGAGCAGCTAAGCGTGCAGGCGCCGATGCATTGAGCGCAATCAACACTATTAACTCCATCACTGGCATCGACCTGGACACGCTGGAGCCGCGACCGAATGTAGACGGCAAAAGTTCTCACGGTGGATACTGCGGGCCAGCGGTAAAGCCGATTGCGTTGAATATGGTGCAGCAGGTGATGGGCGATCCCACGGCTGCGCTGCCTATGAGCGGCATTGGCGGTATCGGAACGTGGCAGGATGCCGCCGAGTTTATTCTGCTGGGTGCGGGCACGGTGCAGGTGTGCACGGCGGCGATGCATTATGGATATCGCATCGTCGAAGACATGGGCGACGGGCTGCTCGCATGGATGCGCAAGAGGGGCTACAACACCATCGACGACTTCCGCGGACTCAGCCTGCCGAATGTGCGTGAGTGGAAGAACCTAAATTTGAATTTTCGCGTGGTGGCGGAAATTCATGCCGACAAATGCATTGGCTGCCAGCTTTGCTATACGGCATGCTGGGATGGCGCGCATCAATGCATACACATGGATCGCGCAGATGGCGGCACTGAGCAGATTGTTGTTGGCACGGATCCCCGCTACACGATGCACGAGCCAAATCCACACGGTAAACCGACGCCAGCGATGACTGCGGCACAATCCGCGAAGATGATTTCGACGACTCCGATTGCAAAGCTCGACCTGAACGGCGCTGGAGTGAATAGTGCTGTGACGCCGCTGAACCGAATCCCGCGCGTGGATGTGGATGAATGCGTGGGCTGCAACCTGTGTTCGCTGGTGTGCCCAGTGCCGGAGTGCATCACGATGGAGCGCGTGGAGAATGGCTTGCCATTCCAGAGTTGGGAAGAACGCGTGGCCGCTGGCATAAATGCGCAGAGTGATACAGCAGCGCACTTGCCGAATCCGAACACGCCGTAATGGATTGATGCTCAAGCGATGGAGAACTAGCGTATGGGAACTCTGATCAAAAACGGAACCGTGGTGAGCGCGAAAGACTCGCAGAAGCTCGACGTATTAATTGAAGGCGAGAAGATTGCACTCGTGGCGCATGCAATCGATGCAGCGGGTCACAACGTTGTGGATGCGACGGGGCTGCTGGTGATGCCTGGCGGAATCGATGTGCATACGCATTTGGATATGCCGTTCGGCGGAACGACTTCTGCAGATGACTACACCACCGGAACGCAGGCGGCAGCCATAGGCGGAACGACGACGGTGATTGATTTCGCGTTGCAGAACCAAAGCAGCACGCTGAAAGACGCGCTCGAGACGTGGTTGAAAAAGAGCGACAACAAGGCGTGTGTCGATTTTTCGCTGCACATGGCCGTAACCAACCTGCATGGTGAGGGTGGCACGGAGACGTTGAAAGAGATGGAAGAGATGGTGAAGTTCGGAATATCCAGCTTCAAACTCTTTATGGCGTACCCCAATGTGTTGATGATTAATGATGAGCTGATGTTTCGAGTGATGGAGAAAGCGGCTGAACTGAATGCCCTGTGCTGTATCCACGCTGAGAACGGAAGTGCCATCGATGTAGTTGTTGCGCGCACGATTGCTGAGGGCAAGACAGAGCCACACTTCCACGCACTCTCGCGCAGTCCCAAGGCTGAAGCTGAAGCGACCCACCGCTCAATTGCGCTGGCAGATATGGCAGGGTGCGCGGTCTACATCGTGCATCTATCGAATGAGGCTGCGCTTGCCGAGTTGAAGTTCATGCAAGCACGGGGCGCACGAGCGCTGGCTGAGACATGCACGCAGTACCTGGTGCTTTCTATCGATGACCAGATGCCGGGAAAGAGCTGGGAAGAGGCGAAGTTTGTGTTTACGCCTCCGCTGCGCGAAAAGTGGAACCAGGAGCCGCTGTGGGGAGCGTTGAAGGATGGATCGCTGAGCGTAGTCTCGACAGACCATTGCCCGTTTCGTTTTAAGGACCAGAAGGAGCTCGGCCGAGGAGACTTCCGAAAGATTCCGAATGGCGGGCCGGGAGTAGAGAATCGGCTTCAAATTCTTTGGCACTTTGGCGTGAATGCCGGAAGGATTACACCGGAACAGTTTGTTGCGTTGAATTGTACGAACCCAGCGAAGATCTTCGGCATGGAAAAGCAGAAGGGAAGTGTTGCGGCAGGGCTGGATGCGGACATTATGCTCTGGGACCCAAAGGTGGAGTACACGATTTCCGCGACGACGCAGTGCATGAACACCGACTACAACATGTTCGAAGGCTGGAAGGTGAAAGGCAACGCCGCCAAGGTTTTTAGTCGTGGCGAATTGGTCGTGGACAACGTGAAACAGCCGGGTAAATTTCTTGGAGCGACTGGCCGAGGACGGTTCGTGAAGCGTGAAGCGAATGCTGGAGGGCTGGGTTGATGCAGCCACCCATCGCAACGGTAGACCCGGGCGAGCCGCATAAGCTGGTGGGCGATGCATCTGCGCCCGATCCACGACTCTATAACAGCGACCTGGCGCCGACTGAGCCGGAGCGGCGAACATGGACAACCTATAACTACATTGCGTTGTGGTTTTCGATGTCGATGGAAGTGACAACCTACATGCTGGCGGCAAGCCTCATTGCGGGTGGCATGAACTGGAAGCAGGCAGTTTTTACAATTCTGCTCGGCAATTTGATTGTGTTGGTTCCAATGCTTCTGAATGCGCACGCGGGCACAAAGTACGGCATCCCGTTTCCTGTGTTTGTGCGCGCCAGCTTTGGGCCGGTTGGTGCGAACATCCCGGCGATGTTGCGTGCGATTGTTGCATGCGGATGGTTCGGCATCCAAAGCTGGATCGGCGGAACGGCGATTGCGCAGATGGTGCACGTGCTGGCACCGCGAACTGAAGGCATTCCATTTGTGACATGGGTGTGTTTTCTCGGTTTCTGGCTGCTGAACATGCTGGTGGTGTGGCGCGGTGTGGAATCGATTCGCTTTCTGCAGAGTTACTCAGTCCCGTTCATGCTGGTAATGTCTGCGATGCTATTGATTTTTATGCTGCGCAAGGCAGGCGGTTTCGGGCCAATGCTTTCTGCACCGGACCATTTTGCGACGAGGCATGATTTCTGGAAATTCTTTTTCCCTTCGTTGACCGCGATGGTTGGATACTGGGCGACTCTGAGTCTGAATATTCCTGACTTCACGCGTTATGCCAAGAACCAGAACTCGCAAATTCTGGGGCAAGGCTTTGGACTGCCGGTAGCGATGGTGCTGTATTCGTTTCTGGGCATCGCGGTTACGTCGGCATCTACGGTGGTGTTTGGTAAGCCGGTGTGGTCGCCGGTTGAGTTGCTGGGGATGTTCCATCAGCCATTTCTCGCTTTCCTGGGACTGGTCGCGCTGCTGGTGGCAACGCTGAACGTGAACATTGGTGCGAACGTAGTTGGGCCTTCGAACGACATTTCCAACCTGGCGCCGAAGTACATCAGCTTTCGCATGGGCGGGTTGATCACGGGATTGCTGGGGCTGATGATGTGTCCGTGGTACTGGCTATCGACGTTTGGAAATTACATCTTCGGCTGGTTGGTGGGCTACTCGGGACTACTGGGACCGGTTGCAGGGATCATGGTGGCTGATTATTTTCTGGTGCGCCACACTCGGCTGGATACCTATTCGCTGTACAGGCGCGGCGGGATTTATGAATACAGCAAGGGTTTCAACCCGCGCGCTGTTACATCACTTGTGCTCGGAGTTGCGGCCGCGCTAGTGGGCAGGTTTATGCCCAGCGTAGCCTTTTTGTATGACTATGCGTGGTTCGTCGGGTTCTTTCTTTCTGGCGGACTGTATTTCGTAATGATGCTGGGGCACCGCATACCGCGCGTGCAGGAAGTGGAAGGATAAAACGATGAGCCCGACTGATGCGATGGAGACAACGATGACTTCTGCGGAAGTGGTGCAGATTACCAAGGAAACAAACTATGGCACATGGCGATTTCAAAAAGGCTGGAACCCGCTGCACATTGTCGATGCCGAAGGTTGCTACATCACGGACGGCAACGGCAAGCAGTACCTGGACTTCAGCTCGCAGCTGATGTGTATGAACCTCGGGCATAAAAACCCTGCAGTGATTGCCGCGATCAAGAAACAGGCTGAAGATCTCGCCTATGCAATGCCTGGGTATGCGACGACTGCGCGCGCGGAGTTGAGCAAGCTGCTGCTGGAAGTACTGCCGAAGGGGCTGAACAAGTTTTTCTTTACGACTAGTGGAACAGATGCGAATGAAGCAGCGTTCAAGATTGCACGCATGTATACCGGCAAGAGCAAGATCATTGCACGCTACCGCAGCTATCATGGCTCGACTGCCGGTTCGATTGCGGCGACTGGCGATCCGCGCCGCTGGGCGATGGAGCCGCGCGGCAAAGGACCGGGCATCATCTTTGGGCCAGAGGTGCATTGCTACAAGTGCCCGATCAAGCACACATATCCAGAGTGCGGCATAGCCTGTGCGGATTATCTGGAACACATGATCCGCAACGAGAGCGATGTGGCTGCTGTGCTGGTTGAGCCGATCGTGGGAACAAATGGTGTGCTGGTGCCTCCACAGGAGTACATGCCCAAGCTGCGTAAAATCTGCGACGAGAATGGCGTGCTGCTGATCGCTGATGAAGTGATGAGTGGCTGGGGGCGTGCAGGCGAGTGGTTCGCGATGAACCTCTGGGGTGTGACGCCGGACATTCTTTGTACTGCCAAGGGAATTACAAGCGCCTATGTCCCGCTTGGCCTATGCGCGACGAGCGAGAAAATAGGCGACTTCTTCCAGGACCATTATTTTTCACACGGACACACTTATGAAGCTCACCCCATGACACTACTGCCGGCGGTTGCGACCATCCATGAGATGCAACGGCTGAAGCTGGTGGAGCGGGCAAGGGAACTCGGCGAGTTTGTAGAGAGCAAGCTGAGAGTTCTGAAAGAAAAACATAAGAGTGTAGGCGATGTGCGCGGCAAAGGTTTGTTCTGGGCTGTCGACCTGGTGAAGGACCAGAAGACCAAAGAGCCTTTTAACAATTACACGGACAAAATCTCCGGCAAACCGATGCTCGTTGACCAGATTGCCGCAAAGATGATGGCAGATGGCGTGATCATGCAGGCATGGGTGAGTCACTTCGTGATCGCGCCACCACTGATCGTCACTCGTGAAGAGCTACAACGGGGGATCGATGCGCTGGACAAACATCTCTCCCTCGCTGATGAGCAATGCAGTGCTTAGGCTGCACATTGCAACAAATAACGGAACAACCTAACCAGCATCCGGC
>Ga0206819_10367_pt1 | contig 11883 bp, 10 predicted proteins | sample Alteio_BWOrgCont_87_FD_152855 | JGI IMG/M metagenome (GOLD analysis project Ga0206819, IMG submission 152855) | Enriched cells from forest soil in Barre Woods Harvard Forest LTER site, Petersham, Massachusetts, United States -... | ecosystem: Environmental > Terrestrial > Soil > Temperate forest >... | reverse complement strand
CATCGACACATAGGTATCCAGCAACCGAAACACGTTCGCTGCCGGACGTCCGTTGAATGGTTGCACCGGAGTGTTGTCCTGGTTCGCGATCACTTGCGCCACATCAGCGCTGTACCCTGGAACACTCGGGGTATGCTGATACTCTCCGCGCACAAAATAAGAAAAGCGGCCCTGCTCGGCCCGTGCCTCAAAGCCGTTGATTTGTTGCCAACCGCGTCCATAGGGGCGGCCGAAATCATTGGCAAGCGTTTGTCCAAAGTTAAAGCTGTTATTAAGTGGTGTGCCCGAAAGATACTGAGTGCGGCTGTAAACTTGGTCCAATGAAATAGCCCGATTCTGATTCCCTGCCTCCAGCCCCGCTTCCTGCGTAAGTTCCGTCCTAAGCGACCTCACCAATGAGGCGGCCGAAGCGTTCAGTTCGTCTGCATCAACGCCCTCAAGCATGCGGTAGACTCCCAGCCTCGTCCAAGGTCGCAACCCCATGAACTCATCCCGGATAATGCCGAAGGCGGCCAGACGCTCGATGGCCGGGTAAACCCAACTGTCGAGTTCGATGTAGGTAGAACTCATGCCGCCGAGGGGAAGCGGAGATCCCTCCGCCCCAAACCTACCGAAGCTCTCAACAGCAGGATCGTGGTGCCGTGTGTAGACGCTGCGGCCGATTAAGTAGCCGATCGTTCCGCCTACAAACACATCCGATAAGGAGTGTTGCTGTGCCCCAACCCGTGCAAAGCTAATCGCGGTGGCCGCACCGTAGGCCAATATTTTGGTTAGCGGTCCTGGATATTCGTGAGCCGTGACTGCGGCGATGGAGAAAGCGATGGCAGCATGATTCGATGGAAAAGCACCACCAACCGGTTGAAAGAACTGTCCCCCACCCGCTTCATCACTGGGACGCTGCCGCTCGAAGACATACTTGAGCGCCTCAGCTACGCCTGCGGAATCCATTCCCGCTTCGATCGAGAGCAGGCCGGTTTCACGCAACTGATCGTTCCCGTCCTGTGCGCCGATAAGGAACATAGACCCGGCAGCCAAGCCGAGCGCGCCAAGTCCAGCGTTGGAAACACTGTTGCTGACGTGTTGGTAATTGCCCCGTGTGATTTCGTATGAACTTGCCCGGTCAGTCACCATGAGTCCGGTCGTAATCCCAGCCAATGGCGTCAACCACTCAGCGTCCTGTAATTGTAGATGCAGAGGGCTGATCCAGATGTATTCCTGATCATTGAATATCTCGCGGGCGAACTCCCTTGCTCGTGGCCGAGGACTGAAGTTATCCGCATTCGAAACGGGGTTGTCTGGAATCGACTCAGGATGAATCGGCTCTTGTCCGAAAGCGAGTACCTGCACGCCGCTCAACAACAAGACCCATGTGTAACTGAGTCTGTCTCGCAATAACATCCTGACAACACTCAATCGGAGGTCCCCAGCTGTTGGAAGTAACTGTGTACAATGAAGGGGCCACAGAGTGCTAGTGGCTTTCGCCGTGGGCAGCTGGAGCGCTTAGCCAAGCTACACATTTTGGTGCTGCCTCCACATTGCGCACTAACTTTGCACTTTTGTGGAGTGACTTTTTGGGGTATCGAGGGCCTTGTCCATCCGAGATCAACAACTGACGGTTTCGGAAGTAACGGGTTCTAAATCGTTGTAGTCGACTTCCACAGCAACACTTTGCATAATCAAATCGAGAGTAAGCACCACTCGGCAACTATTTTTCTTGCGCACTACCACTCCCTCCATACCAGCTAGGGAACCCGCTCGGACCCGAACCCTGGCGCCCTCGGCAGGATAAGGATGAGGTTCGAAGACACGCTGTTGGAGTCCGATCCGTAGCGATTCAATCTCAAAGTCGGACAGAGGTGTGGGTATGTTGCCGCAGCCAACGAGGGACAGCGCGCCCGGAGCTCCCAACGCCCGCAGACGGTCTTCGCGTGTCATATTCACAAAGAGGTAGCCCGGGAACAGTGGCAGATCCAAAATAGCTTTGCGGTTGTTCGTCCAGTTATGAACGACGCGATACAAAGGCAAGAAGTGCTCTATCCGCCGCTGTAGGTAATATTGGGACACTCGCTTTTCGTGCTTACACCTGGTGAAGACCGCAAACCAGAAGCGTGGTAACTCGGCGATGAAGTGACGCGCACTGTTCTCGGGCGCTACGGATGTTTGTATGAGTTGCATTCGCGTCTCAGTCAAAAGCCTCGGATACTGTGTTTCCCCGGTAGGACAAAGCTTCGCCCTGCCAATGTAATTGGTGCTTGCCACAACCTTAATCTTGTTGATGATCCTAAAAGGAACGGTGAACCTTGTTGTCACCCTACCATTCGCCTGTTATTGAATAGGTAACGTAAAGAAGCGACAGGACCACCAAAGTCACTCGGGACGCACTTGGGGGAAATGTGTTTGCCCGGACTTAGTGCCACGGTGCTCGATTATAATCTCAACCTAGGCTTGCGCTCGGGTTATAGCAAGCCCCATTTCGGGAATTGCGCACTTTGGGTGGTGGACGCGTCCCACTCTAGAACGGATTCTCTTTCGGTTGCATCAACTTCCAATTCGGCGGATCAGCGCCGCCAAGGTGCCACAGTGCTCGCCTTGACATCCGAAATTAATGGCGAAAACATGCATCTACAGAAAGGCCGACCATTTGTTATTAGCTCGCCCGCTGGGTTCGCATCCGTATCCAGCTATCGACCTCGGCCTTCAAAGCGAATACGACGGCACCCTTGCTTCGTTCCAAGCGCCGGATGGGAAAGTCGTAATGCTGCTCCCAACGTTGGGTCGTTTTCACGCAGGCTCCAACATGTTTTGCTATTTCCTTCCACGATCGCAAAACTTCATTTGCACTTCCAGGCAACGATTCAGCCTCATGAACCAACTCGGGCGGCTCCGGTTTCGTGTCTGCCTGAAGCTCCACAACGACCACGGCTACCTGATTCACGATGCCGGCCGAGTCCTTCAGCGGAAACAGGTTGTCGACCCAATGTCGCCTGTCGGTTGTGGTCGAGGAAATTCCTGTAATCTCTAGATTCAGAAAAGGCCTTCCCGTGGCGAAGACCTCCCTGAACGCAGGCTCGACTTGTAGGGCAACCTCGCCAAGAATCTCACGTAGTGTCTTTCCCAAATGTGACTCGACTGAGATCCCGTGCATGGCAGCCAGACGGGCATTAAGCGCGACATAACGCAGCTGGTCATCGAAGATGCCAAGACCCACATTGGAATTGTTAACAAACGCCAGGAGCCATTTTGCATCGGACAATTGTTCCACCTATCGCGCTCGTCACCTGTCGGGCACGCCCGCGATACACTCTATCGACAGTTGGACTCCTGCAACCACAGACTGCGAATTGTTACGTAATCCGAACAGAGCCATTTATCTTCACGGTCAGCGTTCAGACTTTCTTAGCGACTGTGCGAACAAGCCAGAGACGAAAAACCACAAATCCCCACCACAGCCATCCGCTACATGCGAACGATTTCTACACGACGATTCTTCGCGCGACCTTCCCCGGTGGAGTTGCTGGCGACTGGGCGAGCGTCACCATACCCTTTAGCACTGAGACGGCTTCGGTCGATGCCGTGATCGGCCAACCAATTCATGACTGCATTGGCTCGAGCGCTGGACAACTTCTGGTTAGCATCCTGTGAACCGACGTTGTCGGTAAAGCCCTGGACTTGGATTTTCCAGTCGGAATGTTCCTTCAACGCGGTTACGGCATCGTTCAGCGAGGCTTCAGAATCCGGAGTGATATCGGCTTTGCCGGTCTCGAAATGCACATTGGAGAGCGTTACCCGCCCCTGGTTTTGCAAAGACGCTGCAACGCCGCTATTTGCTCCCGCATTCTCATAGCGATTCAGTACTGCGAGCAAAGGGCGCGCACCAGTTGGGGTCTTGAGATCGCCCTGGAGAATTTGTTCGTTGCTTACTTTTTCTCCATACAACTTTGCGTCTTCACTGTCATCCGGACGCAGGGTAGAGCCTTCGAGAGAAATTCCCGCAAAAAGGCCCCGCGAGCGCGACCACGATAAAATTTCGGCGTGCAGCAAAACGTCGGTGTTGGCGCTCGTATCGCGACCGACTGGACCGGCTGCCGCCTCGGCTTCGCCGCCGATGGTGAACTTGTCCGCTAGCAATTTTTTCATTCCACCTTCGTTCATAATGAGCAGGAACACGTCGGTGGAAGACCCTCCTATTTGCAAACCATAGCTTCCACCCTCAATCCGAATCGCGGCGGGCGTTCCGAAACGACCCGTTCCGTTTTTACGGCAGGAGACGAATCCCCGGCCATACTTGCCTCCGACGATAAATGCGGCCTTTTTTACCCCCGGAATGATCACAACACATCGCGATTTATCAAAGAGGTCGCGGGGAATACCCTTATCGGGCTCGTGCATGGCCTCGCCGAAGGATGTGGCGGCATTCTGTAATCTTTTGTCGGGCGACGATTCCGCGTCCTGAGCAGATATCGGTGTCATACCGATAAAGAAGGATAGGCTCAAAGCCGTAATCAGCGATAAACGTGGAAACAGCTTCGAACTGCCAATGTGCATGATTAACTTCCGAGTCGAGGTCATTTCGTTTCTCCCAAGGCTTTGATCTTCGTTCGCGCTTTCACAAAGTGCGGCATAGCTCTGATGCGCCTGCGGCGATACCGTTGCTTGGGTCGAACATTAAGCGGCGAAGGTGACGCAATCTTAGGCCTCTGATTGGTTGCCACTTGCTCCTACTGCAAAGCTGCGTCCGCCTCACCTAGTCACAGGCAAGCGCAAGTGCGACCTTCAGCCCAGAGCGAAATACGTCGCCGCACAAATTTCGGGGCACGTTGAATCTTTACCTCACGCGGCAGAGCTCTGAGCTCCTCGGGTCTCGACAATCTTGGGCACTGACGCCGCGGATGAGAAGAGAGGTATGAGACCCTCGACGAGCGTTGGGTGAGTGAGCACGGCATCGCGGAGAGCGGTATAGGGCAGCCCTGCGATCATGGCAATCTGCACGGCGGCCATGGTCTCCCCCGCGCCGACACCGAAAGCTGTGAAACCGAGTATGCGGTCGCCATCGGCTTCTACCAGTGCTTTTAGAAAGCCTCGCATTTCCGAAAGCGTGTGCGCGCGCAACACTTCTTCCATCGGAACCTTGAACAAACGGTACCGAATACCCTGTGCTTGGGCCTCGCGCTCATTCAGTCCAACCCGAGCCAATTCAGGGTCTGTGAACAGGCAATACGGAACTTGCCTGCCTTTGGTTGAGTGGTCAAGACCATTAAGGTTGTCATGCACCACCCGGAAATCGTCGATGCTGATGTGTGTGAACTGCGGGCTGCCTGCGACCTCGCCAATAGCCCAAACGCCGGGCGCCGTCGTCTGTAACCGATCGTTAACTTTGATGTACCCCCGATCGGTCAACTCGACTCCGGCTACTTCCAACCCGAGTCCCTCGGTATTCGGAGCGCGGCCTGTCGCGACCAGCACGTGGGTGCCCTGCAAAGTTTTCTCTGCTCCATTTTGCTCGAGGATGACGCTGACCGAGTCTCCCGATTTCCCGACTATCCGCTTGAGTTGCGCGTTGAGAAAAGTATCGATGCCCTCGTCGTTAAGCAGGCCGCGAAGAGCCTCACATACGTCATCGTCTTCTCGTGACATCAACCGTTCGTTGCGATCGATCACCGACACTTTGCTGCCGAAGCGGCGCATCGCCTGGGAGAGTTCTATCCCCACATAGCCGCCGCCGATCACAAGGAGATGTTGAGGAATTTGGTCCAGTTCGAGTGCCTCGACATGCGTGAGCGGCTGTGCTTCCGCAAGACCAGGAATTGTGCCCAATGTGGCCCGCGTGCCGGTGCTGACGATCACGTTGGTGCCGCGCAGCTGACGAGTCGTTCCATCGGAGAGGGCAACCTCCAATGTTCTCGGAGCGATGAATCTGCCGGTTCCGCAAATGAACTGCGCTCCCGTTTTCCGGTAGTTCTCCAGATACATCTCGTTCAAGCCCGACACCATCTTGCGCTTGCGCTCACGAACGCCCGACATGTTGATCGTATAGCGATCGCAAGCAATGCCGAACTCTGAACTTCGGCGAAAGTACGATGCGACTTTCGCGCTGTGCACGATGTTCTTGCTTGGCAAACACGCGATGTTCGGGCACGACCCGCCGATGTATTTGCGATCGATCACGGCGACGCTCTTACCTGCGCCGGCAAAGGTCCACGCTGCGACCGTCGAGCCTGTACCACCCCCGAGAATCACCAGGTCAAATTCTTCCGTCTGCGTCTGCTTAAGTTCCTGGGCGAATGGGGTGCCCTCGGTGCGCTTCATGCGACTTTTCCTTTCTGAGCGCCAGGCCCTTTCTGCGTTTTCATTGATTTCACCAGGTCAGCCGCTGACGCACCCTCGAGCGAGAGTCCATAACCGACTTCCCGGACCATGCGCTCTTTCAACGGTTGAATGAAGTGTATGCGCGTGTTGCGGCGCGTCACTTCTGGGGCCTTCAAGTACAAGTTGGCCAATTCTCGTGCCCGGCTGAGAGCCGTTCCATCCGGCACAACCTCGGCGACGACTCCCCATTCATATGCAGTACGTGCCCGGAGCGGCTGTGGGTTGAGTAGGAAGGCCTCGGCGCGCCCGGCTCCAGCGCGATAACTCCACGTCGTAAAGATACCGTCACCGGGCGCAATGCCGGCCGCAAAATGTGCCACATCCTGGAAAGTCGCGCCCTCCGCCGCCACAATTACGCTGGCAAGCAGCGCATAGTCGGAGTGCACATGGGCGCGTCCTTCTATAGCTGCAATGACCGGCACGCGTATGTTGGCAATATTTTCCAGCACCTGAACACCTTCGTCGTGAACCTGGCTCCAAACGGCGGGATCAGCAACGTCGCCAAAAGATGACCAATCGACATCGGTAATGAAGTCCCGGCCTGCGCCCGTGAGGATCACGATCTTGTTCGCCCGGTCTTGCGCAATGCGGTAGAAGGCGTCGACAAACTCCGTATGAGCTTGCGCGCTCATAACGAACGGTCCGCCATTGCTGTGGAATTCAGCAACCAGTACACCGTTAGCATCTCTCGTCAGGTTCAAGCTGGGATAGGAAGCAAGGTAGTCATTTTGAATTTGCATAGGATTCTCCTTTCGGTGTCGGCCGTTTTCCGTCCTCTATTATTTCTCCGAGACGGCTTGACCCAGCATCAATGGAGCGGTACCAAAATTGACACTGAACCGTTTGCACCATACCGACACTGCGCGATATCTGGACAAGTCTACATCGGGACCGAGGGGATAGTTTTGGTCGCCAATGTTTCCCTTAATAGAGCCCAAATCGATAAATCCCGCACGCAACACGCTATCGCTATCTTTTGCGTCATCTGCGGCCACCATATAGACGTGAACGTCCGGACCGTTCGAGGTTTTGAAGTTCGTGAAGCGGAGAATGCGAGTGCCATCCCCCATGCGATAGATGGTTGCCGTACCTTCGGTCGGATGTAAAACACCATAAAAGGTTCCGTATTCGAGGGGTTGGGCCGACGATGCGGCTTGGGTTGCGGGCATGGACTCGTCTACACGACGATTGACCAACAGACGCTCAGGCCGAAATGCATACCACGCAGCAACCAATGCGATCAGGACGATGGGAATAGCAATCTTCCACTTTTTCATTTTTTTATCTCCTTCCAACTAAAATCTTTGGACCAGCGGTCGTTCGATCCTCATGCCGGAATATGCAGCGCTTGTTGTTGGCATGGTGCAGCTTTGCGCAGTACGGCGGAGCGCCTCCACGGATCCGGAGAAAAACTTCTCCGGCTGCCAACATGCCTAGCGTCGGCGCAAGGAAATAGATCCAAAGTCCGTGCCAGTAGTTGGCGTGGAATGCGGAGCCCAACGTCCGTGCAGGATTCATGCTCATCCCAGAAAGTGGCGTTTCGAAAGTTATGAACGCCGCATAGAGTGCGCCGACAAAATAAGGTGTGTAGCGTGACCATGCTTTGTGGTTGGAGGCGAATAGGATGGTGGCCATTAAGATGAAAGAGATTGTCAATTCAGCAATGAATGCCGGCATATTTCCGTAGGCGCCGGGCACTGTCACGGCCTCGCGCACGGCCTCATGCTGAGGCGCGCCTTGCAACACATAGGTAGCGATCCCGACCCCGATGATTGCGCCGGTGAACTGTGAGGCATAATAAAACAGCGCATCCCAGAACTCCACTTTCCCCAGCCGGTAAAATGCAAACGTTACTGCAGGATTGAAATGGCCTCCGGTTTGTTTGCCCCAGGGAGTCATGACAATCGCGATGACCGTTGCGCCCACAGCCAAACCCATGAGGGCGCGCCGAGTAATCGCGCTGTCGATAGACTGCCGAATTGGCGAAGCCGGGTGTTGTATCAGGGTTGCGAACAAGCAGGTGAAGAACATGAAGGAGATCATTTCGCCCGCTTCCATCAAATACTCTGGCCAATGGAGGCGCAGGCAACGGCTTGCATCAAGTCGGCTGGATGTTTTTGACTGTCGATGCGGGTCGTCGCTCGTGATCGTGCCGGTCTCAAACAGTTCGCTCATACGTCATTCGATTCCTGCATAGCGCGACCTCCGGGAACATAAGAAGATGCTCCGGATTAAATGCCTTTGATCTCACCGCCGTCCATACGCACCGAAGCGCCGGTCATCCACTTCGCGGCGGGTGATACTAGGTAACTGAGCAGATCGGCGATCTCCTCCGGCTTACCAAAGCGGCTGATGCCCGCCTGCTCCGGGAACTTCGCGATTGCCTCTTCCACACCGAGATTGTGCGCAGGCGCCCACTTTTCAAAGAAAGAACGTCGGCGCCCGGTCATCACAGCGCCCGGAACCACGCTGTTTACTTGTACTCCGTCTTTGATTCCTTGTTCGGCAAATGCTTTGGCGAGTGCGCTGATGGCTGCGTTAATCGTCGCGACTGCCGCGAACCCGGGTTTCGGATCGAGGGCCGCGCTGCCGGAAATGAAAACTGCTGATCCCTTCGAGGCCTTCAATGCTTCCCAGGCGTGTATCGTCAGGCGACGCGCGCCGTGGAACTTGAGCGCCATGCCGTCGTCCCATTGCGCGTCGGTCATTTCGAACAGATCAATTTGCGGGACCGCGCCGGCGATGTTGAGCAGAGCATCGATTCTGCCAAAGCGTTCGAGAGTGGCCTTGATGACCGTCTCCGCCGATTGCGGCAGGCGCAGATCAACAGCGAAGACCATTGGCTTGGCGCCAACAGATGTAATCTCAGAGGCTGCCGTCTCCAAGTTTTCCTTGTCTCGGGCGACCAGCACGACCGCGGAGAAATCCCGTGCGAGTCTCAAGGCTGTGGCTCGTCCTATTCCCTGACTCGCACCGGTGACGACAGCCACGGACTTAGTTTCCATAAGACAACTCCTTTCAAATACTCACTCGGGTGTTCCGCCTGGTTCCCGCTCTGAACGAGCTACTGCAAGAGAGTCTTTCGAGCTGCTTCCAGAATTATGTCGACCACGACTTGCGGTTCGGAATACATGGGCGTGTGATCCACCCGATGTGACCGAACTGTTGCGCCCATCCGATCCGCCATGAAATGTTGCGTCTTCGGATTGATCATGCGGTCTTCTTCCGCAATCAAAAACCACGAGGGTTTTGATTTCCACAGCGGCACTGGTGCTGACTCTTGAATGCATTGAATCGAGAGTGGCCGTTGCACGGCAGCCGCGATGCTTGTTTGATCGGGCGAAGCTTTGTGAGCAACCGCTCGGCGAAACCCGTCTTCGGGCATCCATATAAGCCCGTGGGAATCGGGAGCCATCTTGGGCGCTTCGGGATTCGATGGGTTGAGATAGAAGACCTTGGCCACGGTCTCGCCCTTGTCGGGCGCGAGCGCCGTAATATAGACGAGAGATTTGACTCGCTCTCCCCCGACGGCAGCGATCACGGCGCCTGAGTAGGCATGCCCCACGAGGATCACTGGACCAGTCGTCCGTTCTAGTGCCCAACTCAAAGCGGTCGCGTCGTTGGTTAAAGACGTCAGCGGGATCGGTGCACAGATTACTTGAAGACCGTGTCTCTCCAGAGGAAGAATAATGTTGCTCCAACAGTAGCCGTCCGCCCACGCCGCATGGACCAACACCACGGTTGAATTTTCGGAAAATTCCCCCTTCTTGGCAGCGTGCCCCGGCGAACTCACGCCCTCTGCGATATTGCGCGCTTGCGCAAATCGAGTAAAAGACTCCGCGATCCCAACGCCTAGCGATGCAGCTGTGAGCGCGCCGATAAAGCTACGACGTTCCATGGTTTCCTCCTGACCAAATCCGCCCTGCTAAAAATGGGCCCCCATATTCATGTCTACGCCGCGCTTTCTCCGCTTCGGCTCCCAATGCCATTTACCTCCAAAAACTCTTGCATCGCGGCTGCGATTTCCACGACGTGTGTCTCTATCGCAAAATGCCCAGTGTCCAGAAATTGAACCTTCGCATTTGGCAAGTCTTTCCGAAATGCCTCAGCCCCAGCGGGAAGAAAGAAAGGATCGTTCTTGCCCCAGATCGCAAGCAAAGGCGGCTTCGATGTGCGGAAATATTCCTGGAACTGCGGATAGAGCCTCACATTCGAGGCGTAGTCCAGGAACAAATCAAGCTGAATATCTTTGTTTCCCGGACGCTCGAACAGCGCCGTATCCAGTGTGTATGACTCTGGAGGAACGCTCTCTGGATCGCTTACACCATGCGTGTACTGCCAGCGAGTCCCGTCCAGCGTCAAAATATTCTTGCGGATTACCTCGCGGTTTTCGGCTGTAGGCGAAGCCCAGTATTTCTGGATTGGCGCCCAGGCGTCGGCGAGACCTTCTTCATACGCATTCCCGTTCTGCGAAACAATGGCGGTGACGCGCTCAGGGTGGGTCATTGCCAAACGGAAGCCAGTTGGGGCGCCATAATCGAACACATAGATTGCGTACCGATTAATCTTGAGCGCCTGGGTGAAGGCATCGATGGTCGTGGCCAATCCGTCGAAGGAGTAAACGTATTTCCGCTCGGGCGGAACTTCCGTAAATCCAAAACCTGGGAAATCCGGCGCAATCACGCGATAATGTTTTGCGAGGCGCGGGATGAGTTCGCGAAACATGAATGATGATGCCGGAAATCCATGTAGCAGAAGAACAACGGGAGCGGATGGTTCGCCGGCGGCGCGATAAAAGACTTTGACGCCGTCGCCTTCAATCTTGTGGACAGATGTGAGAGGTATGCCGAATGTCGGCTCCGAAGATTTAGACGTGGGATTTGTGACCCGCGAAATTGCTTTGCTCATGATGATTGCTCCTCACTTCCAGGGGTTCAATTGCGGTTCAGCGATTTGCCAAATAGGCGTCATAATTTAGGACCTTGCATTCGGAGCCCTAGACATAGCCGGCTAAATCCCTTTCGACGCGAATTTGCCGTCGAGCGTTGCGACTAACTTTGGGCCGCCCGATCGAGTAACACCCGGAGCATAGGGAGTGATCTCCTTGTGTTTCGAACCTTCGTGCGCTGTGCTTTGCAACTGCGGTAAAGTATCTTCTGCATCTTGAGCCGCGCCCGCAGCAGTCTGGTTTTTACTGCAGCCTGGCTTACCTTGAGCATGGCAGCGGTTTCTGCAATGCTCGATTCTTCCACATAGCGCAGTAGAAGCACTTCCCGATACATTTTCGGTAAGCTGGCAATCGCCTGCTGGAGCAGTTGGCGCAGTTCCTTCCGCTCCAGCACCTGCAGTGGAATATCACGGCGGTCGACAATCGTCGCTGCTGTATAGCTCGCGCCGTCGTTCTCCGCAGCACCATCTACCGATTCGAATCTCAAGATGCGGCCGCGACGTAGGCGGGCTCGTGCTTCGTTCACTGCAATGGAGGCCAGCCAGGTGCTGAACTTCGACTCGCCACGA
>Ga0206819_10366_pt1 | contig 11925 bp, 8 predicted proteins | sample Alteio_BWOrgCont_87_FD_152855 | JGI IMG/M metagenome (GOLD analysis project Ga0206819, IMG submission 152855) | Enriched cells from forest soil in Barre Woods Harvard Forest LTER site, Petersham, Massachusetts, United States -... | ecosystem: Environmental > Terrestrial > Soil > Temperate forest >... | reverse complement strand
CGGCCATAGGTTGGTCGAAATCCGGTTACCCGGCAACGAACGCTCGGAGAAGTAATGCTGCCGTACGTCTCGGTTCCGATCGAAAATCCTACAAGCCCGGCAGCGGTTGAGGCAGCCGAACCGGCGCTCGAACCGCTTGAGCCCTGCTTGGGATTCCACGGATTCTTGGTTGTACCCTTGAACCAGACATCACCCTGCGCAAGTGAGCCGCAACTGAGCTTGGCCAACAGAATGGCGCCGGCGGCATGCAGTCTCTGCACGACAGTAGCGTCGTAGTCAAAAACCTGATGCTCATAGGGGCCGGCACCCCACGTTGTGGTTATCCCCTTTGTGCTGAAAAGATCCTTAATTCCATAGGGAATGCCATGCAACGGTCCGCGGTATTTCCCCGCCTTGATTTCTGCTTCCGCTTGGGCGGCTTGCTCCAACGCTAGACTCTCCGTTAAAGTCACCACGCAAAGGAGGCGGTCGCCGTATCGTTTTAACCGGCTTAAGTAGAGGTTCGTGAGTTCGGTGGGAGAAACCTGCTGAGTTCGAACCAAATTCGCTAATTCTCGTACTGACAGAAACGCCAGATCCTCGTCTTTAGATGGTCGTTCGATTCTTGCCTCGGAATGTCTCGCACGGACTTTTGATCCAGGAATTGACCCGCCGCCCAATGGATGAAACGTCGTAGACGGCTCCGTAGTGGGATCGATCGGTTGCTTGCGAATGACAGAGAATCCGTTTCTGGCGGATCGGACTTCGGCGAGGACCCGTTTCCGCTCGTCGTCCGAGAACGTGATCCCTGCAATCTTCTCCATCGACTTCAGATCTTCGAGCGTTATATCCTCACCGCCGGGGCGAACCTGTTGGCTGGTGAGCCCAGCCGGAAACGCAGAGGCGGCCGCCGCTACAAGTATCGTTGTCAAGACGTCTTTTCGAGTCAAAGCATGATCCATCGCCATACCGTTGTGAATTCGCCGCCTCGAACTCGGGTTCCTCCCTCGGTATGCTAGATCCAATGGTCGACCCTGTGCTTCAGGAACTCGTCAATTTGTGTCTCAAGTTAGGAGCACCAACTGCCGACTTGGCGATTCTCGGCGAAGGAAATGGAAGTGCCCGTGCTAGGGAGGGGCAGTTCTATGTGAAGGCAAGTGGGTTCTCGATGTCAAACATCGGGCCAAACGGCTTCTCGTTGGTCAACTTTCAGCCGATCCTCGAAGCCCTTGAGGGACCCGATCTATCCGATGCCGGCGTTAGGCAGCTGCTCGCGGAGAGCCGTGCGGAACCGGATCGAGATCCGATGCCCTCGGTCGAAACGTTTATGCATGCCTATCTATTGAGCTTGCGTGACATTAACTTCGTTGGTCACACCCACCCCACCCCGCTGATCAGCCTCTTGTCGCTCGAAGGTTGCGAGGAGATTGCAAGGAAGCGGCTGTTTCCCGATGAAATCGTTTGCTGCGGACCGGCGACCGCCTTCGTGCCTTACGTCGATCCAGGACTGCCGCTAGCCAGAGCTATCAAGCAGAGCGTGGAATCGTTCATCGACGAATTTGGCATGGTGCCCAAAACGATTTGGCTGCAGAACCACGGATTGATTGCGCCGGCGAAAACCGTACGAGACGTTGAGAGTGCGACTTTTATGGGAATTAAATCTGCCAGAGCCTGGCTGGGCGCACTATCATCTCGCATGCCGCTTCGTCCGATGACGCAAAAAGCCATCGACAGAATCCACACCCGTCCCGACGAGCATTACCGCCAGAGGCTGATCTAGCCCGGATTATTAACGCAGCCTAGGTAGGGGCGAGGCTTGCCTCGCAATTGGATTCGCCTGGAATAATGCGGGTTAGGCGGCTATGATGAATCGTGAGTTCCGAATCCCGCCTGACAATGCCCCTTTTATCTGTCTTTGCTGCTATGAGCATTAATGCCTCCGCTACCGAACCGCCTAATTCAGATGCAGTAGTGACCATCGGAACGAGCAAGCCGTTCCTTGAAATCGCTTATGGAAGCCATCGGATCTTCTCTGGTCAGTTTGAAGTCGTCAACCATAGCGGACTCTGGCGAAGTGTTAAGCTTCAAGTGCAATCTGACGCAGGAACAAATGGCGAGATCACGCAGCACATCAGGCTCGTTGGGCCGGCTGGATCAAATCTCCACTTGAAGGGAAGGGCGACCGGCTCGGAGGAGTCCTTTCCTGCCGAAACCTATTCACCGGCTCAGGACAGATTCAAACTGATTCGCAACTCGGTCGGCATTTCCTCAAATCTTAGAAACAACGCCATCTACGACCGAAAGGGCGACTGGATGATGGAAGGCAACGCGAGGACTGAACTGAGGCCTGCCGCTTCTTCAGAGGCCAACGTCGAATATGATTGGTCGACGACGGGTTCTGAGATCGATTTAACATTCAGACCGCGGTTTTATCAGAAGCACAAGAACATTGCTTACTTCCGGCCGTGGGAGTACAAAGTATGGCGCGGGTCGGTGACTGGATGGTGTTCATGGTGGGCTTACTTCACGGACGTTTCTGAGAAGGACGTTGAGCGGGTCAGCAAAATCTTTTCGGACAAACTTCGCGACTTCGGTTATTCGTACATTCAGATCGACGATGGTTACCAAGCAAGCGGTGGAGGACTGCCAAAGGACTGGCTGAACACAGACGATCGCTTTCCCAGAGGGTTGGAGCACCTCAGCAAGACGATCTCGGCAGAGGGGCTGGAACCGGCACTCTGGGTGAACGTACACTTTGGAGACGAGAAGTTTGCCCTTTCTCACCCAGACCTGTTCGTTCAAGATCGAAACGGAAAGCCGTATAAGGGGCCCTGGATCGATTACGGGCTGGACGGATCGAACAAGAAAGCGATTGATGAGGTTGTACGACCCACTTATCGTGCCCTTCACCGGATGGGATGGAAGTACGTGAAGGTGGACACGCTCCGTCACCTGCTGTACGACATCATCTACCCTCGCCGTGAATTCTTTACCGATAAAGGCATCCAGCCAGAAGTGGCGTTTCGCGATTATCTGACTGCTATTCGGCAGGAAATCGGACCAGAAACATACATGCTTGCCTGCTGGGGAGTATTGCCGGAAGCCGTCGGTATCGCCGATGGCTGCCGTTTGGGCGGCGACGGCTTTGGACCCTCGACGCTTCAGCAATATACGTCCTGGAATAACGTCGTGTGGCGCAACGATCCGGATCATTGCGATGTCAAACCCTTGGATCACGCCAGTGCCAAATATCTCGATGGCGAAGAGTTAATCCGCCCCGTTCTTGTATCGATGGCGGGCGCCCAACTGTTGCTCAGCGATAAACCTGAGGTGTACGAAAACGACGCTAACCTCGAGGGAGTGAAGCGATCAAGTCCCATATTGTTCACACTTCCCGGTCAACTGTACGACTACGATCCCGTGAAAACCGACCATTTGAAGTCCGGACTCCGAAACACCAATGGTGGCGCGAATTCAGGGCCGATCGACGCCGACCAACGTGGGGAAGTTTGTCCGTGGTGGATGCTGGATATCAATGAACCCTACGAGTCATGGACCGTACTGACCCATATGAACTGGGAGAATTCGGCATTACCGTCGACTCAGGTGAAGTTCCAAGATCTAGGCCTGGCGCCGGCAAAGTACTCAGTTTTTGAGTTCTGGTCCAAGAAGTATCTGGGAGATTTCTCCGATGCATTCCTTGCGAAGTCGCTTGACTCGAAAGCAATTTCAACCTATGCGATTCGCAAGACTTTGGAACGCCCGCAAATCTTGTCCACCAGCCGGCACATCAGCCAAGGTGGAGTGGATCTCGAAACCGTGTCTTGGGACGGAAAGAGCCTTTCTGGCTCAAGCAAGGTCGTAAAAGGAGATGCCTATACCATCTATGTGCGACTTCCGGCGGGATATCAAGTCAAATCGGCAACTGTCGCCGGCAAGTCTGGAGAAATCCGCGTGGAGAGCCATTTGGCAGAGATCAATTATGTGCCGAAGGAGACAGGACAGGTTCGCTGGAGGATCGCTTTTTGATCTTGGATGTGACCTCGATGAATTGAAACGGTTTTGACCAGGCAGAGTAAAAGCTGCGATCTGGCAGTAACGGAAAACGGTCGTGAAAGAGGCCGTTAAACAGCATCCTAAATGAGTTGACCGGCGTTATCGAGTCGTATAGGTTCACACGTACCGATTTCGGAACAAGGTAGGCGTTAAGATTCGGGAAGCACTCGTTGAGATCGGTCTTTTCAACAAACTCTTGGTCAAGCTTCAATTTAGAGCCGTGATCGCCTTGAATGATAATAACGGGTTGTTGTGAACTGCGCTTCAGGATCTGGTCGACGGCGGAAAGGACCAATTTGCTGATGTAAGTCGCTTGGCCAGCGTAGCCGCTCGCGTATTCTGCCGGTGTTCCGCCGTTTTCATAGAAGTGGTTTCCGTCTACCAGACTGAATCCCATTTTCTTGGGACGTATTTCTTGGCCATCGGCGCCAAAAACGAATGGTGGATGAGGGGCTAAAACATGCACAAAAACGAATTTCGGAATGTCGACTCCAGCCTTGGACTGGACGGCATTCTGAAGCGCAGATTTCAGCATAATTCGCCTCGCCGTGAATTGGGACATTCCTTCATAACGAGTGCCTTCCGTAGCCGGCATTTCTTCAAGAAGGGCGCCCGCGAAGAGAGAGACACCCTTGGTGTCCTGTAGCCAAATATCTGCCGAATAAGGATGGACAGCGGGAAATCCGGAAGTCATTGCCTCGTAACGGTATCCAATCTTTCTAAGGTAACGGGACACGCCGTTCTTGTCGATAAGTGAATCTAAGGGAAATCTCTCAACCGTTGCCTGATCCAGATTCGGCAATAGTTTTGACAAGTAGTCCATGTTAAGCGAAGAAGCCAGCGATAGCTCCGTTTCGCAGTAGTTGGACCGAGCTTCGCGCGGAACGAAGAACCCGCGAGCTTCAAGCGCGTTGATGAACCAATCGTTCGAGACGCCTATTACCCGCTTGAGCGCGTCGCTTCGACCATATCCGTCCAATATAATGTAATAGATATCGGGCCTGACGGAAGTGTCGAGCTTTGCGGCATTGGAGCCAACAGCCCTTACTTGCGTGCCTCGCCATGCTGAGAACAAGGATGCGCCGATGGACAGAATCGGCACACCGGCAAGAACAATGCCGCCGATATTCATTGCGGGCATTACCTGATCAGCCTTTTTCCATTTCCAACAGGCGACGAGTAGGGCCAAGACCAGAACGCCCGCCCAGTAGGAGGATATTGCCTCATTTTTTGCCCGCCTTGGCAAATGGCTTGTCATCGAGTTTTTGTCGTAGAAAAATGTTCTCCAGCGGCCGTCCCTCTGCACGAAGTCCCAAATGTGGCCGTAGGCAAATACCCAGACGACGGCTACCGACGCCCCGTTGGCTGCCCTGGTGGCGCTTCTCAACACGACGGCCAACACTCCCCACACAGCCAGCGTTGCGCCAAGAACAAGGAGAGCCGGTAATACGATATCACCGATGGGAATCAGCGAAGTATTCAGGGAATACAGGGCAAGAACCGGATAGAGACCAAATAGGATTGGATGAAACGGCCGACGCATGATCAGTTTGTGGCTCGTCGCTTCATCAAATACAAAGTTCTGACTGAGCCGGCGATGGGTTCTTTTCGAGCGATTTCGAACGGCAAGCCGAAAGCCGCCTCAAATGCCAGTTGGTTGAAATCCGGAAATACATCTTCTCGAGTGGCAAAGAGCCGCTGTACTTGAGAGTCCTCCTTGGGGACAAATTCGATGACAAGCCATTTGCCAAGGCGGGCAAAAAATGAGGCAATATCCTGGAGCGGAACGTTATTGCCGATTGCAAGATGATGAATCAGGGCAAGCGCCATCACACCATCGACGGGACCTCGCTCGACGAACGACGCACGCTCTTGGAGCGACCAGCCGATAGCCGGACTCGGGTTTGTTAGGTCCTGAACCAATGGAAGGATCAACCGCCCGTCGCGCTTGGCCAAGTAGTTCTTCTCAACGGCAGCAGGATCGACATCCCAAGCAACTGTATGAATTCCCAACCCGGCAGATATCGCGCTGAATTCGCCGTTGTTTGCACCCAGATCCCATACGGTTGCCGGCAGTGGCTCAATTGCGCCTAAGAACTCCGAAACAAGCTTTTGCTTCGTGGACATTGCCTCCGGCGTGTAATTTGTATCCGAGTAGTAATCTGCCCACTCGGTGCCTTCCGGCTTCCATTTAAGGCCGTCGATAAGCGATTGAAGACTTTCAATCAGGCCCATTAAGGCGTTCTTTCCGAAAGCACCGGTCTTAGTTGGATGTGCCGTTTTTGCCGCCTCGCTGCCTTGCAGTTTTGCATGCAAATGGAGATGCATCGCAATGCGGGGGTTGAACCGAGTCTTGGGTTTGCCAAGGGCGCTCGCCAAATCTAACGGAATGCCGTCGATAAAGCTTGCCGATAGTTTCGAGAGCCGCACATCGACGTGGCTCATTAGAACGAGCGGGGCTACGAAATGCTGGCAGAACTGCCGATACGGCTTCCAAGGCTGTCCCTGTTCGTAGGGTTCGAACGAGAGGCTGTCGATCAGGACCGGTCGGCCTTTGTGAAACTGAATATTATAGGCACTCGCATCTTTGAGCGTCATGCCATGCTCGATAGCGCGTCGCTGAATCTGAAGCGTGGTCAAAGCCGCATCTTTAAGTTGGCTGAAGCACCACTCATAAGGGTATGAAACGGTCTTGACGACTTCTGGCTTCAGAACGGCGATAGCGCCTTCGCTTAGCGCTAAGTCCAGAGCCACTTGTGTATGAGGAATCAGCAATCCTCCGAAGGTCAAATCCTGGTACAGACCGGAATCCGCCAACAAGCTAAGCGAATCGCGATACGATGCGTTCACCTGCCGGAGCAGCATCCCCTCTTTGTGGTAGACGAACCCACTCGGGTCACGGAATGATGCCCCTAGTTGAGCATCAGCGGACATCTGATGCGGGATCGTCTCCCTTTCGGGTTCCAACTCGTCTGATAACCGCTGCCTTTAGATTGCCGATCGCAGTCTTGGCGAAGTAAATGCCACCTAATAGTCCTGCGAAGAGAATCTGGAGCAAGTAGCTGCCAGAGCCCGCATCGATATATGCATTGGCGGACCGGCTGATCAACATTAAGCAGCCGCAGGCGAGGGCGATGTCTATAGACCTACTAAACAGTTTCATAACACAATTAGATTCGACGAGACTATTAGACCCGTGTTTAGTATGCTGGGCCCTTTGGCGGTAAGAATTCTCTTAGATGCATTAAAGAAATCTCAGGTTCTCTAAGAGTGCGGCGTCAGCGAAAAAGTTAATTTTGAACCGAAGAAAACGGTAGATCTGCCATCGCGTATTCATAGGCGTTCTCGCTTAAATAACGAAACAAGAGGCTATGTGCTCGGCCGGCTGGAAACCGAATACCAATCGTGGTTTCTTTGCTTCCCCAGCAATACCCGGAGAAGCCCCCGAACGAGGGAATGATCGTGAAGTAGCTGCCTACTTCCTGGAATACATCTCCGAACATTTTTTTGATATGGGACAGAGAGTAGGGGCAGAAAAGAAGGTTATCTGCTTGTGTCACAACGATGCCACTAGGGCTCAAAGCGTTTAGGCAATCTCTGTAGAACTCTAGAGTGAACAGTTGCTCGCTAAGTCCGCCGTCATCTTCCTCATAAACGTCGGTGCTGTCCACGACTATCAGGTCGTACTTCGTCGACGTATTCTTGACAAATGCAAACGCGTCTGTAATGTGGACGTTTACGCGAGGGTCCGCGAATGCTCCATTGCTTACAAATGGAAGGTGCTCTTTGGTTTCCTCAATAACGCCACTGTCGATTTCCGCCATGTCGATTTTGGCGAGGCTGTCATGCTTGCAGAGTTCTCTAAGAACCCCGCCGTCGCCGCCACCCACAACCAGAGCCGCTTTTGGATCGTCAATCGAAAGAAGCGGCACATGGACAAGGAATTCGTGATAGGCGCCCTCGTCGAGTTCCGTAAGTTGGATGTGTCCGTCGAGTGTAAGGACACGGCCAAATGCCTCGGTGTCATAGATGTCTATGGTTTGAAAATCTGTCTTGCGGTGGGACAGGTGATGCTTGATCTGCACGGAAAGCATAAGCTTGTCGCTTCGGATTGGGATGGAAAGGTATTGGCTGTTCAAATGGATTCCCAGCGGCCCCTCGATGATTGATCAGGCTGCATCAGGCTATTATGAATCGCGAAGAAGTGTGGTGTTCCGGTGATCTATGGCGACGATTAGAGAAGTTGCAAAGGCGTGCGGTGTTTCGACGGCTACCGTGTCGCACGTTCTGAATGGTAGGTTCGAACGAGTTGGCGAAGAAACTCGCGTTCGTGTCCTCACCACCATGCGTGAGCTTGGATATCGTCCGCCACCGATGGAAGAGCGCCAAAAGGCAATCAACACCCGCAACCTCGGCTTTATAGCCGAGGACCTCAGCTACTCTCCAATTTTTACAAACTCCTACTTCGCATATATTTTGGATGGCATCCTCGAAGCTGCCGGTCTTCAAGGGTGGAGCACAACGATTTTCATTCAGCGAATGTGGCATACGAACATCGGACAATCGATCCGGCGGAACTACGACGGACGGTGCGATGGACTCTTACTGATGGCGCCGGCGTTTGAAAGCGAAACCGTCAATATGCTTTATGAGCGGGGCATTCCTATGGTTATGATCGGCGCGACAAGCTGGATCAAGGGTATTTCAAGCGTCGACATTGATAATCGGGCAACTGCAATTGCCGCGGCAAGTTATCTTATTGAGCGTGGGCACACCAAAATCGGCTTCATCGCCGCCGGCCACAAAAGTATCAGTTCTCGTGAGCGTGAGGAGGGATATCGTGAGGCTGTCGCTGCCGCAGGTTTGCAGACCCGCCCTGACTGGGTGTTTTCGCGCTGGGAATATCGAGAAGATTGGCCCAAAGGCGTGGTGGATGCCTTCCTGGCAATGCCTAAATCGGAAAGGCCAACGGCGTTTGTCGGATGGAACGACGTGCTGGCTTCGCAGGTCGTCAACGCTTTCGTCGATTGTGGTGTCTCGGTACCGCGAGACGTCTCGATCGTTTCAATCGACGACGGTCCGGAAGCATCAAGGTCGTTGCCGGCCCTAACAACGTTCCGGCAACCGCTTCAACTGATCGGCAAACGATCGGTTGAGTTGCTCATCGATCATATAGCCGACGGCGGACGATTTGCTGAAACCGTCCGGTTCTCGACGCATTTGGTGGAAAGGCAGAGCGTTGCTCACGCCCGCTCTGTTAGTTAAGCGGCCACTTGCCGATCGCATGATCGAGCGTTGACAGTGCAGTTGCAAGGGCGGCGGTTGCGTTCACCTTATCTGTTTGTGCCTGCACGAGCGCGCCTTGCGCGGTGATAACCGTCTGAAATGTCGTAACGCCTGCTTTGTAGCTGCCTAATGCGATTCTGACACCCTCTTGAGCATCCGTTACCTCGGCATCGGCGACCGGGAGTTGCTGACGAGCAGCTTGGACCGCGACGACGGCATTGCTTACGTCTTGAATGACGCCTAATGATGCCTGGCGAAGCGTCTCCGCAGCCGAAGTTTTCTCTGCTTGAGCTTGACGGACCTTTCCTAGCGTCACGCCACTATCGATCAGTGTCCAATTGAGGGTCAGATTGATAAATCCTTCCTGTGAGTCAAATGGATTGGTGACACCGGACGTGCTGAAGCCTGCGCCAAAGTTAATGGACGGCAAGTTGTTCTTTCGGGCCACCGAAACGCCATAGCCGGCTGCGCGAAGCGACTCAATTGCCGACAGGACAACTGGCCGATGTTTGAGCCCTTCATCCACAAGGGAATTGAGATCAGGAGGCAATGTCACATCACTTTCAGCGGAAGGGGCCATCACTATCGGCGTTCGTGGGTCGATTCCCAAGTCGGTTGCCAACTTCACCTTGGCTACCTGTTCCGCCTGCAATGCCTGAGACCAGGCGATCGTGCCCTGGGCCGCAAGCGTTTTCGCGTTCACCAGATCTACCGGCTCACCGGTTCCCGCATTGACTTGAGCTTGGGTTAGGTCCACTTGCGCTTGGCGGCTCTGTACGTTGGCTTCTTGGACTTTCGATTGCTGCATCGCTTGGTCATACGCGTAGAAATCCTGCTTTGCGAGCAAAGCAACGTCCTGCAACGTCTGATCGTAGGTCCTATATCCGGCTCGTTCAACGGCCTGGGACTGGCGAACCATGTCGCGTGTTCTGTTGAAATCGAAGATAAGTTGGCTTAGAGCGACCTGTGTCTCAGTGTCCGACGATGAGCCTTGACCCTGTCCCCCCGAGCCCTGGCCCCCTGAGCCCTGTCCGCCGGAAGACTGGCTCTGACTCCCTTGTTTGAAGATATTGCCTTCAGTTCTTGACGCCGTAGCTGAAACTGTTGGTCCGAGCAGAGCCTGCGTTTGCAACATCAGGCCATGCGATGCGTCCGCCGCCGCCTTGGCAATTGCAACTAGCGGCTGGTGAGCAACTGCGATTCTTACTGCCTCAGCCGCCGTCAAAGGCGCGTTCGCAATGATCTGGTTCTTGGCCGGCATACCCGGAAGTTCCAGTGGAGTCAGCTTTGGAGTCTCTGCGGTCCTCGGTAGAATCGGCGGCGTTTGCTGCCCCATGGCTGCCACGCAGGCGCCGGCGATAGTAAAAGTCGTCAACAATCGTTTGGTCATTTTTCTTCCGTGATATAAGCAGGCGCCATTGGGAGCTTTTGTTCCACTTCCGCCTCCATAAAGATGCTGTTATCGACGAATTCTGCCGCCGAAGTGCTCGCTTCGAGCAGTTCCTCCAGCAAAACCATGAATTCGATTTGCCGCTCGGCCGGCATTTTGGCAAGCACCGACTCAAGGCGATAAACGCGGCGCTCCCGACGCCGTACCATCAATTCCCGACCAACGTGAGTTAAAGTGAGATGCTTGACCCGTCTGTCGGTGGGGTCTTCTATTCGGTCGACAAATCCAATGGAATCGAGGCGATTTGCCATCTGCGTCACAGCGCTGACGGACAGGCATAGCTCTTCACCAAGATTGGATGGAGTCCAAGCCTTCATCATCAGCAGCCTCATCATCCGCATCTGACCCACTGGGAGCTCAACGAGAGGATCGTTGGGGTCAGGTTTGAACAGCCTCCTCAAAACCTGTGGCAACTGCCCTTCGATGCGGATCGCCCTATCGCGGGTGCTGTCATCCAAGAGGCTTCTTCTCCGGCTCAGGCAGGGGCTGATGCGGATCGGGCTTCTTCTCCAATGCTGCAACGCTCGGGCCGACAGCTTCCGCTGGTGCGAGATCGCGAGGATTCCTTCGGAACTTTCGGCCAAGATCGTCAAACATCGTGTAAACGATCGGAACGATGAACAACGTCAGCATGGTGGAGGTCGTAAGTCCACCGCAAACTGCTGTTGCCAACGGAGCTTGAGTTTCCGAGCCTTTTCCTATTCCCAATGCAAGGGGCAGCATTCCGAGGACGGCGGCACTCGACGTCATTAGGATCGGACGTAATCGGGTCGGTGCAGCCGTCAATATGGCTTCGTCACGATTGAGCCCGCGACTCCTTAGCTGGTTGGTGTAGTCGACCAGCAGAATTCCGTTCTTAACGACGATACCGACAAGCATTAGTAGGCCTATATACGCTGTCAATCCAAAAGCCCTATTGGACAAGAACAATCCAACGACGACGCCCGATGCGCATAGAGGAACCGAGCAAAGTACGACCAACGGGAAAACGAATGACTCGAACTGAGATGCCAGCAACATGTAGATAAGTGCGATCGCAAGTGCGACGGAAAGACCAAGCCCTGCGAATTCGTCGGCCTTCCGTCTTTGGTTTACGCCATATTGCCAGTACATTCCCTGGCCCTCGGGGAACGACGCTGCAAGAGAGTCCATCG
>Ga0206819_10364_pt1 | contig 11928 bp, 18 predicted proteins | sample Alteio_BWOrgCont_87_FD_152855 | JGI IMG/M metagenome (GOLD analysis project Ga0206819, IMG submission 152855) | Enriched cells from forest soil in Barre Woods Harvard Forest LTER site, Petersham, Massachusetts, United States -... | ecosystem: Environmental > Terrestrial > Soil > Temperate forest >... | reverse complement strand
CCCTATCATTCCCGTTAACGCGAAATCATGCAAGTTAACGTTCTGATTGCTACAGATTTGCTACAATCCCCGGAGACAAAACAGGGGGAAATACGTGGCATCCATACTAGCAATCGGCAAACGCTGGCGCGCTCAAGTTCGCATTAAAGGCAGGAGTATAGCAAAAACGTTCAGAACGAAGTCAGAAGCTGAAAGATGGGCGCGCGCCATGGAGATCGAAGTCGAGTCCGGGAATGCTTCCGCTCTGAAAAAGGACGTTGCGACGCTTATCGCAGACTATCGAACTGTCCGTGAAGAGTCGGGGCGCCCTATCGGTCCAACGACCAACGAGCACTACATGTTGAAGCGACTGACGCTTAAGCTGGGCGATAAGATCGCTGCCCAGCTGACAACGCAAGATATCGTGAGCTATGCGCAGGCCCGGCGCACAGAAGACGGCGTAGGCGGCTATACGGTGGAAATGGAGCTATCGAAACTCGGTACGGTCCTGCGCCATATGGCCGGCATGCTAGACGCCAATATTCCGGACGCAGTTACAAAGGCACGCCCGATGCTGAAGCACCTGCATTTGGTCGAGGGAGGTAAAACCAGGGAGCGCCGGCCGACCGGCGCCGAGCTCACTTCGATCTTGCTATGGTTCTCCGACAATCCTCAGTACGGCCTTCCGATGGTAGACATTGTGACGGTGCTGCTGCGCTCGGGGTTTCGGCGAGGTGAATTATTTAGAATCGTGTGGGACGACCTGGACGAAGCAGCACGCATGGTAATGGTGCGGGACCGAAAACATCCGCGTCAGAAAAAAGGAAATGACGAATGGGTGCCACTTATCACGGAAGCGTTCGAGATTGTGACGCGGCAGCCAAGAATTGATAAGCGGATTTTCCCATTCGAGCCAGGGACCGCTAGCAAGTATTTTAAGTGGGCCTGCGACGCATCAAAAATCGTTGACCTACATATGCACGATCTTCGTCATGAAGCCGCCAGCGCGTTGTTTGAAGCAGGCTGGGAAATACCTGAAGTGGCCGCCGTGACGGGACACAAAGATTGGCGTAACCTCAAACGTTACACCAATCTCAAGCCCGAAGATATTGCAGAAAAAGGACGCGTGATAATTTTTCCAAATAAGGCGGCATAGTACCGCCATCGCCCAGACAACATGGTGCACTAACTCGATAGCGATCCAGTTGCTGGGAGATTTTTTAGTCAACCAATTTCTGCCCCCTTAAACTGCGGGAGGTTTCATCAATCCAAACGCGACAGCTTAAGTCTTTGCTATCGTTATTTTGCATGCACACTTTCACATGGAGAATTTCCTCCGGGCCGGGAAGTATTATCCTATTTCCACCGTAGCCAGCGGCATACGGGCCGTGAAGATTGATTCCCTTATCGTCGGAATATGGCGCTTCACGGGAGTCCCAGTAGGCTATAGCAACGTTTTTCTGACATTTCGGTGGCAAGTCGAATTGTTCCACTTGTCGCGCACCGGATGTGCCATCCCCTCGAGAAATATTCATAAGGTATGCGACACAATCTTTCAGATGAATTCCGGAGCGATTTTCCACGACAACCATCACGTTGTGCCTTCGATGAGGGCTATCAGAATCGAGAACCGGAGAACGAATATCGTCCGCTATCGTTAAAACGAGTGGCCTGAGAATTTTATATGCCTTACTCAAAGCAGGAATTGAGCACACAACAAGCGCGATAAGGAAACTTGCGATTGTGCTGTACATATTGTTCCAAATTTCCCCACCCGACGGCAAAATTTCAAGCTTTTTGAGACCTGGGACCACCAATACACTAAACACAGTTGGGAAGCCGAATGTCAGCGCCCAACTATCACAAATCGCAATTTGCCACCAATTTTTGAACACGCGCTTTAGTTCGACTAATTTCATGGATTGGGTATTTCCTTTTCGTATGTTCTCTCGAAAGAAAAACATATTTCTTAGTTTGGCGCGTCAAAAATCAAGCGCTGATCAACCAGGATTGTACCCCCTAGAGTTTGCCACCGGCGAGGATTCGCCGGGACTATCAACGCGACATGTATTTACCTACCCTTCCCTACTGCGCGTAACCAGATGCTGACCATCTAGATATTCCGATACAGCCTGGTAACTGGCAAACCGTCGCGCACCTTCCGTATAGGTGGTGATTGGAAATGCGCCAGCGCTTATCTGGTTTCTGATCGTGCCCTCCGCTATATCAAGCAATTTTGACAGCTGCGGCACATTCAGGCGCAGCCCGAAATTCTCAAGTACGTACGCTTGCGTTAAGAGACTCACTATTTTTCCTCGCTCTATCTAGTAATTATTCTGTTGCCGATTTTGCAGGCGCCTTTGCAGCGTGACCCGCGTGCCACGCCTTTTCGGCGGCGTCGATTATGCTAATTGTTCCGTCCGCTAAGGCTTGCGGTCCCAATTCACGAATCAGAAAATCAGCAAAACCTTCGCGGGCGCTATGAGCGTCAGCCAAACCGGATTGATAAGCGTTCGCCACCTCCTCACCGTCGATTATGAAAATCGGCGCCGGGCCTATTGGTGGCCTCCATTCTTGGCCGTCGATATCTTTGAACCCAGCACGCTGCAAAGCACGTTCAGCACGGGCAAGGCGCCGCGCAGTGTCATTCGTTGCATCTGGTATGACTGCGCGCAGTGATAAATTCGCCCAATCCAAGTGTAAGGCGGAAGGCGGTCCGATATGGTTGGAGGTGAGAATGTCCGAGACAGGTACAGCGCGAAAGCCACCAGGCAGTAGGTGATCGACTTCGACCCAGGCGTGCAACTCTCCATTGCCCAGGTCGCGGCGCAGACCGTTAACGTAGCCGGCCTGGATACCTTCGTCGGTATCGAACGTCACGCGGTCGCGTAGCTTCACGGTGATAGGCTGAATGGGCTTATTCATGGAAAGCCCCCACAAGCACACCGACCACCAGGCAGATGACAATGACCAGGGCCACGAAGGCCGTCAGAGCGCTGTGGTAGCGGATCTGGAAGCGTTTGAACGCTGACTGGATGGTTTCGGCGATGCCAAGCATGGCGAACGCCATTAGCGAATTTAGGCATGCGTGCATGAGTATTTTCATAGGTCCCTTTCAGTAATAAAAATTCGTGGATACGGACAGGCGCCAAGGGCTGCCCAGGTCGTGACAAGGCGCTTGCGTGCCGCCATGTCGTTTTTTTCGTATGCGGCCACTTCCTGCCGGCGCGTCTCTTCGCACTGCGCATTCATCGCAGTGGCAAATTTGTCGGTTTCCCGTTCTAGTTCTTTCGATTTTTTATCTATCGCCGACCAGTCGGTGGGCTGGTACGCCGGCTGCGGATTTTTTTCGATGAAATCAGCAAGCCGAACTGCCGTTGCTGCTATTTCTTCCGGCGTTAAAACCGAAGTCGAAGTTTTCTTTTTAGATTTTTTCGTACAGTTATTTACACCAGTCCAAGGAAAGTCAAAAGCCACAGCCTTGGCGGCACCGACGACCGTCCACTGATAACGGACAGATTCATACACTGCGCGGGGATTCCATGCGTGATAAATGCCGCATGGCTTTTCCGTCTCATAGGTGGCGTACTTGCCCTCGACCACGGTGTTGCGCGTGGCGATTTTGACCAGGCCCTTGCGCCCGACTAGGGGGCCGCCCTGCGCCCGCAGATAGTCGCTGTAAGAGGCTTGCTTGATCGTCTTGACGGTTTCCACGCGCTTGCCGTCGACAATGTTGGTTTCCGTTGCCTTGATGGTCTGGGCAGCCTGCCAGGCCGATTTAACCGCTTCTGGCGCGTTGATAATGCTTTCGCTCTTGACGCGTCGCAATTCGCGCCAGGGGCCGATAGGTGCACCGCCGACCTGCTGAAACTGCCGAATGCCCCAGGTCTGCGCCCAATAGCACACGCGCTGGCTAGGCGTCAGCAATTCGTCCCCAGCCAGGTCATCGGCTACGATGTAGGTGTGGCCGTCTTCCCGCATGTGGTGATCGCCGACATTCTCGCCGTCGATGTTCTTGGCGATATATTTAGCGATGTACCCAGCGGCAGTGCCTTTTCCCGCTTCGATGCGGACCAGCTTGACCCGGTTCTTATCGGCTCCGCGTTCGTCGCTGTCTTCGATCATTGCGTAAGCTGTAATGATCGCTTCGTAGCGCTCCCGGTGCTCGGGCGCCACAAACATCAGCATGTGCCAGTGTGGACAGCCGTCGTGATGTGGTTCTGCGATGCGGAAGCCATAGGCGTGGATGCCATCGCGATGCAGCTTGGAGCGAATGCACTTCCACACGTCGCATAGGTACAGCTGGGCATCGCGGGGAGTGGGTTCGCCGAATTCGATGTACTTCGGGTTCGACTCACCGCTCTTGCTCAGTACAGCGTGATACTTGCTTGGCGCTGTGATCGTGGCAAACAGGCCGACATGGCCTAAGTCGAAAGCGATTTCCTCGAAGCCGCGAATCCGTGTCATCAGTTCGCCTCGTCGGATCGACTTGTTAGCAGTACCTAACGCCGCCAGTGCCTCTAGGCTATAGACCTGGCCATTTTCGTTCTGCAGCTCGATGGAGGCCAGCAGCTTGGCGTTTTGCTTATTGCGGCGCCGCTGGCGATAGGCTGTTTCATTGCTGACGTAGGAACCTGCCTTGTAATTGGTGAAGCCGAGACGGATCGCCACGTGTTCGCTGCGGCGCGCATGAGCCTTACGAATGCCACGGTGCCACCAAGCCTTGTCCACCGCGCGGCGAATAACTTCACTTTCTGTTTCGCCTGCAGGTGCAGCCACACCATGACGGTCGCAGAGATCGTGAATTGCGAACACAATGGCATCCAGGGATTGCAGATCGGCGCAGAATTGATAACATTTACGAGCTGCAGTGTCTGCCGCTCGATACAGCGCTGCATCGGGGGCATCAGGCGCCGGCAAGTAATGATCGGCAGACCAGATCTCGTCGATAACGTCGATCTTGTGCTCATGCTTCGTCATGCCTTCCCGCTCGAACATCTCACGCAGAGCGCGACCTATGCGTTTTGGTAGTCCGGTGATGGCCTCGGAGGAATAGAATCGATAGCTCATACCGCTATACCGTCCGATTGCAGATATCCTGGTGCAACGTGCTGGTTAGCGCGTTGGAATGGTCCGTTCATTGTCAGCCCTTGATAATGCCGACGACTTGCAGCAACGGGCCGGCCATCATCAGGCAGCAACCGAACGCGATAACGCAAAGATCGAGAAAGAGCTTTTTCATGCAGTCAGCTCTTGATTGGTGACCAGTTCGCCAATGGCCAATGCATTCAAACCTGCATTGAGATGGAGACGTAGTTCATGCTGACTGCCGTCACCAAAATGAAAGACAACCGTTTGAATTGAATACATCCCATGGTCAGGATCGGGGTGTAGACGCACCGCCATTGGTTTGACTGTGATTTTTTTGAGATCGGTGAAAGTCGATTGCGTAGGCATGGTTTGCTTTCTTAAGGGTGAGCGAGTCCCGCACGCGCTATTTCAGGCGTTACAGATTGATGTCGAGTTGGGGTAAAGCTGGCTAAGGAAGCGTTATGGTGGCGCCAGGATGTTGCAGGTATAAGTCATGAATATTTGTTACCCCTCCTGTCCGGATGCAAGGGCACTGGTGCTCCTGGCATGCTTGGACAATTGGATGTGGACGCTAGGGTCGGGTATGGCTGATGGCGATAGGGTGCGTAATACTTCCAGACCGGCGACAAAGATATGACCGCATTCCGGGTTCTTGCACATGTAGGTAATCTCCATCATCATGTCTGACACTGTGTGGCTGTTTGCGGCACGTACGCGATGGTGGCAATGCGGGCAGGGAATACTGATAACTCTCACGCCAACGTCCTTTTTATCTGGTGTAGGGTGTGACCTCTGGTGTCGATGTGCTTGAACTCTGTTCGAAATTTCTGAGTGACGAAATGCATGGGCGGTGCCGAAAGCGATCAATTGGTGACTTGCTCATGTTCATATACCTGCAAACCGCGCAGAAAGATGATGCGGATAAACGACGCACGTGACCGGATTTCTGCTTCCGCAAACTGATCTGTTTTAGTAACCTCGTCAGGCAGAAGGCGGATAACGATCTGCTTCGATAGGCAGTTTTTGGGTGCTCGTCGCGCTTTTGGCTTTCGGTCCATAGAGTATTATTTACAATCGTTGCTGGAATAACCTCAAATATAGTATTCAATAAGATTCATGTCAAACGAAAATATAAGTGATTTAGATACTTTTGGATCTCGCTTGCGTAAAGAACGTGTGCGCTTAGGTCTCAATCAGACTGATTTCGCCGAGATTGGCGGTGTTCAAAAAGACGGTCAGGTGAAATATGAGGCGGACAAGAGGGAGCCAGGAACGGCCTATATGACTGCAATTGCGGCGGCGGGGGTCGATGTCTTGTACGTTCTGACGGGCGTGATTTCCGATCCGGCGAGCGAAGACGAAGTGGAGCTTCTATCGGGCTATCGCGAGTTGGATGAGCGTAGTAAGACAAGCGTTCTTGGAATGGTCGACAGCTTGAGGCCCAGGAGACACGTATTCAGCGTTAATTTGAGTGACGAAGATTTTGAGTTTTACACCAAGCGAGCTGAAAAAGAAGGTGTCTCTGTTGAAGTCATGGTAAGAAAGACGATCATGGCCAATGCGGAGAAAATCTTGGGGCTACCACCTCGTTCAAGTAGTCGTAAGAAAATTGATATTGCTGCTGATAGTGAGATGGGGAAGAGCGTGCGCACAAAAATGGCTGCTCTAGCTGAAGTGCGAAAGAAAAAAGACTCGGGGAAATGACCTGACGCGGTCTAGATCTGGCTGACATGCATCCGGCGTTGGCGTGTATTCACACAAGCCAACTCTATTCGGCATAGTTGCCGTTCGTCGATTCAAATATCAAGTACTTTGGCGCCGCTTTTTGTAAATGTTCGATTTCCAAAGTCTGGCAGGCGGCTTGCGACCCAAAGCGGCCAGATGAAGTTCCAGACAGCGGTCATTCGAATAACAAATGCGGGCTAGGATACGACCTCAGAATACTGAATTCGGTGTTTTTTTAAAGGGGATTTTTGCTACTAATTTCCAAAGAAATCTTCTTTGAAAATTTATTAAGTGGGCGCGATACCAACATTTCTCTTGCTGTAATCAAGTCAAATTGCGCTAAATTGGATGCGGCAAAAGCAACGATTCTATCAGTTCGCCAGCCCACACTGTTCGTTGCTGCATTATTGAACACAGGTAGTACAAGCGCTCGTAGTTCTTTTTCACTTACGACCGCATTTAGTACCATCGAAATTCCATCCAATTTTCTAAGGCCGTGAGCTTCCCCAGCAATTGTTTTGAGTAATCGATTAATTAATGATTCAGCCTTTGAAGGGCTTGCTTTAACAAAATGACGGAGTGGCCAAGATGCTACCGACACTATTCGATTCGGATCAGATTGTTCATAAGCAGCTGAAACGGCTTCCTTTAGCAACGGCAAACTATTGCTTGGAGAATGATCACTGCCGGCAATATATGACAATGCCTGGCAGCGATACCATGGATGTTTAATAGCGCGTGCAATTTTCAGCGCATCCGACCGGCTACGCTCTAGTGCTTTTGCAGATTCGCTGCGTCCCTTTACATCCTCGGGTGTGATACTTTTAATCCATTTATCCATTCAGCGTTTCCAGTAGTACAAAATTAGCTGCAAAGTACCGGATTGAGCCGGCTAGTTTTCATTCTTCATTAATACAAGATGCGGAGACCATCGCTAATTTGTTATCGCAATTCACTTCATTTTGGACTAATGAGTTTGCGCCACAGCGCTTGCCAGGCACTACTCGCCGAGGCTATTAGCAACACTAGAAAAGTAAGCGCCGAAAAGTAATGGGGCATGTAATACAGTCCTGGCATGTCAGTGACCATAGTCAGAATACTCCCAATTACCATGGCCAATGACAAGGTAAATGCTACGCCAAGCCGAAGTGAAGAACGGTGAATAGACGCGGGTTTTAAAATGAAGTAAAAAGCCGTAACCAGCACTGCAAGAATTAGCCAAACAATGACGAGGCCCAGCCAAGGGAACGGCGCGAGTTCAGGGTGACGAACGTAACCTGGGCTCCTTGCTGCAAAAACTGAAAACACTGCAAACACTAGCCAGTACAAAGCGAATCCCAATTTGTAACGCAGATGTTGCATACAAATAATTCCTAAAATGTTATAGGCGACAAGATGTGCCGTCTATTTACCGATGCTTGATGCAGCAAACGCTCACGTTGACATCGTCGAATAAAATGTCTGCTAACGAGAATATTCCCGAATGTCTGATAGTGGCCGCTGATGCCGGCTCATTGCTGCATCGTTAGTTAGAACACCAGATATGTCGTTCAATTGCTAGTCTTGCTCATTACACTAGGAATCGAACACGTTATTTATCATGATTTGGCTTGTACTTTGGATTCGCTTGAAAACTGCCCGCCACAACGGTCCCAGATGAATCGACCTTCCAAGCGCCAGCGATTGCTTCCCGCGGGACCGCATCGTTTGGCCTGTAGTTTCCAGCAATCACATACACCCATCCATTTGGATTTTTCTTTGCTTCCAACACCATTTCAGGTGTGGGTTTCAGATTTGCGAAGTTGGATTGTTCAGCCAAAGCGGCTCCCGTATTTGTTAGCTGCGCCAGTAAGGCCACGAAAATTAGTATTAATCTAGAATTCATTCGAAGGTCTTTAGATGAAAAATTTATGTCAATCTAGTGTAGTACGTGAGTCGATAGGGCAGCGTCAAATTGAAGGCATCCGTCATTATCCGCATTTGGCCGTTTTGAGCCGGCCGTGATTGGTTGAATTCACAATCCAAAGGGGACACTGGGCTTCCAAAAAAGCGGACGTTACGTTGGGTCAGGCCATAACGCTGGCATTGTTGGGTATGTACTCAAAGTTTGAACCTTACTCCGCAGAAGAGCAAACGACATTGAATTCAAACTCTGCACCAACACTCAACAAATCGGAGAGAAACTCGGTTTCAAAATACGGGCCTATGGCATACACCTCGCCAATGGGCAGGTAATAAATAAGGCTAAAATATCGCGCCTGCACTTCCGGACAGTTCTGTAATCGCGCCAACTCTCGTGCGTGTTCTTTGATAAAGGAGCGACATGCCGTAATTTGTTGTGCGACGGTCGCGTTTTCGTTGTCTGAAACGATAACGGTAAGCGAAGAATATTGCCTCGGCTGAGAGCCTCTAGACTTGAGCTCACCTTTACGACTGATTGAAACCGAATCTTTCCAAGGCGACTCGGACAGGAAATCATCTGTATTGAAGTTCTCACCTTGGGCACGAAAATAACAAGCGCACATTTCAGGGCCTTATCTCTGATGATTTGAATACGTTATGGGAAAATTTGTAAATGACTGCTTCTGGCCGATTTCTGAAATTCAATCACTTAGCTGCAACTAGAAATTCTTGAGCGAGCTGCTCAGCTTCATCTATTGACTCCACTTGCACCCGATGTTCTTCTGTCCACCACTCCCCAATAAACTGAGGAGTGCCTGGTACCTTGACATAACCGAGCATCCTAAAAAAGCTACCAGGAACTTGATAGACACGAGCAAGGCGCTGACTATCGAACGAAATGTGTGATGAACAGCAATCCCAGGTGACCGGCTCCGCATAGGAGAAATAGGCGCCTTCGATGAGTTCAGGTGTCATAGCTTTTCGATATTTACGTAGAGGTTATCACCGACTGCTACTGGCCGATAGGTGCCAGCCACGGCACGTCAACTAGGCTTTGGCGGGTCTAGTAAAATCACTCCACCTGCTATTTCATGGAGGTAGGTTACGACGTGTCTTGCAATTTCTCTATCGGGGGAACGTATTTCTAAAATAAGCGGGACGAGCGAAATTGGGTCAATATGAACCTGGTCTCGTTCCTTCCCATCGCGAAGGAAAAGGGAGACCTCCGTCCACTGCGTATCTTCCGGATGGCTACTGTCGCCATCGGAATCTACGTTTGCCGATGCTCCCCAGAGATGCTCAGCGATTTTGTAATACGCGGGCCTATCTCCAGGGCTTTCGAGATAAAAAATAGAATCGGTATGCACTCTGTAGGTTCTCTCTAGTATTGTGCTTCGCAGTAGTCCGCTAGTGGCCGATGGCGGACACCGGTAGCCGGCTATCGCCTTGCGGCCCAGAGGAGACGAAGCGATTTCCGAAAAGCGGACCTTCAACGCGACGTTGAAGGAGGCGATTGCGCGTCGGCCCCGAAGAATTGACTATGGTAGGTCATGGAGGTGTTTGGCGTCGTAGAGCGTCGTGCGCGTGCGAATCAACTGCGTCGCGATTATTCCGGTCCCGATTATTCTGCATCCCAACGAGTAGTAGAAGGCATTCATCAACATCGAGAACGTCTGGATTCCGTACTGAATCCAGGCTGAATAAGTGGCGCCTAAAAAATAAAATAAACACGATGCAAACAATACTGGAATGGCACTAATTCTATTTCTTAGAGCTTGGAATCCACCGATAGCAGATGTTAGCGCGCAGAGTAAACTAAAAAATTGATTCACGTTATTCGCGCCAGGAACATATAGTCTCAAAGTAGCGGAAAAATAAAATGCTACGGTCCCCGCGAACGAGGCGATGCCCAAAACTATAAAACATATTGAAATAAATTTTTTGACCAAGGCCATTTTTATATAGCTCGCAATTTAGAGTTGGCGTGATATGGAGCATGAGTATTTCAACATCCTCCCTTGTAACATCTTAAACAGTTTACGTTGTGCGCTAGATTAGCGTAATCGTCGCGAACGTCCGATTCGTGGCAGACGCACCCATCGTCCGTTACTGGCCGAAAGCTGGCTTTAGCATTCAATACCATTCACGGCAACGTCCAAGAAATCGGGCGACTTCCACCTATATTTGCGTCAGTTGCCCGACCTAGTACTTGTCGTTCGTCCAGGTCTGGCGCAATCTCGCGCTGAGACGATGCTCGCTGAATTTAGTAAGGGAACGCTGACCGAGGCCCATCTTAGCGTGACCCTCTATGGCCGAACAATTCGACCATCGAACGTACCACTTGGAGGATCCTGGCGTTGGAATGCGATTTTTCCGTCGTCTATATGTGCTGTGAGAGCAATGATTCCCGCCGCTATCCCTCCACCAAGTCCCGATTGAACAGGGGTCGCATTGATCGGAACATATATTGTGGTCGCACCCCCGCCGTTGGTTGGTGCAGACGCAGCAACATCAACCGAGGTGGCACTGGTTGGCGCTCCCGGCACGCCGCTTCTTGTTTGCGTGCCTTCCGTGGCCAGATAGCGATAAATCCTGAACTTTGGAGTGGTATTACTCTTAGCGACCCAGAGTCCTCCTTCTGCCACGAGCCGCTGCTGCTTCTCAGGAACATCCGCCCAAACTACACAGCGACCTGGACCACGGAAATAAATGCCCCCGTTGTCTTCGAACTCAGCCACGAATTGGCCTGAGAGAAGGCCCGTGTAGTAGCGTTGATCCACCGGCTTATCGCCTTGAAAGGTGTAGAGAACGTCCGCTGGCAGGAAGAGAGTCTGCTGCAGGTTCGGCTTTCGTAGAGCGCTCGGCTCTACCAGGGTGCCACAACCAGTGAGTAGCGCGAAAGACAGCAGCAAAAGGAATGAGCGGAGATGGCACATAAAGAAATGAGGAAGGTCAAAAAACGGTAAGTCTAGTGCGTCCGACGCATTTGTTTGGCGCCTAACGTGACTTAATTTTCATATGCGAAATATATCCGACAAACTAAACATAGCCTATACAAATTAGGATGTTCAGACTTCTCTGTGGGTTTAAGGTGTCACCGCACAATGAACACGATCCTCGACTATGCCATGCAGGGGATTCAAGATGACTTGGCCGAGCGCTTACACAGGGGCTTTCAATAACATATTCATTCATGTCCGCTACCTCCGCATAGCACTCTCGATAAGCAGG
>Ga0206819_10363_pt1 | contig 11960 bp, 12 predicted proteins | sample Alteio_BWOrgCont_87_FD_152855 | JGI IMG/M metagenome (GOLD analysis project Ga0206819, IMG submission 152855) | Enriched cells from forest soil in Barre Woods Harvard Forest LTER site, Petersham, Massachusetts, United States -... | ecosystem: Environmental > Terrestrial > Soil > Temperate forest >... | reverse complement strand
GAATCGGGGTAAAGGCTGTGAGCTTCGCTTCCGTGTCGATTACCGCCAACATGATGGGACGGTCGTGCGACAGGCTCAGTGTTTTGTCCGTGTGGATTCTGCGGTTGGCCCCGTATCCGAGAATGCCGCGGTAAACGGTGACACCGGCAATCTCGTTGGCGCGCAGAGCCTCGACCCGAGCCTCTTGCAACGGTTTGCCATGCCATTTGTCGTTTTCACCGAAGTAAATGCGCATAAGCTTGGCTTTACCTTCTGCCTTCAGTGGGCGAACAGACTGGGTTTCCGTCTGTCCTTTGGAACTCTCCGCTGGCTTGATAACCGTCGTATCCTGAACCTCGATCAGCCCTGTCCCGGCAAGCTCCTGCAACTTGGGGAGAATTTCTTGCACGCGCTCGGCGGTCTCGACGAATTCGATTTTGACGGGCAAGTTCTTGGCTAATTCCACGAGGCGCGTGGTGTGAATGTGGTGGTCTGCGCCGAAGCCGGCGATGCCGCGCATGATGGTCGCGCCCGCGACGCCGCGATAGAAAAGGAAATCAAGAATCGCCGCGTAAACGCTGTGGCCGTGATATTGCTGATCTTCACCGACGTAGATGCAGACTTTCTTGGCAGCTCCGGCTTGTAGCACAGGATCTCCTATCCATTCATCCAAATTGCGAAATCGAAATTCGCCAACCGGCTCTCATACGATCGCCTTGCCCACCATCGCGCCCGTCCACACCATGAGAAAGCCAACGATGACGCTTAGAACGATGTTAAGCAAGCCGATAGTGAACTGACCATCCTGAATCGCACGGAGGGTTTCGTACTCGAAGGACGAGAAAGTAGTGTATCCACCGATAAAACCGATGGGAATGAGATAACGGTAAGTGGGGCTCAGGTTGGTCTTCTCGGCAAGTATGGTCATGACCAGACCGATGAGAAAACAGCCGGAGATATTGACGAGAAACGTGCCATAAGGAAAGCGCGTCCCCATTCGTTGCCCTACAAAAGTGGCCAACCAGAACCGGGCGATTGATCCCACGAATCCACCGATGCCGACGGCGAAATCGTCCGCGTGCCAGAAATTACCGTGGTGCCCGACGCTCCGGACTATGTGGAGGGCGTGATCAACCTGCGCGGGAAGATTGTTTCGGTTCTCGATCTGCGGAAGCGGCTGGGCGAAATCAGCGTCGCTCCCACCAAGCGCAACCGAATTCTCGTGGTCGAACACCGGGGGCGACTGTGCGGACTCATCGTTGATTCCGCCTCCGATGTGCTCAAGATCCCCGTCGCGGACGTCGACCCCTCGCCTACCGAATTTGTGGAGGGGGGATTGAACTGTGTGACTGGGCTGGGTAAATACCAGGGACGACTTATCGTCCTGCTCGATATCGAAAAAGTGCTGGAGTTTAGCGGATCACGGGCGAAGGGCGAAGCCGCCAAGAATGCGGCTCCGCCGCCTTCCACGGAAACTTCACGGGCGGCTGTGGCCGCGAAATAGCGGCAAGGACAGGTGACATAAAAACGCATGGCGATGGCAGGCGTACAAGCGCAACTCACCGAACCCGAACTGAAACTTCTGCAGGCGCTGGTCTATCAGGAATGCGGAATGCATTTCGACTCGCGGCGCGCGGATTTTCTCCAGGATCGTCTGCAGCGCCGCCTCAAAGAATGCAAGCTGGACTCGTTTTACAGCTATTACCGCCTGTTGATCAGCCAGGAAGGCAAAGAAGAGCTGAACAAGCTGCTGGAAAACCTGACCGTGAACGAAACCAGTTTTTTCCGCAACAAGGCACAATTGGATCTGTTCCACAAACACATTCTCGACGACCTCCTTCGCCGCAAGCAGGAGCAAAAGGATTTTTCCTTGCGCCTGTGGAGCGCCGGATGCTCGACCGGTCAGGAGGCCTACACCATGGCAATGCAAGTTGCCGATGCGCTTTCCTACCACGCTCTGCGTAATGCTTCGAGCTACGAGACGCCTTTTCCCAAGCCTTTGATCCCTCCGCCGTGGAAGGTAGAAATTCTTGCCAGCGACATCAGTTATTCCGTTCTCCGATCCGGACAGGAAGCCGTGTACTCGGAAAGTCAGATGGCTTCGGTGGATTACAGCTACCGGCTTCGTCATTTCGACAAAGTGGGCGATCACTATGCCGTCAAGAAAGCCCTCAAAGAGTTGGTCCACTTCGACTTCCACAACCTTAAAACAGAATATCTGCCGCAGCGCAACGACGTTATTTTCTGCCGCAATGTAATGATGTATTTCGATGAAGCCGAGCAGAAGCGCCTGGTGGAGAAATTTTCCCGCTGTCTAAATCCGGGGGGCTACCTTTTCGTCGGACACGCGGAAAGCCTGTTGGGACTCACTGACAAGTTCAACATGATTTACCGCGAGACCGGTACTGCCTATCAGCAGATCGAGGTGACGTCGTGAGCCATTTCTCCTCCGACGATCGCGCGGCCGAATTGAAGCAGCTATTCTTTGAGACTGCCTTGGAATTACTGCAGTCGCTCAACGAAGAAACTCTCAAACTCGAAAAGCAGCCCGGCGATCTCGAAATCGTGCGCACTATCCGCAGAATTGTGCACACCTTGAAGGGAGATTCCGCCGCGGTTGGTTATCGCGAACTGAGCGAACTGGCGCACGAGTTCGAAGATGCCCTGGCACTTGAAACCGGCAGTGTCATCGCTGCCCTGGCCGAAATAGCCTTCGCAGCGGCCGACACATTCGGGGCAATGCTGAGCTCTTATCGTGACGGGACCAAGCTTCCCCCGGCTGAACCGGTTCGAAAAATGATTCGCAAGTTGGCGCGGGATCCGAAAACCCGGAAACCACGCAATGCCAAGAGCCAACCCTCGTCTGTGCCAGAGGTCGAATGGACCGAGTATGAGAAGCTCGGCTCGCTGACGGCATTGAAGCAGGGAAAACAGGTTTATCACATCATTGTCCAGATCGACCCTAACTGCGCCATGCCCATCGCCGCCCCGCAATTGATTCTCAAGGCGCTGGCGGATAGCTGCGAAGTAATGGGAGTCCGTCCAGAACCCGGATCAGCCAAGAACTCGATGCAATTTCAGCTACTCGTGTCCAGCACTCAAACCGCCGAGCACGTGAGCGCGAAGTGCCGGATTCCGACCATCATCTCGGACGTGAAAATCGAGAGCATTGGAGCTCCATCGCAGAAGGCAGCCCAGAAATCGAGCGGCGTCGAAACCGCGCGAGAGTCTGCGGCAATCGCGCAACCGCCAAATCCACGCCCGCCCACCTCCGAAACGCTTCCGGAATCGGAGCTCCTTTCCGAACCGAACGAAAAGATCGAAACCTCTCCCACTCCATCGTTCCCCGAGCGCGAGACCATAACCAAGCCGATTCCTGCCTCCCCTGAGAATGTTTTGCGAGTCGACGCCGAGCGCGTTGACACTGTCCTCAATCTCGTTGGCGAACTGATCATTGGAAAATCCATGATGCAGCAAGCGCTCAATGAATTAGCAGCCCGTTATCCCAAGGAACCCATGCGTGGCCGCTTCGCGGATGCCATGGCCTTTCAGTCACGCGTCCTGAATGATCTTCAGCGCTCGGTGATGAAAGTCCGCATGGTACCGGTCGAGCAATTGTTCCGCCGATTTCCCCGCATGGTTCGTGACGTTGCCAAGCAATGTGGAAAACAGGTTGAACTGGTGCTGAACGGGCAAGACACGGCGCTGGACAAAAGTCTTCTCGACGCCCTGGCTGAACCGATGACGCATCTGGTTCGAAATTCAATTGGTCATGGTATCGAAAACCTGGAGGAGCGCACCCGTTGTAGCAAGCCCCCTCAGGGAACGATTCGATTGGATGCCTACCACCAAGGCAATCAGGTCGTCGTGGAAATCAATGACGACGGACGCGGCATCGATGCGCAAAAGGTCAAGACTCGAGCCATCGAACGCGGCCTCTTAAAGAAGGAAGAAACCGCGCGGCTCAGCGAAGCGGACATTCTGGATTTGATTTTCCGCCCCGGATTCAGCACCGCCGACGAGGTCACGGAAATCTCAGGCCGCGGCGTAGGCCTCGATGTAGTGCAAAGCGTCCTGCACCGGCTGAAGGGCACAGTGCACGTCGTCAGCCGCCCAGGACAGGGTTCGACCTTCCGGCTGCAATTGCCCTTGACTCTGGCCATCATCAAAGCTCTGCTTTTCCGCGTTGAAAAACGTTTGTACGCGGTTCCGCTCAACGCTGTGGCAGAGATCGCCCGCGCCCGCGAATCTGACATACATCGGGTAGATAACCGCGAAGTATTGCAGCTGCGCGATCGCGTCCTCCCGGTAGCTCGCTTAGGCCGTCGTCCCGAAGAGCAGCCGGAAGGCCGGTCAGAAAAGGTCTTTGTGCTCGTGATTGCCATCGGCGAACGAAAAATTGGATTACTGGTGAATGCGATCGAAGGTGAAGAGGAATTGGTTATCAAAGCACTGGATGAACAAACTGCGGAGACTGATCTGGTCAGCGGCGCCTCGATCTTGGGCAATGGTCACGTGGTACTCATTCTGAATCTCGCTGCCATCATCGAGCGCTTCGCCAACTCCCAGCCCGATGCTGTCGGCGCACCCGGTTTGGGCCTGCTGCTGTCCCACCCCGAGCGGACAGAGCTGGCACAAAGCGCAGCGGGAGGACACTCATGACTGCTCCCGTGCGCGTGTTAGTGGTGGACGATTCGGCGCTCATGCGCAAGCTGATTCCACAGATCCTCCAGACCGATAGCTCGATTCAGGTGGTCGGCACTGCGATGGATGGAAACTTCGGACTCAAGAAGATCGAGGAAACCAAGCCGCAGGTCGTGACTCTTGATCTCGATATGCCGGGTATGGGCGGGCTCGACATGCTGAAAGAAATCATGGCGCGCCACCGCTTGCCGGTCATCGTGGTAAGTTCCCACAGCACCCAGGGGGCATCGGTCACTCTGCAAGCCCTGTCCATGGGCGCCTTCGATTTCGTGGCCAAACCCAGCGATGTTTCCGCCAACATGCCTGAAATTGCGCGGGAACTTATTGCCAAGATCAAAGCCGCAGTCCACAGCAAGCGGGTCCGGATGGCGCTGCCGCTCGAATCCACCAAAGATCACTTCAAAACTGCGCCGGATAGTCACACTCGCGCCTCGAGAGTCGTGGCAATCGGAATTTCCACCGGCGGACCGCAGGCTCTGCAATATTTATTGCCACAGCTGCCCAAGAATTTCCCCGGCACTATTCTGATCGTGCAGCACATGCCCGAAGGGTTTACCGAAATGTTTTCCCGGCGGTTGGAGGAAATCTGCTCCATCACCGTCAAGGAGGCGCAGTCGGGAGACCTGCTTCTCGCGGGACGGGCCCTGATTTGCCCCGGCAACCGCCACATGAAAGTGCGGCGGCTCGCCATGGGCGACGTGGCTGTGCTCAGCGATGAACCGCGCGTCAACGGGCATCGGCCCTCAGTCGACGTACTCTTCAAGAGTGTTGCCGAAGAATTCGGCGAAAAAAGCATCGCTGTCATCATGACTGGAATGGGAGAAGACGGCGCCCAAGGTCTCGGTCTCGTTAGAACGGCGGGCGGCATGACGATCGCCCAGAGCGAGGAGTCCTGCGTGGTCTATGGCATGCCGAAGGCAGCCATTGAGCGCGGTTATGCAGTGCGAGTCGTGCCCCTCGATGCGCTCGCCAATACCTTGCAGGCCCAATGCATGCAGGAACGTAAGTCCGGTGGCAAGCCAGAGGGCGAAGCCGGCGGTAAAGCCGCCGGAGTCGGCAAGAACTAATTTTATTCTCCGGCAGGCAAGAACAGGATGCCGGAACTTTGGAACGGCAGGAGAACGCACATGGAACAGTTTGCACCAGTGAAACGCAGCAAAGACGGTCAGCCAGTCCGCTATCTGGTAGTGGACGATTCCGTCTTCGCACGCAAGAACCTGGCCCGCATGATCGAGACATTCGGTGGCCAGGTGGCAGGCGAAGCCGGAGATGGCGTGACCGCCATAACCGAATATCAGCGCCTCAAGCCCGACATCGTGCTCATGGACATTACCATGCCCCAGATGGAGGGCATCGAAGCTGCCGAGAAGATTGTGCAGCAACATCCTGAAGCGCGCGTCGTCATGGTGTCCTCCGTTGGATATCAGGAGAACATTGTGGCGGCCCTGCAGCGGGGTGCGCGTCATTTTGTACAAAAGCCGGTAAAGCCGGAGGTCTTGTACGAAGTGATTAAGTACGTCATGGGTGAGGACGGCACTGCGGCCCACGCCGCGGGCGCGGGAGCCTGAAATGAAAATGGAGTTGATCCAGCCTTTCATCAATGCGGCGGACGCCGTGTTGGCGCAGGGACTGCGCGGTCCCACGTCTGTCGGAAACCTCAGCATGGAGCAAGAGGCTTACCGGCGCAAAGGAGTCGCCGCGCTCATTTGGGTGACCGGAGACATCGAAGGTCGCATCGTCATCGATCTCGACCCCGATACCGCGGTGCGCGTGGCCTCCCGGCTCGCCGGAGCCGAATTGCCCGAATCAGACGAACTGGTGCGCGAAACCGTGTGCGAGTTGGCAAACCTGGTAATCGGAAACGCTGTCACATCCTTAAACGATCAGGGATTCCATTTTCGCGTACATCCCCCCGTGCTGCATACCTCCGAACACGGCCCGAAAAGCACCGAAGACACCGAGGCCTTGGTCATTTGTTTCGACACTTGTGTCGGCAACGTATTTCTGAATATTGCCTTGCGGCATAGCGCCCTACACCAACCCGAACGGGCAGCAGTGCTGGGAAAGTAAGATCATCTTGGTTTCCGGAATGACGGCGCGTCCACACTCCCCACCGAAGGAACATCTACGGGCCCGCCACAACGAACACTGGATTCTGCGGAATTGGATTTCCGCTGCTCGATAGCAAAGCGCCCTCGGGCGCTGGCATCTGCAAAACCAGCGTATCGCTCAAAGTTTGAACGATGGCCACATTCCCTGCATCGCAGTTCCCTACGTAAACCCTCGTGCTGTCAGCCGCAGCGGCCATGTAAAGTTCGGCCGGGTTCGAAGCGCAAACCTTTGGAACCGTCGTTACCGGAATCGTCGATTCAACTCTCCCGTTCAGGGCATCGATCACCGTCACAGTCGAAGTCACATATCCCCCGCTGACCGTGGCGCTGGATATATAAGCCCGGGTGCCGTCGGGCAAAGCTGCGACAGAAACCGGGCCCGCGATCGGAATCACCACAGCGGCCAGCGCATCATTCGACGCATCCAGATAGGTCACCGTATTCTTGGCCGGGTTCGACACATACAGTCGATTGAGCGTGGGATCGTACAGCATGAAGTTCGCCCCCAGTCCGACAGAAACACTATTAATGACGGCAGACGTTCCGGCATCGATCGCCGAAACCATGCCATCTCCCTGATCGAGAACGTAAGCTCGATTGCTGTCCGATCGCGCCACTACCGTCACCGGGGAAACCCAAACAGCATTTGAAATCGCCGGGTTAACGGTCCGGTTGATGGCATTGATGCTCGTAACCGAACCACCGGTGCCACCAGTGCCTGCGTTGGCCACGTAAAGCGTCTGCTCGTTGGGAGTCTCGGCCATCGACACGGGGTTAACACCCACGGGAATTCCAGAAAGCGGCGGTTCGAGTGTTTGAGTTATGGCCGAGATCGCCGAGACCGTATTGGTGCCAGAGTTGGCCACGTAAACAGTGGCGCTCTCCGCTGTCGCCACGTAGGTTGGTATCGACCCCGCAGGTAAACTTATCGTCGTCACCGGCGTCGCGCTGGACGGAGAAAATGTGGAGACCGTGTCATCTCCGCTATTCGCCACATACACTCTTCCGCCATTCTGCACCAAGGCCGCTTGCGCCGGCATCAACCCCACAACGGATTGAGAAACCGCGCTATCCCCCGAAACATCAATCGTGGTGGTTGCACCGGAGTGGCTCGATCCGTTGTCACTGACCACTACCACGACGTGAGTAAGAGCGGGATTCGGCGGGTTTGGCGGAATTGGCGTGGCCACGGGACGATACGTCTCCCCGCAACTCAGGCAAATCAACATGAGCAGCATTACGGTCGCTGCCCGCACAATCGTCGACACTTCAGCCACAAAATCCATTCTGTATAGAATTCCGGAAGAGCTTTCTATTCTAACGGCTGCCCGCGATCCGCGCCAGAGAAGCAGCGAGAAGTCAGCACTTAACAGTTCGCATTTAGCCCTAAAGTTTAATGCCGACGGGCGACCATAGGTTGCTTAGGTGCATGGCAACTAACAAGGAACCAAAGAAAGGCAAGCCGGAAAGCCAGCCCGAGAAGAGGGTAAGAAATAAATGCCAAATGCCAAATGCCGAACGCTAAATGCTAGTGGAAAATGGCTGCCGAGGTCCAACTGCTGCCCTTCACGCCCTACCGCGAGATCTCTTCCCCCCACCTTCACGCGCAGGCGCTGCCGGCTTTTTCTTCCCTTCCATCTCCGCCAGACTCTGCTTGAGCGCAGACATCAGATCAACCACAGGGGCAAGCTTCTTAGGCTTCTCGACTTCAGCGATCTTTCCACCCTCCAGTTTGGTCTGGATCAGGTTTTTTAGATTGTCCTGAAAGGTATCGTGATATTTCTCGGGATCCCACTCCGTCGCCAGCGCCTCAATCAACTGGTGCGCCACCTTGACTTCCGCGTCCTTGAGTTCAACTTCCGGCGCGCCGAATCCCTCGACCTTCCGCACCTCTTCCTCGTAATACATCGTGTGCAACATCATTCCGCCTTCATGCGGACGCAGAAAAACCGTGTACTCGCGATTGTGCATGGTGAGTTTGGCAATGGCCACGTATTCGCTCTCTTCCATCGCCTTGGTGAGCAACGCATAAGGCCGCCGGCCCGCCTCGTCTGGAACCATATAATAGGATGACTCGAAGAAAACCGGATCGACCTCGCTGGCCTTTACGAATTCCAGAATCTCCATGGTCTTGGCGGTCCGAGGCTCGATCTTCTTGATTTCCTCCGGCTCGATCACCACATACTCATCCTTGCGGTATTCGTAGCCCTTCACGATGTCACTGCGTTCGACCACTTTCCCGTCGGCCAGGCAAACATATTGCTGCTTCAAGCGGGACAGATCGTCGCGATGCAGCATGTTGAAGGAAATGCCCGAACTGCGCGCGCCGGAAAACAGCTTCACCGGCATCGAAATCAAACCAAAGGTTAGATAACCAGACCAGACCGAGGCTGCCATAGTTTCACCTGTAACTGGGATCGCGCGCCGGAGCCCGCCATGGCTCCAGGGGCATTCGATCGTGAGTTTAAACTACATCCAACCGTTTGATGCACAAAGCTTGCACCAGTAACCCAGAGTGAAAGCACGATACACTGGGGCGACGCGCGGCGCAACCCTATGGATAGTAGTATCTGGCTTGGTTCGCGCATTCGCCAGACGTATTTGGAGCGGCAATCTTTCCTGTGCCTGATCTGACCCGAACCGCGGAGACTCTTGCCGAGCTAAATTCGGCACGCCCGCTCTGGACCGCCGCCATTGTCACCGGCGTGTTCAGTACGCTCGCCCGTTTGCTTCGGGGAGTCACTTTCGGCGGCGCCGTCGCAGGAGCCGTGGTCTGTTTTCTGCTCTACCTCGGTGCCGGACCCGGCGCAGTTGTCGCTTTGGTCGCAGTTTTCGCCCTCACCTGGATTTCCACGCGTTTCGGCTATCGTCGAAAAGAAAAGTTGGGGACGGCCGAGAAGCTCGACGGCCGCTCCGCCTTGCAGGTTGTGGCAAATCTAGCGGTGGCCGCGGGTTGCGCTGCGTTAGCCGCGCTCACCGGAAAAGCCGCTTTCCTGCTCGCTGTCTCTGCCGCACTCTCAGAAGCCGCCGCCGACACCGTTTCGAGCGAACTCGGTCAGGCTCGAAACGCAAAGGCTCATCTGATTACCACCTGGGAAGTAGTTCCGGCAGGTACCGACGGCGGCCTGAGCTGGGCCGGAACGTTTGCCGGCATAGGCGCTGCGACCGTGGTGAGTTTGGTTTGCGTCCTGGCCGGACTCACCCGTCTTCGCTGGCTGGGGGTCTCGATTGCCGCCGCAATTATCGGCATGATCGCAGATAGTTTTCTCGGCGCTGTGCTCGAACGCCGAAGGGTGCTGAATAATGATGCGGTAAATTTCCTCGGCACTCTAATCGCCGCGGCAGCCGCTTCCCTGCTCATTTGAACTGCGCAGATAGCCTGCCCCACCCTTTGTCTTTTGTTGTCATCTCAGCAACGCGACGGATCTGCACTTCTTCTCCCCACAAGTGCATGTCCGGCGGTTCCTTGTAGCTTCTTTTCTCCCGACAGAAAATGTAAGTTCCTGCAGCATCTGAAACTGATGAAAACCCGAACCGTCATCGTGGGATACGTACTGGCACTGGCGCTGTTTCTCTTCGCCCAGCGCCATCCCGACTCCTCGTCCCCCACCGCATTCCATACCGTCGTGGACTTGACCCATTCGATCGACGCCCAGGCACCCGCTTTCGAAACTCGCATCGACGCGCCCGCTCGCTTTTCGCGCGAGCTGTGGACTGTAGATCAGATTCCTTCGGAGCGCCTGATCGCGCCGCTCGTCGTGCTCGACGTGAGCCCGAATATAGAAAACCATCCCGACTACCAGATTTCGCTCGAAGATATCGCCCGTTGGGAGCAGACTCACAACCAAATTCCCCTCGGCTCAGTAGTAATCGCGCGCACCGGATGGAATCCACGCCGGAGTTCCGCCAAGAACTACCGCAACCTGCACTTCCCCGGATACTCCCAGGACGCTGCGAAATTTCTCGTCGAAGGCCGCAACGTATTAGGGCTCGGCATCGACACACCGGGCATCGACCCCGGCCCTTCGAAAGACTTCCCCGTTCGCCAGTACGCCCTCTCGCACAGCGTCTACCAACTGGAGAACGTCGTCAGCCTGGATCGTGCCCCGACCGCCGGCGGAACGGTCGTAGTGGCTCCGTCGAAACTCGAAAGCGGTTTCAGCGCCCCCGTCCGCATCCTCGCCCTGGCGCGTTAATTTTCCTTTTTGTACCCTTCGCGTCATTTGTGGTTCTAGAATTCGCCGGTCAGTACCTGAATCTTTGCAGCTTTACTTTAATCGCGCTCATCTGACTTCAGTAGTCGATTCCATCGGAGGAAAACATGAGCGACCCGCGATATCCCATTGGTAAATTCACCTTCGAGGTCCCGCCCACTGAGGCCCAACGAAACAATTACATCGAAGACATCGAAAAAGCACCCGCAGAGTTGCGCACAGCAATCAAGGGCCTCTCGAAAGCGCAAATCGAGACTCCCTATCGCGATGGCGGTTGGACGGTGCGCCAAGTCGTACACCACGTCCCTGACAGCCATCTGAATGCCTATGTGCGTTTCAAACTCGCGCTCACTGAAGACGAGCCGACCATCAAGCCTTATCTCGAAGACCGCTGGGCCAGTACGCTCGACATTCCGACGACGCCGCCGGAGGTTTCGCTGGCGCTGCTCGATTCCCTGCATGACCGATGGACTCGCCTGTTGCGCACCCTCAGGCCCGCCGATTGGAAGCGAAACTTCCGCCATCCAGAACTGGGAACTGTCTCACTCGAGAGAACTCTGGCACTCTATGCCTGGCACGGCAAGCACCACATAGCCCACATCACCGAACTAAGAAAAAAGATGGGCTGGTAGGAACTATAAATTGGCAGGAACTATAAAAATGTCATCCTGAGCAAAGTAGCTGCGTCACGCAGCGAGGCAGCCACGCAGTCGAAGGACCTCGCGAAAGGTGCGTCGACCAGGAAGCTGCAAGGCATTCTCACCATCATCAGTCACAGCGGTACATTCAATCGCCACACCATGTAACTCGCAGCCTCCCGCAGCACTGCTTCCGCCCGCTGCCACAGCGAATGCGGACGCGAATCAGGTCGCGGCGAAACATATACCTGCACACCCTCGTGCTCGAGCAGTTTGCGAATGCGAAAAACATGGTACGCATCGCTAACCGCAAC
>Ga0206819_10360_pt1 | contig 12045 bp, 10 predicted proteins | sample Alteio_BWOrgCont_87_FD_152855 | JGI IMG/M metagenome (GOLD analysis project Ga0206819, IMG submission 152855) | Enriched cells from forest soil in Barre Woods Harvard Forest LTER site, Petersham, Massachusetts, United States -... | ecosystem: Environmental > Terrestrial > Soil > Temperate forest >... | reverse complement strand
TGCCGCTGCGATTTTGTCAGGAATAGGCATAAACAAAGCTCTTGGCTGTTAGCTCTTTCACTTCTCTTTCTTCCTTGCTCTCTTCGCTGCCATTTCGCGCATCTCGCGGCCCAGACTGGTGCGGTTCATGACCGATTGTTGTGCGACGGCAATCAAGTTACCTTCCGCCCAATAAAGACACAAGCCCGACGCAAAATTCCAACTCAGGAATCCCATCATCACCGGCATCAGCACGTTCATCATTTTCTGTTGCGATGGATCCATGCCAGCCTGCGGCGTCATGCGCTGCATAAACAGCATAGTGATGAAGATGCCGATCGGGAGCACGTGCCAGGGGTCCGGCGAGGATAAATCGTGAATCCACAACCAAGTCGCGTGCCGAAGATCAAGCGCCGAGCCTAGCATACTGTAATAAGCGAATAGAAACGGCATCTGAATCACCAGCGGCAGACAACCGCCCACCGGACTGACTCCTTGTTGCTTCATCAGTTCGCCGATTTCCGTGTTCATTTCCTGGCGTCGCGGATCGCGCATGCCGTACTTCTTATATTTCTCCTTGATCGAGTTCATCTGCGGCTGAATCTTCTGCATCTTCAGCGCCGATTTCATGCTGGAAATGCGCAGCGGCATCAGCGCCAGATTGATGATCAAAGTTTGCAGGCAAATCGCCCAGCCCCAGTTTCCGATGATGCCGTGGATCCATCGCAGCCACAGGAAAAGCGGGCGCGCGATCACACCCCAGAATCCGAAGTTGATCAGCCCGCGCAGATCCGGCTCCGCGCCGACTACGGTTGTCACGGGCACGGATTCCAGGGTCGTCAGCGCTTTCGGCCCGACATACATCCGCGCGATGGTCGGCCCGCTGGGATTGCCGACCGCGGCTCCCAGCACTTCGACCGGAGCTGTATCTTGCGAGTTCGGGTTTTTCGGATTCTTGGGAACGTTCAACGAATTACGAAGCGTGACCAGAACAGAGTTCTGCGAATCATCCGGGATGAAAACCGCGGCAAAGTACTGATCCGTCGCGCCGCCCCAGTTGAACGGCATGTGCATCGTATTGCCGCCGCTGATCTTCTTGATCGCCAGCCGTTCGATTGAGCCGTTGTACTGATAATTAATCTGAGCAGCCGCGTAAGACGAGAGTGGAGCCTGATCTCCGAAGCCTCCCGGCCACGCCGGGTAAGCTGCGACCGGACTTCCCTTCGACACTACCGAGGTTTCAACGTGCACTACGTAAGTTTGGTCAAAGTTGAAACTCTTGCGAACTGCGACATCGCCATCGGCGTATTCGAACGTGATCTGGGATGGAGCGTTCACCATCCCCACACTCGCGGCTACATACAGTGCCGAGTTCAGCTTGTTGCGCTGAGTTTCGTCGTAAGTCCAAAACGAGAGCGGATAACCATACTTCTCCGCAGAGAGCTTGTTGACCAGGTCGAGCGGCTGATCTTTATCGTCGGTAAATTTTTTCAGGATCCATGACTTGACCTGCGCGCCGCGGTTCGTAAACGTGATGCGGTAGAGATCGTTCTCGACCACAGTTTCCGATTCGGAATTTGCCTGCTTGGTGGCCCCCGCATTGAGCGCCGGAGCCGTTGGCCCGCCCGGCTGCACTTGATTGCTGGCTGCCGCTTGTGGAATGGTGTGAGTCTGGCTTAGGGCTTGCTGTGCGGGCGCCGTGGCAGGCGCAACCGCCTGCGGAAAATACTTCTTGAGAATCGGCTGGAACAACACGATGACCACAAAGGTCAGCGCGAAGACGAGGAGCAACCGGCGCTCCATGCCTGGTTCTTGTTGAGGATTTTGGAATTCTGCCAAATTTACTTTCTCAATGACTGCAAAGCTCGGATTCGCAACCCGTCGGCTTCATATTCAATTTGACCACGGGATCGACTCCGCCTTTCGCAAAGGGATGGCATCGTAACACGCGCCAGATTGCCATCGCACAACCCCGCGCCGCTCCGTAACGATCGACTGCTTCCATTGCGTACTCAGAGCAAGATGGAACATAACGGCAAGCCGGCAAGAACATGGGAGAGATCGCCCACTTGTATGCGCGAAGTACGAACAGCACGACAGTTTTGGAAATTTGATTCATCGCATTCGTCAGGCTAAAACAATCCCCTCCTAGCTCGCATCTTCCTACACTGTTCTTTTTTCCAGCCACTTTCCGATTACTTCGAAAGCGCGACCGATCTCGTTCTCCAACTCCGCAAACTCAACCTTGAGCACCGACTTCTTCGGATTGATCACCACGTCCACTGGAACGCGAATCCCCGGCCAACGCAAACGAACCGATTCGCGCAATCGCCGTTTCATCCGATTGCGATCGACCGCCCCGCCCAACACCTTTCCGACAGTGAACCCTACGCGAAGGCCTTCGCCCTGCTCCCGCAGACGGTAGAACACCGTCACATGCGCGGCGAAGTGGCGGCGTCCCTGTTTGTAGACGCGCTCAAAGTCGGCGTGTCGGAGTAGACGCATGCTGGCCGTGAATCGACTCCGCTTCTCGGGGCCGGGCAGATTGGCACCGGCATTCGGAGCGAGACCGCTCACACAATTCACAATCCAGACTCAGGTTGCGGAATCGTCGTCAATTCCGAAAAAGGAAATCGACTACTCACGGAAGCCGGGCTTCACCGACACCCGCTTGCGTCCCTTGGCGCGCCGGCGCGAGATCACCGCTTGGCCGCTCTTGGTTTTCATCCGGGTACGAAATCCGTGCGTCTTCGAGCGGTGACGTCGGTTAGGTTGGAAAGTGCGCTTGGGCATGAAACTTAGCTGCTCCTGATTCAGTTAGTCGGTGCAATAATAGCTGTAGGACGAATGAGAAGTATAAATGACCCAAGGCAGACGGGCAAACCGGGATCGATGCGCCAGTCTCGTCGGAGCGTCGATGCACCAGCCAAGGTTCACTCTCGCGCCATTCCCTGGCGACCCAATTTCACGCATTGCTGCACCGCGCGCGCGGCAGTTACAAAGTCGCTACTTGACAGAAGTTTTTCTTCGCGTTTTCAATCGTGACTGTCGAAGAAAATCTTTGTCGAAGATTTCCACCAAGACAATTTTTTTGTGCTAGTATGCGGACCGTCCCTGCTCATTGAAAATTTTTCTTGTTCCAGCGAAAGCGCCCCGCAGAGCGGAGATTGCTGCGCTGGAAAATAAACGCTTTCTTACCGCAATCATTGTTAGATTTTTCAGGCCGCTGATTGATTGAGCGCCACCAAGAATTTCTTATGTCGGTTTCAAGTCCAACTCTTGCTTCTTCCAATCCGTGGTTGCGCATCCTTGACGCGCTAGAAAAAAAGATCAATCGGCATTCCTACGATACCTGGCTGAAACCCACCCGCTACAGTCACTCCAGCGGCGGTACGCTTTTCGTTTGGGTGCCTAAGGCGGAGTTCTGTCAGGTTGGCGACAAGTACGCCGATCTGATTCAGGAAGCGCTCGACAATCTCGGCCTCGAATATCAGGAAGTGAAATTCGTTCCCCCGGGAGACGATCCCGCGTCAACGCCTCTCCGGCATGACGGAGGGCTCTCCGCTCACGCGGCCCCTGCGATTCATCCGTCGCAGTCCCGCTTCGATTGGGATGGTGTGGCGCAACTCAACCCTCGGTACACCTTCGACGCATTCGTCATCGGCAGCGGCAACCAGTTCGCCCACGCCGCCTGTCAGGCGGTTGCGGAGCGTCCTTCGAAGGCTTACAACCCGCTCTTCTTGTACGGTGGCGTCGGCATGGGCAAGACTCACCTCATGCAGGCCATCGGTCACGAGGTCAGCAAGCGCCAACCGCAATTGGCCATCTGCTACGTATCCAGCGAGAAGTTCACCAATGAAATGATTAACTCGCTGCGCTACGACAAGATGACCAGCTTCCGCGACAAGTTTCGCAACGTCGACGTCCTGCTGGTGGATGACATCCAGTTCCTGGCTCAGAAAGAACGCACGCAGGAAGAGTTCTTCCACACCTTCAACGCGCTGCACGAGTCGATGAAGCAGATCGTCATCGCCAGCGATCGTTCGCCGAAAGAGCTGGCCGAGATCGAAGACCGGCTGCGCAGCCGTTTCGAGTGGGGCTTGATCGCCGATATTCAGCCGCCCGATTTAGAGACCAAAGTAGCCATCCTGCAAAAGAAGTCGGAGCAGGAGAAAGTCACGCTCCCGACCGACGTCGCCTTGTATATCGCCTCCAACATTCGCTCCAACGTCCGCGAACTGGAAGGAGCGCTCATCCGGCTGGTAGCTCACTCTTCACTCATCGGCGCCGAAATCACGCTCAGTTACACCCAGCAGGTGCTCAAGAATTTTATCGACTCGCAGGCACGAAAAGTGACTATCGAGTCGATCCAGAAATCGGTTGCCGAGCAGTTTGGATTGCGTCTGGTCGAGATCAAGGCGAAAAATAACTCCCGCGCGATCGTCTATCCCCGGCAAATTGCAATGTATTTGGCGAAACATCTGACCGAAGCCTCGTTGCCCGAGATTGGCCGCCAGTTCGGCGGCAAGCACCACACGACCGTGCTCCATTCGGTCGAGAAAATCGACAACGTGCGTAAGACCGACAAAGATTTGAACCGCATGCTCAACAAATTGACCGAGCAGTTGGGCGGATGAATTGCTTTTCTTTCGAACTCCCCGGTTAATGCTGGTCTTCCGGGTTTTTGTTTTGATATAAGGGAAGTGTTCTAGGTAGCGCCAATCGGCGGGGGACTCAGGTTATGCCCGTAGAAGCCATAGCGTCAGCGGCGGGAACCACCACCATGGAGATTACGGTCAGCAAGTTTGAATTGCTGCGCGAGCTCACTGCGACCCAGGGCGTGGTCGAACGCAAGACCACCATCCCGATCCTGTCGAACTATTTATTTGAAGCCTCCGGCGACAAGCTTTCGCTCACCGCCACCGACCTCGATCTCAGCCTGCGTACTTCCTGCGTCGCCAAGGTGAAGAAAGATGGCGCTTGCACGATTCCCGCGCACAAACTGCACGACTACGTGAAACTGCTGCCCGACGCGGACATCACTATCAAGCTGCTGGACAATCACTGGGTCAGCATTCGCTGCGGCCGCTCGAATACCAAAATGGTGGGCATGGCGCGCTCAAACTTTCCCAGCCTGCCAACGTTTCCGACCGCCGGAGTAGTAAAGATTCCGTCAAAAGTTCTTCGCTCCATGATTGCCAAAACCGGCTTCGCCATCGCCAGCGAAGAATCGCGGTATACGCTGAACGGCGCGCTGATGGTGCTGAAGCCGGAATCGATCACCATGGTCGCTACCGACGGACATCGTCTGTCGCACATCGAACGCAGCGGCGAGAAATTCGAGGGCGTCTCCGGTGAGATGAAAACCCTCGTTCCCAAGAAAGCCATGGACGAGTTGAAATCCTTGCTCGATTCAACCGACGCCGAAGAAATCGAATTCGCCCACGACGATTCGACCCTATTTTTCCGCATTGGCCCGCGACTTCTGACCTCGCGCAAACTGACCGGTCAGTTTCCCAACTTCGAAGCCGTCCTGCCGAAAGACAATAACAAGAGCATCACAGTTCATGGGGAAGATCTCACCGCGGCCATCTCTCGCGTCGCGCAATTTGCCGACGAGCGCTCGCGTGCCGTAAAGATGCGTCTGGAAAAAGGCGAGTTGAAACTCTCAGCTTCTTCCACCGAGACCGGCGAATCGGAAGACTCGCTCGAAATCGACTATGACAGCGACACCATCCAGATCGGCTTCAACGCGCAATATCTTCTGGATTTCCTCAAGGCAACCGGCGGCGGCGATGTCAAACTCGAATTCAAAGACTCTCAATCCGCCGGCCAGATGCGCCCCGCCGAAGGCGAAGAGTACAAGTACCGCTATATCGTAATGCCGATGCGAATCTGAAAACCAATGGACGACGGGCGTCCGCGCCCAACCAGCCAGCCAGCGTCGAAGGCGACTCCCATTCCTGCAGACTATGCGCTTGACGCAGCCCTTCATCCGCCGTAAAGTGGTCGCCACTTCTTAGGAGGGCCTCCATGCTCAGCGGATTCAAGCAATTCATCCTTCGCGGCAACGTAATCGACATGGCAGTCGGCGTCGTCATCGGAGCGGCGTTCGCCGCCGTGGTCTCAGCTTTCACCAAAGATCTGCTCACTCCGCTGATTGCGGCGATCGTAGGCAAACCCGATTTCTCCGCCATCAAGTTCACCGTCAACGGCAGCATGTTCGCCCTCGGGGATTTCGTCAATGCGGGCGTCTCTTTCTTACTGGTCGCGGCAGCGGTCTATTTCTTCGTGGTCACGCCCGTGAACCTCCTGATCGCCCGCATGCGGAAAGCGCCAGCCCCGGCCGATCCGACCACGAAAAAGTGCCCTGAATGCCTGAGCGAGATTCCCGTCGACGCCAAACGCTGCGCCCACTGCGCCCAGCCGGTTCCACTGGGCATCGCGGCGTAGCAAAACTGCAGAACTGTAGAGACGTCGCTCGCAACGTCTCCCTGCCATCTGCTGTAACATAGGACGGGATGGGCATCCTCGGTCGCGCGGTCTTGAATTCCTTCGCGGTGGCTCTGCTGGCGTGTACCGTGCCCGCACAGCAGACGCGGAAAGCCTTATCTTCGCAGCCCGCGGCACCCAAGCCTGACTCCGGCTCCATCACCAACAACGTCTACCGCAACAGCACATTCGGATTCGCTTACAAGCTCACCTACGGATGGGTGGATCGCACCAGGGAAATGACCGATGACCCCAGCGATTCGCCCGCAGACTCCAACGCAAACAAAAAATCGGTTCTGCTTCTCGGAGCATTCGAGCATCCGCCCGAGGTCTCCGGCGACACGGTGAATTCCGCGGTCGTGATTGCCGCCGAGCCCACTTCGTCCTATCCCGGACTGCAAAATGCGGAGCAATATTTTGGCCCGCTTACGGAATTAGTCCAGTCAAAGGGCTTCCAGGTTGTCAACGAACCTTACGATTACGCGATAGGAAGCACACACTTGGTTCGCAGCGACTTCAGCAAACCGCGCGGCAATCTAACCATGCTTCAGAGCACGCTGGTCATGATCGAAAAGGGATACGTCGTCTCCTTTACCTTCATCGCCGGGAGCGAAGCCGAAATGGATGAACTGATGGAAGGCTTAAGCTTTGCCGCAAAACAGCCTCCTGCCGCCCACAAATGAGTCGAGAATCACGCGCCTGACTACGTCATCGAACTCACTCCCTAAACGGCACAAAAATCATGGTTTACCGGCTCGATTCTGGTCCCAAGAATCGCTTGGACTGTGCTATAATTTCTTATAAATCCTGCTGCCGTAAGTGTTAATAATTTCAGTCATTTGAGCTCAATTCAGGGCAGAGGAAACGCGCACCGGCCGGAGCTCAAATCTGGCGTTCTCCACGGAGCTGAATGGCGACAAAAGAAATCAATAGTGCGGCCATCGTCGACACCAAGAATCGAGACGGCGGACCTAATCCCATCAACGGCAACGGCGACTATACAGCCGATTCCATCAAAGTGTTGGGCGGCATGGAAGCGGTCCGCAAACGTCCCGCGATGTACATCGGCTCGACGGGCGAACTCGGACTGCATCACCTCGTTTACGAAGTCGTGGACAACTCGGTCGACGAAGCGCTCGCGGGATACGCCGACAAGATCGATGTCGCGATTCATCTCGACAACTCCATCACCGTAGTCGACAACGGCCGCGGCATTCCTGTCGATTCCATGGACATCGATGGCGAGAAGATTCCCGCCGCGCAAGTGGTCATGACCACGCTGCATGCCGGCGGCAAGTTCGACGCATCTTCCTACAAAGTTTCCGGCGGACTGCACGGCGTCGGCGTTTCCTGCGTGAACGCCCTGAGCGAAGAACTTGATCTCGAAATCTGGCGCGACGGTTTCACCTGGGAGCAGACTTATTCCAAAGGCGATCCGACCAGCAAGCTGAAAAAAGCGGGCGAGGTGAAAACCAAGCGTGGGACGAAAGTCCATTTCCTGCCCGACAAAAGTATCTTCACGGTCACCGAGTACAACTTCGACACGCTCGCCCAGCGCTTGCGCGAGCTGGCTTTCCTGAACAAGGGGCTGCTGATCACGCTGACCGACGAGCGCACCACGGATCCGAAAACCGGCGAACCCAAGACCGGGCAATTCAAGTACAACGGCGGCATCGCGGAGTTCATCAAGCACCTCAATCGCGGCAAGCAGGTTCTGCACGATAAGCCCATCTACATGGAATCCGAGCGCGATGGCGTGACCATGGAAATCGGCCTGCAATATAACGACGCCTACTCCGAAACCGTTTTCAGCTTCGCCAACAACATCAACACCGTCGACGGCGGCACGCATCTCTCCGGGTTCCGCACTTCGCTGACCCGCACCATCAATTACGCCGGACAGCAGATGGGCCTGTTCAAAGACGTAAAAGAAAATCTGACTGGCGACGACGTCCGCGAAGGCCTGGTTGCTGTGATCAGCGTGAAGCTGCCTCAGCCTCAGTTTGAAGGCCAGACCAAGGGCAAGCTCAATTCCGATATCGCAGGCATTGTGCAAGCCTTCGTAAACGAGCGTCTGGGCGCGTATCTCGAACAGAATCCGACCGTCGGACGAAAGATCATCAACAAAGCCATCGACGCGGCCCGCGCCCGCGAAGCCGCAAGAAAAGCTCGTGATCTTACCCGCCGCAAAGGCGCTCTCGATGGCGGCGGCCTACCCGGCAAGCTCGCCGATTGTTCGGAAAAGCAGCCCGAACGTTGCGAACTGTTTCTGGTTGAAGGCGAGTCCGCAGGTGGCACGGCGAAGCAAGGCCGCGACCGGCGTTTTCAAGCCATTCTGCCTTTGAAGGGCAAAATCCTCAACGTCGAAAAAGCCCGCTATGACAAGATGCTCGCCCACGAAGAAATTCGCGCCATGATTACGGCGCTGGGCACGGGCATCTCGAAAGAAGATTTCGACCCGAGCAAGTTGCGCTACGGCAAGATCATTTTGATGACCGACGCCGACGTGGACGGAAGCCACATTCGCACCCTGCTGCTCACGTTCTTCTTCCGCCACATGCAGGAACTGATCAAGCGCAACAACGTCTACATCGCGCAACCGCCGCTCTATTCGATCAAGAAGGGCAAGTCGCAGCAATACATAAAAGACGACCGCGAGTACGTGAAAGTCCTGGTCAAGCGCGCCTCGGAAGGTCTGGTCGTGCGCTACGGCGAAGGCGCAGCCAAACTGGAAGGCGCGAATCTGTCGCGCTTCATGAACGTGCTCGACGAATATCTCAAACTCTTCGACAAAGTTGACAAGCGGCTGCGCGATGACCGTGTGACCGATCTTCTGCCCAAGCTCGATCTCTCGAAGCGAGTCGATTTCGAAGGCGACAAGAAGACCGCGCCCAGGAAAATCGAGAAGCTCGAAAAAGAACTCAAGAAGCTGCAGAAAGAACGCAACTTAAAGGAAGTCGAAAGCCGCTTCGACGAAGAGCACAATCTGTGGGAAGTCCGCTACCTGAACTCGCAGGGCGCTGAACATTTGATCAACTGGGAACTGGCTTCCACCGCCGAGTACCGCCAGTTACTGTCGAAGTTCAAGCAGATCGAGCCCTACATGGAACCGCCGTTTGTAATCGAGACCGTCGCCAAAGGCGCCTCTGCAGCCGGCACCGCCGAAGAATCAACTGACGCCGAGACCGAAGACGGCGATAAAACGCCGAAGAAAGCGGACGCGCCTGCAAAACCTGTTGCCAGGAAAAAGCCTGAACCGCAGTTAGTCGAGAAATCTACGGCGCGCGAACTCTTCGATTACGTTCTCGCCGAGGGCCGCAAGGATTACATCGTGCAGCGCTACAAAGGTCTGGGCGAAATGACCTCACAGCAGCTCTGGGAGACCACCATGGACCCTGAGCGGCGCACGTTGTTATCCGTCAAACTGGAAGACATTGCCGAGTGCGAAACCATCTTCTCCACCCTGATGGGCGAAGACGTAGAGGCCCGCCGCAAATTCATCGAAGAAAACGCACTCGACGTGAAGAACCTCGATATTTAAAATCGTCTCGCTTGGACGGGCGTCTCGCCCGTCCAGGTCTTTTCCGTTTCCACCCGCGCTATGCGAATCGCCCTCGTCACTTCCAAAGACTACCCCGATCTCACGCCCGACGATCGCACCCTGCTCCAGCCCCTTGCCGACCGTGGCTTTAAGGCCGAGCCGGCCTTGTGGACCGACCCAAACTATCCCTGGCAGGACTGCACTGCCATCGTGATTCGCTCCTGCTGGGACTATCACCTGCACAGCGAAACGTTTCTGCACTGGATCGCGTCGCTCGAATCAAAAGGCTGCAATCTGTGGAATTCTCCGGCGACAATTCGTTGGAACCTCGACAAATCCTATCTCCGCTCGCTCGAGAGTAAGGGCATTCCCGTCGTTCCGACCTTCTGGCATGAACCCGGAGAAACTCCGAAACTCACCGACATATTAGCCGGGAAAAATTGGGCGCGAGCCATCGTCAAGCCGAGAATCTCGGCCACCGCCCACCGCACGAAACTGATCGACGCAAAGAACGCCAACGCCGCCCAACCTCTCTTCGAAGAACTCATCGCGGGCCCCGGAGCAATGGTCCAGCCCTTCGTCGAGAGCATCGTCCGCGATGGCGAGTGGTCGCTGATGTTTTTCGGCGGGCAGTTCAGCCACGCCGTACTCAAAACGGCTAAACCGGGAGACTTCCGCGTGCAAGACGAATTCGGAGGTCGATTCCACGCCGTCGACCCGCCTCCATTCGTGCTCGAATGCGCCACCCGAACCGTCAGAGCCGTGCCGCCTACGCTCTACGCGCGAGTCGATGGAGTCATCGACCAAAAACAGTTCCGCATCATGGAACTCGAATTAATCGAGCCCGCTCTCTATCTCACCTGCGATCCCAGGGCCGCAAACCGCTTCGCGGATGCCATCGTCAACGCGAGCAAAACACGAGTCAGCTTCCATATCTCGATCGCTCCTGTATTATAATGGAGATGGGTATGGGAGCATTTGCATGAAGCTCAAGCTTAGGTCCGTGGGCACATCCACCGGCCTCGTCCTGCCAAAGGAAATGCTGGTTCGGCTGCGCGCGAAGAAGGACGATACGCTATTTGCCATAGAAACCCCTGCCGGATATCTGCTCACTTCCTACGATCCCGAAGTTGAAAAGCAACTGGATCTGGGCCGAGGATTCATGAGCAAGTATCGCAGCGTATTCCGCGCGCTCGCCAAGTGAGGAAGCCGGTTTGGTTGGATCAGCGCGCCCTCCTACTGCTCCACGCCGAGAGCCTCGCTGAACACGGCGGATTGTGGGGCTTGCGGAATGAAGCTGCACTCGAGTCAGCGCTTGCACGTCCCAGAAATGTCCACGCCTACCAACGCGCTGCCGATGCGGCGCGGTTGGCGGCGGCCTACGCCTTCGGGCTCGTCCGTAGTCATCCCTTTATCGACGGAAACAAACCAGCCGGGTTCCTCGCGGTCGGACTTTTTCTCGAATTGAACGGATTTCAATTTGAAGTGGACGACATCGACGCTGTCAAAACTATAATGGACTTAGCGGCCGGGAACCTCAGCGAAAAATCCCTCGCGCAATGGATTCGCTCCCGCATAAAGCGCCGAAAATAATTCAATAGAGCCGAGTTCCAACCCAGAAACTCCCATCAATCCCCATACGTCCCCTCCGGATAAACCCAATCAAACGCCGCCCACGTCAGCGCGATCACCCCAAATACCAACACGCTGCCCTCCGGCCCGACCGAGCCTCCCGTAATCCAAGGTGAACCGTGAAAGGACGAATGCAACAAATGCCCCGGAGATATTCCGCCGCTGTCGGGCACCGAATACAAATAGCTCTCGCCCCAATCCCATGCAGCATGGAATCCGACAGCGAACCACAGATTTCCGGTGCGACGCAGAGTCAGGCACAAAAACAGTCCGATAGCCGCGACCGCGAGCAATCCAACCCAGGTTTCGCCAGGATTTCCGACATGCAAAAACGTAAAAAATCCCGAAAGCACCAGCGCCGAGGGCCAGAAACCAATGCCCTGCGTCAGCGTGAACTGCGT
>Ga0206819_10014_pt2 | contig 12091 bp, 12 predicted proteins | sample Alteio_BWOrgCont_87_FD_152855 | JGI IMG/M metagenome (GOLD analysis project Ga0206819, IMG submission 152855) | Enriched cells from forest soil in Barre Woods Harvard Forest LTER site, Petersham, Massachusetts, United States -... | ecosystem: Environmental > Terrestrial > Soil > Temperate forest >... | reverse complement strand
GAAGAGGGCAAGGAGAAATTATGACAAGCGGAACGGGAACGGAAATTACATTGGCTGACTTGGCCAAAAAAGTCGACGGAGCGAATAAAAAGGGATCCACCGCCGATAAATATGTATTGTTGATTACCGATATGGAAGAAACCGAAAATCTGGTCTTGTCAGAAGACCAATTAATGCCCACAATTAGAGTATGTAGTACAGAACCTGCGAGCCGTAAAAAGCTTGATGGGTAGCTGCCAAAGTGCGCGAGGTAGATTGGCTGTGGGCAAGACTTTAAGAACTAAAACGCTCTACCAGGACAAAGACTGGCTCTATCAAAAATATGTCCGCGAAAAGTTGAGCACCGTGCAAATCGCCCGCGTCTATCGCGACGAAGAGAATAAGTGGTGCGACCCAAACACGATTTCACGCTGGCTGAAAAAACACAACATCGGCATGCGCACCCTGGCTGAGGCGCAGCAAAACCGGCATTCCGGTATGCCCCCGGCGCCTACCGGCAAAAAGGGGCGCGGCTGAGGTCAAGCTCGCAGTCCGAAATCGCTTCGCAGCACTGTCGGCAGAATTTGCCGATATCGCTTCGGCTAATCTCCGGTTGCTATAATCCGGCTTCGACGCCCGCCCAGGCGCCGCCCATCATGAGCAGGCAGGTCAGATAGAGTAGGACCGTGCGTCCACCAAACAAATAAAACGCGCAGTAGGCAAGAAAGCAGAAAGACGGCCGAAAGAAGCGCGATTCCTGCTCACGATAACCAAGCGCCGCCAGGCAGACGCCAAGCGCGAGAGGAAACCCAAAAAAACACAAATCGAATAGCATCTTCTTCGTCTCGAAACTTTTCTCCACGTTGAAAATAACCATCGCTCAAATCAAAGTAAATGGTGCTTTGCCCAATGACCACGAGCAACAATGAAGCCAATCGCCAGCGCGACAGCCAAGATAACGATGTAATCTTCGGTCGCAACGCGGTGCTGGCATTTCTTGAAGCTGAGCCAGAGGCGAGGCGCGGCGTGCGCGGCGGAAGGGTCAACAAGATCTTCGCCGCATTGGGGCAGCATCCCGACAAACGCGTCGAACGCATCAAGCAATTGGCACGACAGCGCAATATACCGGTCGTGGAATGCGAGCGCAAAAAGCTCGATCTGATGATCGGCGCCGACCAGGCGCATCAAGGCGTGGTGGCACAACTCAGCCCGGTCGATTACTGGCAGCTGGAGCAATTTCTCAAGCTGGTGGAAAAGGACAAAGAGCAATTCGTCGCTGCCGGCGGAACGGCGGAAGAGTTGATGAACAGTTACGCGATCGCGATCGTCGATGGTATCGAAGATCCACACAACCTGGGGGCGATCGTTCGAGTAGCTGAGTGCGCCGGGATGAAAGCCTTGCTCGTGCCTGAAAGACGCAGCGCTTCCATGACTGCGGTCGTAGCAAAAACGAGTGCCGGAGCCATCGCCACCTTGCCGATCGTGCGCGTCACCAATATCGTAAACACTCTTGAGCGCCTGAAAGACTTCGGCTTCTGGATCGCGGGGTTGGACGCCGACGCCAGAGAAACCTGTTTTGAAGCCGATCTGGCCCGTCCCCTGGCCGTGGTGATCGGCAGTGAAGGCAAGGGCATGAGCCGCCTCGTCAAAGACAACTGTGACATGCTCTTGCGCATTCCCATGTATGGTAAGACCGAATCGCTCAATGCCTCAGTGGCAGCGGCGGTGGTTTTCTACGAGATTGTCCGCCAGACCCGCATTGAACCCCTTCGCCAGCAGGCGAAGAAGCACCAGCGCTAAAAACCGCCGCCTGAGCGGCTTTAGTAAAGGTTTCGCAACATTAGAAAGAATCAATTCGCACGAAGCCGCTTGACAGAACCGGTTCCCCATCACCATTTGACACTATTTAAGTGAACCTAGTAAAATCGGGGATCGCGTCGTTCGTCCCGCGCCGGTGTAGCTCAACGGCAGAGCAACGGTTTTGTAAACCGTAGGTTGCGGGTTCGAATCCCATCACCGGCTGATGGGCGGATGTCCGAGTGGCTAAAGGAGACGGGCTGTAAACTCGTTGGCGAAAGCCTACGCTGGTTCGAATCCAGCTCCGCCCAAATTTTGTACTCGAACGACGCGATTCCACCACGCATGCAGCAACCTAGCTGCCAAGACGCGGAAGAAAACATTAGGAGGAATGCCAAATAACGGCAGGCTGAGTGATAATAAAGGGCGTTGGTAAGTGCCCCCGCGAACGCCCATGTAGCACAGCGGTAGTGCACCCCCTTGGTAAGGGGGAGGTCACGAGTTCGATTCTCGTCATGGGCTCCATTTACCACAGCGGCATTTCAGCAATTCCAACCCATATTGAAGGTCAAAACAGGTAAAGAACTAACACGTAAGGAGAGAGAGGATGGCCCGCCAGAAGTTTGAAAGAAACAAGCCCAATGTGAACATTGGCACTATTGGGCACGTCGATCACGGCAAAACTACGCTAACAGCAGCGATTACGTTGGTTCTGTCAAAGCAGGGCAAAGCGAAGTTCAAAAAGTATGACGAAATCGACGCAGCTCCGGAAGAAAAAGCTCGTGGTATCACAATCAATACCGCGCACGTCGAGTATGAAACCGAGAACCGCCACTATAGCCACGTCGACTGCCCTGGTCACGCTGACTACATCAAGAACATGATCACCGGCGCCGCCCAGATGGACGGAGCAGTGCTGGTCATCTCCGCCTCCGACGGACCGATGCCCCAGACCCGTGAGCACATTCTGCTTGCCCGTCAGGTCGGCGTTCCTTACATCGTCGTTTATCTGAACAAGTGCGACATGGTCGACGATCCGGAATTGCTCGATCTGGTCGAACTGGAAGCGCGCGAGTTGCTCGACAAATATCAGTTCCCCGGCGACAAAACCCCGTTCATACGCGGTTCGGCACTGAAGGCACTGGAAGGCGATCTTGAACAAGAGAAGAAGATCCACGAACTGATGAAGGCCGTAGACGAATACATTCCCACACCCGAACGCGACATCGACAAGCCATTCTTGCTCGCAGTCGAAGACGTGTTCTCGATTACCGGTCGCGGCACCGTCGCCACCGGCCGAATCGAGCGCGGTCAAGTCAAAGTCGGCGAAGAAGTGGAAATCATCGGTCTGCAAGAAACCCGCAAGACTGTCGTCACCGGCGTTGAAATGTATCAAAAGACCCTTGACTCCGGGATTGCGGGCGACAACGTCGGCGTGCTGCTCAGAGGCATCGACAAGACGATGATCGAACGCGGTCAGGTGATCGCCAAGCCCGGCTCAATCAAGCCGCACACCAAGTTCAAAGCTGAAGTGTACGTGCTGAGCAAAGAAGAAGGCGGGCGTCACACTCCGTTCTTCCCCGGCTACAGACCACAGTTCTACATCAGAACCACCGACGTTACCGGCAGCATTCAGCTCCCGACAGGCGTTGAAATGGTCATGCCCGGAGATAACATCTCGATGGAAGTCGAACTGATTCAACCGGTCGCGGTTGAAGAAGGAATGCGATTCGCCATCCGCGAAGGCGGAAGAACAGTCGGCGCCGGCGTCGTCTCCAACATCCTGGTCTAATCGCCAGCCATACGAGCAATTCAACTGCGTCGGTCAAAGACCGGCGCAGTTTTGCATGACCTCGAAAATCGAAGTCGCAGCGTGCAAAAGAAACTTCGAGGAGTGAGCAAGAGCGGCGAAGAGCCGGTCGCAGCGAACGTGGGCATAGCGGAGGAGCCGAGGGACGAAGGCGACGGAGCGACTCGCCCTAGCAGCGAAGGCAAGGCGGCGAGGAGCCGCCGCAGCCGAAGCGGATGTACAGCGCAGGAGCCGAGGGACGAAGGCGACGGAGCGATTACAAAAGGAATCGATTACAAAAGGAATCGATTACATAGAGCTCAAGCAACCAACAGCTTGCGCACTTCCGGATCGCGCTGCCGCCAGATCATGGCGTCAGTGAAATAGTGGTGCAAGTTAATGGCCATGAACACTGCCGCAGCCACCGCTGGTCCAGTAAAACCAAACAACATACCGACCTTCCACACAGATGGAATGATCAAAATGCTGGTAATGAAACCAGCACCAAACAAAAAGCTGAAATATTTCAGCGCTACTGGCTTGATCAACTGGCTGGCGATTTGATTGGCGGGAACGTTTTCCGGTAAACCGATATCTTTTAAATGATAGGCAGTCGTGACCACCACGTATTGCGTCAGATGGAAATTTGGCGCAGTTAGAAACGCCAGAACGATAGCGTCAACACCGGTAATACGCAGCGAACCCCCAATCACGAGCGTAATAAACATGCACAGTGCCGCAGGCCAGGGCATGACTTTCTTCTCTTTGATGTATTTGCGCAGACAAACTCCGACAAAAAGAGCCAGGCTGGCGAAGAATATGCCGTCGGCGACCGGCACCGTCCATAGTGGCAACCAGGCGGGACCAAGCGGAAAACCCGCAATCAACGCGTCGCTGCGGCTAAGCAATATCGCCATCGATTGCAACAATGCCGTCTGCGCGATCAACAAGAACGCCTTCTGCTCCCACTTGCTGAAGAAAAATTTGCGCTTGTAGCAATAAAGCAGACTGATGCCATACGATTGCTTGAGCAAGTGCTGAATGCCGAAAAAATAAGTTACTCGAGCCATAATGGCGAAAGCGAGCGGCCACACCAAACCGGCGAAGCAAGCCACCGCAACCGCGACCGCCAGCAAGGTTACGGGCTTGACCAGCGCCTTGTTGCGGCTGTTATAAACTCGCAGATAACTGGCAATGCCATGGGGCATCGAAAAAATCACCAGCGACGCCACGGTTATGCTGAAACACACGTTCGAGCCCTTAACGAACGTGTGGGGAAAGATCATAATCAAAGCAAGCAACACAGCTGTTAGCCCACCGCAAACCATCAGTAGATCGATGACCGGATGCAATATCCAGGGATATGGTTCGCTCGCTTTGGAGGAACTGCCAGTGGTCGGCATCACTGTCGCTGTCATGGCTTTGAGAGCTATTACGCCGTATAGGGGTGGATACTTATTAAGTGCAGTCTTGTACGATATGCCCGCAATAGCTGGGCCACAAACACCAAAACCGACGTCTTCGCTTTACTTCGAATTAAGGCGATAACCGACGCCATGTACCGTCTCAATAATATCTGCTTCCGTTTCATCAGGATCGAGCTTGCGGCGCAAGCGCTTCAGCGCACTGCGAAACGCGTTGGTTGTCGATTCACTGTCAGACTGCCAGACCCGCCGCATCACCGCGTCGGCGCTGAAAACTCGGTCAGGATTGCGCAGGAAAAACTCCAGCAACATGAACTCTTTGGGCAAAAGCTCCACAGCCTTGCCGCCCTTGGTGACACGAAACTCGCGCGGATCAAGAATGATATCGCGCAACGACAGTTTGTCACCAGTGGTGGTGGCAGTTTTGCGCAGCTGCACGCGAATGCGCGCGCACAACTCGCTCAGATCATACGGCTTGGCCAGGTAATCATCGGCACCGCCGTCCAATCCCATCTCTTTGTCCTTGACCGTCCCCTTGCCGGTCAGCATGATCACGGGCGTGCGGTTGCCTCGATCGCGCAAATGGCGCAGGATCTCGTAGCCCGAATGTTTAGGCAACTCCCAATCCAAAAGAATCACGTCAAAATCGGCAATCGCCAAGAGGTCCAAGGCCTTAGCGCCGTCGCTAGCCCATTCGACCAGATAGTTCTCGTCCGTCAGCCAGGTAATCGCGAACTGAGCCGCTGAGGCATCATCCTCCACCAGAAGAATCTTTGCCATTAATCCATCCTGCCTTCGCGCTTGCTCTACTGCCGACGTCCGCCCATCCTCTTGGCAATACTGGCAAGCCGTCTACAAAAGTAGTACCACAACGCCAGCCGAATCGAGCGGTGCAGAACCAGAAGTGTCATAGCAGGTCACAGGCACGACACTAATCAGCCGGTTGCGCCTCTTCCTTAGCCGATAACTGCGGCTCATCCGACACTGCCGGCTGCTGTGACGGATGCGAAGGAATGCCGACGACAAAAATCGTGCCACAGGGATCGTTGCCTTCGGCTCTGATGTAACCTCTGTGCAAACCAACCAGTTCTTTGCATATCGTCAAGCCCAGCCCTGTGCCACCAAGAGAATTGGAGAGCCGGCGGAAACGCTCAAAGATCAACGTCCGCTCCTCTTCCGAAATGCCAGGTCCCTGATCGCATACTCTCATCTCGGTAAAACCATCAATCTCGGCTCCGGAGGCTCTAACGGTCGTCGCCGCCGGAGAATATTCAATTGCGTTGCCCAACAAATTGACGAAGATTTCTTTCAGCCAATGCCGATCGCCATATAGTTTCAGTCGATCGGCAGCAACAACCTCCAATGAGATATTCTTCTCGCCCGCCAGCAGTTTGACCGACTGGCAACATTCCAAGAGCAGCTCATACACGGACATCTCAGTCATATTCAATGCCGCAGTGCCGGAGCGAACTTTTTCCAGATCAAGCACACTGTTGATCAAGCGAGCCATGCGTTCAGATTCAGTCTCGGTCAACTGCAAGAGCTTGTTGCCCTGATCGTTCAGCTTGCCCAGCCGTCCTGCCTGCAGCATTTTGAAATAGTTCCTGATCGACTGCAGCGGCGCCTTCAGATCGTGGGTAATCATTGCCGTGACTTCCTGGCGGATGCGCTCCACTTCTTTATTGGCAGTGACATCGTGCAAAACGCAGTAGAAGGTTTTTTCAGCCGAGGCATAGCTGGCCGACATCGACACGACGCGCTCGACTGTGTCGTGAGCATCCTGGATCATGATATCTAATGGCTTGGATGCTTCCTGCTCCTTCATCTGTTTGAGATAGTCACTGGCATTTGTTTGATCGTCGGCTTTGACTAGAGCGATAAATGGTTTTCCGATCAAGTCCTGCGGTTTCAGACCAAGAGTTGCTTCACAAGCCGCATTAACAGAAACAATGATCATCTCCTCGTCAAGCGAGCAAATGATGTCTTTGGCGTTATCGAGGATCGCTTTCTCCTTTCTCATCGCCGCATCGATCAAATTCGCCGCCAGATGGAACGTGCGATCGAGCGCCGCGATCTCATCGCTTCCACTCATAGCCTGCAAAAGTGGCTGCCTCGCGGCCAGGCGTTTGGCGTTCGTTTCCACAATCGACAAGCGACCAGCCATCCACTTACTGAACACCAGTGCGCCGGACAAGGCGAGAAGCCCGCTCACTGCCAATGCCATTTTCAGGAGCAATCGAATTTGCTCGCGGTACTTAAGGGTGCTGTCAATTTGCGAATCCAGATAACTCTGCTGCGCCAACTCCAGAAAGCCGGCAGACAGCACCTCTTCCAGGTCGCCATCGAGTTTGTGCCGGATCTGCTGCAAGACAATCGACAACTTCTCAGCAGTGTCGACTGCTCGATATTGAGCGCGAAACGATCGCAGATCGCGATCGCAATCGATCAAACCGGCGCGACTGGCCAATACCACTCTGTGCAAATCGGGACGGTCGGACGTCAGATCGTCGAGATCATCGAAGTAGTTTCTGATCTCCGCCAATTTGCTGGCAACCAATGAGGTCTTGCCGCGCCTCATATAGAACGTTCGGATGTGGCCGCCGATTACTACCATGTCGCGGATGATGGCATTGACGTTGTCACTGATTTTCTTGCTGCGGGCGAGGCGCTGAGACTCGAGCTCCACCTTGTTTTGCAGGTCGAACATCAAACCGATCAACGTTACTTCAAAAAGCAAAGGAATGCTGACGAGCAACATTCCTTGGTGGACTAATTTTAGTTTGAAACGCAATTTGGAGAATTCGGGTGAGGAGTGATGATGAGCCGCTGCCGCAATGTTAGCAAATTGCCGATCATCACTCCTTGCCGCTTCCCTCAAACCTTGGCTGATTAGCTCGCTGCAGAAGCATCAGCCTGATAGTGAATTATTCCGTCGGCCCCTTTAGTGAAGTGGTATGTGCCGGTCAGGTCTGGGCCGGAGCCGGCGCCTTCCAACTCTTTCATCAGAGCGAGAATCTTTCTATTTTCGTCCGGCGACAGTCCTTTTTGATTGAGGGCACTACGACGAGCGCTTAACGATTTGTTCGCATCTTCGTCTCCATATGCTTGTGCAGCCAGGTCCCACCATCCTTCACCTTTAACTACGTGCTCCGGCTGAGGCGCGTTCGCGTCTACTGCTTTGCCTGTTGTCGTGTCCGTCGTCGCAGCAGCAGCTGCTGCTGCCGGCGGTGGCGCCGCAGATGCATCAGCAGGCTGCAAGTGATTGGTTTTGGCGAAAGCGTTGAGCGAATCCTCAGTCATTTGTTGACCCGCGTCGCCTTGGGACAATGGTGTGATGGCGGAACTCCTCCAGTTGTCATGCAGATCCTGCACGGCTTGACGCTGATCGGGTGTCATGAATGGGTGCGCTTTATCGCGATCAAGTGCAGCTTGTAGCGTCTGCTGACCATTATCGGCAGTCAACCCATTAGGATTAGTCCCAGCGATTTTCTGAAATAACGTCGTGCCCGTGCTGTCTTTCGCCAACAAGGCGTTGGCTATGCTTGAACCCTCGCGGGTCTTATCGTAATTCGACTCCGCTCGGCTGACGTCGCTGTCGGTAATAGCGTTAGTGAACCAGTTAGCCTTTGTCAAATCACCAAAGTTGCTGGACAACTGTTGAGCCATATCTCCAGCAAAGCGGGCATCCATTCCCCCGGCTGTATTTGGATTGGCATTAGAGCCCATCGTCGCATACATTGTCAGATCCTTTTGCGAAAGGTTATCGCCATTGGTCTGTGGCTTCGCCCATTCGAGCGCCAGGTGCGGCAAAATGTTCGGATTGTCTTGCTGGATTCTCGCCCGCTCCGCAGCCAAAACCGCTTGCGAAGTGCTATCGACCGATTTCTCGTAATCCTGTCTCAATGCTTGAGCAGCCGCTGCGGCACCGTGGGTACGGTAGGTGTCCTCAATCCTTTGAGCGGCATTATTAGCAGCGGCATCATTTGCAGCATTTTGTGGGGGCATGATCCATTCCTCCAACGCGGGGCGTGGTTATTAGTAAGCTAGGGAGCTTTGGTGGGAGCAACTCCTTCGCAAAGGAGTTTTTGTTTTTGCTATGTGTTGCTCGGGAGGCTTGCAATGTAGTCTCGAAATTGTGTCAGCGGAATCGTCCAGGTGTGTCATCTCTGTGTCAGGTCCGTAAATTGCTGTGGCAACAGCTATCCAGGGCACTTTGAGATATGATCGGAGGTTGACTGATTCAGAGAAACAGACGAATTTCTGAGTGGTCACACAGCCGAAACGAGCGATTGCAGCACATAAAGGATTGGCAGTATGACTCGCACTCGATTTTTCTTGGCAGCAGCAGTGATCCTATTGGCGGCCAGCCTGGAGCTGTGGAGCACAGGCCGGGTATTGGCTGATGATGACGACAACGATACGAGCGAGTCGGTGCGCTTGCCCAGACAGCAAGGTATGCAGCCGGGCACAGCTCGCATAGTGCCGCCGGGAGAGCAAGATGCCGGGTCTGCCATGCCGCCGCCAGTGATGCAGGCAGACGATGCCGCTCCCACGCCGCAGGAGGACAGGCAAGAGGGGCAGAGCAACGAGCGTGATCCAAGTCTGACGTTAGACCGCCAGCAAGCTCGCTTATATATGGTTGAACTGATTAATAGAGATCGCGCCGCCGAGCATCTGCCGCCTGTGATTCTCGACATGGTGGCATCGCAGGCAGGACAGAGCCACACCGAGGAGATGGTGGCCAACGGCTACCACGGTCACTGGGGCATGGACGGCACCAAACCACCGCAACGATACACCGAGGGCGGCGGCCGCGACTACGACATGGAAAACGCCTGGTTCTCCGGCTTCAAAGAAGGCGGCAAGGCCAAACCCGACCAGGATCCGCATTTCAGCAAAGAGGAATTGGAGAAAGCCGAATATACCTTCATCTCCGAGAAGCCGCCCATGGACGGGCACCGCAAAAATATACTGACGCCTCAACACAACGGCGTCGGCATCTGCATCAGTCGCGCCACCGGCCAGGATTATCACTTCAGAATGGCGCTGACACAGGAGTTCATCAATCATTATGGAGTCTATGGCGAGATGCCGTATGAAGCCACTTTCGGCGACGTCGTCACGCTAGCCGGGCAGCTCTATCCGGGCTTTCGCCTGCACGACATCACCGTCTTCAGAGAAGATCTGCCAAAACCGATGACACTGGACGAGCTCAACGCCACCTACTCATATCCGTTTCCCCCAAAGGTGGTGGTTTACTTTCCCCCGCCGTTTCGCAGCGAGATTCCTATAAGTGTTACGGAGACGCAACAAGGCGAACAATTTTCTGCTCAGATTCCAATAGAGAAAAAATTGGGGGCTGAGGGGCTATATTCCATCGGTATCTGGGCCACTCCCCTCTCGGATGGAAAGCCGGTAATGGTATCTATACGCACGATTACCGTGACCAAGCGCGGTCATGACAAGTCAAAAGCGGCTCGCTGACAACGCCTCTGGTCCGGCCGATTATCAGCCGGCAGATCATTATTCTGAAATAAATTTTTAGCATTACCATATGACTTATTTGTACAATACATAGTTCGACCGCTGGAAACGGTCAGCCTGTGGCGGCTTCAATAATAAGAGCCAGTTAATCTGAGCTCTGAGCGCCACTCCCCTCGGCAATTGCTCGCCCGTGCCTTTGATGGCCCGTGGTTTCGAGGGGGTTGAAGCCCCAAGCCAAGTTCCTTTGCAGGATCTGTCGTTTCCTCATCGGTTGCCCTTTACTGCCAGGAGATATAGCTGCTGATGGCACGCTCCAAAACAACAACGAAAAATGAGACAGCCGCTGGTTCGGCCAAGGTGCAGCGAATTCGCATTCGCCTGAAATCTTACGACCATCGCTTGCTTGATAAGTCCGCTGAACAAATTGTTGAAACGGCAAAGCGCACCGGCGCCACGGTCTGTGGTCCCGTTCCCCTGCCGACCAGAAAGCGCGTTTATTGCGTGCTGCGCTCACCCCACGTTGACAAGAAATCTCGCGAGCACTTTGAAATTCGCATCCATAAAAGATTGATCGACATCAACGACCCCACCCCCACCACCGCTGATGCGCTCATGCGCCTCGATCTGCCGGCGGGTGTAGACATCGAAGTCAAGCTCTAAATCACGATTGAAGGAACTGCACTAATGACACTAGGCGTAATCGGCAAGAAAGTGGGAATGACCCAGGTCTTTGATGACCAGGGCCTGTCCGTTCCCGTAACCGTCGTCCAGTTGGGCGAAAACATCGTTACGCGCAAGAGAACCGCTGATAAGAATGGCTACGAAGCTGTTCAAGTCGGCGGTTTCAAGATAAAAGAGCGCAAATTGAACAAGCCGAATCTCGGCTACTTCAAGAAAGACAGCCTGGAGCCGCTGAAGCCGCTGCGCGAATTCCGCGTTGACGACTCCTCCGGATTCAATGTCGGCGAAGCACTCAAGGTCGAAGACATCCTTAAAGAAGGCATGCTGGTCGACGTGCGCGGACGCTCTATCGGTAAGGGTTTCCAGGGTACGATCAAGCGCTACAACCATGGTCGCGGACCGATGACCCACGGCTCGAAGTTTCACCGCTCGATGGGCTCAATCGGCGCCGGCACCACTCCCGGACGCGTTTTCCGCGGACTGCACATGCCAGGCCAGATGGGCAATGAAAACACCTGCGTCAGACATTTGAAAGTCGTCAGAGTCGATCAAGCGAAGCAGCTGCTTTTGGTTCGGGGCGCAGTTCCCGGTTGCGAAGGCGGCTTGCTTGTAGTTACACCCTCGAAGACAGTTTGGAACGAGCCCAAGAAATCCAAGAAGTAAGCGAACGAAAAGGTAATTTGAGATGACATCCGCTCAAGTATTAGACAGCAAAGGCAACAAGGTCCGCGAAGTCGGGCTCGATGAGAGCATCTTCGGCGTCGAGCCGAATACCGGCTTATTGCACAGCGCCCTGGTTCGCCAATTGGCGAACGCCCGCCGCGGCACCGCCTCGACCAAGACACGCTCCGAAGTTTCCGGCGGCGGCAAAAAGCCGTGGCGCCAGAAAGGCACCGGCCGCGCCCGCGCCGGTTCGATCCGCTCACCACTGTGGAAG